>ERZ1673743.3549-NODE-3549-length-11837-cov-4.844084_pt1 | contig 11837 bp, 19 predicted proteins | sample MGYA00580197_ERZ1673743 | MGnify/ENA primary metagenome ERZ1673743 (study PRJEB41218, sample SAMN15661795) | gut metagenome | host: Homo sapiens | place: Canada: London | collected 2015-08-20/2019-03-30 | study: EMG produced TPA metagenomics assembly of... | reverse complement strand
GAGTCAGAGGATTCATATACCTCAAGCACTCAGAATCCACAAATTCCTGAGCATTTGAAAAAGCACGTTCCTTATCAGGCTTAAACCCAGGTGCCCACTCTAGACGAGCATAAACTTTTCCAGCATTGGCACCATTTCGAATCTTAATAAGCTTAATTCCACCTCTTGGTGCCTCAATGTTGAATTTCTTCTTTCCAGCCATTTACACACCACCTATTCTCCAGTGCGGAAGTCCTCCAAAACGATTGTCTGAATAAGAGATAATCTTACAATGCTTCGAGCGAAGATCCTTTAGATCTGACGGCCTCCCGATGTCTATCTGGCATTCGCCGATAACAATCCAGTCATCGTTCTGCAAAGTCCAGTACCCGGATGGATTGTTCATTTTAGCGTATTCATTTTCCGGAAGGTACGCATCACCGCAGTCAACACCCTGCGGAATCCGAATCTTGTACACATCCGCACTGTTAAGCCCGGAATCACCAACCGAAGTCTTGTGATCAATATAAACGTGTACATTATGGATTACCGTCCTGTGCCAAGCATCCAGCCTTGTTGCTTGGTCATACTTTCGGTTATAAATTGTAATATCCGCATTCGTGATCATACTTCATCAACTCCAAAATCCATTAAGCCTGTGCTTCCGAGATACACATATGCCACACCGTAAAGCTGCCCGAAAACGCTGTCTTTCGTGTCATATGATACCGAGTATCCATCTGTGCTTTCAGACGCCTTACCGTCCCTTTTTTCGTCTGTATACATAATCTCTGCCATTTCACATATCGCACAGTTTGCTTTGTTCTCCCACTCGGATCCTGCCCACTCATCCGGCATTCTTCCAAACGTGTAATGCTCTAATCTGCTTACAGCTTTCATTTCAAGCCGCTGCCATGCAGATTCAGGGACGTTTCCGCCCCCGTAAGTTTCCATATAAAAACCATAATCTACATGCATACGATCACCTCATTAAGCAGCTGCAGCTGTGTGTACGTAGATACCTAATTTCTTATTGTCTTTTGCTTCTGCGATACCAACTGTTCTGTAACCGAATTTCCAAGCATCTGCATCCTGGTTTGCTTCAGGCGTGATAATCTTAGATACAACATGCTTCTGGTTCTGGATAGCTGCGTTTTTGTCTACGATGAGGAAATCAACTGCCTTTCCACCAGTTGTTGCAAAACCGCCAGCTCCGGTAGCCGTAAGCGTTACTTTATCGAAGAAACGTCCAGCCGGTACCTTAATCACTCCAGCCCATCCTTCCATTACTTTCTTGGATGCCGTTGTATCCAAGTCCTCAATCATTCCAGCGAGTGTTGCGGAAATGAACAGATAGCAGGTTTCCGGTTTTGCTTCTGCGTTCTCGATTGCTGTTTTTCCTTTTCTAATGGCTGCGATACCTGCTTTACCATCTGCGATAGCTTCAGTCACAGCCTGACCTGTCGGAGCGAATCTAGCATACTTAGCCAGTCTCCATGCATCCAGCTCCGGAACTACCTGTGTACGAAGGAATTCTCCGGAAAGACGTCCGAATGCAACACCAGCAGATTCAATGTTATCCATTGCATCCACGGTGAACATACGACCACGATCGTAGTCACATTTCTTTGTTTCGTACTCCAGTGTTACGTCTCCTGCAACGTAGCCTGTCTGTTTGTTGTAATTCGCAAGACCGCTCATGGTCATCTTCGGAATCAGAATCTCATTTGCGTTTGCTCCCTCTTTTACAAGTTCGTTCGGTCCATCGAGAACCGCAGTTAAAGATGCCAGTTTGTAAACCTCATCCAGCATCGTGGAATATGCTTTTCTTAATACAATTGTATTTGCCATAATCACTTACCTCTTTTCTTATTTGCTCTGTTCCGGAAGTCCCATTGCCGCACGGATCGAAGCCATAGAATCTTTTCCAAGTCCTTCATCCCCGCCGCCAGTAGGTCCAACCGGATTACTAAATGGTTCGTTTGCTCCAAATAAATAAGCATCGGATTTCTTTGCTGATTCCAATGCTTTCTTAATGTCCTCGGTCTGGTCTTTGGATGCTTTCAATGCATCAATGTCAAGCAGTGCCATAATTGCCTTAGCATTACGTCCACCGGCGTCCTTGATGGATGTCGTGAGCGAATCCGTGAAGAGTCTGTCAGCTTCCTTTGCAGCATACTCATCATCCTTTGTTTTCAGATCGCCCTGCAGCTTCGTGATCTGCCCCTTCAGGTCATTCACATCTACACCATCAAACTCTTTCAGCTGAGCATTGACTGTATCAAGCTGACCTTTGTAGTTGTCGCGTTCGCCCTCCGCCTTTGTGGTCTTCGCTTTCTCTGCAGCGACGTCCTTACCGTTTTCAGCCATGATCTTGTCAATGGCATCCTGTTCCAATCCGAGTCCTCTTAAAAATTCTGTTTTCATGTTCCTACTCCTTTCGTCTTAGGTTGTTTTAGGCGTGTAACCATCCGCCACGAATCGACTGTTTAAGGTCTGATCAACTGACCAAACTGCATAAAAATAAGACGCATCACCCAGCGTCTCCGTGGGAGATATCGGATCACCGCCTTTCTACAGATAACCGCTTACCATCAAAGCAAACCGCATCACCGATTTTGGCTGTCTGGTCATTTATCTTCACCCCTTTCAATACTTCTGCTCCATCATGGATGCCGTACAGAAACTTTACTGTTTTATAGTTTATACGGTCTGCCAGCCAATTTGGTGCCAGCATATCCGCATCTTTGCTTATAATGTACTTCTGTATCATTCTTCATAAATCACATCCAGCCCGTAGGCAACTGCTGCATCATGCTCAATACGGCATCCTCTTGCATTTTCCCAGCCCTTGCAGAAATATGCCACATGACATAAGCTCATATTTTCCAAAGATTTCGCCAAGAAACACAGCGGAATCTGTACTACTCCACGTTGTTCCATACTTTCATTGCTGTACCATTCATCTGTGAATAAGGTATTCACAATCTCATATCCTTTCTCTTTCAGCACTTCGATTGCTTTCTCTCTTGTTGCTACGATTTCTTCATCTGTTTTTCCAGCCATTGGCTGTGATAACATTGCTTTCATCATAATTTTTCACCTTTCCTTTCTTAAAAATGGGTACAAAAATACCACTCACTCCGAAGAATGGGTGGTATCATGGTATTAAATTTGTAATTCCTTTTGTTGCATTATACATACGTTGCATTATTGAATTTTCGCTAAGGTATTCAAGTCCCTTTAAAGTAATTCTGATGCTTTCAATATCAACTCTCATTTCTCCATCAGTATACTTTTTAATCGAAACTCCTTTTATATATCCAGCATCCAAAAGCATTTCCATATACTTATCCCAACGTTGCTGCGATATACCTAAATTGTTTGAGCTAATTCGTTCGGTGTCTACATTTTCTAAATCCATTGATTTTTCTAACACTGAAAGAATCTTATATATGATTTTGAAATTATCCATAAGCATCACCCATCATAGCTTTTCAGCTTCCACAACTCCACTTTTGAGCGGATAAATGCGATATCTTTCTCCAGAAGCTCTCTTTCTTCCGGTGTGATGTCGTTGTATTTTCCCATCTCATAGCGTGGGATATGGTACGACAACTGTTCCAGTACTCTCTCCTCCAGAATGTCATGCTCCACTTCATAAGCTCCGATAGAAATGATCCAGAGTGCTTCTGATGTGCCAATAAGCAGCTCGTTATCTTCTTCTGTCATCCAGTCAGTGACCTGTCTCGGTGTCCAGCCAAACTTTTCATACTGAATCATGCAATCATGAACCCCGTCTTTGTATTCCTGATACGTAAGATCATCTTCTGCTCTCATACCGTCTCACCTCGTTCTTCCTGCCCATGGCTTATTTTTGTTCTTTTCTGCCTGTTTCTTTGCATTTGATACTGCATTTACTTTAACGTTAGGATATCTTTCTTTAAACTGTTGCATAACTCCACGGCAACTTTCACACATACAGCGTTCTGATAATAAATTTAAAGTGTGTTCTTTTCCATCCTTCGCAACTGATGCCGCATATTCAAAAAGCTTTGCTTCACTATCTACTTTTCTATCATGCGTTCCAATATGGGAGGTCTTAAACTCCGACGTTGTTTTTTCTAACACCAGTGCATTTTTGTCTCCTTTAAAATTTATGTATCCCTGACTACTAACATCATTTATTTGACTATTTCCAAACTTTGTATCGCCATCAAATTCCATGACCGCAATGTTTCCTTTTCTTTTTGCATTTCCAGTAAAAAGTTGCGTTTTCGTCTGGAATGCTTTTTGATCCAGTTCGTAGATCTTGGATGGGGACATTTCACCGGAATCAACATCGTACAGTCTTACAACTGCATATCTATGCTGTAGTTCGTCCCACTTCTCAGGATCATTATACTTCATCTGCCGGAACTTCTCAAGACTTCCAATATCATCTCCAATGATATTTTTGTACCGATAATACTGCTTCGAATCTCTGTCAGCATTCCTGATCATATCTGTCGTATATTTGCGATTCTGCTTTTTCGTATTTGTAGCAACTCTTCCTCTCACGTCCAGATATATCCGCTCCCGCTCTTGTTTCAGTCCCATCTGCTTGGAAAATCTGGCATACTCATCAAGCTGTCCCTGATACTTGCATCGAGCTAACATCACATCATCCGGATCAGCTCCGCCCTCTTTCAGGAGCTGCACCTTCTGACGTTGTGCCCTCATCGCCGTCTCCATCTGTCTCTGTCGCTGTTTGGCTTCGTATACGGTATATTCCTTACCCTTAAACTCTTTCGGCGTATTTTCCTTACGATCCTGCTCTTCCAACCACTCATCCGTCCAATTTCGTTCAGATATTCCAGGAATAAATGGATAATATTCATGATAACAGTTCGCCCCGAGAAGACCGGTCACGCTTCCAAGCCCACATACTGTTGTAAGCTGTTGTTTTGTCCAAACCTTGCCCTGCCATACAGCATGCGTTGGTCTGGCACCAGAATGCCACGCAACCTCGAAATGCTCTGTTCCGAGCTTTTCTGCGTTTGCTTCGGATATCTTTCCGGTTAATTGCGATATTCCTGTCATAACCGCTCTTCTGGCAGCGACCTCTACTCGGCTGGAATAACTAGATGCATAATCAATCGTCCGAAGTCCGCTATTGGTCAGCTGTGTCACTACTCGCCGGAGGACGCTGTTATAATCAAATGCTCCGGATACAATATCAAGGCACGCTGCATCGAGATATTTTCCGTATACCTGAGAGAGTGGTGTCATAACACGTTTCCCATTCCCATAATCCAGATAGAACCCGAGAGACTGTGTGATGTTCTCCAAATCCGTGCTACTTTGTCTGATCAGTGCATCCGTGATTTGCTGCAGCTCCTCATTCTCTTCAAATGGGATAAACTCCGCATTCACCTGTTCATAGATGTCCTTGTTCCTGACATATTCCCAGTCGATTACTTTGTCGTACAGTTCAAACATTTCCGGGTAAGAAGCATTCAGAGTGTCTTTCAATGCATTTTCAATGTCCTCCGAAGAATACCCCAGTATTTTTAACCGGTTAATCTGCCAGTCTGCCGTGCTGGTGATCTCGCCCGTCTTTTTGATTCTCCGCACAATATCCTGGAGAATCCTGACTTCAAGATCTGCGTATCTTGCCACAATTTTGCTGGCGATCTTTTCCTTATATTCATTTCTCATATCACTCCATCACCTGATTTTGCTCGGGAAGATTCTTGCGGGCCTGCTCAACCGTTTCTCCATACCACTTTGCCCGATATTCTTCCAGCCTCATCACACCCATGCTCACATCCTGCCGATCCTGCTGCCGTTCAGCCTCTTCGTCTGTCAGAATGGAGTCGTTAAACTTGCAAGAGAACTCGTATCCGGAGGAATAGGCATTGTTATAAAATGCAAGACCAACAGCAAATGCTTCCAGACACCCTTTAAGCATCTCCTGGATAGCCGATACTCTGTTGTACTTCCGAGACTTCGACGTCTTAATCTCGGCAGCAGTCTTTTCTACCTCGTTTACATCCGACAGATCTCCATAAGCAAGACCAACCGTAAACTCAATCTCACGCTTATACTCTTCGAGCCCTCTCTTATACGCTTCATCTCGCATCTCCGGGGAATACTCTCGCAAGAGTTCCTTGTCCTTACCGTCCTCGATGTTCAGACCGCGATACAGACGTTTGTTCAGCCTTGCCATCCCAAATCTTCCGGTTTTCGCATTCTTCTGTAGTGCTCTGTTATCCACGTGAATCGCACGTTCTCCCGATTCATATTCCCAGTCCAGTCTAGCTCCCTGAACATCAGCTTTATGGATAAGCTCTGTTGCAGAATCAAAAATTGATACTCCGCATGAAGATCCATCAACCATGTTCTTCAGCGGATTCCGGTAATACCCAAAATCCATTTTGGTCATGTCCGGATAAATGACCGGTCCCGGATTGATTGACGCCCATTCCGTCACTTCATCAATTTTGCAGTTGCTTCCAATGTCGCTCTTATCCTGTGAGTGATAGCATTTGTTTTCAATAGTCAGATTCCCATTCGTAAAATAGTGCCGCTCTACCCTCGTGTAATAGTCTGTTTCTCCGACTTTCTTCACGGTCAGAAATGCAACGTCAATCGGGTTCCCATCATCGCCGAACTGCACCGGAATAAACTTATCTGCAGTAATAAATTCTGCGTTCCCTCCGGGAAGTGGTCGTAGGCAAAAAGAACCAAGCCCTAACCCGAACTGCAGATTCTCATTCAAAAGCAACAGATTCTTCTGATATATCTTATCCAGAGTATCATTCGACAAGCTGGTTTCCATTTCAACAAGGACTGTGTCAGCGAACTCCCTGCATATTCCATGCTCAATCCGAAGAGACTTAATGGAGTCGGTCAGCCACTCCGCTTCCCCATTCAGCATCTTCTTCCAGTCGTTGATGGCATCAATCATCGTCTGAGAAAGAACAACGTCCCTGCCTATAATATTTTTAATTGTCGTATATCCGAACATTTCTGTTATCCTCCTCCACATCCTCTTAATTCCATCAAACATCTTCCGCCTCCTGTATCAAGTATTTCATGTCCCGTTCTATCGTGTACTCGAATGCGTCCAGACTGTCAATATCAGTGCTTCCATCGTCCAGACGCTCATCTTTATCTTTGACATCCTTGTTCCACACTGCATCAGACAGTGCTGTTTCCAGTGACTCGCAATCGTCTGTAATAAAAAACCGTCCGGCTCCCATGAGTCTGACGGTACATCTGATTCTGTCTGTAATTGTCTTTTTCTTTGCCGGTCGGACCGATATCCACGGGAATCTTCGCTCCACTGCATTTCGGATGGAGTTTCCGAGAACGGTCTCTGCATTATCCCAGAATACAGATTCTACGTTGCAATATTCCACATATTCTCCATAATTTACACATATGGCATACTGGTCAATCACTTCCTGAATGAATTCACAGAACAGCTGATCTAGCTTATTGCTGTCGATTTCTTCCACTTCATCCCTCGCCATGATGCGCCGGCTCTTGAGAACTATCACTTCCCGGTAATCGTCCGTGTATCCTCTGGCCACAAATGAATGCCCGGATTGGCTTCCACCAAAGTCAATCCCAAGCTCGATAGATGTGATGTCCTCTTTTCGGAACTGCTTGCACTCCGGATCCGGAAAAAGCTCGTCCACGATATCGCATCGGAATTGTTTCGGATCATCTGCAAAGCTCTTATATATCGCACCTTCGGCACGTTTCCACAGACCGAGTATAAGGCGATCATAATAAATTGTCCCCTCGTATTCCTTACAGAGCTGTTCCACAAACTCAGCTGGAAGGAATGGATTATCGAATATCGTGTACCTCTGTAGGTAAATATCCAGTTCATCGTTGTCCAAGAACTCCTTCAGCCAATGTGTCGGATGCTCCGGGTTGCACGATCCATCGAAGCAGCTGTATGGCTTGTCGAGACGAGATTTCAGCATCTGAAACACCTCTTTGTTCCATTTGGCGATCTCATCACCATAGCAATACTTGATGCTGGCTCCCTGAATCTTTGCTACCTGGCTGACCTTCTCGGCTCCGAGGCAATACACCTCTTCACCACATATCATTGCCACATTCCGGTTGTTGATGAATCCGATCAGCTCACTGGTATACAGTTCTCTCATAGGTTGCAGCACATTTCGTTCGATGGATTCTTTCGATACACCGAGGATAACGTTCAGTCCCGGCTTTCCTGCGACAGCCCTGATCCGGAATGGGATCATAAATGCTGTATCAACATATGACTTCCCGGAACGTACCGCTCCGGACTTAATGTTCCATCTATGAGTCGCATTGACAATGTACTCATTCTGTTTCTTGCTCAGTTGCATTGTTCCGCAGCTCCTCCAGTATGCTATCAAGTCTGTCTATTGCATCATGATTCTCATTCTCACCTGTGATTGCTTCTTTTCTGGCTTTGTTCAGTTCGATCCTTGCCTGCTGCTCCTCTTCATCCAGTTCCGTCTTTTCCGTCCAACCCTTGAAGTTGTTTCTCAGGCTGAACTGAGCCCCGCTCGTCCCGTCCCGGTCAAAGAGCCGTTCCTCTGCATACGCTTCCACCCTTGCCTTCGCACGTGTTATCGTGTTCATAAACTCCTTTTTCCCTTGATAGTTCAATAGTGACAGCCTCGTAGAAAATCCAAGGGCTAAAGCTAGTCCTGTGACTGTCGGAGGACGTTGATTGATCACTACCGGACTTCCGAATTTATTAAATATCGGCTTTCCTTCATCATCTTTCAGAATTTCTCCTTCACATTCTTTAAAATACTCTTCAATCTTTTCTTCAATTTCTTCTTTACTCTTATACTTTGGCGGTCTTCCAACCACCTTTTTTGTAGCCATTTGACCACCTCCATGCTATTAAATGCCTCTACGTCCTCCACGGCGACCTTTCGTAGCTCTCCTCTGATCTCCACGGTTGCCGCCCATCGATGCGTCTGCCTGGTTAAGAAAATCGTTCGTCGCTTTCCTGTCTGCCTCATATGCCTTCTGTTCTGCTGCTTTCGACGCTGCAGTTACCGGCTTTACAGTTGCCCCATTTGCCTGGACTCTTTTTGTAAAATCCCTTACTGTCATATTCAGCGGAGTAGGCTGTGGCGTTCCTCCCACTCCCCGCTGATAATAATTCATTCCGTTTTTCTCGGAAAAATAATACCTTGTAGTCTCTCCGTTGTGCGTTACATCAACACCACTTCCACCTCCGCCGCCACCAGATTTACTTCCTCTACCACCCATCACACGATGCCTCCTTAAATTTTTCCTGAAATGCCTTTATTCGTACAATGTTCCCCGTACACTCTTCCGGGATCTGCCCGTAAAATATAATCTTAGTCGGATGCAACTTCTTAACCATTTCTTTGTATCCGGCAAGAAATAGTTCCCGGCTCTTTTTATTTTGCATGCACCCCACACTGGATACTGCCACCGTGCCTCCTGTGGGCTCTCCATCAAAGCACCAGGAATATGAATCCTCTGTACTCCATGCGATCGTTGGGATCACTTTTACCCCGTACATCTGCATATAAGCACCAATCCAATGCTTTCGGTAATGATTAAAGATCTGAACAGCTTTCGGAAAATCTGTATAAAGACTAAAATCCGGAGTAAATACGTACTGAAACTGCTGAAGCATCGGTATATATCTATCCGGATCATTCCATAATCTTATAAATTGATAGTCGTCAATAAAGAAATGAATGCTTTTCTTTTCTCTATCCTTACTTGTTGCTGCAAAATTGAATGGAATAAACTCTGTATCTCCATCAAAATCTACTGGCTTAAGTGTAGGTATCCCATACTCGCCCACACCATCAAATACCATACGTTCTAAATTTTCATATCTTTTCGGATCTCGCAATCATTTCACCACCTCATATCTCACCGCACACAAAAAGACACCCTTTTCAGGGTGCCTTTGTACGGTGAGGATTCGTCGAAAGTATCCCAAGAAGCTTTTCACTTCTTGCATTCTAACTATAACATATTCAAAATGTTAATAATGTTAATCTTTTATAAGACTTCCAACTATCTGTGCAATTCTGCTCCTGCTATATCCCGTCATCCTCGCCACCTCTTCTTGCGTCATGTCGTCGAGATATATGGATTCCAGTATTGTTCTTTCCAGTCCTTCCGGAAGTCCGGCTATGTAAGATTCTACGGTATCCAGTTCTGCCAGTACGGCTGTCTTCTGCCGTTCTTTTTCGCTGATCCGCAGCTTGATCCGTGTCGCTTCTGCTGGCTCCGGCACTTCCACACTGATATGCTCCCGGATGTATGGAAAGTCATCCCCGGATTTTTCCACCTTCCCCGATACGGTCGGAACGCTCTCAAGACGGTCATACAGCCGTTCCAGTGACTGCTCAAGAGTCAGCAGTTCTTTCTTTCGCTTTTTGTATCGCCTTAGTAAGCCTTTCATCCTTGTCCACTTCCTTCCGTATCCTGTCTATAATGTAATCACCGTCAACGTCCATATATGCTCCGGCATCCCTCCGAAAGAATCTTTCAATGTTCATCTTTTCCCACTGTGCCTGACTGTCTTCGGGATTCCTCTTCAGCCTTTTCAGGACTGCCCGGTAGTCTTTCCCAGCTTTTTCCACGATCGCATGGGCAAGCCTGACATAGCCATCAATGTTCCGCTCCACCTGCATCCACTCCCTTCTTCGTATCTACTCCCCACTTTTTCAGTGTATCCTCTACTGTATAATTCGGGTATGCCGGACGATGGAAGTCCTCGCTGGCTTTCCGATCCGGTGGATGCTCTGCCATCCCGGCATAGTGTTCTTTCTGATTCTGCCGGATCTCTGCTGGACTCCAACGTCTGTCTGTGCTTCGTTTCAAGGGATATCACTCCTTTTCTTTTTCCAACTGCTCCACAATCCTATGGATCGTCTTGCGTGTGCTCCATGCGTCGCTTGCTTCTTCAAAAGTGAGGAAATAGTCAGTATGAAGACCATCTAAAGGGACTTCAACATAATCTCCAAAATCATCACGGCAGTTCCACCACACATTACCTTTGGAAAATTCAAGTTGCTCTCCGTCAACCGGATATGCCGGATGAATCTTTGTTCCATCATATTCTTCTCCGATTACATACAAAACATCAGGCGGCGAAAAACATATTCTGAGTTCTTCTGGTGTATATCCAAGGTCTTCATAATCTGATAGTCTGTCCGTCATCTGCTTTATAGTAACATCGTTTTTTGCTTCTTTTGTTCCACTAATAGTCAATCTGTCCATATTTCTACCTCACTAAATCCTAATTTATCTGCATCAATTAATCTCATATTCTTCCACCACCTCCAGCTTCTTCAAATCATCGATAAGCCACGGCTTGTCATCTTCCCACTTAATCATTGGGAAGGCAACGTTCACATAACAACTTAAGGCACAGTATCTTCTGTTATTTCCACTCCAACAATCACCATTGTTCGATTTATATGGCTCTTTGCCGTATGCGTATAAGACATTAATTTTATCTCTTGCCATATATTTGAAATCTTCTACGAGACAATCTAAAAACGCTTTATCTTTCTTGCTAATCACTGGCTTTTCGGTGTACTCTGATTCTGCCCATTCTTTAATCATTGTCGAACACATGCCACTACCACCCAATGTACATTCAGAACATTTGATATTAACACATTTTACTGGCTTTCCAGTTTCTTTACTAACTGCCAGAGCACATCCTTCACACACAATCTCCACAATCTCTTTTGCATACTTTTCTTTATTCTTCATCTTCATCACTCTCCTTCGTACGGCTCTGGTAGTGGCATCCAGGCAATAATTACTCTTGTTGAATACTCATAAATCCC
>ERZ1673743.3546-NODE-3546-length-11840-cov-5.032754_pt1 | contig 11840 bp, 9 predicted proteins | sample MGYA00580197_ERZ1673743 | MGnify/ENA primary metagenome ERZ1673743 (study PRJEB41218, sample SAMN15661795) | gut metagenome | host: Homo sapiens | place: Canada: London | collected 2015-08-20/2019-03-30 | study: EMG produced TPA metagenomics assembly of... | reverse complement strand
GAATCAAACAGCCTTTTGCGGGCTGTTTTTTTCATACCAAAAAACAAAGAAAGGCAGGTAACAGTTATGAGACAGGCAGTAACAACAGTGCAGTATGTATTTGCAGGAATAGGAGGCTTTATGGGTTGGTTTCTTGGAGGATTGGATGGTTTTCTGTATGCACTCCTTATGTTTGTGGTCATCGATTATGTCACCGGGCTTATGGCAGCATTCGTACAGAAAAAGGTATCCAGCGAGGTTGGTTTTAAAGGCATCTGCAAAAAGGTGGCAATCTTCTGTCTGGTAGGTATCGGCCATGTGCTTGATACGCAGGTCATCCAGAACGGAAGTGTACTCCGCACCGCAGTCATTTTCTTTTACTTATCCAATGAGGGAATTTCCATTATTGAGAATGTTGCCCTTATCGGACTTCCGGTTCCAAAGAAGCTGAAAGAGGTATTGGAGCAGCTGCACGAAGAAGCTGATGAGAAAAAGGAGGATGAGTAATATGGCAATAAAGGTATGTCTGGACGCAGGGCATTACGGTAAATACAACCGCAGCCCTGCGGTTTCGTCTTATTATGAGTCGGACATGACTTGGAAACTTCATAATTATCTTAAGAAGGAGTTGGAGGCATTTGGTATCGGTGTGGTAACCACAAGGACAAATCAGAATACGGACAGAGCATTGTATGAAAGAGGTGCGGCTTCCAAGGGCTGCAACCTCTTTATTTCTGTCCATTCCAATGCTGTAGGCAATGGTGTAAACGAAAATGTGGATTATCCGGTGGCATATGTCCTTTTAAATGGAAGCAGCACGGATATTGGTCTAAAGCTGGCAAAGGTTGTGGAGGCAGTGATGGGAACTGCACAGAGTGGAAGAACCGCAACACGTCAGGGTACAAACGGAGAATACTATGGAGTGCTTCGTGGAGCAAATGCGGTAGGAACACCGGGTATTATTCTGGAGCATTCATTCCATACCAATACAAGAGCAACAAAATGGCTTTCCAGTGACAGTAATCTGCAGAAGCTCGCCAAAGCGGAAGCAGAATGTATTGCTTCCTATTATGGAGTAACGAAAAAGGAAGAAACTGCTCTTACAAAGATTATGGGTAACGCAGTGGCAACGGTGGAGCAGATGACAGCTTATATTAAAGAAAAGAATCCAGATGTTGCACAGTCGGTTGTTGATATGATTCCGCTTTATCTTTTGGAAGGAAAGGCAGAGGGTGTCCGTGGTGATATTGCCTTTGCACAGTCCTGTCTGGAAACAGGTAATTTTGGATTCTCCGGTTCTGCAGTTACACTCGACCAGAATAATTTCTGCGGCATGGGAGTGACTTCAAATGGAATGAAAGGAAATCCCTTTGATACACCACAGCTTGGTATCAGGGCGCAGGTTCAGCATTTGAAAGCCTATGCTTCCACAGTGGATTTAAAGAGTGAATGTGTTGATCCACGCTTTAAGTATGTCACAAGAGGCTGTGCGGAATATGTGGAGTGGCTTGGACAGAAAGAAAATCCAGACGGAAAGGGGTGGGCAGCAGGAGCCGGATATGGTGCAAAGATTATTACAATCTTAAATACAATGATTGGAATTAAGAGCGAGACAACAGAACCGGAGGAAGTCTGGTATCGTGTGCGTAAGACATGGACAGATGCCGCCACACAGAAGGGTGCATTTCACAGTTTGGAAAATGCCAAGAGGTGTGCGGATGAAAATGAGGGATATTCCGTATTTGATGAATCAGGTAAAGTGATTTATTCCAATGATACATTTACACCGTATCTTGTGAGAGTATCCATCGAAGATTTGAACATCCGCAAGGGTCCGGGAACAGACTACGATAAAACAGGTAAGTACACCGGAAAAGGTGCTTTCACTATTGTGGAAGAAGCAGAAGGCAAGGGTGCGAGCCTTTGGGGGCTTCTGAAATCTTATCAGAAAAATCGTGACGGATGGATTTCACTGGATTATACCGAGAGGGTTTAGAAGCAAGCCGGACAGAGACAACAGGTTTCTGTCCGGCTGCTTTTTTCGGCTCCTGACAAGTTTGGACAGAGTGAAAAAAGAGTGGGTGGAAACCGTAGAATTGCTTGACTTTACAGGGATTTAGAGTGATTTATATACTACCAAAAACGAAAGGAGTACTTATTTATATGGTGATTGCAGGAACGATAAATAGAGTAGCTTTTTACTGCAGAGTCAACCATCGTGACAGAGACTATGAAAAATATCTGGACGATGTAATGAGACGGTTGGAAGAAGAATATGGAAAACAGAAATGGGATTTGCAGATATTCTTTGAGGAAGCTTCAGGAGCCGACCCGAACAGAAAAGAATTTAATCGTCTGAAAGCGGAAATCGCAGCAAAGAAGATAGATGTGGTGGTTACCATGAGGGCTGCCACGATTGCCCGTAACTGGGGACAGTTTATGGAGTTCATGCTGATTTGCAGTAAGAAAAATGTGGAAGTGGTGTGTATTGACAAGGTAGAGGATGCGCAGGCCATTTTCCGAAGAATTCAAGAGTTTAAGAAAAGGTTTTTTGAAGGAAGTGATGTAACGTGCGAGTAAAAGTGATTAACAAACGACCAGCTTCGGTCTTACAAAAGAAAAGGGTTTGTGCTTATGCCAGAGTTTCCACAGACAGCAGAAGACAGGAAGACTCTCTTGAAAACCAGATGGAAACTTATGAGAGAATGATTACCGGAAATCCGGAATATGAATTTATCGGAGTATTTGCTGATCAGGGCATATCCGGTTATTGTGAGAACCGCCCACAGTTCCAGAGAATGATGGAAAAGGCAAGGGCAGGAGAGATTGACTTAATTATTACAAAATCCATATCGAGGTTTGCTAGAAATACCGTCACCGTTCTAAAGTTCGCAAGGGAACTGAAGGAACTGGGTGTCGGTATTTTTTTTGAAGAACAGAACATTAACACTCTATCAGGGGACGGTGAGATGATGCTTGCCGTCCTCGCTTCTTTTGCACAGGAAGAAAGCAGAAGCATGAGTGAAAACAATAAATGGTCCATTCGGAAGAAGTTTGAGAGAGGAGAAGTGATGATTACCACATCCCGCTTCCTCGGTTATGACAAAAACGAATATGGAGATTTGATTGTGAACAGAAAGGAAGCGGAAATTGTCAGTCTGACTTTTGACCTTTATCTGCTGAATGTCGGCTCGTCAAGGATTGGGGAGCTGCTTGATTACCTGGGCGTGAAAACAGTGACGGGAACAACATGGGAGAGCGGGACCATCAATGGGATGCTTTGCAATGAAAAGTACAAAGGGGATTTTCATCTGCAGAAGTATTACACCCCTGAAAACAAAAGAAACCATACAAGGAAAAACAACGGAGAAGTGCAGAGTTATTACATTTCGGAAAATCACGAACCAATTGTATCGCCGGAGGTATGGGAAAAGGTGCAGGAAGTCAGGGAACAGAGAAAGCGTGACAGGAATATCGGGCAGGACAGCACAATGAAGTTCCAAAACCGCTATCCCTTAAGCGGAATGCTGATTTGCCCTTACTGCGGAAAAACACTCCGGCGCAGACAGGTTTACAAGAAGAAAATCCAATGGCTTTGCAGTACCTACATTGAAAAAGGAGTCAAGGCATGTAAAGGGATAAGGATTGATGATGCCGAATTGCAAGGTTTGAACATTACGGAACAGACAGTGATTGAGGAGGTGGTTAAAAATGGCAAGAAACATTACTGTTATACCAGCAAAGCAGATTTTGACTGCGGAATCAGGAACAGCACAGTCAGTGCAGAAATTGAAGATGGCAGCGTACTGCCGAGTGTCAACCGACCAAGAAGAACAGTTATTAAGCTATGAGAATCAGGTCAATTATTACACAAATTATATTAGCGAAAATCCTCTTTATGAATATGCAGGGACTTATGCGGATGAAGGAATTTCGGGAACCAATACCAAAAAGAGGGATGAATTCAACCGCATGATTGCTGATTGCAGGGCGGGGAAAATAGACATGATTATTACCAAGTCCATTTCCCGATTCGCAAGAAATACGCTGGACTGCTTGAACTATGTGCGAGAATTGAAAGATTTAGGGATAGGGATTATTTTTGAAAAGGAAAATATCAATACCCTCGATGCAAAGGGCGAAGTGCTGCTGACCATTCTTTCCTCACTGGCACAGGATGAGAGCCGGTCCATTTCAGAGAACTGCACATGGGGAATCCGTAGAAGGTTTGAAACAGGAAAACACAAAATGAGTACAAAGCGTTTTCTTGGCTACGATACGGATGAAACGGGGAAGCTGGTAATCAACAGGACACAGGAGCCGATTGTAATTCGGTTGTATCAGGAATTCCTGGACGGAAAAACAACCGATTACATCAAGAGGATTTTTGAACGAGAAGGCGTGAAAAATTGGGATGGCGGTACGAAGTGGCAGTCCACAACCTTAATGAGTATGTTGGAAAATGAAAAATACAAGGGTGATGCCTTGCTGCAGAAAAGTTATACGGTGGATTTCCTCACCAAGAAACGGACGCAGAACAAAGGGGAAATTCAGATGTTTTATGTGGAGGATGACCATGATGCCATCATTTCAAAGCGGATATGGGAATGTGTACAGCTTGAAATAAAACGCAGGAAAAAGTATCTGGAGGAGCATGGGACAAACTCCTATTCCCACCGGCCGGAAAGCAATCCATTTGCATCCAAGATAATTTGCGGAGACTGCAATAAGGTTTTTGCACGGAAAGGCTGGCGGAGCAGCACGGGTGTTGACCGTAAGGTATGGCAATGCAGTGAACGGTACAAGGTCAAAGGAGTCATGGGATGTGTCAATCGCCATGTGGAGGAAGAAACGCTGATAAAGGCTTATCTGATGGCTTGGAACGCATTGGTGGAGAACCGAGAGGATTTCATGGAGCAGTGGACAGAACAGCTGCAGAGCGAGAACCTATTGGAAGGTTATCGGGCAGAGAAGTTCATAGAATACACCGATGGAGCAGAACCTCTGACAGAGATGGATACGGACTTCATGCTGAAAACACTGGACCACATCAAGGTTTTTGAGGATGGAACATTGTTGGTGGTGTTCCTGGACGGAACGGAGATTGAATGTAAAAATGAAGAAGAGTAAGAAAAGATGCCGATTGGGAGTTGCGATTCCTGATCGGCTTTTTTTCTTGTTCTTTTGAAGATGGTAAAATAAATGGGAATATGGTAAAATAATGTAGAAATTAAGGTGTTGAGTATTTTTAATATATATAATTATACAAACCGTTACTTGCTACAGTTATTAGTGAGGATATGAATTGAAATTAATGAAGGGGTTGAAGATATGATTTTATCTGATAATGAAACCAAAGTTGATTTACTTAATAATGAAGCAATAGCAAAGACAATAGTTTCTCTTATTAAGGATAGTAAAGAACAACCGATTTCTATCGGTATTCATGGGGACTGGGGTGCTGGTAAATCCAGCATTCTTGAAATGGTAGAAAATGAAGTGAAACTGGCTTCTTCAGTGTCAGGAAAGAAGTATTCTTGTATCCGATTTAACGGTTGGAAACACCAGGGATTTGAAGACTCAAAAGTAGCTTTGATGAGTTCTATTATTTCAGAGCTTGAGAAGAAAGAGAAACTTGGCGTTAAGTCTGGGGAAATATTAAAAAAACTGTGGAAAAATATAAATTGGATGACTGTTGCTAAGACTGCGGGTAAAACCGCTTTAGGAATTGCGACAGGTACAGCACCGCTTACGTTATTATCTTCAACAATGGATATTTTAAAATCAACCGTAACTACGGAAGAGGGAATTGCTGGAGCAATTGAATCTATTGGAGGTTATTTAAGTGACGCAAAAATCACAGAGGACATATCAAGTAATAAAGAATTTTCAGAGTTTCAGGAAAATTTTGCCGAACTGCTAGAAGATGCAGCTATTGAGAAACTTATTGTTTTAATTGATGATCTTGACAGATGTTTACCTGATGTGGCGATTAATACGTTAGAGGCTGTAAGACTGTTTATGTTTACGGAAAAAACAGCATTTGTAATTGCAGCAGACGAGGGAATGATTCGCTATGCGGTTAAAAAACATTTTCCCGATGCAACAGATGAAAATAAGTTTAATGCAGGTGAGGCCTTTGCAAATAAGTATTTGGAAAAGTTGATTCAAGTTCCGTTTAGAATTCCAGCATTAGGTGAGGTAGAAGCGTGTATATACATAATGCTTCTTATGGTGGGTTCTGTTTTGCCAGATGAAAATGAAAACTATAAAAAGCTGAGAGAAGAGGGATTATCTAGAATCAGAAAGCCTTGGAATGTAGAAAGTCTTACGGTTGATGACGTGAAAGAAATTCTTGGAAATGATTATGAAAAGTCATCGAAGGAAGTATTAATTGCCACTCAAATATGCCATTTATTAGCACAAAATACAGATGGAAATCCTAGAAAGATAAAAAGGTTTGTAAATATGCTCTTGTTACGTTATGAGATTGCTAAGAATCGTGGCTTTGGAGACGAACTGGAACTTGCGATTTTGGCAAAGATGATGTTGGCAGAATACTATGAACCAGATTTTTATAAGGCATTACCTAATCATTTGGATTCTGAAGGGAAATGGGATGAAGTTCCTGAAATACTAGCTGATATAAAAACTATGGTCGAAGATAAGAAAACAGTAGAAGCAAAAGAGCGATGGTATGATTTAAACGAGATTTGGAAGTGGATTACTACAGAACCAGAAATTACAGATAAGGACTTAAGACCGTATTATTATGCATGTAAAGAAAAAATGGATTATTTTTCAGGTAAAACTTCTAAAAATGATCTATCAGAAATAGTTGAGCTACTTTTTAGAGATGAAATGATTATTGTAGGTCGTGTTGAAGATTTGAAAAATTTGACAAATCAAGAATCAGATCAAGTGTTCGGAATTGTTGCTCAAAAAATTATGGAAAAAGGGCAATTTGATATGAAACCAAAAGGGATTGATGGTTTGATTGTATTGGTACAGAATAAGCCGGAACTCCGTAAAAGTTTAGTTGATTTTATAGATGCTATTCCTGTAGATAAGGCTGGAGTGTGGATTATACATGGCTGGGATAAAGCAATTCCAAAAGATTGTGATGAAAGAAAAGGAGTAAATCAATATTTTGATAAATTGAAAAGCAGTGGGACGGCAATTGTTAAAGCAGCTTTAAAGAAGATGTGAGGTAATTAATAAATGGGAACATCAACACATAATGGAGGACAAAAAGGTGGAACACCTTTGGTACCGTCATGGTTAGAGCAACCAGATGTAAATCCACAAAATGAAAATGGACTTGGTCCCGATGGTAGTCAAATTCCACCAGTGGGTGATGTGGATCGCTTTAGAACACCACGAGGAGAGTTCACGAGGTATATAAATTCAGGAGGACGGGATAGCAGTTTAGGCCGTAAAAGTGTCTCTAATTACATAAGAAATTCTTTGGGTGGTAGTTCAAATGCGACACAGAGAATGGGAGCTGCTAGAAGCAGTTCTGCAAGATTATTAAATGTTGCAGGTGTATTTGCTTCAGGTGGTGCAAGGGCTGTTGAACAGTATCTTTCTATAGAGAATCTCTCACATAAGACAGCTAGTGACGCATTTATAGCTATTACAGACTTTATCTGTCCAGATGGGGGACCACAAGATGAAGGCATTGCGAGGTCGGCTTATATTTCCGCAATCGAAGAATCACCAGAAATAGCTACAATTAAATTTGAGGATTTGACTTCAGAGCAGATTATGGTGATTGTGGAACGCACCATGGCAAATGCGATATTTAATAGAATCACGAATGATATTGGTAACAAGATTATATTGTTGCCGCAAGAACGAGCTATATCAGACAGATTAATTGTTCAAATGAAGGATTTTGTTAAGGGTTCTGTATCGGATGCTGTTATCAATTTAGATATCAAGGCTGGAAATATTCGACAAGGTGATTCTTTAAGAATAGTGGACCGGGTGTATAAGGCAGCGTTTGAAATTATGGTAAGTGCAGGTGAAAATGAATGAGTCGATATAAATTAAGAGCAAATTATGATATTGAAAATATAGATTCGCAGAAAATGGATGGCACAGTTATTGTTGATGTCCCTATGCTTTCTAATGGCGAACTAAACTATGGATTAAGCCACATTAAGAAAAAATTATATGAAGAAAATGTGTATCCCTCTGAAATTGGATTTGATATCATGTCGCTTGCAACAATGGTTTATATGGCTGATACGCGAATTGAGAGAGTGGTGCATGGACAGGACTCTTGGACGAGAGAAATTGAACTAGAAATACCGGTATCAAATGTAGAGATATGGGACTCACAGATTCGTACGGTTGAACGTATGTTAAAATTTCTTACAGGAGATTTATGGAAAATTACGTTGTCGAGTAGAGCATGGCAGTTTAATAATTTGGAGGAAGTAAGAGAAAAATCAAATAAATATGATGAAGTATCATTATTCTCTGGTGGAATGGATAGTCTTATAAGTACCATTAATTTGATGGAGAATAAGAAAAATACCTTGTTAATAAGTCATGCTGGAGAAGGACTTACTAAAAATGCTCAAAAAAATATTGTGAATAAATTTGACTTGTTATATCCAGATGTTTTACATACATGGTTAGATTTGTGGATGGTGTTTCCACGTGATTATATTCCGGCAGGTGGTAATGATAACAATACAAGGAGTAGATCATTCCTATTTATCGGTTATGCCCTTTTTGCAATGACTGGCATGGATAATATCAATGAACTGTTAGTTCCGGAAAATGGTCTGATTGCTTTGAATGTACCATTGGATGAAACAAGAGTAGGTTCATTTAGTACAAGAACAACGCATCCATTTTATCTTTCTTTGTGGAATGAATTATTAGTGGGATTAGGGTTAAATCTATCAGTAAAAAATCCTTATTGGAATAAAACAAAGGGAGAAATGGCAGGGGAATGTAAAAACAAGGATGTTCTTTATGAGACGATGAAATTATCATTCTCATGTTCTTCACCAGGAAAAGCAAGATGGAAACAACTCAGTCAACAACATTGTGGTTATTGTGTTCCTTGTTTAATTAGAAGAGCTGCAATGCATAAAGCGTTTGGGGATGATGGAACAGTGTATACCGAAACGTCTATTTATGAAATGCAGAATAAAAATGCAGAAGGAATGGGAATTCAATTGCGCTCTTTCCAGTATGCAATAGATAAAATAAAACAGGATAGAAATCGTGCTTTATTTTATATACATAAGCCAGGTCCATTACCGCAGGATGATGAGTATTTGAGAGAATTAGCTGATACATATATACGAGGATTATTAGAAGTAGATGCTTTTATACAGGATAATTTAGCACAAGAGGATGAGAATAATGATTTATGATGCACATTGTCATTTAGATTTAATGGATAATATGCCAGAGTTTATAAATGAAATACAGAATTCTGATATGAATTTATTTGCGGTTGGAACTACACCGAAGGCATATAGTAGAGAAATACAATTTTGCAAGAATGCTAGAAATATTCATGTTGGTTTAGGGATGCATCCGCAATTAGTATCTAGTGGCTATGATGATATGCAGTTATTTAAATCTCTCATTGAAAAAAGCCATTATATTGGTGAGGTGGGATTGGATTTTAGTAAAGGATATATTCAGACCAAAGAATTACAAATAAATATTTTTAGTGAGATTGTTAAGTTATGTGAACAATACAGTGAAAAAGTGATTTCTATTCATTCACTTAAATCGACAAGTACGGTAATTGAAATTTTAAGAACATACAAAAGACAAAAGAGTAATAAATATATATTTCATTGGTTTACAGGTTCTATGCCACAATTAGAAAAAGCGATTGAATTGGGATGCTACTTTTCAATAAATCCGGGAATGTTGAAAACAAAATCGGGAATGGAAGTGATAAAAGCTATACCAATTGATCATGTGTTGTTAGAGACGGATGCACCATTTGCACTCAAAGTTCAACACATAGATGAAATAGAAAAGGAACTCAAAAGAACCATGTCGAGGATATCGGATGTAATTGGATTCGACATATCTGATATAATTAATAAGAATTCAAAAGAAGTGTTTTGCTACTGAATATTTAATGAAGAAACATTGATAAAGGCTAACTGATGACGTGCTACTAAGAAAGGATACTAATAGGAGTCACAATTTCTGGTTGGCTTTTACTTAATCTTCTATGATAGTGAAAGATGTTGGATATGGTATGATAAATGTGCGAGTATGCTTAGAGGTGATTTAAATGTATAACTTAACAAAATGTGCATTGTGTGGAAATGAAGCAGAATTGGAATTGAGCCATACAGTGCCAAAGATGGCTGTAAGGACATTAAAGAAAACAGCAATAGGTAATATTCGGAGTACAGAGAACCCTAACAAAACCATACAGGATAGCGAGAAGTTGTACATGTTGTGTGGAGATTGCGAGGATTTATTTAGTGAAAAAGAAACTTGGTTTGCTAACAAAATATTTCATCCTTATTTAAAAAAGGAGAAAACTATTTTTGACTACGATGAGAATTTGGCTTACTTTATAACTTCTGTTAATTGGAGAAGTCTTTATTTGGATATTTTAGATTTTGTTGAGAATTCAGTGGTTGGTATAGATGCGTTGGAATGTTTGATTGAATCTGAAAAAATAATGAATGAATTCCTGCGAGGAAAACGTAATGATTTAGGGAAAATAGAAAATCACATTTTCTTTTTTGATGACATAAAAGAATTATCTGTTGGTGCGAGCAATTTTGCAGATTTGAAACCGCATGCGACTTTTCATAGAGGGATAGGTAGTTACACTTTTTGTTACGAAGATGAAAAGACCTATGGTACTTTAACAAATATGATGGGAGTAATACTTGTTACTCTTTATCATAAAGGGCAAAGAGAAGTATGGAATAATACAGAGATTTTGAATGGCGTGGGGCGTATTGAAGCGAAAGATCAGCAGATACAGAGTGTTTTTGGAAATGAGTTAATACATATCATGGAAACAGCAAAGAAAGCATCTGAAGCTATGAGTGTAGCACAACAAAAGAAAGCAGAGGATAGAATAAAGGCTGCTGGAGAAGATGTAAAAAATTATTCAGTTTTTCAAGACTGGATGAATGATATGGATTTAAAGAACAGAATCACAGATAAGTGATACAGAAGTGGGGGTAAAGGCTATCCCCATAAGAGGGGTATAAACCTTTTCGCAAAAGATGACGATTTCGCTATTTAGTATAAGAAGTAACTTTCACCGCATGTGGAAACGGTGGCGCTTCTGACTAAGGCAGATTAGCGTGAGGTTATTGAAGAAGAGGTGAAACCATGCAACCTGAATTACAATGCACGATCCTTCAGATCCAGGAAGATGATTATGGCTGTGAGGAACGGTCGGAAGGTTCGAAAAGAACGGTTCTTGTCCGCTTAAGGGACTCAGAGGAAAATGAGCACATGATCCGTCAGGAAGATGACTGGCTTTATGAGCAGGAAATCAATGAAGGGGATCAGGTGATATTTGTGGAGAACCGGCTGTATAAGAACTTGCCGGAGATTACAGGAGAAAAGAAAATGAAATTAGAGACAACACGCCTACTCCTGCGTCCATGGCAGGAGAGCGATGCAGAGAGCTGCTATGAATACGCGAAAGACCCGCAGGTCGGTCCATCTGCCGGCTGGCCGGTACACACGAGTGTGGAGAACAGCAGAGAGACGATTAAAAACGTATTGTCGGCCGATGGAACGTATGCGGTCGTATTAAAAGCTTCCGGAAAACCGGTCGGCTGCGCGGGATTAACTGTGGGAGCTGCCAGCAATTTAAAGCTTCCGGAAGATGA
>ERZ1673743.3513-NODE-3513-length-11937-cov-5.544437_pt1 | contig 11937 bp, 7 predicted proteins | sample MGYA00580197_ERZ1673743 | MGnify/ENA primary metagenome ERZ1673743 (study PRJEB41218, sample SAMN15661795) | gut metagenome | host: Homo sapiens | place: Canada: London | collected 2015-08-20/2019-03-30 | study: EMG produced TPA metagenomics assembly of... | reverse complement strand
CGGTGCCTGTGCTTTCTGAGTTTTAGGCTGGGGCCGGGTGGTTTCGGCGCCCTGGGTGGTTCCGTCGGACTCGTCGGACTTGTCGGACGGGTCTGACTTGTCTGACATCACAGACTTGTCTGACATCACAGGTTTGTCTGCAGGTGCCTGGGGTTCATCACCCTCAGAGGTTTCATCAACCTCTTCATTTCTCTTAACTTCTTCAACTGCTTCAACTTGCTCAACTTCCCCATCACTCGGAGCCGCCGCCGCGGCTCCGGCCTCGGCGGCTTCTGCCTCGGCAAGCGATTCAATCAGCTCGGGGGGCAGAACGGTCTCCTGGGTGTCCTGGTATGTCTTGTCGCGCATATAGTTGAAGTAGTCGTCGAACGAACGTCCCGACTGCAGCAGGGTGTCGAAGTTCTTCTTCGAGATTACCACGGGGCGTACCTCAGGGGGCATCTCGAAACTGGTGTTCCGGTTCAGCACCTGGCGGTAATAGTTCAGCTCGTCGACATTGTCAAAGCCTTTTATTATCAACAGACCGAGGCGCCCGAAGTTCATCTGCTCAAGGTCGAAGTCCTTGACCATGAATGATGTGAAGTTGTGGCGCGCCACGTTGTAGAGCAGGGCGTTCTGCGAGATCACGTCGGTGGGGAAGAGCAGGATCAGCAGCTGTTCATCGTCGTGGTTGATCTCGAATTTCACTTCGCCGTCAGCCTGTCCGGCCACCGAGTCGTTGCTGAGCTTGATATCCCAGAGCATGGGGCGCATGTTCGAGGCTCCCTCCTGCAGCTGACGCCCCTGGGCAATACCTTTCAGGTAGGCCGATGCGTATGGGGTGAGGTCGGTGTCGGGGAATCGCTCAAGCATCTCGCGCAGCACGGTCTTGAACTCTTCGGGGCGCTTGTCGGTAACGAGCGAGAGCGCCTCGATGAACATGAACTTGGGCATCAGCTTGCTCAGCGGATACTTCTCGGTGACAGTGCCGTAGACGGCATGCACCTCGCTGTTGCGGTTGTTGAGGTAGGCGTCCAGAGCCTGGTCATACAGCTGGTTCTCGACCTGCTGCATGCGGCGAAGTGACTCTATGTAGTCGGGGTCGCGCATGGCTATGCCGTATTTCGAGTCGGCGAAGTCCGAGAGTATGAGGTTGCGGTACTTCTCGGCCTTGGCCGTCTGCCCGGCGCGCATGTACATCAGATAGAGGTTGTAGTACACGTCGAGGCGGTATGTGTTGTCGGGATAGCGCGTGAGCAGGCTTTCGAACTCGCTTTCCGCGGCGGGGAAGTCCTCCATCTTGTCCTTGAGGATCACGCCCATGTTGTAAAGACCCTCCTGTATGATGTCGTTGGCATTCTGCTTGTCGAGGTCGGTCTTGGGGATGTCCTTGAGGTAATATTCCGGGTAATGCGGGTCAGATTCCTTCTTTGCGGCCTCTTCATCGGGCTTGTCGGGGGTGTCGCCGGCGGCGATAGAGTCAGCGGCCTGTTCGGTGTCGGCATCGTCGTCGCCCGAGGGGGTGTCGAAGTCGTTGAAATTGAACGACGCCTTGTTGCGGCGGCGCCAGTCATCCTCAAGCTTGCGGTTGCCCCAGCGGCGCTGGAATTCGGTGCGTCCCGAGTTCTTGGTCATCGTATTGTAGAAATACCATGAGTTGTCGCCGTTGTTCATCGTGAAGGTCTGGGTGTTGTTCGACTGCAGCTGGTTCCCTTCGTTCTTGGCCAGGAACTCCTCGCGTGCTGCGGCGTCGGCCTCCTCCTTCTCTTTCTTCTTGAGCTCGTCGATGATTTTGTTGATGACCTCAAGCTGTTGCTCGGGTGTCATCTCCGACAGGCGCAGGAGCGAGTCCTGCAGCTCCACGTTCTGCGAGTACACGGCAAGCTCGTCAAGCACGTCACTGCGGCGCTTGATCACGCGGTAGTCGGGCCAGGTCTCGGGGAGCTGCGGCACCGCCTCGGAGTAGCAGGGCTGGGCCTTGTTGTACTGGTGGCGGTCATAGTAGAGGCCGCCCAGGGTTACCTGCGCTATGGCCTTGTCGATGCCCGAGCGGGTCGACTTTTCCACGGCAAGCTCATAGTTCTCGATGGCGTTGGCGGTGTCGCGGCGGCTCAGATAGAGGTTGCCTATGGCGTAATACACCTGGTCGAGGTACTCTTTGTTGCGGTCATAGCGCACCATGCGTTTCAGCGCCTTGACCTCGGGCATTATGTCGGTGCCCTCGAAGACCTCGCTCTGCTTGATGCGGGCGTTGAACTTGGTGCGGTACGACGCCCCCTGCGAACCGCCGGCCTTGGCGAACGCCTTGTAGGCACCGGCATTGTCGCCGGTTTTCTGCAGTACCTGCCCTAACAGGAAGTTGAGGCGCGTCTTCTGCTGCCCCGATGTCAGCGGAATCGCCTGCCTGAGCATCTCGGCGCCCTTGGGGTATTCCTGTTTCTTTACGTAATAGTCGGCGTAAGTGGTGTAGTACAGCTCCTTGAGCTGTTTCGATGTCAGCTGGTCCTGCTTGATACGGGTCAGTATCGACTCGCACTCGAACATCCAGTCCATGGCGCAGTACGAGCGTGCCTCCCACAGTTTCGCCTCGGTGACGGTGTTGGGGAGCCAGGTGAAATGCTTGCTGATGTAGAAGAACGTGGCCGCCGCCCCGATGAAGTCGCCGTTCATGAACTGACTGCGCCCCATCATGAGCCAGGCGTTGTGCAGGAAGGGGTTGTACTCGTCGCGTTTCAGCCACTCCTTCTGTTTCTGCGTGCGGTTCTGGCCCGCTTTCTTGGCGGGTTTCTTCTTTATCGAGCGCAGCTGTATGGCTTTCTGGGCTTTCTCTATCGAGCGGTCGAAATTGCCGTTGGGCTGAGGCGCCTTTTCGTCGGCCTTGGCCTCGGCCGGGTGCAGGAAAAGCATGCGCGAATAGTCGTCCTGATACCCCTCTTCCATCTCCTTGAGCGTTTCCTTGTAGTGGGTGTCGCCGTTGTAATAGATGTTGTAACGGGTTATGAAGGCCTGGTATTTGCGTGTGGCGGCGTTGTTCTTGCGCGGCGAGCATGACGTGACGGCGGTTGCGGCCAACAGGGCCACGACCGCCAGCCAAGCCCACAGGGCACGGTGTTTGCGCTTTTCCATTCACATTTATAACGGCCCGGGCGCCCTTATATTGCATTAAAATCGCTAACTTTGGGGTCGCTAAATCACTATCACCATGCCTGAAAAAGTCTACCGTCGCCGTTACGGCGTGACATACCTTATTATCCTCATCGCCGCCATTGTGATGTATTTCATGCCCGACGACTGCAGCGGGGCGCAATGGCACCGGGCTCAATGGCACCGGGCTCAATGGCATAGGGCGCAGGGGGCGGTGTGGAACACCACATACAACATCACGTATCGTGCCGACAGGGATCTTGCCGACTCCATATCGGCGGTTTTCAGACAGGTGGAGATGTCGCTGTCTCCGTTCAATCCGGCCTCGCGGATCTCGCTCATAAACCGGGGGGAGTCGATGCAGACCGACTCGCTGATTGCCCGTGTGTTCGGTATCTCGCAGCGTGTGTACTCTCTCAGCGGCGGAAATTTCGACCCTACGGTCTCTCCGCTTGTAAACCTCTGGGGGTTCGGCTATTCGCGTCGTCCTGCCGACGGAAAGGCGCCGGAGCCGACTCAGGCCGAGATTGACTCGGCTCTGCGGCTGGTGGGAATCGCCGACTGCCGCATCGTCAACGGCCTGATGGAAAAGAAGTCGCCCGGCACCACATTCAATTTCTCGGCCGTGACAAAGGGGTATGGCTGTGACCTCGTGGGCGCCATGCTGAGGCGCAACGGCTGTGAGGACTATATGGTGGAAATCGGGGGTGAAATGGCTTTGCGAGGCCATAATCCGCGCGGCACCGACTGGCAGGTGCAGATTGACGCTCCCGTCGAGGGTGCTGCCACCCACGAGGCCATGCGGGTGGTGGCGCTTACCGACTGCGGCGTGGCCACATCGGGAAATTACCGCAATTACCGTGTCGACAGTCTGGGGCATCATCTCGGCCACACAATTTCGCCGCGCGACGGGCGTCCGTATGCCACGGATATCCTGTCGGCAACGGTTGTGGCGCCCACATGCGCCGAGGCCGACGCTCTGGCCACAGCATGCATGGCGTCGCCCGAGGCTGATGCCGTGGCGATGCTGAAAGGGATGGGGGATGTGAGGGCGCTCCTGGTAGTGGCCGACGGCGACACGCTCAGGCAGATCAGAGTGAGAGGTCTTTGAACCTCCGGATTCCGCGCAGGTAGTAGTCGGTGAGGATGTTGCGCCTCTGCATTGGTTTGCGCAGCAGGTTCTCTGACGGGTGGGCGGTGTATGCCTTGCGCATTTTCGCGAAGTCGCGGTGCGCGCGCCAGACGGCGCCGGCGTTGGCGAAGTCAAATGTAGCCGCGAATTTCGCCCAGGCAAGCGTGTCGAGCAGACGGCGGCGCAGAAGTGTGCCCCTTAGGTCTTTTTCGGGAAGATTCTTATGGAGAAGCAGCAGGTTGTTGCGGAAATTGAGGTAGGTCTTGCGCGGATTTGAGGCCGGCAGACTCCCGCCTCCCAGGTGATATACCCCCGATGCGGGCACCACCCATATCTGCTTGCCCATGAGGTGTATGCGCCAGCACAGGTCGATCTCCTCCATGTGGGCGAAGAATCCGGCGTCGAGCCCTCCGGCGTCGACATAAAGCTGTGTGGGCACCATCAGGGCGGCTCCGGTGGCCCAGAAGATTTCGCGCGGGTCGTCATACTGCCCGGCATCGGTCTCCACATCCGAGAAGATGCGCCCACGGCAGAATGGGTAGCCGTTGCGGTCTATGAAACCGCCCGATGCACCGGCATACTCGAATTTCTCGGGCTCGCTGTAACTGAGTATCTTGGGCTGGCATGCGCCGCAGTCGGGATGCGTGTCCATCCACTCGACAAGCGGGCTGAGCCAGCCCGGGGCGGGATTGACGTCAGAGTTGAGCAGAACGGTGTATCTGTACCCCTGCTGCGCCGCCAGAGCCAGGGCTTTGTTGTACCCCTCGGCAAACCCGTAGTTTTCGGGGAAGAGCATGAGCTCCACTTCGGGGAAAAGCTCTTTAAGTGTGGCCACGGAGGTGTCGGTCGAACCGTTGTCGGCCACGATGACACGCCCCACGGCGGGGTCGGTGTTGGCGATTACTGACGGCAGGTACTCGCGCAGAAGCCTGTCGCCGTTCCAGTTCAGTATTATGACGGCTGTCGATGGTTTCATCTTTTCTCTTCGGTGGTGTCGCTGTCAGCGCCCTCGGGGAGAGGGGCGGGGAGTGTGACGGGGCGTTTCCAGCGGTTGTGCGACCAGAGCCAGATGGCCGGGTCGCGTCGTATTGTATTTTCGAGGGCACGGGCGTAGCGGCGCGTCAGTTCCCCTTCGGGGAGTGCCGCCGGGTCGTCGGTCAGCTCGATCATGTCGATGTGATAGTGTCCGCGCGAGATCTTCGTGATGTCCCAGTAGACCACGTATGCGCCCGTGCGCCGCGCCACGGTCTCGGTGCCCGAGATCATGGCCGTGGGGTGGTTGAGAAATGTCATCAGGTGCCCAGGGTCGCCGGCCGACGGATGCTGGTCGCTCATGAACCCGGTGACCCATACCTTGCTGTCGCGGCGGAAACGCAGCAGGTCGAGGAACGCCGTCTTTTTCGGCAGGGAGACGGCGCCGAAACGTCCGCGCTGCCGCAGCATCATGCGGTCTATCACCTTGTTGCGTAGCGGGCGGTAAATCTGGCAGAAAACGGTGTCTGCGCCGGTGTTGCGGCGGCTCCAGAGGGGCATCGACGCGGCCCATTCCCAGTTGAAACAGTGCGAGAAATAGGCCACAGTGGGGCGCCCTGTCGCCGCGATGCTGTCAAGGCGCTCGATGTCGGCGGGATTGAATGTCATGCGGCGGCGCATGGTGTCGGCCGACATGCGCGAGGCTTTCAGTGTCTCAATGATCTGGTCGGCGAAATTGCGGTAGAAACGCCTGAGGGTGCGCCGCAGTTCGTGGTCGGTCATGTCGGGGAACGAGACACGCAGGTTCCGCTCGATTATGCGGCGGCGGTAACCCCAGACATGGCACATTATGAAACAGATGAAATCGGCCACGCCGTATGCCATCCACCACGGCATCGAGGCCGCGGCGGCAAGCAGTCCCCTCAGGGGCAGATATTTGATTTCGGAAAGTTTCATGCGGGTGTGTGCCTTTATTAGACAATTGTGCCGCGCAGCACCGGATCCTCTGTGCCGTGACCCGACATGAGGCTGTCGAGCCGCACGTTTACAATCTCGTTCTCGCGCGAGGCGGGTGTGTCGACCGCCACCTTCAGGTAGTTGTCGGTGTGGCCGGTCATCAGGCCCGACGCGTCGGGGCTTTCAAGCAGTACAGGGCGCACTGTGCCTGTGAAACGGTCGGCGAAAGCTGTCATCTTCGCGGCCGAGAGGGCAATCATGACGTCAGTGCGCCGTTTTTTCTCACGCGGATCCACGACGTACGGTATCTCAAGGGCGCGGGTGCCGGGGCGCTCGGAGTAGGGGAAGACATGCAGGCGCGTAACCGGCAGCGACTCGATGAACGCCCGCGAGCGCTCGAACTCCTCGGGAGTCTCGCCCCGGGTGCCCGTCATCAGGTCTATCCCTATGAACGCGTCGGGCATCAGGGCGGCGATGCGTTCGGTCTTGTGGCGGAAGAGCGCCGTGTCGTAGCGGCGCCGCATGAGCCTGAGCACCTCGTCAGAGCCGCATTGCAGAGGTATGTGGAAGTGCGGCATGAACGCCCGCGAGGCGGCGCAGAACTCTATGATTTCGTCGGTGAGCAGGTCAGGCTCTATCGACGATATGCGGTAGCGGTCTATGCCCTCCACTTCGTCGAGGGCTCGGATAAGGTCAAGGAATGTCTCGGGTGTGGATGCGGCGCTGCGTTTGCCGAAGTCGCCGATGTTCACGCCGGTGAGCACTATCTCGCGGCCCCCCTCGGCGGCGGCATGCCGTGCCTGGGACACAAGTTCGTCGATGGTGGCCGAGCGGCTGCGGCCGCGCGCGGCGGGTATGGTGCAGTAGGTGCACCAGTTGTCGCATCCGTCCTGCACCTTAAGGAAATAGCGCGTGCGCTCGCCGCGCGCGCACGAGGGGGCGAAACGGCGTATATCGCGCGCCGGGGTCACGGCGTTGATGCCCCCCGGGGCGTCGTCGGCCTCCAGACGGTCGAGCAGGTCGGCAAGCTGGTCCTTGCGGTCCGAGCCGGCCACAATCTCCACACCGGGGAGGCTTATGGCCTCGGCGGCGTTCAGCTGGGTATAACATCCGGTGGCGATGATGCGGGCCTCGGGCCACCGGCGGTTGAACGACCTTATGGCCTGGCGGCATTTCTTGTCAGCCAGGGCGGTCACCGAACAGGTGTTGACCACAATCACGTCGGGAGTCTCGCCGTCGGCCGCGCGAGTATGGCCGCGGCGCTCGAACTCAAGCGCCACAGACGATGTCTCGGCGAAATTCAGCTTGCACCCGAAGGTGTGGTACATCACCTTCATCGGGCGTCGGAGATATACGAGTCCTTGAATCCGAGGAAATAGAGCACGCCGTCGATGCCGATGGTCGAGATTGACTGGCGGGCGCTCTCTTTAACCTTGGGTTTGGCGTGGAAGGCGATGCCGAGGCCGGCGGCCGAAAGCATCGGCAGGTCGTTGGCGCCGTCGCCCACGGCGATGGTCTGGGCTATGTTGACGTTCTCCACCTGGGCGATGAGCTTGAGCAGCTCGGCCTTGCGGCGCCCGTCGACAACCTCACCCACGAAACGCCCGGTGAGTTTGCCGTTTTCGATCTCAAGCTCGTTGGCATACACATAGTCGAAACCGAACTTGCGCTTGAGGTAGTCGCCGAAGAATGTGAAACCGCCCGACAGGATGGCTGTCTTGTAGCCGGTGCGTTTCAGCACCTCCATCATGCGGCCCACCCCCTCGGTAATGGGTAGGTTTTCGGCGACCTCCTGCATTACAGAGGCGTCGAGACCCTTCAGCAGTGCCACGCGCTCGGTGAAACTCTCGCGGAAATCTATTTCGCCGCGCATGGCGCGCTCGGTGATCTCGCGCACCTTGTCGCCCACGCCGGCTTTCTCGGCGAGCTGGTCGATGCACTCGGTCTGGATGAGCGTCGAGTCCATATCGAAACAGATCAGGCGACGGCAGCGGCGGTACATGGTGTCTTCCTGCAGCGAGATGTCAAACCCCTCTTCGGCGGCAATCTTGATGAAACGGCCCTGCATCTCGTCGCGGTTGGCGGGTGTGCCGCGCACCGAGAACTCGATGCATGCCTTGGCCAGCGGTGTTGCGTCGTCGGTCAGCGGGGGGCGCCCGGTGAGGCGCTGTATGGCGTCGATGTTGAGACCCTGTTCGGCCACGATTTCCGACACCAGGGCTATCTGGCGGGCCGTCAGGCGCCGCCCGAGCATGGTGATGATCCAGCGGTTCTTACCCTGCCGGCTGACCCAGTTCTCATACTCGGCTATCGAGATGGGGGTGAAACGGATCTTTACCTGCAGGTCGTAGGCCTTGAAAAGCAGGTCTTTCATTATCTCGCCCGAAACGCTGGCGGTTGTGCGGAACAGGATGCCAAGCGACAGCGTGTGGTGTATGTCGGCCTGGCCGATGTCAAGCACCATTGCGTCATATTGTGCCAGAATGGCCGTGAGCGCGGCTGTGACGCCCGGACGGTCGGCACCTGAGATATTGATGAGAATCAGTTCGGGGTCCTCTTTGATACCCTGGACATTTGTTTTGTCGTTTGCTGTTTCCATTGTGCTGGGCCGGAGGGATAGAGGAGTTTAAAGGGTTTACAAAGTGCAGAAAGTTGAGAGAAATGAATAGGCTGACGGAGGCGGGTTATTTGACGCGGATTTTGTCGCCGGGCTGCAGCATGTCGCCTTTGTTGCCGTTGAGGCGGCGCAGTTCGCTGACAGTGGTGCCGTTGCGCTTGGCGATGCGCGAGAGGCTGTCGCCCTTCTTCACGGTCACGGTCTTTGTCTGCTGTTTCTTCTTCTTGCTGTTTCTGGCGGCTTTCGCTTTGTTTGAGCTTTTGGCGGTCTTGGCCTGCTGCTGTTTGGCATGCGAGTTGCTGAACGATTGCGTCACGGTCGACGATGCACCCGAGCGTTCGGGCGCGGCGGTGGCGTTGCCGGTGTCGCCGTTTTCGGCGGCGGTATCGGGGTCAGTGCCGGCTTTGGCGGCCTCGGCGGCCTCAGCCTCGCGCACGGCGTCGTTTATGGCGCTTGCGGCGCTGTTCTGCGATGCCTCTGCCTCGATGGCGGCCTCGGCGGCGTCACCGACTGTCTGTGTGTCGTTGCGGACAAGCAGATTGTCGGCCTGCGGGGTGGGAGTGTTGTCGGCAGGCTTGAACACGCGTTTGGATGTCACGACCTTGAGTTTCTGGCCGCGTCGCGGTTTCGAGATATTGCGGTTCGATTTCTTGAGGCTCCAGAGCGAGACGCCGTATTTCTTGGCTATCGAGGCCATTGTCTCGCCCGAGCGTACCTTATGGTAGCGTATCTGCTCGGTGGTGACCCATTCGCCTTCCTGGCCGTCTTTCTGTCCCTGCACGTTTTCTGTGCCGGTGGCGGGTTCCACTACGTCGCGGTGGGCGTAAAGCTGACGGTCATGCTCGGCTATGGCCTTCTCGCTCATGACGTAGGCATACACCTGGTTGGCAGGGAGCACCAGCGAGCACTCGCGGGTGTCGCCGGGGATGATCTGCTGGCGGTACTGCGGGTTGAGGATGGCGATTTCCTCCACAGGAATCTGCAGTATGTCGGCAATCTGCTTGAAATGCACGCGGTGGTGCACATGTACCGAGTCGGTGATTATGGGGCGTTTGGCCAGTGCCGGCGAGATGTTGTGACGGTTGTAGTATGTCATCACATACGTGGCCGCGATGAAACCGGGCACGTATCCGCGGGTCTCGGCGGGGAGATAGGGGTAGATGGCCCAGAAATCTTTTTTCTGCGCGGGGTCTGTGGTGACGGCGGCTGTGGATATGCCGTCGGCGGGAACCCCGGCGCGGCGCAAGGCCTTGTTCACGTTGCCCGGGCCGCAGTTGTAGGCGGCGATGGCCAGCGACCAGTCGTTGTATATGCTGTAAAGCTGTTTCAGGTAGGTTGCGGCGGCCTCTGACGAGCGCACGGGGTCGCGGCGGTCGTCGATGAGGGTGTTCACCTCCACGCCCAGACCGCGCGCCGTGGGGAGCATCAGCTGCCACAGGCCGGTGGCGCCGGCGCGTGACACTGCGTTGGGGTCGAGGGCCGACTCGATGATCGGCAGGTATTTGAGTTCCTGCGGGAGGCCGCGCTTGTCAAGCTCGGCCTCGAAGATTGGCATGTAGTAGAGGCTCATGCCGAGCATTGCCTCCACCAGGCCGCGCTTGCGCCCGGTGTACATGTTGATGTACGATTTCACCACCGAGTTGAACGGCATCTCGATGGTGGTGGGGATGGCACCCAGACGCTCTATCAGCTCCTGGTCCGACACCTCGACATCGGGCGTCGACTCGGCCTGACGGTCAAGCGCCGTGTAGGTCTGCATGTACCAGTTCTGCAGCAGCTTGTGGGTATCGGTCTCTACGCTTTCGGGGTAGATGATCGTGGAATCGTTGAGATGGTCGGCGATCGAGAGCACCGTGGGTCTGGCGGTCGCCGAAAGCGCCGCGAGCCCGATGGTGACGATGGCAGTTATTTTTTTCAGGTAACGCATAATCTCAGAAATTCAGGGCCCAGACAAGGCCGATTGAGGGTTTAAGGTCGCGTGACTCGCGGATAAGCACCGGAGCCACATCCATCGAAAGCTGTGGAGAGATGTCGAAATGGCTCAGCGACGCGTCGACGTAGGCGTCGACCATCGCCAGCAGGTACACCCCGACCATGCCGATGATGCACAGGTCGCGGTTGCGCCTGAAATAGTTCTTGCGCGACCGCAGCACGTTCTGCAGCCAGTTTTTGTCGAGGTCCTCCTCTTTCACGTTGGGCGAGAACATATCCATGTAGCTGCGCGTGTCGGGGTCGTTGTCGAGCAGGTCGCGGTAGGCGCGGGTGTAGTCGGAGAGCATGGTGTTGTTCCAGTTGGTGGCGTAGGCCAGACCGAGGTAGCCGCCGACGATGATCGGCAGTTTCCAGTACCGGCGGTTGTAGACCTGCCCCAGTCCGGGGAAGAGCGCCGACATCCATACGGCGCGTGTGGGGTCGGGGTTGAACTCCATGTCGCGCGGCTCCCATTCGTCGGTGATGGCCTTGGCGCGGGCGGTCGAGTCGGCCGCGGCGGCCTTGCGCTGTTCGGCGATGGCCAGAGCCTCGCCGGCGGTGAGCACCGGCACGGTGTCGACAGGGGTAACGCGGAGCGAGTCGCCCACGTCAGAGATGCGGTCTTCAATCACCTCGGCATGCGCCCCCTGCGGCAGGAGCGCCCCCAGGGGGATGCTGTCGGGGAGGCTGGCCGCCGCGGGATTTCCGTGGTGTGCCACCGGTCGCGAATGTCCTTGCGCCGACGCGCTGACGGCCAGGAGTATCGAGAGAAGCGATGTCAGCAGGGCCGCTGCCATCAGGCGGCGGAAACTGCGGCATAACGCCACACTGGTTTCTGTAAGCTTAATCTGCACCGTTTGAAACATTCTCGCCGCAGAGCCGCACGGCTGACCGACAGCCGCCCCGCCGGACACCTATGGTATCCGGCATCGGCTCTGTGATGGCGAAGTTATTCAACTTGCCACAAATTTAGCGATTTTCATCCACCCTGGCAAACCCGCCGCCCCGAGGCCACCCCTCTCTAACAATTTTTAAACCTTGCAGAACACCTGGATCCTTTAGCTGACGTGATATGACGGCTCCTCTCAATGTAGGGATGCACCCCGGTGCATCCCAATGCTATTAACTTAACAGATGTGGGCGTCTGAAAGACGCTGATTTCTTC
>ERZ1673743.3470-NODE-3470-length-12098-cov-4.312132_pt1 | contig 12098 bp, 10 predicted proteins | sample MGYA00580197_ERZ1673743 | MGnify/ENA primary metagenome ERZ1673743 (study PRJEB41218, sample SAMN15661795) | gut metagenome | host: Homo sapiens | place: Canada: London | collected 2015-08-20/2019-03-30 | study: EMG produced TPA metagenomics assembly of... | reverse complement strand
CGGTACCGACATATTGCGTGACCGCATCGTCGAGAGTTCGATAATCAAGGTGTTCCCCGACGGCCGCGACGAACAGCGCACCCTCAGGGTCAACCCGGGTCGCCCCATACCTGCCGAGGCTACGGCGATACACCACATCACCGATGCCGATGTGGCCGACAAACCCGCGTTCAAGCAGATCGCCAAGGCTCTGGCCGAGACATTCACCGGTTGCGACATCGCCGGGTTCAACTCAAACCGTTTCGACGTGCCCATGCTGGCCGAGGAGTTTGCCCGCGCCGGTGTGGACTACGATTTCAGCCGTCCGCGTTACATCGACGTGCAGACCATCTTCCACAAAAAGGAACAGCGCACCCTCACGGCCGCCTACCGTTTCTATTGCGGAAAGAATCTCGACGAGGCCCATTCGGCCAGCGCCGACACCCGCGCCACTTACGAGGTGCTTATGGCACAGCTCGACCATTATGACGACCTGCCTAACGACATCGACGCCCTTGCCGAGTATTCGACACAGACCAGGAACGTCGACCTTATGGGCCGGTTGATCTACGACGACCAGCACCGCGAGGTCATAAACTTCGGCAAATACAAGGGTCAGCTCGCGGCTGACGTGCTCAAGCGCGACCCCGGATATTTCGGCTGGATACAGCAGGGTGATTTCCCCTCCGACACGAAACGCTGTTTCATGGCCATAAAACTCAGGTCGCGATGAACATAGTGCTCGGCATAACAGGGGGGATAGCGGCATACAAGTCTGCCGCCCTGCTGCGGCTCATGGTCAAGGCGGGTCATCAGGTACAGGTAGTCATGACCCCTTCGGCAAAGGAGTTCATCACGCCGGTCACGATGTCGGCCCTGAGCGGCCGCCCGGTAATCAGTGAGTTCTTCACCGCCAATACCGGCGAATGGCACAGCCATGTCGATATCGGCCTGTGGGCCGACGCCATGGTGATCGCACCCGCCACCGCATGCACCATCGCCAAGATGGCCAACGGCGTGGCCGACAATATGCTGGTAACCACCTACCTGTCGGCCAAGGCGCCGGTGTTCGTCGCCCCGGCGATGGATCTCGACATGATGGCGCATCCCACCACGCGCCGCAATCTTGAGCTGTTGCGGTCATACGGCAACCTGGTCATCGAACCCGCTGAGGGTGAGCTTGCCTCGCATCTCGTGGGTAAGGGGCGCATGGAGGAACCTGAAAATATTCTGGCGTATGTCGAGGCATATTTCGCCGCTAAGGCCGATACATCGCTGAAGGGCCGGAAGGTGCTGGTCACCGCCGGGCCTACCCGCGAACGAATCGACCCCGTGCGGTACATCTCCAACTACTCGACCGGGCGCATGGGCTACGCCATCGCCGACGAGGCCGCGCGCCGTGGCGCCGATGTCACGGTTGTTTCCGGACCGGTGGACATAAAACCCGCTGAAAAAGGGGTGAAGGTAGTGAGCGTCGAGTCGGCGCGTGAGATGCTCGATGCCGCCGAAAAACTGTTTGACACCACCGACATAGCCATCTGGACCGCCGCGGTCGCCGACTATCATCCGGCCGAGGTGCCCGACCACAAGATAAAGCGCGAGAACGGCCCGGCGCCCGAACTGAAACTTGTGAAGAATCCCGACATCGCCGCCACCCTTGGCGCACGCCGCCATGAGGGGCAGATTCTTGTGGGCTTTGCCCTTGAGACTGACAACGAGAGCGAGAATGCGGTCAGGAAACTTGCCGCCAAAAACCTCGATATGGTGGTGATGAACTCGTTGCGTGACAAAGGCGCAGGGTTCGCCACCGATACGAACAAGGTGACCATATTCTTCCGTGACGGCTCGGCACCCGCCGAATTCGGCATGAAGTCGAAACGCGACGTGGCCCGGGACATCCTTGACACGGTGGCAGCGCGTCTTTGCCCCGTTGACGGGCAATAATACGGGTGTAAAGCCGTTTATATGGTATGTTTCAGATAATTAAAGATACTATCACATATACGGCCGCCGTGGTGGCATGTGTTGCTGTCGCCCTGTTTTCGGGCACAGGCACTGTTTCGGCGCAGGAACTCAACTGTCAGGTAGAGTTCAACACCGACCAGATACAGGGCACCAACAAGACCGTGTTCGAGACCCTAAAGGAGTCGGTCAACGAATACATGAACACGACGCATTTCACCAATGCCCAGTTCTCGCCGGTCGAGAAGATCGAGTGCCGCATGTTCTTTACTATAAAGGAGGTTGACGGCGACACTTACAAGGGTGACCTGCAGGTGCAGTCGACCCGCCCGGTCTACAACTCCACCTACACTACCACGCTGATAAACTTCAAGGACACCAACCTCGAATTCACATACCAGCAGGGTGAGCCGCTGACCTTCTCGGCCAACACTATGGAGAGCCAGCTCACGGCCATACTCAATTTCTACGCCTACCTGTTCATTGCGGTCGATTTCGACTCGTTCTCGCGCAAGGGTGGCCAGGAGTATTTCGACCGGCTGGCGCAGATTGTGCAGATGGCGCAGTCGTCGGGCGAGCCCGGCTGGAAGGCTTTCGAAGACAAGAAGAACCGCTCGGCGGTACTCGATACCTATACCACCCCCGCAACCTCCGGTCTGCGTGACATGCTCTATGACTATCACCGCCTCGGACTCGACGAGATGTTTCAGGCTCCCGACAAGGGGAGGGCCAAGATCACCGAGTCGCTGAACGTGATAAATACCGTATATCAGGCCGATCCCATGTCGGTGGGGCTGTCGATGTTCAAGGACGCCAAGCTTGACGAACTGGTGAATATCTACTCGAAGGCGTCGCAGACCGAACGCGAGAATGTCTCGGAAATGCTGTCGCCGATTTTCCCCACCGAGATGAAACGCATAAACCAGATAAAGGCCGGCAGCACGAAATAAAACCTTAATAATCACTCACGATGATCGAGTCACTCCATATATCGAATTACGCGCTTATCGACTGTGTAGACATTGAACTCCACCGTGGGTTCAACATCATCACAGGCGAGACGGGTGCCGGCAAGTCGATCATGCTCGGCGCCCTGTCGCTGTTGCTCGGCGGCCGCGCCGACTCAAAAGCCATGCGCAATCCCGACCAGAAATCGGTCGTGGAGGCGTCGTTCACAACCGACGGCATGGCCGGACTGCTCGCCTTCTGTGAGAACAATGACATAGACTTCGACCCGAAACGTGTGATACTCAGGCGCGAAATCAGCCCCAGCGGGCGTTCGCGCGCCTTTATCAACGACACGCCGGTGAACCTCACCGTGCTCGGGCAGCTTGCACTTGATCTGGTCGACATCCATTCCCAGCATCAGAACCTCTTGCTGGCGTCGCCGCCGTATCAGTTGCGTGTGCTCGACTCGCTGGCTAACAACGACGAGCGTCTTGTCAGGTTCGGCGAGGCCTACAGCCGTTACCGCAAGTCAATCAGCGATTACCAGATAACGCGCCGCCGAATAGAGCAGACACGCCGCGAGGAGGAATACCTGCGCCACCGGTTCGATGTGCTTACCGAGGCGAACCTTGAGCCGGGCGAACAGGAGGAGCTTGAGCGTGAACGCGAGGTGCTCACCAACATGGCCGATATAAAGGAGTCACTGACCGGTGTGTTGCGTGCGCTGTCTACCGATGATGTCAATGTCGACTCGCTGTTGTCGCAGGCGGCTGACGGCGCCGCGGCGCTTACCGACCTGCTTGACGACGCCGACTCGCTGGCCGAGCGGTTGGAGTCGGTGAGGGTGGAGTGCCGCGACATAGCCCGCTCTTTCGAGTCGTATGACGATTCGCTGGCCGATGACCCGGCGCGCCTCGACGCCATAGAGCAGAGACTGAATCAGCTTTATGACCTTCAGCGCCGTTTCAAGGTCGATTCGGTTGAAAAGCTGATTGAATTGCGCGACGGCATAGGCGCGCGACTGCGCACTATCGAACTTGGCGACGAGGCTCTGCAGGATCTGCAGATGGCCGTCAGGGTAGCCAAGAAAGCGGCTCTTGTGATTGCAAAGGAGATTTCTGAAGTGCGCCATGCCGAGGCCGAGAAGTTTGCCGCGATTCTGCGCGAGCGCGCCATACCCCTGGGCATGAAGAACCTGCGCGTTGAGATTTCAGTGACCGACAACGAGCTGACCTCAACCGGTACCGACAAGGTTGAGTTCCTGTTCGCCTTCAACAAGAACCAGCCGCTGCTGCCGGTGGGCAACACCGCATCCGGCGGCGAGATCTCGCGACTCATGCTATGCATCAAGTCAATCGTGGCCGACAAGATGGAACTCCCCTCGCTTATATTCGACGAGGTCGACACCGGCGTCTCGGGCGATGTGGCCAACCGCATGGGCGACCTCATGTCGGCTATCGCCCGAAACATACAGGTCATAGCCATCACGCACCTGCCGCAGGTCGCTGCCAAGGGTGCCACGCATTTCAAGGTCTACAAAGAAGACACCGCCGACAACACGGTGACGCGCATCCGTCAGCTCACCGACAGCGAGCGCGTGGGCGAACTTGCGCTGATGCTCTCGGGCGACAGCGCCAACGAGGCGGCCCGCCAGACAGCAATTTCATTACTAAACAACTGAGACAATGCTCGAAAGAGATGAGATAATCTACGGTATACGTGCCGTCATAGAGGCCGTAGAGGCCGGAAAGGAGATAGACAAGGTATATATCAGGCAGGATCTGCACGGGGAGCTTGCCCGTGAGCTGTTCGATACCCTGCACAGTCACAAGATAATCATACAGCGTGTACCCGCCGAGAAACTTGACCGTTTCACGCGCCGTAACCACCAGGGGGTGGTGGCCATACTGGCGGCCATCACCTACGAGTCTTTGAGAGACATGGTTCCCAAGCTCTATGAAGAGGGACTGACACCTTTCCTGGTACTGCTCGACGGTATTACCGATGTGCGTAATTTCGGCGCTATTGCCCGTACATGCGAGTGCGCCGGGGTGGATGCCCTCGTGATTCCGGCCCGCGGCGGCGTCGGGGTGAACGGGGATGCTGTCAAGACATCGGCCGGTGCGCTGCACTATCTGCCTGTATGCCGCGAAAAGAGCCTGCTCAATGCCGTAAAGTTCCTGAAAGACAGCGGCTACAAAATCGTGGCCGCAAGTGAGAAAGCCGAGATGGACTACACATCGGCCGACTATACCGGTCCCGTTGCCATCGTGATGGGAGCCGAGGATATCGGCATAAACCCAGATATACTGCGTCACTGCGACACGCAGGTCTCTATCCCCCAGTTAGGGCAGATCGGCTCGCTGAACGTATCGGTGGCCGCCGGCGTGATGATATACGAGGTGGTGCGTCAGCGCCTTAAAAACGGTTTCGCCCGGGTGTGAGACCGCGTGCAAGTCAGCCGCGCGGCTGATACCACAGGCGCATCAGGCATGCGCGACAGTCGAATTCAAGCCTGAAACGGTTGTTGGCCGTTACGAGATACAGCTCCCGGGGCAGTTTTCTGCCTTCGGGAGTTTTTGTGCAGGCGCCAAGCTCATGCCTCAGACAGTAGCGGCACTCCATGACGCGGATCTCCTTGTCGGCGCGTGCGCTCACCTCGATTGCCGGCTCTATGGTCTGTGTGCCGTGGGCGGCATAAAATTCCGTGGCGAGTGAATTTGCCACATTGTCGTGACGTGACAGGGTCGCGGGTGTGGCAAGCTCTGCCTTTGTTTTTCCGGGAAGAGGACGCGTGTGTCTGAGCTGCCGGGCAGTAACAAGCATCTCCAGTGTGTCGCGCCGCAAGCCGGTCAGTATCGACGCGGGTATGAACATGTCGCCCGCGTTGTCGTGGATTTCGGTCACGCTGAAGATTGTGCCCCCCGTTTTGGCGAGTGTCCTGGCGCGTGCCGCACGCTGGTCGGTCTGGGCTTTCAGCAGCTCGACCGCCACGGCACAGCTTACGCTGATTCCGGTTTCATCGCAAGCGTCGAGAGCGATGCCCGATGGTGTTGGGCGCAGGGTAAGGGAGATGGCCAGAGTTCTTTCTGCGGTTTTCCCGGCCAGCATTTTCTGCCGGGCGGTGTCGCTGTTACGGTAGAGCGCTGTGCCCGGAGCGATGTTGACAGGCTGGGCCGGAAACAGACGGTTACCCTCGGCGCGGTTCACCCTGAAACCCTCGAAAGCGCCCTCGCGGTTTCGGAAAACGAGACCGTCGCCGTTGTTTACCGGTTCGTCAAGATACGCCATGATGCCGTTCCGTTCCGTCCGCGAGACTTTCCCGACATATTCGCCTGTCCATTTCGGCGTGTCGAAGTTAGCCAATGACGCAGGTCGTCCTTTAAGGAAATACGGGGTGTAGGTGCGGTTGAAACTCTTGGCAAGGTCGGGGGTAAAGGTGATGCGCGATGTTCCTGCCGAGGCCCGGCGGTACCTGTCGGGATTGGCCTCGATTATGTTGTCGAGAGCCTTGCGGTAGGCGCTGACTACATTCTTGACGTATGGTATGTCTTTGAGCCGACCCTCGATTTTCAGCGACGACGCCCCTGCGTCGAGGAGGGCCGAGAGGTCGGCGATACGGTTCAGGTCGCGCAACGACATCAGGTGTTTCCCTTTGATCAGCTTGTTGCCTTTGCCGTCTTCAAGATCGAAGGCCATGCGGCATACCTGCGCGCATTCACCTCGGTTGGCACTGCGGCCTGTGATGGCCCACGAGGCCTGGCAGTCGCCGCTGTAGCTGACACACAGCGCTCCATGCACGAAAACTTCAAGCGGAGCTTTAACCTTGTCGTGGATGACGGCTATCTCGTCGAGCGACAGTTCGCGGGCCAGTACGATCTGCGAGAATCCGGCCTCTTCGAGCATGGCTGCCTTTGCGGCGTCGCGGGTGTCGCACTGTGTGGATGCATGCAGAGCGATTGGGGGCAGATCCATGCGCAGCAGGGCCATGTCCTGCACTATCAGCGCGTCGACCCCCGCGCGGTAAAGATCCCACACAAGATTGCGCGCGGCAGTTAGTTCATGTTCGTAAATAATGGTGTTTACGGTCACATACACCCGCGCGCCAAACAGATGCGCGTACTCAGCCGCGCGCCTGATATCGTCGACTGTATTCCCTGCGGCCTTGCGTGCGCCGAGTATCGACGCGCCCATATATACCGCGTCTGCACCATGGTCAATGGCGGCTATGGCTGTGTCAAGGTCGCGTGCCGGGGCGAGCAGTTCTATTTCCCGCGGTTCTGTTTTTGGGGGCGTGGTATGTTGCATCTTGAGGGTTCTGAATTGAGATCAGTTGCAGTCTGAGGGCACGAAATGGTGGTGGCCGGTACATTCGTGGGCTGTACCGTCGACTATGAGGTGACGGTTGGCCATGGCGGCGATGACGCTCATCTCATGCGAAACGAGAATGATGGTTGCCTGTCGGGCGGCATTTTCGAGGATGTCGTAAATGCGGTGCTCGAAGGTCTTGTCGAGATAGCTCAGCGGCTCGTCGAGTATCAGCAGTTCAGGATTCGATACCAGCGCGCGCCCCAGCAGGGCACGTTGCAGCTGACCGCCCGACAGCGTGCCGATGGGTGAGTCGGCATGGTCGCGCAGCCCTACGGTCTCTGTCATGCCGGCGATGAGCCGGTCATGGTTTCCTGTTGTGGCATCGGCGGCTTTCCCCATCAGTCCCATGGCTATTACCTGCCTGACGGTAACGGGGAAATGCGAGTCAATCATGTTTTTCTGCGGCAGATAGCCGATATGCAGGGCGCTGACAGTCTGTCCGGTGGAATTGAAGTATTCGACCGCCCCTCTGTCGGGCTTGAGCAGTTTCAGGATCAGACGCAACAAGGTGGTCTTCCCCCCGCCGTTGGGCCCGGTCACGGCAAGGAAGTCGCCACGGTTTACCTTCAGGTTGACATTATCAAGGATAAGGCGCTCGCCGCGTTGCAGCGTGACGTCGGTCAGCCTGATTATGGGATTGTCATTTGCCATAGGTTTCAGTGAGTTTGTCGACAACGGTCTCGAGCTGTACCAGTGTTTCAGGCGACATGGGGTCGAATTCCACGATTTCTGCGCCGAGTTGCGTGGCCAGGTCACGTGCCATGCGCCCCTCGTTTCCGGGCTGTGCGAAAATCAGTCTGGCGCCGGCGGATTTGGCCTCGTCGATGCGATGCCGGATGTCGCGTGCGGTCTGTTCCTTGTGCCCTTCGGCTCCGGTGGCAATCTGTTTCACCGGATAGTCGCGGGTGAAATATGATAGGGTAGGATGGCCCACCACGAAAGCTTTACCCTTGATTGGAGCAATCCGGGCGTTCCATGAACTGTCGAGTGAGTCAAGCTTGTTTTCAAGCCGTTGCAGACGGAATTTAAAGTAAAGGTCGGCCGACGGTCGGGTTCTACAAAGTTCAGTCCCTACGGTCTGTGCCATTGCCTTGAGGTTTCTGACCGACATCCACACGTGCGGATCTGCCTCGTCGCCATGCGTACCCCATATCGGTTCGATGTTTTCGGCGATATTGCATGTCGCGGTGTGGCTGCCGAGATTCCCGACAATCTTCTCTTCGAAAGGCAACATGTCCAGGGTGAAGAAAACGCGGCTTTTGCTCAGCGATTTCATTGCCGCAGCCCCCGGATCGAACTGTTCGGGGTCGGCACCCGATTCAAGCAGTACGGTTACCGATACCGAGTCGCCGCCGACGGCCTTGATGAGACTGCCGATCGGTGCGAGTCCGGTGGTTACCTCAAGGCGCCCGTCGGTTGGTGTGGCCTCTTTCTTCCTGTTGCACGAGCCGGCAAGCATGGCAATCGCCACGAGCAATCCCAGGCATGACCATGGTCTTGTCATTCTCATTGGTTATACTCCCGGGTTATTGGTTATATACTAATGTGTGGAGCATTATGACGAATTTGTCAGGGTCGGGAAGGGGAGATGTCACCATGAGCATGAGCGGCACGGTGGGCCCTCCGGGTCGATAGGGGGGCTGGAAGTAGGGATATTGATCCATTGCCGTAAAGCCGTTTCGGGTATAGAAATCGATACGGCGGCGCGCATCGTCTGATGTTTCGGGGAGCTCGATCTCCAGCACCACCGGTTTCCCGGCGGCGATGTCGGCGATTTCAGCGAGCACGGCCGAGCCGATGCCCCCCGAACGCTTGTCGGGATATACGGCAAGATGTTCGACGTACAGCGCGTCGGGAAGGCGCCAGGTGGTCACGAAACCCACGGGGTCGCCATTGTTTCTGATGAGGTAGAGCGAAAATATCAGGTCTCCGGCGCTTACGCGTGCGGCGATGTCATCCCAGTCGCGGCGTTCCTCTTCGGGGAATGCCCCGAGATATGTGGATTTTACAGCCTCGGGAATGGCGTCGTTGCTCCCGAGCCGCTGCAAGGTTATCTCTTTCATATTGCTGATCTGAATCAGATAGTTGTTTCAAAGTACAAAGGTACTGAAAATCCGACACCCCGCCAAGTTCTTGCCTGTGGAGGGGCGCCGCAAGTTCATGGCGTTTTCAAATATGTTGTATAACATAAAAATTAAAAGCCGCAAAATTCTTACATTCCGTCACATGTGGCTGAGAGTGGTATAAAGACCGGTGTTTGTGACATATTGTGGCTAATATCAGTGATATACGATATATTGCCGGTTGCGGTGACGTAAGCTGTTATCTTAGATTTTATGATCTTTGTATTTGGAATTTTATACGAAATTTACCCGGCAGTATTAAATTGCTTTAAAATTTTGGCGTCATTTTGTTTGATTTTAAAGAATTTTATATATCTTTGTGGCTGTTAAAAAGCAAACTTAAATTTTAAACCTGATCAAATGCCACGATTACAAATCGACAATCTCGACACGAAGATTCTTCAGATGCTGGTCGACAATGGTCGAAAGCCTTTTCTGGAAATAGCCCGCGAATGTGGTGTTAGCGGCGCGGCTATTCATCAGCGTATCGCAAAACTCCAGGCCACGAACATTCTTGAGGGGTCGCGTGCCCTCATCAAGCCTACCACCCTGGGGTATGACACATGTGCATTTATAGGTGTGTTCCTTAAGGACCCTGATAAATTTGCCGATGTTGCCGACAGTCTGTTGTCTATTCCGGAAGTAGTGGAGTGCCACTATACCACCGGCCAGTATGACATGATGCTGAAAGTCTATGCACGCGACAACGAGCATCTGCTCCGCCTTATCCACGAGAAACTTCAGCCTCTGGGGCTTGGCCGTACCGAGACCCTGGTGTCGTTCCGCGAAGTATTCTCGCGCGCTCTGCCTGTGGCCCAGCCCAAGAGCTGACCGTTTGTAATAGCGTAAACCGTATCGGAGAGACAGCACGCCTGTGAAACGGCATGCCGTCTCTTTTCTTTTCTGTCAGTCCGTCTTGCCCGGCATGGCGCATGGCGGCTGCTGCGGCCGTATATCTAAAAAATATTAAAATGCAATAGAAAAACCGCGTATTTTTAAGTGTCTTTTGGTTGGAGTTTGTTGCAAAGTTATTTAACTTTGCCACGACAACAGGTTCGGGTCACAACATGCCGCGCCGGTCACTGACAACAAACATTTTCAAAAGCAATTATGATATTCAACTTCAGAATAGTATCGGACGAAGTCGACAATTTCAAACGCGAGATCCAGATCGACGCCGAGGCCACTTTCCTTGACCTCAAGAACGCAATCTGCGAGTCGGTGGATTATGACAAGAACCAGATGTCGTCGTTCTTCATCTGCGACGACCGTTGGGAGAAAGAGCGCGAGATAACTCTTGAGGACATGGGTTCCGATTCGTCGGAAGATGTCTACCTGATGGAAGACAGCGTGCTTTCTGACTTCATCGAGGATGAGGGTCAGCGCCTGATGTTCACTTTCGATTATCTTACCGACCGCTCGTTCTATATCGAGATGAAGAAGATGATTACCGGCCGCACACTCAAGGATCCGGTATGCACGCTCGCCATCGGCAAGGCTCCCGCTGAGGCGGTCGACCTTGACGAATTCGATGCCAAAATAGATGCGAAAGCCGCCGCGGCTGCCGCTGCCGCGGCAGAAGACATGGGCGAGGAGTTCTTCGGCTCCGATTCGTACAACGACGACGAGTTTGACGCCGCAGGGTTCGATGAACTGACAATGAACTGAACTCCGGTAAATGAAAATTTTACGCTGACCGGCGTCTCTGCGTCGGTCAGCGGCTGTTTATAACCCTCGTACTCGCACTGTAATGGATTAGTGCGCGTATGATTTCCATCATCAATACGATATGAGCAATATCAAAGACAATCCGGGCACACACAACGAGTCGCGTGAGACTGCCTACAATTCGTGGGCACTCCCCGGTTTTGCCGTAATCGGCATCACATTCATCCTTATCCCCATCGCCATCGTGCTGATACTCACCATGTATGTCGAGACTCAGCCGGTGCTGGCGCTCTCGGTGTGTGCGGTGCTGGGCATCCTTTTCATCATAGGGTGTTGCGGATATTTCGTGCAGGAACCCAATGAGGCGCGTGTCATGATATTCTTCGGTAAATATGTGGGCACATGCAAGAAGGTGGGGTTCTTCTGGGTAAACCCCTTCGTGACACGTCGCAAACTCTCTTTGCGCGTGCGCAACATGGACATCGAGCCTATCAAGGTCAATGACAAGTGCGGCAACCCGGTGATGATCGGTATGGTGCTGGTGTGGAAGATCCGCGACACCTACCGTGCCGTGTTCGACATCGAAACCGGGTCGTCGACATCCACCGGCGGCTACAATTCACGCGCTCTGGAGTCGTTCGTGGCCATACAGAGCGACGCAGCCCTGCGCGAGGTGGCCGGTCATTTCGCATACGACGCACCCGATACGCCCGACGGCGGCAGTGAGCTCACTCTGCGCGGCGGTGGCGAGGAGATCAACGAACTGCTCGAGCACAAGATCAACGAGCGTTTGCAGATAGCCGGCATGGAGGTCGTGGAGGCTCGTATCAACAACCTGTCGTATGCCCCCGAGATTGCCGCAGTGATGCTGCGCCGCCAGCAGGCGTCGGCCATCATCTCTGCCCGCGAGAAGATTGTAGAGGGTGCCGTGGGTATGGTGCGCATGGCCATCGACGAGATAGACCGCGACAAGCTGGCTGAATTTACCCCGGCACAGCGTGCCGCCATGGTGAGCAATCTGCTTGTGGTGCTCTGCTCAGACGAACC
>ERZ1673743.3467-NODE-3467-length-12104-cov-25.380530_pt1 | contig 12104 bp, 8 predicted proteins | sample MGYA00580197_ERZ1673743 | MGnify/ENA primary metagenome ERZ1673743 (study PRJEB41218, sample SAMN15661795) | gut metagenome | host: Homo sapiens | place: Canada: London | collected 2015-08-20/2019-03-30 | study: EMG produced TPA metagenomics assembly of... | reverse complement strand
AAGTATATTTCTGCAATAATTTTTATTGAAATATCTTTTCCACTATGATATAATCATTGCATAGAAAAAATTAAAAAAAGAAGTCAAAAAAAAGCCATACGGATATTCTGTATGGCTTTTATTTTAATCAAAGACCGGTTTTCGGTCTTTTTTTATGCCTTTTACGGCTTTATTCATATATAACAGCAAACTTTTAATCTAATCAACACGAAATTCGTGATCAGATACAAATACAAAAGAAAAGAGGAAAAATTTATGGAACAATCATTAGTATGGTATCCAGTGCAGTCTAATGAAGAACGCGCTTATATCGTAAAAAACAAATGGCAGCTTAAAAAATTTAACAGGATATTCGGATGTGAAGCTTTCATCTATCCGGCATTATATGTGAACTTCTTTGGAGAATTCACACCTGTGGATATCAAAAGTATATCCAGTTATGAAAAACTGGGTTACAAAATTATTAAATTATAGATAAGAAAGGAGTTGGTTATTTATGGCATTGCCAACAAAAACAGACCTGTCTACATTAGTACTTCCTGGTGTAAAACCGGTCGAATATTTTAAGATAGCAAATGTATTTCAGGATGAGTTTGATGCTCTTCCTTCTGAATTTCAGGTTCATTATGATTATGATCCTGAAACTCGGACATATACTCTGGATGAGTTGGAATGGCTCAAATGGAGAAAACACGGACCATATCATCGGCATCCGGAAGATTCGAGATATATTGAATACACTCTTGGTGGCAGCGACATCGCAGTTCTGTTTGACGGTTCAGAGCTGTCTGAACAGCTGTTTTTATATGACGGGCAACACGGCAGCAACTTTAAGTCTGCCATTGAACTGTTTTATGAAAAAACAGGAAAAAAGTTTGAAATGAAAGAGAAAATGGGTTCAGATGTTCTATGGGTAGGACATAACGAAGAACCCTCAATCCGCAATTTATTCAAGCGAAATTATTGCAAGGATCATCCGCTCGATATAGTGAAAGTCATCAATGACTGTCATATGTATCAATGTGGAATGAGGGATCACACCGGGAAACTGCTCTATCCTTTCGTTTTATGCGATTTGGATGGACTTGTTGAAATCAACGGTGTGACCGGTATCCTTGAATGTAAGACGTGCAACAAAGGCAGCGAAGACTACAAGCTTTGGAAAAAACATATCGTGCCTTTGAAATATTACCTGCAGGTATGTTGGTACATGCTCTGCATGAACCTCCCATATGGTTATATTGTCGCTAAATGGGGATTACTTCCATCGGAATGCGTCTATATTTATATAGAGCGTAATTTTGATGTTGAAAACCTCATTATCAAAATGGCACAGGATTTCCTTGAAGCGGTAAAAACAAAACAGCCACCTGATCTGAATAATCAGAATTTGGACCGACTCTTTGTTTACTGGCGCAAAAAAATGGGCAATCCAAAGCCGGATGCGCCGGTTAAAATGCTTGGACGCGAGTACAAAGATACCGCGCTTACTCTTTCGATGATTGGAACATCTATTAAAGATTTTCAGCAGAAAGAGTCTGACTTAAAAAAACAGCGCCGGGATATTCTTACAAAACAGATTTTCCCAGTAATGGGACAATCCTCAGAGGCATTGGTGGATTTTTCACCATCATCTAATATGAGAATAAAACTGCATAATGGCAGTAAAAAAATGGTTGATTCGGATAGTTTAAAATCATATGATCCCGAATTATACCATCAATATGTGAAAGAGGTTTTTGATGAAAGACTCTTTATCGAAGAAATGACGGACACCGATCTCGGTGACGAGTTTATCGTGGACAGCAATGTCCTGACTGACTCAAAATTAGAGTATTGTGAAGTTCGTCTGGAACCTAAAAATAAAAAATAAAGGAGTGGCGAATATGCCGTTTGCCGAAAAGATAGTTGATCGAGCCTTAAGGAAGACTGGATCTACCTGGATAACACAGGAAGATCTGGAAAAGGAAATGGCCCGATCAAACACAGGAACTATGAATGATATCATTTATGGTGTCAAAGATAAGTTCCTTGTTTCGTTTAAGATGGGAAACGGCATGACCGCATATTCAACAAAACATTTTCATAATGCAGAGAATACGATTGCAGAAAATGTTATGCGGCTGCAATTTGTCATCCCATCAGCAAAATATGATGAGGCGGTTATTGACCAGCTCATTGATGAATTTGAAGAACAGAAAAATAACGGCCGAAAGCTGCATTACCACCAGCGTGATGCCGTCAAAATGGTCTGCAATAACAATTTTTCTGTTCTGACCGGCGGTCCCGGTACTGGAAAAACAACCGTTTTATCTGCAATCACTTATTGCCTGCGGGCATTAGATCAGCGGATTAAGATTGTTTTTACGGCACCTACTGGAAAGGCTGCCAGACGTATTACCGAAAGCACAGGAGAACACTCTTCTACTGTGCATAAAAAACTTGGTATCGGATATAATTCGGATCTTTCATCTGTTTTTTATGAAGACATTATGTTTATAGATGAAAGTTCCATGAATGATACTGAGTTATCTTCTATTCTAATGCGATCAATTCCTGATGGACGAAAAGTCGTCTTTGTCGGAGATGTTGATCAGCTTCCAAGCGTTGGACCGGGAGCTGTTCTGCGTGATCTGATTGCATCTAACACTGTTCCTGTCACAATGTTGACACATACATTCAGGCAGGATAACAGTTCAAAACTATTTGCGAATATCTGCAATATTCGCAAAGGTATTCCAGAATTTCTGGATGGAGAAGATTTTCATTCCATCCTTTTGCCGCCTGGCAAAGGTCAGGAAAAATCTGCCACTCAGAAGATCCTAGCCGCTTATCAAAAGGCAATTCAAAAATATGGTGCAGAACATGTCGTTGTTCTTGTTCCATATCGCAAAAATGGATTATGCAGCAATGCGTTAAACAATCAGTTACAACGCATTGCCAATTCACGTTCCTGTGGTTACCGCTATCATAATCAGGCTGAAAACAACACACTCTTTTTTAAACAGGGTGATTTTGTGATGCAGCTTGTAAATCGTGAAGAATGTGCCAACGGTGATGTCGGTCAAGTGGTTGAATGTTCTGCTACAGGATTAAAAGTCAAATATGTAGATGCAACGGTAACGTATGCACCTGCAGATTTAGACCAGTTGGCACTGGCATATTCCATGACAATACATAAATCTCAGGGGTCAGAATATCCTTGTGTAATCATGTGTTTTTTGGAAGATCATGAAGCCATGTTACAGCGGAATTTGATTTATACAGGCATTACTAGGGCAAAAAAAGAATGCATTGTTATATATCAGCAAAAAGCTTTGGAAAAGGCCTGTAAAACGATTGCGGATGCCAACCGTTTTACTCTTTTAAAAGAAAAATTACAGGATTTAAGAGCGCAATATCGAATGATATATGGAATTTAAACTTAGGTGACGCTTCAGTAAGTTATATTGAGTAGTTCACTAACAAACTATTTGGTTCTGCCCTTTTGGGAGGCAGATGAAAGGAGAAAATATGAGTGAAAACGAAAAAAAAAGTAAAAGAAGAATATATGCAGAGGAAGGGCTATTGAACGCTGCATTTACATTAAATGGCTGGTTTGTAAAGTTAAAACCAGCATATGCCATAGACAAGATGGTCTTTTGCTTTGTAAAGAAAAACACAAAAGCAGCACAATCTTTCAATGTCTATATGGATCTGGATGATTTTGATATCTGGATGTCAGATATTGAAAACTTCCGAATGAAACGGATCATCGATGAAGAAGGAAAGGCAAAAAAAACACTGCCGGAAGCATATAAAATAGTAACCGGCGAAAAAGGGGCATTCTCCGTTGGAATCTGTAAAAGCTCCAATGGAGACGGTTATGTCATTAACGGACATGGTAAAAAGAAAGAAAACGGGAAATATACCGGGGATTTCATGAATGCCTTTGTTCCAGTGTCATATGACTGGCTTCGGGTTACGGCCAGATATTATAAGCTGACTGTCAAAAAACATTATGAAGAACTTTCAGATCTCATTCTGTTGGAATCTTCCAGACAGCATAATCCTGCCGAAGGTGTTCAGGCAGATCCGTCTGATCCATCTGAAGCAACTGAAAACGATAACAAAACAAACAATGCATCTTCTAGCGAAAACAAAAACAGTAAGACAGATAAGGACAATTCCTCTGCAAATAAACAGGAGAATGATACAAAACCTGCTTCAAAACCTGCAGCATCAAATAAAAAGCTACCTGAAATGGCCATTGATACGATGACAAAGGTTTGTTACGATGGAAAACAGTACAAATTTATGGCTCTTAATCCAGATGGAAAAGAGCTGAATATCATCGTTTCAAATGATACGGCACAGGCGCTTGGAGAACGCTTTGCAGAATTTAGAAGAGCCTGTGAGGAAGCCGTTAATAAGGGCAATCACATTCATGTCACCATGCAGTATAAAAACGGTACCTATAAAGATTCAAAGACAAACAAAGAATATGCTGTTTTTTATATGCTTGGTATTGCAACAAAATGACAAACGAGAGAAGCGGATGGATTTTTCCAGTTCCGCTTCTCTTTCATTTTTAACTAATTTTTGCTATAATATTTTAAAAGGAGTTTTCATATGGAAAACAACACAATTTTCGATGACGTGTTTCGTACTATGTTAGAAAAGATGCCACAACTCGTCATCCCAGTTATTAACGAGGTTTTTCATACTTCTTATTCAAAAGAAGAAAAGATCAACCAGTATAGAAATGAACACCATACAGCCTCTGGTGAGATTATAACTGATTCTTATCTTGGAATCGGTAATAAATTGTATCATCTTGAATGTGAAAGCCGTGTTAAGGGCAATATGGTGATAAGAATGATTGAATATGATTTTGCAGCTGCACTAGAGGATATTGCATTGGCAGATGGAATATATGAGATGAATTTTCCACATTCATGTATTTTATATTTAAGACATAATAAGAATACACCAAATCATCTAAACGTCAGAATCAATATGCCTGATGGACAGCATATCATTTATTCTGTACCAACAATCAAGCTGCAGGAATACACAAAAGATGACATTTTCAGGAAAAAACTTCTTTTCTTTCTGCCATTTTACATCATGCGGTATGAGAAGGAACTTCATTCGATCGAAAAAGATTCGAAAAAAACAATAGAAATGGTTGAAGACATCGAATCTCTTATTGTAGATTTGAAAAAGGAATTTTCCTCCGATGAAGAAATGGAATTATATACACGGTTGGCAGAGCTGATGGAAAGAATTTCAGATTATATTTTGAATTCAGAAAAGAATTTAAAAGAAAGGATAGGTGCTATTATGGGCGGAAAAATTTTGGAATTAGAAACAGACAAAATATTAGAACGGGGAAGAGAACAGGGGCTTGAACAGGGACTTGAACAGGCAACGACAAAAATCATATCCCAGATGCTCAAAGAAAATGTTTCTTGGGATAAAATCATTCTGTATACTGGATGTACCAGAGAGGATATCGAAAAATTGACCGAAAAATTATAATTTTTGAAACTCCACGGTTAAAACCGTGAAAAGAATAGCCCAGGATTTTCCAAAATCCTGGGCTATTTTCATAAATAAAATCCTTTCGTTTGTCGTAGGAGGAAACCCACTTCCTTTGGGAGGTGGGTAGTTGATATGAAACGTATATCCTAGCTGAAGAATAATTTCTTCACATCCTCAACCGGCATATCCTGTCCCGTGTAAAGTTTGAATGCGGCAACACCCTGCCATAATAGCATTCCTTTTCCTCCGACACAGGTACATCCTGCTTCTTTTGCCTCGCGAAGGAGTTTTGTCTCTTCCGGATTGTATACTGCATCTGCAACAACAAGTCCCGGACGGAATGCAGACAGATCTTTTACAACGCTCTGATCATCCATCGGCTTCATTCCAACGATCGTAGCATTTGCAAAGATATCACTTGACTGGATCTCTTCTGTCATCTTTGCGGTATCTGCGATGTCATATACATTGACCACGCACTCCGGCACTGCCTTTTTAATCTTCTCTGCTGTCTGCAGCGTTCTCTCAAAAAATGCATCCTTGATATTGAAAATAGAAATTTCTCTCGCACCATCTAAGGCACACTGTACCTGGATCGCCGTCGCAGCACCGCCGCCTCCGGCTACTGTGATTTTTTTGCCTTTGATCTCAATGCCGTGATCTCTTAAGTTATGTACGAATCCCTCGCCGTCTGTAATGTGACCGGTCAGTTTTCCGTTATCATTGACGATCGTATTGACAGCACCGATGATTTGTGCAGCCGGTGAAAGCTCATCCATGTATTTTGCAGCTTCCACTTTGTCCGGCATGGTAACATTGCAGCCACGCATGTTGAAAGTCTTCATTGCAGCGATTGCATCTTTTACCTTGTCCTCTTTTATATCAAAAGCCACATAAGCATAATCTAATCCCAGCTTCTCAAAGCTGTAATTGTACATCGCCGGTGATCCTGAATGACCGACCGGTGAACCGATCAATGCTAAAAGTCCTGTGTGACCTGAAATGCGCTTTTCCATGATTTAATCCTCCTGTTTTGTATATGATACCTTTGCTACCTTATTTTAGTAACATGATATCCTCTTTTTCGGAGAATGGCAAGTACTTTTTTTATTTAAAGCATTAAAGCGTTTTCAATATATGGAACTATATAAATTTTTTTATCATCTAACGAAAAGATTTTATATTCTACTCCAGCTTCCAATTTCTCAAAGAGGATATGTCTTTCCCTTGTTCTAATATAAACAGGTTTACCATCTGTTGTTTCAACTGGAACAAAAACTGCCAGCTTAGAGTGCCTTTTCTCTACGCTCATCTCCTGAAACTGGAGTAGTTCACGATAACATCCGATTGTTATTTTTCTCTTTTCTGCAGCAGAAACATGTGATTGCTTCCATATTTTTCCGAGAAGTAAATACTCGTGAATAACCAAACTTAAGTTTCTCAGCAATAGACAACATGTCATAAGACATAAACATATTATCAATATAATAATATGAATCATCCATACATTTTTTTCGGTTTCAGATTCTGTCAGTGTCAAAGAATACAAAATTATCGTCATAACTATGGTAATTAGTGTACTTGCTTTAAAAAACCTCTCAAATAATTTGTTTGGTCCTTCGAATTTTTTTGTGTATCTCTTTCTTATATGATCCCGTAATATCATTAAATCCTGCTCTGATGGCAAATCGTTACAATTCCGAACAATTTCGTTTATTCCCATACTTTCCCTTCCATTTTTTCCTTCCTACTTGACACTCCCCATAGCTAAAGCTAGGGGTTTTATGACACATTTGGATAAAAAAACATTGCATAAAAGCCTTCCATGCATAATACATAAAAGGCTCTTATAGATTTCTATTATATTTTCAGACTACTGCTTATTCGGTGCAAGGAACTGATTATAGAAGTTATTCAACGCATCCGGTTCTTTGCTGTTTCCAATTCCGTGAGTTTCCACATATTGTTTCATCTGTTTGATCGTTTCCTTTGAAAATACATAGGTTTCCACCGGAGTATCATGATCCATGTTATTTAATGCGCTTTCCAGTGCTGCCTTGTATTCCGGATCGACTTTCCAGATAGAATTATCTTCAAGTCCGCCTTCTTCAAACGATTTGTTGTAATATTTGCTGTTGATGAAACGGGTAACTCCGGTCAGATCCATCTGTGTGAGTTTTTTCGGTGTCGTATCGGTCACATGCACCATGATCTGTTTCACATATTTGTTTCCCACATGGTCTACCACGGTTAAATTCTCGGATGTGGCAAAGTCATGCTGCAGATTTGTAAATTCTTCTGCCTGGTAGTCCGGGATCGTGAAGGATGTGAAAACTTCCGGATCACTCGGTGCCGGATTGGTTCCCGGTAAAATCGGGCTTCCATCCTCACGGTCGGTCGCTGTTGCATGGCTTAAAATCTCTTCTTCCGTGATAAATCCGCTCTGTGCCTGTTCTAAAGTGTAATACAGATCCTGCGCCTGAATCCACGGACAATCATCCCATACAGCATAAAGTGTGATCTCTCCACCATCTTCTGCTACAAGGTTCTGCACGATATCTCCGGCTTTCCACTTCGGGATAAAGGTATCTTTGCCATCTTCCAAAGCCCAGCCCATAAAAATGGATGCATACACCTTTTTATTTGGTGCTTCGGCTTTCTTATCTTCCTCAGTTTTATCCAGATCTGCGTCTTTTAAAGCATCCATATCGACTGCATCATCTTCTGTCCTTTTTTCCAGCATAGCATCTCCGTTAAGATCTGTTTCATCTGCAGCGTCTGTATCATCAGAATCTGCTTCTGTTTCTGCAGCTTCATCAGAATTATCTTCCATGCCTGATTCATCCATATCGTCCGCGGATTTCGATACATCTGCTATATCCGCATCATTACCATCGTTTCCGGTATCTTCGTCATCGATAACTGAATTTGCATCATCTTTGGTTTCATCATCTTCGATTTCAGTTTCTTCACTTTCGGCATCTTTGTTTTTGGTGTCATTGTTTTCTGCATCTTCACTTTCGGCATCATTGTTTTCGGTATCGTCACTTTCAGTATCTTCCTCTTCATATCCTGCCATCATGGCTTTTGGAATTGCCCCGGAAATGACACCATCTGTCACGTTTTGTCCATCCAGTGTATACTTCACATAGGCAGCTGTTCCATCTGCATTCCATACATCCGGCAGTGTCACATCGGTATCATACGTGGTTTCGATATCGTCGATATGTCCGGCTCCGCCGTTTGGATCAAAATGGATCGTATATCTATTTGCTTCTGCACTGGCTGTCATTGTAACGTTTCCTGCCGGCATTGTGAATGTAAATTTCTTTGTATCCACGGTCTGATCTCCACCGGAACCTCCGGTATAATTACCAGTCCAGTTCAGCCAGTGATAGCCTTCTTTTACATTGGCGTCGATCGTTACGCTCTGGCCGTAACGGTACGGTCCTGCTCCGATCGTCTTTTCTATGCCTGTCCCAGCATTTAAGGTCACATTGTAAAGGTGTCTTTCATAATAATAATCAATGACCATCTTTCCATCTGCAGTTACCGCTTTCGTCTGTGTTTTCGGGCTGTCAAAACCGGTGTATGTCTTTACTGCAGGCGTTATTCTACTTCCGATCTGTGCTTTTTTCGTCTCTGTTTCGGCAAGTTCGTAATTTTTATCATCATGTGTGGAAGCAATGCCGGTTGTTTTCTGTTTCCAGTGATGAACGGTATAAACAGCTTCATCCAACACTCCGGTAAGAGTTAAGGTCATGTTATAAGCAGGCATGCTTCTCTCATAGGCATAGGTTTTATCATTCACATAATCAGATGTAACCTTACAGTTTGTCGAAACACCAGTCTTTTCATTGAGATCCGTCCACATGCTGAACACGCAGCCGGTATTAAAGGTCGGTGTGGAAACAATGTTTGCATTACACGGCAATTCATACGATGTCATGTAGTAATCACCAGATACCGTGCTGCTACTGTTTACTGTGCCACCGGCACCAGTGATCGCCGTCCCATTATTAAATACCTGTGTTACAGCTTTATTGACCGTGGTTTTGTCGATCTTAACAGTAAGCACATAGATTGGAACTCCGACTGATTCTTTCGTTAATATGTCATCAATGGTAGTACCAGTTGCAACATTTTGTGATCTCAAATCACCGGACAGCCTAGATCCATTCTTAAACTCTTCCACTCCGGAATTTTTCTCATACGTACAGTCGATGCTGTAACTGATATAACTGCCTCTGCTTGGGTTTACAAATTTACTTCTATTTATATCCGTTTCGCCCTGTGCATCAACCGCAAATGTCACCGTATGATTTTTCGCATTCCATGTACCGGTGATTGTGGTTGTTTTATCCGCTTCCTTGTTGTAAACAGTGAGTTTTGGTTTGGTATTGGTCGGAGTCAATGCTTTATCTAATGTGACTACCAGTTTTCCATTGTAATATCCCGTCTTAGACTGCAGCGTCTTATTGGTAATCTTCTGTGAAACGGTAGCTGTTGTCGGGCTCTTTACTGTCGTAACCTGAGCTCCTTCTGCAAAGTTATCCGAGATATCTATCGCAATACCTGTCACAAACATGGTAACCCAGTGTGTTTCATCCCCTGTATTGGTCTGCAGCGTGTATTTATTATTTGCATAGGCAGGCTGTGTACTCTCTTTGGGAATTGTAAAATCAATCAAATCTCCCCTTGTCGTCGTTACTTTATCGTACAGTGACTCTCCATTAATCGATAAATATGGACTCACTTCCTTTGACAGTCCGAAAATCCGTTTGTTTTTATTAAACTTTTCAGTTTCTTCCTGTGCATACAGATTCAGTTTGGTCAGATTAACTGCCGTGTTCCCACTATACACAAAAATCGTCAGATATTGTCCAGTTAACGGCTCTTTATCATTTGCCTTATATGCCTTTGACTTTATACTCGTAAGCATTCCGGTCTTGATGTCTTTCTCCACCCATTCTCCATCGTGTTTTGAAACATCATCAATATTAAAATCCGCAGACATTCTAAGACGCACTGCCCTCATCGGAACTGACATATCACAGTTTTCCACAATGATCAGCTGCCATCCACCGGCGCCCTCGCCACCGCCGATATGCTCATAATACGGAATGTTGAATACCGAATACGTTCCATAGATCTTGCTGCTTTTATTAATGATATCCGTCACATCCGCATACATGTTTACGAAGGTGTACTGTTGCCTCACTCCTTCCTCTTTGTTTTGGTTTTTATAATCAATTGACCTGTTATCATAAGTTGCATACTGTGCCTTTATCAGTTTTGCCGTTCCATCCGGCAGTACAAAAGCGATTTCTGATTTTGCAAGTGCTTTCGCATCTGTGTCCGATCTTTTGATACTTGTTCTCGCCTGCCATACCAGATATGCTGCACGGACCGTCCCATCCGCACCTTTTGACTTTGTCAGCTTTGCAGACCGGTTGTTTTTGATCTTCTTTCCGATCACTGAATTATCTGCTTTTTTCAATACCGTTTCTGCAGCTTTATACTGGTCTGCTTTACTGTCATAGGTGTTATAGTTTGTAACAATATCGTTAGACCATGTATCATAGTTCGTATTTCCGGTATAGTTGATATTCAACCGTCCATACAGCGGTTGTCCTGCCCCCGCCTGTGAATCCGTCATATAGACATTTCCTGCTTCTTCTACCGTGATCGCTTTTATGTTCTGTGGGATCATAGTGATCAGAACCATTACTGCACAGAGCAGTAAAAATCTGCTTAGTTTCAATATCTTTTCTTTCATAGATCTCCTTTCGACTTTTCGTCCTGTGTATTTATATTTTCATTTTGAAAATACCGTGGTAAATAAAAAATGAACTGCAAGGTAATCAGAGATTCCAAGCAGTTCATTTTCTGGCTATCAAAATTAATTTTGATAGTTTTCATACTTATTCAATTTTATTTGCTGTTTTAAAGTTTGGTTACAAAACCATCCTTTTCTGCATTTCTATCTTTATCTGCTCCTGTTATACATCCTGTACTATATTTAGCAAAAGATGTTGTTCTATCGCTAACAGTTACTTTCCAGGAATAACTCCACCGTCCATCCGCTGTTTTTAAAGTAATCATAGCTGATCCTTTTCCTACAGCTTGAAGGTATGCATCATCTGTCACTTTTAAAACATTTTCATTGCTACTGGTCATGATAATTTTATTATTGCTTGCAATATTATATTCATAGTCACTTGATGTTGCAACTTTTTTATCTGCAGAAAAAAACTCTGTTGAAACACCTCTCAATCTGTACTCAATCGTTCCATCCTCATGTTTCTTCACATAGTATTTGATATTATCGTACATATCAAATCCCACTGCCAGTACCATGTCATTTTTCTTGACAGTTACCTTGTAAGCAGCTTTGACTTTCTTATTGGCTTTGGATGTAACTGTGATCGTTGCGGTTCCTACCTTTTTCGGTGTCACAAAACCGGTGGAAGAAACGGATGCCACGCTTGTATTACTGGACTTATAGGAAACAGCACTGCTTTTTACTCCGGTAATGCTCTTTACCCGGATCTGCGCCTGCCCGTACTTTTCTTTCT
>ERZ1673743.3459-NODE-3459-length-12117-cov-5.440060_pt1 | contig 12117 bp, 8 predicted proteins | sample MGYA00580197_ERZ1673743 | MGnify/ENA primary metagenome ERZ1673743 (study PRJEB41218, sample SAMN15661795) | gut metagenome | host: Homo sapiens | place: Canada: London | collected 2015-08-20/2019-03-30 | study: EMG produced TPA metagenomics assembly of... | reverse complement strand
CTCGCGCCGGCTCGGCACGTCGTTAGGGGTGAACCTCACCCCCAACGACGGCAAGATATGCTCGTTCGACTGCCTCTACTGCGAGGCCGGATTCAACTCGCAGGGTCCCGGCACCACCGGGTTCGCCCCGCGGGCCGAGGTGGCGCGTCTGCTCGGCGAGAAACTGGCGGCCATGCACGCCGCCGGCGAAAGCCTCGACGTAATCACTTTCTCGGGCAACGGCGAGCCTACGCTCCACCCCGAGTTTCCCGCCGTGATCGATGATGTGATGGCTCTGCGCGACCGCTATTATCCCGAGGCCAGGGTAAGTGTGCTCACGAACTCGACCCGCATATTCACCCCCGGGATGGTAGAGGCCCTGCGCCGGGTCGACAACAACATCCTGAAACTCGATTCGGCCATAGACAGCACCATTCAGACCATCGACCGCCCCAATCAGCCCGGTTTCACAGCCGAGAAGGTAATTTCGGGGCTCACCGCCTTTGCCGGAACCGGCATCATACAGACCATGATGCTCCGCGGCCGTTACGAGGAGGTGGAGATCGACAATACCACCGATGCCGAGATCGAGGCGCTCATCGCGGCCTATCGCCGCATCCGCCCGCGCGAGATCATGCTTTACTCGATAGACCGCCCCACGCCCGCCCGCGAGCTGGTGAAAGTGCCTATCGACGAGCTGCGTGCCATCGGCCGACGCATCTCCGAGGCCACCGGCATCCCCGTGCAGGTCAACTGACCCCGCTTTCCCATAACTCCCATAAATTCCCATAATTCCCATCGCTCCCGTCACCCCAATAATCCACCCCGCCCCGCTGCGCCCCGGCGACAAGGTAGCCATCGTGTCGCCGGCATCGGTCATCGACCCCGCAAGGGTCGAGGGTGCCTGCCGCACCCTTGAGGCCTGGGGATTCGTGCCCGAGGTGATGCCCCACGCCCTGGGTGAGTGCGGTTCGTTCTCAGGCACGCGCGCCGAGCGGCTTGCCGACATGCGCGCCGCTCTTTCGGGCGATGCCGCGGCCATCCTCTGCTCGCGCGGCGGCTACGGCTGTGTGCACCTGCTCGACGACCTCGATGCCGACCCCGCGCTGTGGAGCCGTCCGCGGTGGCTTGTGGGATTCAGTGATGTCTCGGCCCTGCATGCCCTCTGGGGGCGACACGGAATCGTGTCGGTACACGGTTCGATGGCGAAACAGCTTGCCGTCGGCCCCGACGACCCCGTGAACCGTTCTCTGCTCGGCATCCTTACCGGCGACCGCCCTGATGTCGCCGTGGAGTGGGGGACGCATCCCTACAACCGCCCCGGCGCCGCTCAGGGTGTGGTGCGAGGCGGAAACCTTGCCGTTGTCTCGGCGCTGATAAATACCGCATACGACCCCTTCAAGGCGGGGTCGATACTTGTTGTCGAGGATATCGCCGAACCTATATATAAGGTGGAGCGTGTCTTCTGGCAACTGCGCATCTCGGGGGTGCTGTCGCGTCTGGCGGGACTCGTCATAGGGCAGTTCACCGACTGGCGCCCTTCGCGTGACTGGAACGACATGTACGCCATGTTGGGCCAGTTTGCCGCCGATGTGCCCGGCCCTGTTGCGTTCGACGCCCCCGTAGGGCATGTCGACACCAACCGCCACATACTGCTCGGAGCACCCGGGCGCCTGACGGTCACCCCGGCCGGCTCACGGCTCGAATACAGACAGAAATATGGTTAATTGATATTTATTATATTGGAGATTGATTGCTGTGAAGCAAGAGCTGTTCGGCGGCATTTTGCCGTCCGATTTGTGAAAATTAATCTTTATGACCGGTGAATCGTGAGATTTGCCGGTTTTTTATTGCGTATTGCCGGGATATGGCTAACTTTGTGCTCAGGTGCATATATGCACGGAAAACACATATCACAATTCATATAATTTATCACAATATTTATCATGAGGTATCACATCAGAATCGCAGTCGCCGCGCTTGCCGCCCTGGCAGGGGGTGCGTGCGTCTGGGCCGAGGATTGCCTGACGGTAATCCCCTCGAACGGCACGGAGCGCGTGCAGTACAGGCTCGACGACATCTCCAGGATTACCTTTGACGGCGACGGCATGAAGGTCGAGCACGCCGACGGCACCGACACGCTGCCGCTGGGCGACATCGGCAGCATGAGGTTCGACATCGAGCTTGAACCCGACGCCGTGGAGCAGGTGCTTGACGACGGCCTGACCGTCAGTGCCGCCGCAGGTACGGTTCATATCCAGGCTCCCGACGGACGGCGCATCGAGGTTGCCGTCTATGACATCCAGGGCCGGTGTCTGCAGACACTCACGGCCGCAGGGGCATGCGCCGTTGACATGTCGGGCAAAGCCCCGGGCATCTACATCGTCAAGGCAAACGACACAACAATCAAATACAGGAACTGATGAGAAAAGCGATATACACACTCGTGGCGATGCTCACAGCATTCGCCGCACTGGCCCAGGCCGAAGGCAAAGCGCTGATAGTGACGCTTAAAGACGGCACCAAAAAAGAATACAAACTTACCGACATAGATCATCTCGCCTTCGGCGAGGCGTCCATCCCGGTAGCCGACCCGACCACCGGCCCGTATGCCGTGGGCGATTTCTACAGCGACGGCGTGAACCAGGGCGTGGTGGTAACGGTCGACGCCACCGGCAGTTACGGTACCCTGGCCGCTGTCACCGACATGCCACAGCCGCTCTGCTACAGCACCACATACGAGGTGACAAACGCCTCTGACGAAGAGTACGGCCCCGCCAACATGGCCACCGTGGCCGCCATCTCGCCCGACTATGACTTCTATCCCGCCTTCAAGGCCTGCGTCGAGATGGGCCAGGGGTGGTATCTGCCCGCCCAGAAGGAACTGCAGACCATGCGCGGCGCGCTCGACGCCATTAACGCCACGCTGACCTCGCGCGGTTTCGCCCCCGTCAGCACTGAGGCCACCTACTGGTCGTCGACCGAGGCCGACCAGTACATGGACGCCATGGCCTACACCGCGCTGATGGACATGCCCGGCATGTTCGCCATTCAGAAACAGGAGGTGGCGCAGGTGCGCGCTTTCCGCGAGTTCGGCGAGAAACCCGAGCCGCGTTTCACAGTCGGCAAGCTCTATGATGTCGACAATGTGAAGGGCATCATCTACTGGGTGGCCGACGATGACAGCTACGCCCGTATAATCTCTCTCACCGAGGCATCCGAGAACTGGGGCGAGCTTGGCAAGAAGATCGGCGCCAAAAGCACCGAGAGCGGCGACCTCAACAAGAAAGCTGCCGACAAGGCCGACGGCACACTTGAGTCGCTGCCCGCTTTCCTGAGCTGTGCCGCGCAGGGCGAGGGGTGGTTCCTCCCCGCCGTAGCCGAGCTTAAGGTAATTGCCGGTATGAAGGCGCAGATCAACGCCGCACTTGCGGCCAACGGAGGCACCGCACTTTCCGACGCATATTACTGGAGCTCGACCGAGCATGCGGCTGACGGCGCTAACAGCGCCATGGCAGTACTGCTGACCGACGGCTCGGAGCTGGCCTCGTCGAAAAACGTGGCACGCAACGTGCGCGCCGTGGCATACGTGGGCGACCGTCCGGCCGATGTCACCACCTTCGCCGTGGGCGACCCCTATTACGAGGGTGACAATGTGGTGGGCATCGTCTGCGAGGTCAGTGCCGACGGCACCTCGGGCAAAATCATAGCCCTGGCCAATGTGAAAGAGCAGGGGCGCATCAACGCCATGTGGGACAAGCGTGCCAACTCTGACAACTACGTAGAGTTAGGTGCGTCGAGTCTCGACGACGGCGAGGCCAATATGGCCGTAGCCCGCGCCAACGACCCCGAGCTGGCCAACCTCACCGCGTTCCGCCTCTGCGCCGAACTGGGCGACGGATGGTATCTGCCCGCTTTCAACGAGATGAAGGCCGTGGCCGACAACAAGACCGACCTCAACGCGGCTCTCCGCGCCAATGGCGGCTCTACCCTCGACAACGATGACTACTGGACATCGACCGAAGGTACCGAGAACGCCCTTGAGCGCGCCAAGTCGGTGAAGATCTCAGACGGCTCGGCGTTCGACTACCGCAAGTATTTCTACAACAAGGTGCGCCCGATGAAGAAATTCTGAGGCAAGCATCCCCGTGGCCGCCCCCGCGGGGGCGGTTCGCCGTCAGACCCGTCAGACAAGTCCGACTTGTCCGACGGGTCTGACTTGTATGTGCCGGGTTATGGGCCGGGCCGTGATTTTGGTGTGGCGAAATACCGGAATATTTTGTAACTTTGCCGGTTGTAATTAAAATCACACTCTTTACAGTGGAAACAAAATACATATTCGTCACGGGCGGCGTGGTGTCGTCACTCGGCAAGGGTATCATATCATCGTCGCTGGCTTGCCTGCTCAAGGCGCGCGGCTTTCGGGTGACGATACAGAAATTCGACCCCTACATCAACATCGACCCCGGCACGCTCAACCCATACGAGCACGGCGAGTGCTATGTGACCGTCGACGGCCACGAGGCCGACCTCGACCTGGGGCATTACGAGCGTTTCACCAACGTGCGCACCACCCGCGCCAATAATGTCACCACAGGCCGCATCTACCAGAGCGTCATCAACAAGGAGCGCCGCGGCGACTATCTGGGCAAGACGGTGCAGATCGTGCCGCACATTACCGACGAGATCAAGCGCTCGGTGAAGGCCCTGGGGCTTACCGGCGAATATGATTTTGTGATCACCGAGATCGGCGGCGTTGTCGGTGACATCGAGTCGCTGCCGTTCCTTGAGGCCGTGCGCCAGCTGCGCTGGGAATTGGGGCGCGACTCGCTTTGCGTGCACCTTACCTACGTGCCCTATATCGCGGCCGCCAAGGAGCTGAAGACAAAGCCCACCCAGCACTCGGTGAAGAAACTGCAGGAGCTGGGAATCCAGCCCGACGTGCTGGTGCTCCGCACCGAGCATGACATCACCCCCGAGGCGCGCCGCAAGATCGCTCAGTTCTGCAACGTGGCCCCCGACGCCGTGTTCCAGAGCATCGATGTGCCCTCGATCTACGAGGTGCCCCTGCGCATGCATGACCAGCACCTCGACGAGGTGGTTCTGCGCCTTACCGACGTCAAGGCCGAGGGTGAGCCGCAGATGGGACCCTGGCTCAGTTTCGTGAAGAAACTCGAGGGCGCCACCGAGCCGGTCACCATCGGCCTGGTGGGCAAATACGTCGAGCTGCAGGACGCCTACAAGTCAATCGACGAGTCGCTGATACAGGCCGCCACCTACAACGACCGGCATCTCGACCTGCGTTATATCCACTCCGAGAAACTCACCGAGGCCGATGCCGACGAGAAACTTTCGGGTCTCGACGGTATCATCGTGGCTCCCGGATTCGGGCAGCGCGGCATAGAAGGGAAGTTCGTGGCCCTGAAATGGGCGCGCGAGCATGACGTGCCCACCCTGGGCATCTGCCTGGGCATGCAGTGCATGGTCATAGAGTTCGCCCGCAACGTACTGGGACTCCACGACGCCAATTCCACCGAGATGAACCCCAACACCCCCTACAATGTCATCGACCTGATGGAGGAGCAGAAGAGCGTCTCGAACATGGGGGGCACGATGCGTCTGGGCGCCTACGACTGCGAACTGAAACCCGGTTCGCTTGCCGCCGAGGCATACGGCTCGACACATGTCGGCGAGCGTCACCGCCACCGTTTCGAGTTCAACGACGACTACCGCGCGCGATTCGAGGAGGCCGGCATGAAGTGTGTCGGCGAGAACCCGCGCACGCATCTGGTCGAGGTGGTCGAGGTTCCCGGCAAACGCTGGTACCTGGGCACGCAGTATCACCCCGAATACTCGTCGACGGTGCTTGCGCCCAACCCGCTGTTTCTGAGTTTCGTGAAGGCGGCCATCAAGTACCGCGCCGAGCGCGGAGCGTGAGCAAAAGCAAGAGGATGTAACTTATGTGACGTATGTGGCTTATGTGACGTATGTTGCGGATGAGCTGAAAAAACTGATAACTAATATCATATCCCAATTCCTACCCGACAATGGATAAGAATACACTTTTAGGCATGGTCCTGATGGGCATGGTGATCTTCGGATTCATGTACTTCACCAAAGGTGAGCAGGAACGTCGCCAGCAACAGATTCAGGAGCAGATCGACGCCGACAGGCGCGCCGAGGCGAAGGCCGATGCCGACGCCCTGCGAATCGACACCATCACCGCCGACGAGGCCGCGGCCGTACCCGCGATCATGCGCCAGGTGGGTGCCGTGACCGCCGAGGGTGACTCGACGGCGCAGTCTGCATATGCTTTCAAGACCGACAAGGTAAGCCTCAGCTATGACGGCACACGCGTGAGCGGCACCGTGGCCGCCGTCGACACCGTGCTGACATACGATGCCGTGGCCGGCTCGCGTTTCGGCGACGACCTCTCGCCCGCCAACCGCCGCGAGGCGCTGAAGAACCTGCGCGCCGCACTGGCCGACGCCGACCGTTACCGCGGGTTCGCACGCTACCTCCACGGCGAGGAGAAGACCGTGACACTCGCCAACGACGTGCTCTCGCTCGAAATCTCCACCAAGGGTGGCCGTGTGTCACGCGCCACGCTGCTTGACTACAACACCTACCTCCCCGACAAGAAAGACCCGAAACTGGTTGACACCGCCCGCGTGGAGATCGTGCGCCCCGGTGACGCCGGATACAGTTTCGTGCTCACATCGGCCACGAACCGTTTCGACACCGCCGACTTCTACTTCACCCCCGAGCAGGTCAACGATTCGACGGTGATTATGCGCCTCGACCTGGGCCAGGGCGCCTCGTGGGCGCTGCGCTACACGCTGCCCAAGGGGTCGTATGTGGCCCGTATGGAGGTGGTGCAGCAGAACATGACCCGCATCATCCCCGCCTCGGTGGCCACCACCGACCTGCTGTGGCACCAGAAGATGGCCCGCAACGAGCGCGGCCGCACCTTCGAGGAGCGCAACTCGGGCCTCTATTACAAGTTCCTGGGTGACTCGCCTGACGACCTGGGCGCCCAGGGCGACCATGAGAAGAGCCTCGACCAGCGCCTGCGCTGGATCGCGTTCAAGAACCAGTTCTTCTCGACGGTGATGATACCGCGCGGCACCTTCACCTCGGCCGAGGTGGCCTCGAAAGACCTCAAGGGTGACCCCGATTTCGTGAAGGACCTCTCGGCACGCGCCACGATGGACTATTCGTCGACCGCCGAGGTGCCCGTGACCGTCGACATCTTCTACGGTCCCAACCTCTACCCCCTGCTCAACAAGCTCGATTCCACGCTCAAGACCGAGAAGTCTGACACCGACCTCGACCTCACGCGCCTCATACCGCTGGGATGGCCCATCTTCCGCTGGATCAACACCCTCATCATCATACCGGTGTTCACTTTCCTGGGCAAGTTCATCACCTCATACGGCCTGATCATCTTCCTGCTCACGCTGTTCATCAAGGTGATACTCTTCCCGTTCACCTACAAGAGCTACATGTCGCAGGCCAAGATGCGCGTGCTCGCCCCCGAAATCAAGGAGATCAACGAGAAATATCCCGGCAACGAGAACGCCATGACCCGCCAGCAGAAGACCATGGCGCTCTACTCGCGCGCCGGCGCAAGTCCGTTCTCTGGGTGCCTGCCCATGCTGCTGCAGATGCCTATCCTGGTGGCCATGTTCTGGTTCTTCCCGTCGGCCATCGAGCTGCGCGGCGAGTCGTTCCTCTGGGCCAAGGACCTGGCGGCTCCCGACGTGATCTTCACCCTGCCGTTCACCATACCCTGGTTCGGCAGCCACGTGAGCCTGTTCTGTCTGCTGATGACCGTCACCAACGTCATCTACACCCGCATCAACATGGCCAGCCAGCCCACGTCAGGCTCGATGCCCGGCATGAAGTGGATGATGTACCTGATGCCGGTGATGTTCCTGTTCTTCTTCAACGACTACGCCTCGGGCCTGAGCTACTATTACTTCCTGTCGCTGCTGATCACCATCCTGCAGACCTACATCTTCCGCTGGGTGATCGACGAGAAGAAGATACGCGCCCGCATGGCCGAGAACGCCAAAAAACCGAAAAAGAAAACCGGTTTCATGGCTCGCCTTGAGGAAGCCCAGCGCCGCCAGCAGGCCATGCTCAAGGAACAGCAGAAGAAAAACCGCCGCTGACCCCACTAATTAGCCCCCGCACTATGAAACCGGCAGTCAGACCCAAAAAAGCGCTCGGCCAGCATTTTCTGGCCGACGAGTCTGTGGCGCGGCGCATCGCCGCCACCCTCGACGACTTCAGGGGATACCCTGTGGTCGAGGTAGGCCCCGGCATGGGGGCGCTGACGCGTTGGCTCATCGAGGCCGGCCATGACGTCACCGTTGTGGAGATTGACGACGAGTCGGTAGCCTACCTGCGCCGCGAGATGCCGGCGCTCGACGGTCGCATCGTCGAGAAAGATTTCCTCACCCTCGACCTGGCCGCCCTTTTCCCCGGGCGCGATTTCTGCGTGATCGGCAACTATCCCTACAACATCTCGTCGCAGATATTCTTCCATATCCTCGATTTCCGCGACCGGTGCGTGTGCTGTTCAGGCATGCTGCAGCGCGAGGTGGCCGAGCGGCTTGCCGCCCCTCCGGGCACAAAGGCGCGCGGCATCCTGTCGGTGCTTCTGCAGGCGTGGTATGATGTGGAATATCTGTTCACCGTCTCAGAGGGGGTGTTCGTGCCCCCGCCCAAGGTGAAGTCGGGCGTGGTGCGCATGCGCCGCAACGGCGTCACCGACCTGGGTTGCGACGAGCGCCTGTTCAAGGCGGTGGTGAAGGCCACCTTCGGGCAGCGCCGCAAGACAATCCGCAACTCCGTGAAGGGGCTCCTCCCCGCCGGGGCGCCTGTGCCCGAATCACCTCTGATGGCCCTGCGTCCCGAACAGCTCACGGTGGCCCAGTTCATTGAACTCACCAACCTCATCTCACAGTCGCGATGAAAGATTTTGACGAGCACTACCTGGAAAGGGTGCGCCACATAATCGAGACGCGCGACGAGGGCGCCGCGCGCAAGCTGCTCGACGAACTGCACCCCGCCGACATCGCCGAGCTGTATCAGGACCTTGACCTCGACGAGGCCGAGTATCTCTACAGGTTCCTCGACGGCGACAAGGCCGCCGACGTGATCATGGAGCTTGACGAGGATGACCGAAAGAAACTGCTCCACGACATGGAGCCCGAGGACATCGCCCGCCAGTACATCGACCACCTCGACACCGACGATGCCGTAGACCTTATCCAGGACCTTGACGAGGAGGACCGCGACGAGGTGCTCTCGCACATCGACGACGTGGAGCAGGCCGGCGACATCATCGACCTGCTGAAGTACGACGAAGACACCGCCGGCGGTCTGATGGGCACCGAGATGCTTGTCGTCAACGAGAACTGGTCGATGCCCGAGTGCATCAAGCAGCTCAGGATGCAGGCCGAGGATATGGACGAGGTCTACTACGTTTATGTCGTCGACAACGACGACCGCCTGCGCGGCACCCTCCCCCTGAAGAAACTGATCACACACCCCTCGGTGTCGAAGATAAAGAACGTGATGGAGACCGATCCCGTGGCCGTCAAGACCGACACGCCGCTCGACGAGGTGGCCATCGACTTCGAGAAATATGACCTTGTGGCCATGCCCGTCATCGACTCGATCGGGCGCCTGGTGGGGCATATCACCGTCGACGACGTGATGGACCGCGTGCGCGAGTCGTCAGAGCGCGACTATCAGCTGGCATCAGGTCTGTCGCAGGATGTTGAGTCTGACGATACCCTCTGGCAGCAGACCAAGGCGCGTCTGCCCTGGCTGCTGATCGGCATCCTCGGCGGTATCGGCAACTCGCTCATCCTCGGGAATTTCGAGACCGGTTTCGCCACCAACCCCGCCATGGCGCTGTTCATCCCCATGATCGGCGGCACGGGCGGAAACGTGGGCACGCAGTCGTCGGCCATCATCGTGCAGTCGCTCGCCAACGGGTCGCTCGACCTCAAGGACACCGGGCGCCAGCTGCTGAAAGAGGTGGGCGTCGGGTTCCTCAACGGCCTTATCATCTCGCTGATCGTGTTCATCTACAACTGTTTCTCGCTGAACCCGCTGAATCCCACCACGCTTGCCGTGTCGTGCTCGCTGATGGCCGTGGTGCTGTTCGCCTCGGTGTTCGGCACCTTCGTGCCCCTGACACTCGAGCGTTTCAAGATTGACCCGGCCCTGGCCACCGGCCCCTTCATCTCGATCACCAACGACATCGTGGGCATGCTCATCTATATGCTCATCTCTTCGGCCATGATGGCCGCACTTGGCGGGGCGTGATAGCGGCCCCTCCGGGGCGTCGCCGGCACCGCTCGGGGGCGGTCACATACTGAGGTATGCTCCCTTCCCCTCTGGCGCCGGCTCCTACCGGCCGGGCCACTCTGACGCCCCGCCAGCCATCCGGCAGGGCACCCGTCTCGGGGCTGTTCCTGTGATGCCGCTGTTCCTGTTATGCCGCGAGCTCGCGGCATAACCCGACAGGTGGCACCGCTGCCGACAGGTGGCACCTCTGCTGACTGCTGACGGGTGGCCCGCATGTTTTCTTCCCCTCAGACCACGCTTATGTTACTTTCCATAGAGCCGCTTTCGATAGAGTTTTGTGTAGTGCTTTTCATGGCCGCGGCGTTCGTGGTAGCGCTGTGCGCCCGGCCGCGCGGCAACGGGCCGGCTGAAACCGTGTTCCTGACCGGCGAGCTGTCATCAGGGCATTTAGAAACCACAGAAACCACCGGGCACCCCGCGCACCCCGAGCCTTCCCCCTCGGTTGAATTTCTGTGCCGCGACGACGGCGCCGTTGTGATCACCCGCCACGGCCTGCAGGGGCTTACCGAGGGCGCCACAGTGGCCCTGGCGGTCACGCGCACCGGATTCGACATCACCGTGAAGGAGCGCATCGCCCCCGCCCGCGAGCCGGGAGGCGCCCCGGTCGATACCGCCACATTCGTGCTCGACGGTCTGGGCCAGGAACGCTACCACATCAAATATGATTCTGAGGCCACCTCGTCGTTCGCGGCCCTGACCCTGCGCAACACCCCCGGGCTGCACGCCGTGCGCCCTCTGCGCTGACGCGCGCGGCGCACCCGCGCGTGGTCAGACCCGTCCGACGGGTCCGACTTGTCTGACTTGTCTGACCTGCCCGGTGGCCTCAGTGGCCGAAACCTCAACTTAATTTAACAATAAAAGTTGCGCGGGGCTGAAATAATTTGCTAACTTTGCGGCGGAAAAACAGTATCGGGCCGACTCGTGTCTGTGCCTGCCATTAGGTACCATATCGCAACTATGTCGACACCCGGCTGCAAGTCTCTCGTTTCCAGTATACAACAAAAACTTCTTTATATATCTCAACAACTATGACAAAAATTGGTATTAACGGTTTCGGCCGCATCGGCCGTTTCGTTTTCCGCGCTTCAACCAAACGTGACGACATCGAAGTTGTAGCCATCAACGACCTTCTCCCCGTTGACTACATGGCCTACATGCTCAAATATGACACAATGCACGGCCACTTCGACGGTACCGTAGACTACGACATGGAGAAATCGCTCCTGATCGTGAACGGCAAGGAAATCCGCGTTACAGCATGCCGCGACCCGAAAGAAATCAACTGGGGCGCTGTAGGTGCCGAGTACGTCGTTGAGTCGACCGGTCTGTTCCTCACCAAAGAGAAAGCCCAGGCTCACATCGAGGCCGGTGCCAAATATGTCGTAATGTCGGCCCCCTCGAAAGACGACACTCCCATGTTCGTATGCGGCGTGAACGACCAGACCTACGCCGGCCAGCAGTTCGTATCGAACGCTTCTTGCACCACCAACTGCCTCGCCCCCATCGCCAAAGTCCTCAACGACAAGTTCGGTATCGTTACCGGTCTTATGACCACCGTTCACTCTACCACCGCTACCCAGAAGACCGTTGACGGTCCTTCGATGAAAGACTGGCGTGGTGGCCGTGCCGCTTCGGGCAACATCATCCCCTCGTCGACCGGCGCCGCCAAGGCTGTGGGCAAAGTAATCCCCGAACTCAACGGCAAGCTCACCGGCATCTCGATGCGTGTCCCCACCCTCGACGTTTCGG
>ERZ1673743.3456-NODE-3456-length-12124-cov-6.025106_pt1 | contig 12124 bp, 8 predicted proteins | sample MGYA00580197_ERZ1673743 | MGnify/ENA primary metagenome ERZ1673743 (study PRJEB41218, sample SAMN15661795) | gut metagenome | host: Homo sapiens | place: Canada: London | collected 2015-08-20/2019-03-30 | study: EMG produced TPA metagenomics assembly of... | reverse complement strand
GTGATATGCCTTTTTTTCAGATCTTCCAGAAGCTCCACGGCACCGGGCTTGCATTTGATGCCATCCCGGTCCAGTGTTTCTTCCATCATCTCTTTTCGTTTGTCACGCACCACATAATAGTCAAAATCTTCACCGTACCAGTCCTTGAGCTGTCTGGGGGCAAAGGGGCGTCCCAGACTGCGCATCGTAAGTGCCTGCTCATCTGTCATGGTATACCCACAGGCTGCCAGTGCCTTCGGCCAGAAAATACGGTAATATTTTTCGGTATCGATCAGCGTACCGTCCATGTCAAATAAAACTGCCTGAATCATTATTATTCCTCTGCGTCAGCCGTCTGTCCGGCATCTTCTGCTGCATCCGTAACATCAGTACCTTCTGCTGGGCTGTCCTTTGAATCACTTTCGTTTGTGCCGCTCTGGTCCTCGTCAGCTTTTCCGGCTTTCCGGTCACGTTTTGCCGCCTTGCGCGTCTTCCGGCGTTTTGCCGCTTTTTTCCCTAACAATACGATCAACAGGATCACGACTGCACCACCGACGATGCAAAGTACGATCAGCAGTGTATGACTGCCCTCGGCCTCTACCGTGCGGAAGCTGCCGGGCACTTCCATGGTAAACTGTCTATAGCTGCCGATCACAGTGGATTCCACTTCCGTGTACTCTCCATCCTGTGCTACCTCTATGACAGTGTTATCCGCATCCTCACAGTAGACACGCAAGGTTGCTTCTCCGGTATAGTCCGGTGCATCCTCTTCCATGGAATTGGTCATGGATACTGTATAAGTATTTCCCTCTACCTGCAGATGCAATGCTGCATTGGGATAGAAGTTGCCTTCTGCCATAACCAGTGCCTTATTGTTATCGTTTTTCTCTGCGGAAGCAATGGATGCGGTCCATTCCTCATACTCTGCTTCCAGCACTTTATTACCGGTAATATCACTGAAATCATAATCCGGCCATACACCGTAATAGCCATCCTTCTCCGGTACTTCCGGAATCTGGTCTGCCGACAGATAATCCCCGTAACCGCATTTATAGGAAGCCACTTCTACACCATCCGCCTGGAAGGTAATGGTAAACTGTGAGAAAGCGTCCGGAACGTCTTTGCTGCAGAATTCCTGGTAGGACAACGGGGTAGCACCGCCCTGATAACCAATGCCGTCTACGCCACCGGCTCCGCCTTCCACATAATAGTTGCCATACAGAGTTCCATCATCACTGACTTTTCCGGCAATGCTGCCCTGGCCTTCGCCGGACATATCCAGATCATTGTACGCATAGCTGTAGAAAATATCACAGCCTTCTCCGGCAATACCTCCGATATTATTTTTACCGGTGATCCTGCCCATGCTGTAACAGCTGCGGATCGCATAGCTGGCAGATCCGGCAATTCCTCCCACATAGCTGCCTCCGGTACTCTCTACGGGTGCATAAGACTCACAGGAAATGACTGCGCCATATTCTGCTTTACCGACCACACCGCCGACATAGTCTTTTTTACCGGTCACGTCTCCAAGGTTGCGGCTGTCTCTGATGACTGCCTTGACCGTCTGCTCCACATCGAAACTCTCCGTTCCGGTTAACGTGATATCGTCCTCAGGGTCAAAATCGTATTCCGTTGCCACCTGTCCAACGATACCGCCCACATTCGTATCGGCTTCCACCGTACCGCGGTTCACACATAAGGTGACCTTTCCCTTCTGGAAGCTGGAAGTATCATAGCGCGCTTCTTCGGTTCCTTCCGGTTCTGCGGTGTCATCCTCCGCATCGGGATCTCCGGGGTTCACCTCTTCCTTGCTGGCGGACTCATCCGAAGTATCTTCTACAGAAATTCCTTCATACCGGAAGAGATCATCCCGGATTTCGCTGACCAGATTCCGCAGAACTCTGGCCTGATCCATCAGCTCATCCATGTGGGCACTGGTGCTGTCTGTCCCGGCTTCCAGTACATCCCCCAACTGACCCAACTGGTCAAAAGCCTTGTCGAGCCTGTCATTCAGTGTATCCAGATTATCTTTGATACCGCCACTGCGATCCGTGAAAGCATTCGTCATGTTATCCAGACGCTTGGTGGCATTCTCTCCGAATTTTTTCAGTGCCGATTTATAGCTCTCCGTATCGTCCGGTACGGTGATGGTAATGTTTCCGCCACTGACGTCATGATCGCCGTCGCCACCCCAGTTACCATTCCAAATATCATTTCCACTGATGGTAACATCATGACTGTTGCCGTTATTCTTGTCATTATCCGCCTGCTTGTTCAGATCGTCATTCAGGACTTTCAGATCGTTGCTGACGCCGTTCAACTCTTGATTGTAAATATACCACAGATCATGAGCGGTCCCGGTCAGAGAACTTCCCGCATTGTTGGCATCCTTCAGGTTCGAACTGATACTCTTGGCAATACTGGATGCCTGTTTGCTATAGCTGCTCACATCTTTCTGGGTGGCATCCAACATATCCAGGAATTTGTCTGTCTCCGTATCCAGTTCCTTCAGCTTGTCACTGAGATACTGGATTTCCAGGAACGGCTCCATCTGACCCACGATACCGCCCACATCTTTTCTGCCCTGCACATATCCGGTGTTGGTGCAGTTCTGCAGATAGCCCTGATGCAGTCTGCCTACGATACCTCCGGTATTGTAGCCTACGTGCTGGTAGCCGATGGCACCGGAATTGGAGCAATAATAAATCTTACCATCCGAAATACCTGCGATACCGCCGGTGTCCGTATGAGCTGCCACATTGGAGGTACTGTTGATCTGCTCCAGATTGTCCATGGTGATATCTTCCAGATCATAAGTCACTTCCGTGCTGTACGTATTGATATTGCCATTGTTGCTGCAGTTATTCAGAATACCGTGGTTGTTGCCCACAATACCGCCTGCGGAATGATTGCCGATCACATTTCCGGAGGATTCACACCGACGGATCTCTCCGCTCTCGGCATTGACTCCGGCAATACCGCCGACATCCGTATCACCGACCACATTTCCGGTAAATTTACAATTTTCAATGCTGCCATAGTTCACACCGACGATACCGCCGACCTGATCCTGACTTCCAGAGGGAGATACTTCCCCCGTGACCGTAAGGTTGCGGACTTTTGCTCCCTCCTGCACATAGCGGAACAATCCCACTGCCGAACCGTCTCCGGTCAGTTTCACATTGGAAATAGTAAAACCGCTGCCGTCAAAGATTCCTGCAAACGTAGGAATACTGAGTTCACCTGTCATGCTCAGAACAATGTCGTTCTGCAGCACTACTTTTTTATCTCTGGACCAACTGTCCAGTACACAGTTCTCCACCAGTTTCCGCAGATCCTCCTCCGTGCTGATCTCTATGACTGCATAATCCTGCTCCTTTATCGTGCTGCTATAACCGCTGCCGCCTCTGTACTGCTCATAGGTCAAAGTTTCTGCTGCATAGGCGGTGGCCGGTGTCTGCAGGATCAATGCTGCTCCCAGCAGGAAACATAATAATCTCTTACTGTTCATCTTCTGTTCCCTCGCTTTCTGCTGTTTTTTCTTTATCCGAAGCTTTCTTATCCGCAGCTTCTGTATCTGCTCCGGTTGCTTTCTGTCCGGCTGTCTCATCCTCCGGCAGCTCCTGGGCTTCCAGTCTGGGATAGTTTTCTTCCGGGGCATCGTCCCGCTCCTCCATCGTCACGGTATCCTTGGGACGCACCACCGCACCCATCTCACCATCAATGACACCGATGAAATCACCCTCCAATACACCATTGACATAACCCTTGATGTGACCGTTCATACGGATTCTTCCGGCGGAGGGCAAAGGCTTTGCCAGATCCCGTTTCAGTGTAAATGCTGTCTTCTGAATAATGATATCTCCGATCAGCAGTGTCTGCGGCAATGCCAGCAGTACCAACAAAATAGATGTCAGAGTACCACGACCAAGAGCCAGTCCGATGGCCGCTACCGCTGCATTGGAAGATACATAGCTGATAATAAATCCCGCAGATACCAGCATGGATCCGCTGGTAACAATGGTAGGGAACGCCTGGTTCAGTGCTTCGATGGCGGCTTCCTTGATCGGCATATAGGTCTTCAGATCCATGTAACGGCTGGTGATAACGATAGCGTAGTCGATCGTTGCACCCATCTGGATCGCAGATACTACCAGATATCCCAGGAAATATACATTTTCATTCAACAGATACGGCAATGAGAAGTTCATCCAGATACTACCCTGAATCGTTACAACCAACAGTACCGGCAGACCGGCGGACTGGAAGGTGAACAGCAGGATGATCATAACGAACAATGCTGTCAGCACCGTGATGATCGTATTATCCGTTGCGAAGGAATCGCCCAGATCCTTATCACTGGTGGCGTTACCGACTAGCAGAATGTCATCTATATTATAGAACTTTGCCACGGTATTACGGATCTGATCCAGTGCTGCTGTGGTCTCTTCTCCCTCATAAGGAACATTCAATTCCAGAACAAATCGGGAATTGTCCTCGCCCAGCAGCTGATCTTTCGCAATACAGATCTGGGAATAAGCATCCGTCAGAGTTTCTTCCAGATCATCGTCCAGTGTGATGTTGCCGCTTTCTTTCTGATCATAAATGAACAGGAACATATCAATAAACGGAACTTCGTATTCACTGACGCCACTGACCAGCGCACCATAATCGCTCTGATCCAGTGCATATGCCGAATACAACATATCCGCCACTTCAATATCCAGATCGATCAGTTCCGCAAACTGTCTGGGATTCAGCTTATCCGTCAGCATATAGCCGTCCATGGCCTCTATATTGCCAAGTCCCTGACAGGATTTCACCACATCCAGCTTTTCCAGAGCTTTCAGTGTCTGTGCCTCTTTTTCATAATCACCGTTCGGCACAATGACCGCCAACTGGTTCACCATACCGAATTCCTTATTTACCATGCTGACGGAAAATTTATTATCACTCATAGTACTGGATTCCAGAGTGTTGGTATCGTACACGTAGTTTGCCTTATTGGACAGGAAAAATGCTATAATAACACCTACGATCAGAATAGGCGGTATAATGTAGCGGGTAGCCACACAAAACTTACCGACTGCTGTGATCTTCGGAACGAAGCTCTTGTGATGGGTGTTGTCGATGGCCTTGGAAAAGGTCAACAACAGTCCGGGCATCAGGAAGAATACGGCTACCATACTGAAAATAATGGATTTTGCCAGAATGATACCCATATCATAACCAATTCTAAACTGCATGAACATCATGGCTACCATACCGGAGATGGTGGTCAGGGAACTGGAGGAAATCTCCGGGATTGCCTTACTCAAAGCAACAATCACAGCCTCTCTGGCATCCTTGTCCTCATGTTCTTCCATAAAACGGTGGGCCAGAATGATGGCATAGTCTACCGCCAGACCTAACTGCAGTACCACCGCGATGGAGTTCGTAACAAAACTGATGGTTCCGAACCAGTAGTTCGTACCTTTGTTCAAAATAGCTGCCACGATAAACGTGGTCAGATAAACCGGGATTTCCGCATAAGTCGTAGAGGTAAATAACAATACGGCTACGATAACCACTGCTGCCAACAACAGAATGACGATCATATCATTATTCAAGTCATCCGCGTCACGCTCTTCCTGACCGATATCGGAAGAATAGTAAACATCATAATCGGACAATGCATCCAATACCTCATCCAGATGCTGCTGTGTAGCTTCCGTGTCTGCTTCCTCATCAAAAGTGACAGACAATAAAGCCTCCATGTCATGATAATGATCCTCGGTGTCATCGAAATCCAACATGCTGACACCGTCCATCTCCTCCACCTGATCTGCCAGTTTCTGTGCCTCGTCAAACGTCACGTTACAGATCAGGATCCGGGCGGAGCCATACGTGGTAAATTCCGAATCCATCAGATCCAGTCCCCTTCTGGTCTCTGTTGTGTCCGGCAAATAAGTGGTCAGATCGTTATTGACCTTGACTCTGTTCATGGATAATACGCAAAATATGCATAAAACAATAAAGATCAGATAAAATCCTTTTCGTTTGTCTACAATGAGCGTGGCAAGTTTCATCATAAAGGAATTATCTTTTTTGTCTTTTTCTGCGTTGTCTGCCATAGTTCCCTCCTGCTTTTTCTCTCTTTGTACCCTTATTTATGTATTTGATTTTATACACCTCTAGTTTAAAATGTTTTTGAACATCTGTAAAGACTTACTACAAAGATGAGAAATTGTATTAATGTCATTTAATGAACTTGTGTTGATTTTCTGCCACATGCAAAATATAATAATGGGGAAGAAAAAGCAAGCTACAGATTTTTTGTGATTGTTTATTTTTAGACATTTTCGCGATGTTCGTCTATTATTTTAGAAAAAATTCAGATTTGTATTACATATAGGAAATGATTTCTTCTTTTCCCGGAAAGGCTGGTGGATTGTCTTATGGAAAAAATGGATCGCCGTGTGCGCAAGACAAGAGCTCTCTTATTACAGGGGCTGGTAAAAATGTTAGAAACCCATGATATTCAGGATATCTCCGTCAAGGAGCTGACTGAACTGGTGGATATCAACCGCGGAACCTTTTATCTGCATTATGATGATATCTACGATATGCTCCATAAAATCGAGGATGAAATGTTCCTGGAATTTAATGAAATCATGGAGCAGAAACCGGTCGTTACCAATTCTCTGGCCTCTCAGGGGCCGTTGTTGGAATTCTTCCATTTTCTGGACCGAAACAGGGATCTGGCCAAGGTCATGATCGGCCCTCATGGGGATCTGGCTTTCGTCAATCGTCTGAAAGATCAGATTGAAAAGCGCACCCTCCAGGTTCTGGAAAGTGCGCAATCCGATGCTAATTATGAATATCTCTGCTCCTTCATCATCACCGGCTGTGTCGGTGTCGTAGAGACCTGGCTGAAAGAATCCGATCCCCAGTCCCCGGAAGAAATGGCAGAGATTCTCGGTACCATGCTCTCACGTCAGCTTAATTTTGCTCCGGGGCCTGCATAGGCTGTGTCGGCTCCGGCATACCAACGCTTAAAGAAGTTACGATCTCACCATCCAGGAAGAAGGATACGGTATCACCTACCTGAAGTTCATCCAGAGTGGCATCTTCTCCGTCAATCGTAATGATCGTATCGTCATTGACTGTGATAGTCATAGTATCTCCGCTGAGAGTTAAGGTCATCTCATCCAGCATGTCTTTCTCTGGTTTCTGACCGTCCGGTGCTTCTCCGTTGGGCGCACTGCCATTGCCATCAGGAGTCTGGCCGTTCGGCTTTTCTCCGCTAGGAGCTTCGCCGGTAGGGGCTTCACCATTGGGAGCGCCACCGTTGCCGTCAGGAGCCTGGCCATCCGGCTTTTCTCCGCTAGGTGCCTCACCAACAGGTGCTTCACCCTCCGGAGCTTCCGGCTTCTCTGCCAGTGCGATGGAGATCACATTGCCGTCAATCGCTGTAATCTGACCGAGATAAGATTCCACCTTCTCTTCACCGCTCTCCGTGTCCTCCGTCGTACTCTCCGGTGCGATCGTCTCCTTCTGTTCTGCTGATTCACTTGCTACGCTCTCCGTACCCGCAGATGTTGTTCCTCCGCATGCCGTAAATCCCGTCATCACCATAGCAGCTGTCAACACTGCACACATTACTTTTGTATTCACCTGGGGTAAATTCCATCTTCTCATATTCTCATTCCTCCTGTTCCATTAAAAATCTTGTGAACATTTCTTTCCCCTTATCTGCCTCTTATAATAAAAGACATCTGCGAAGGAATTGTGAGAAAAATGTGGTGATTCTGTGAACTTTTCAGGCATGACATCCATGTCATGTATGCAGTGTTGACAGTGTCAGATCATGTGTCGATTTTGCTGTTTTGTTGTAAATATTCAAGGAATGCGGTACAGCCTTCCAGAACATCCGCATAAGTTGTCCCAAAATCTCCCGTGTACCATGGATCCGAGATATCCCGTTCCGATCCCGCGTAGGAAAGCAGCTTCGCTACTTTCCCCTCCGGGTCTCCCCCGAATATCCGCAGCATGTTGCGGATATTCGCACCATCCATACCAATCAGATAATCATATTCCGCATAATCCGCTCTCGTCACCTGCCGGGCCCGCTTCCCCTCACAGGAGATCCCATGCCTCGCCAGCTCCGCCTTCGCCGGCGGATACACCGGATTCCCGATGCCGTTCCAGATTTCCTCTGTGCTGGTGGCCGCGGAAGCGATCTGAAAGTGATCGGCAAAATTTGCGTCGGATACCAATTTTTTCATAACAAATTCTGCCATGGGGGAACGACAAATGTTGCCGTGGCAGATGAATAATACTTTTATCATTGTTGCGTTTCTCCTTAATTTGCCCGGAAATTCCCTGTTTTGCGAGGGTTTTCGGGTGTTTTATGTCTTACTCTGAAATGACGGAATATAGTGGCAAATCAGAGCAGAGTTTAGCAAATTATTACTACCTGTTAGTAGTAAATTTAGTAGTAAAAGAGAATTGCTTACTACTAAGGATTATTCATCAATCTTTTTAACAAGATATGATGACAATTCGTTGATTTTTTCTTCTTCATTTTCAAGTATGTATCTCACAACAATATCTACAATATCTTCTCTGTCTTTTCGCATAGATTTAATTTCATTTAACAAGAAACCATAAAATGCCTTTCCGTCTGAATCATCTTTTGTATTTGTCCTAACGTATTCCCGAATAATTTCATTAAGAGGTCTTTTCTGAAACAAATATGTATCAAGCATTACAAACAACTGATTATCAACTTTATCTACCAAATGTGATTTTAAGTACTTTTCAAGACTAGCAATTGGAAGAAAATCAATTTTTATTCCAGAATATTGTTTATGATTTGATATAAATTCCGGTACACTTCCTTTAATATCACGATCTAATACTACCGCCAACTTTGTTCCTCTGTGAAGTAAATTTGAAGAAGTAACATCATACGCCATAGTAATTGTATTTGTCCATCCACCTGTTGGCAATATTTTAATTCTGATGCTACGTGCAATATTTTTACTAACCATTATTTTTTCGATAATTAATTTTGCCAAATCATCTTCCACTAAAACAACCATATCATTTCCATATCCATCGTCCCCATATAAATTTCTTGTTGCATATGCAGGATAACAAGGATTTGTAACTACAATAGAACCATCAAACATCTTTGTAAGGTAATATATATTTTGTGCCTTTATTTCTCTGAGTAATTCAAGCGAATGTGTAGAAAAGAAAATTGACAAGTTAATTTCGTCTGCAACTTCCTTTAAAAATAAAATCAATCTACGTAATGCCGAAGAATGAAGTGCAAGTTCAATTTCATCAAGAAATACTATACAAGGTCTTCCATCATTATGCTCTAATCTCTTTTTTCTAAGTATCTCAAGAGAATTCAATATACTCAGTAAAAGATTTTCACCTGTAGACATTCTTGGCTGACTAACAAACTCACCCTTTGCTGTTTTATAAAAATATGTTGCACGTGACAATCCTTTTTGTTCAGCTGCTGATTTTTTAACTACAAACAACTCCTTATAATAATTCACATTGTTATGAAGAATTAATCCCAAATTATTAACTACAAACTCTCTCGCTGGATAAGTGTCTTTTTCAGTAAATGAATCAAGTAAATTAATCACTGACATTTTTGTATCTTTAAATCTATTTCCAAAAATAATACTTCCCTCATAAAATCCGTTTATTTTCATCTTTTTATCAGAATTCTCTTGTTCCCATTTTTTACCATCATAATGCCAGCTTCGAGTAGCACCATTGATATCAAATTCAATAACCGCGTCCTTAGGTCTTCCAAAATGCTCGTACATTGGCATCGAATAAAACACTGTTGATGCACAAGAAATTAATGTACTTTTTCCAGAACCATTTTCACCTGTAATTGCATATATACCTTTATCTAAAGGAAAAGAAAAGTCAAACTCATTTATTCCTTTTATGTTTTTAATTTTCATAACTAATTCCATCTCAATGCCTCCAATGCAAAAATAGTCTAAAATATATTATACATTCTGAGCCAGTTTTTTTCCACAAAAATAACGCCCCGCCATAAGCCAGAGCGTCATCTATCTTCTATATTAAATTGCCATAAACATTTTCTGTGATATCGCTTTCGTATCATTTTTCTTTTCTATCTCAGCCTGTGCCTTCCGGAACTCCTCCATCCGCTTCAATTCTTCCTCTGCATCATCAAATCCGATATGTGTGTACACATTCATCGTAACCGATATATCCGAATGCCCCATGAGGTACTGCAGCGTCTTTGGATTCATTCCCGATTTTGCCATATTGGAACAATAGGTATGTCGGCACACATGAGGCGTAATGTTCGGCATCTGCACCCGGTAGATATCATTGTATCTGCCGACCATGTGATTGAATCGGTGCTGCCAATGCATTGCCACCAAAGGCATATCATTTTCATCGTAGAACAGGAATCCACTATAGCCATCAATAACCTTCTCAACCTTGGGTGGTACTCTGTCCTCAATGATTGTCTGAAACATCAAAGCCACATCCTCTGTGATGGGAAGCTTCCTTGTTCCGGCATCTGTTTTTGTGGTTTCAATAATATACCGCATATCCGATGTTCTTTGTAGCTGATGGTCGATGTTAACAATTCGCTTCTCCAAATCGATGTCTTTCAGTGTCAGACCGCAGAATTCAGATATTCGCATTCCTGTATGAAAGAGAATGTAGACCACTTCATAATATTTACAGTACACCACATCGTCATGGACAAACTTTAGGAACTTTCGCATCTAGTCTTTGGAAATTGCTTCTCTCGTAACCGAATCGTTTACCAACACCCCGGCAAGCTGAAATCCGAATGGATTTTTCACTATGATATCGTCATCCACCGCCATCTGAAAGGCAGGTCGTAACACTCCCCGGATGGTATGGATGGAACTGTAGCTTTTTCCATCTTCCTGCTGTAGTTTTATAAGAAACATCTTTGCATCGGAGGTTTTCACACTACGGATTGTTTTCTTGCCGAAAGGCTCCTTTGTAAGCACCCCCTGCACTGTCACATACCCCTGTCGGGTACTCTGCCTTACTCCGGTCTTTGTTTTTAAGTATCGGTCTACCAGTTCACAGACTGTCATCTGCCCGTCTACGATATTCACAAGGATATCCAAATCCGTGTTGACCTGCTTTTCCAATTCCCGGAGTGACAAGCACGGCTTTTTGCCCTTCGGCAATTTGTCTGTTGGCTCAAGCCTCCAACTATAAACAAAATGTGGTTTACCATCAATATGATATTTGTACTGATATTTTCCATCTGCTCTGACGCTTTCTCCCGGCCGAAGAACCCTTCGTTTGGAGTCGCGCCTTGTCTGTCCTCTACCTGCCTTTGCCATTAAGTTCTCCTCCTTTCCACGCTTCTCTACCCAATAATTGTTACCATCGGAACGAGCCAGTAAATCCACCTGATTATAGCCTCTTAATATACATTCACGCATCCCCCAACGCTTTGCTGTGTGCATAAACTTACCGGTACTTTTATGTTTGCACCCCTGCCTGTATTCGCAGGGCTTATCCTGCCAGCGTTCTTTTTTGCCTTCATATTTTCTGACGGAATTGATTACAATGTGAACATGAACATTCCCGGTACCGTTATGACCATCCGGATGCACCGCCAGAATTGCCTGATGTCCCGGCAGAAATTTCTCCACATATTCTTTGCCAAAATCCATTGCCTCCCGCATGGTAATATTGTCTTCCGGCGCAAAACTAATGATATAATGATGGACTTTTACATCCTTTGTAGCATTGTTTTTGCCATAATACCGATTGACCTCAATACATTCTGCACCGAAGGTATCAACCTCGCAATTGATACCCTCGATTAAGAAATTATCACGCATTATCATTCGTCCCTTGGCATCCACCAAAGGCTTCATAGTATGCTCATCAAATTTGCAGGTGAGATACTCCACCGCTGCAGAATAATATCTGTTCTTTACCGGTATGTGCTTGATAATAGCCATTATGCACTCCTCCTGTGATGATATTTACCACAGCAGACATCTTCTACCTGTTTCAGCATCCGAAAACGCATATCATTCCAATCCTTTATCACTTCCTGCAAATCATAATATACCGAATAAACACT
>ERZ1673743.3428-NODE-3428-length-12207-cov-4.841425_pt1 | contig 12207 bp, 6 predicted proteins | sample MGYA00580197_ERZ1673743 | MGnify/ENA primary metagenome ERZ1673743 (study PRJEB41218, sample SAMN15661795) | gut metagenome | host: Homo sapiens | place: Canada: London | collected 2015-08-20/2019-03-30 | study: EMG produced TPA metagenomics assembly of... | reverse complement strand
TTTAGCGGCCTTGACCGTTACCCCACCAGTTGTGGCAACGCCTGTACCTTGCGACGCAGGAGTCGTAGTAATGCCATAGCTATTGCTCACGAAGTTGAAGTTGACGTCTGCTGCCATGAGCGACATGCACGTCAACAACCCCACGAGCGTGAGTAGAAGTTTTCTCATAAAGTTGATATTGTTAGGTTAAAGATTTGATATTTAGGCAAACAGGATATGTATATGTGCGGACGCACATATACATCGGGGTATACCCCGATTATTTTTCCCCAAAATTACATATATTTGTCTATCCGATGATTCTTTTCATCGTTAATAAATTGTTAAAAAATCTTTAAGCGCATCATTTTTATTTTCTGGTTCCACTGGTTCGCCTGGTTCTTCAAAAGTACCCCGGCGCTCAATGCCGCGACCGCGGCAATCTGGTTCGTCAGGTTCCTCTGGTTCTTATCAAAGCATCTCTGGGCTAATTGCCGAGAAACGGGCAGATCCATGGAGTGAAACGGATAGCCGGAGGCGCAACGCGCGGCCGGCATGGTTCTGATTTTAAGATTTTTTTGTAACTTTGCGCAAAATTTAGGTTTTGAGGGTGTGCAGACCCCCGCATATTGTTGGGACATGCCTTTGGCATGTTGACTCAGCTCACTGATTGTCAGCTAAACATCGCAAAGCGATGTCCCTACGACAAGGATGCTGTCAAGGTTCTGCCATACCCGCCGGGGCACGGTGCCTGTCGACGCACAGGACGTGACCGGATTATATAAGGTACATATTTCTCACTTGCAATGAATCTTACAGGAAAGTTGAGCTACCGGCCCAAGCTGTGGTCGGCGCTCAGGCATTACGACCGGCAGAAACTCCAGGCCGACGTGGTGGCCGGTATCGTGGTAGGCATCGTGGCCCTGCCGCTTGCCATCGCGTTCGGTATCGCCAGCGGTGTCACGCCGTCGGTGGGTCTGATCACGGCGATTATCGGCGGACTGATGGTTTCGGCCTTCGGCGGCAACTCGGTGCAGATCGGCGGCCCCACGGGAGCGTTCATCGTCATCGTCTACGGCATCATAGCGCGTTTCGGACTTGAGGGTCTGGCAGTGGCCACGCTCATGGCGGGTCTGATACTGGTGCTGATGGGCGTCTTCCGCCTGGGCACGGTGATAAAGTTCATCCCCTACCCGATTGTGGTGGGTTTCACGGCGGGTATCGCCCTCACCATCTTCTCGACACAGGTAAACGACTTCCTGGGACTGGGGCTGAAGGATCTCCCCTCTGAGTTCCTGCCCAAATGGGGCACATATCTGCGCAACCTCACGGCGGTGAACCTGCCCACACTGGCTGTGGCGGTGGTGTCGCTTGCCATAATCGTGCTGACGCCGCGTGTGTCGAAACGTCTGCCGGGCGCCTTGATGGCAATCGTGGTGGTGACGGCGGCGGTGGCCGTGCTGCAGAATGTGGTGCCCGGATTCGAGGTGACCACCATCGGGGGCCGTTTCGGCGAGATGCGTGCCGAAATCCCCACACCTCACGGCTTTGACCTGTCATGGGCCACGATCAACTCGCTGTTGCCCTCGGCGTTCACCATCGCCGTGCTGGGCGCCATAGAGTCGCTGCTGTCGGCCACGGTGGCCGACGGTTACACCGGCTCGCACACCTCGACCAACACCGAGCTTATCGGTCAGGGCCTGGCCAACATCGCGGTGCCTTTCTTCGGGGGCATCCCCGTGACCGGCGCGATTGCCCGCACCATGACCAATATCTCCAACGGCGGACGCACGCCGGTGGCCGGCATCGTGCATGCGGTGGTGCTTCTGGGCATCTTCATGTTACTTATGCCGCTGATCAGCTATGTGCCTATGGCGTGCCTGGCGGCGGTGCTGATGGTGGTGGCCTACAACATGAGCGGCTGGCGCACCATAGCGGGTCTGCTCAAGGCTCCGAAGAGCGATGTGTCGGTGATGGCGGTGACGTTCCTGCTCACGGTGGTATTCGACCTCACGATCGCCATCGAGATCGGCCTGCTGCTGGCTGTGGTGCTGTTCCTGCGCCGTGTGATGGAGAACACGCAGATCAAGGTGTACTCCGAACAGCTTGACGTGGCCGAGGGCACCGACCTCGACCAGGCGCACCACGAGGTGCTCGACGTGGCGCCGGGCGTGCAGGTCTATGAGATTGACGGCCCGTTCTTCTTCGGCGTGGCCACGAAGTTCGACGAGATGATGCGCACCACCCCGGGCGAAAAACCGCGCGTGCGAATCATCCGCATGCGAAAGGTGCCGTTCATCGACTCCACGGCCCTGCACAACCTCGAGATTCTTATCACCTCGTCGCAGCAGGAGGGGATTCAGATCGTGCTTTCGGGCGTACAGGAGAATGTGCGCGAGACGCTGGTGCATGCCGGAATAGACCGCCTCATCGGCGCCGAATACATCTGCCCCCACATCTCCATCGCCGTCGAGAAAGCCAACGCCCTGGCCACAGCCCCCTCCCCGGCCCTCTTCCCCGCCTGATCCCAGGCCATACCCGTTTTTCGAACCACAACAACCATATTCATAGTTTTTAAGCCGCTTGCGCGGCGCTACCAGAAGAACCAGCACCCATAACCCAACACCCCGTATAACCTCATCGGGACACTGAGCTGTAAAGCCTGTGATTTGCATTATGGCTGTTGGTTCTTCTGGGAGCGCCGCGCAAGCGGCTTAAAAACTATGAATATGGTTGTTGTGGTTTGAACCCTACGGCCACGACTGTTGAAAAATCGCACAATTATGCAATCATAGTATTGCGGGGGTGGAAAATATGATATAACTTTGTGGGCGCAATGGTCGCCCGGGCACAGAGGTGTTCCGCCGGCGAGCAATAGGGAACGGGGTGCGATTCCCCGACAGTACCCGCTGCTGTGATTCCCCGTGACAGGGCCGCACACGTCGGCCCCACACGGAAATGTCTGCGGCACAATGCCACTGGCCGGCCCCAGGCCGCCGGGAAGGCGTCGCATGACAGGGATAAGTCAGAAGACCTGCCGTTGCCAGCTGAATGATTGTGTCTGCGGGAAATACAGACTGTAGCATCCCTGTCCGTAAGCCGGGCCTGCAGGTCCGCGCCATGGTATATGGTACGCGCACGCCGTGTTTTCCCCTCAGCCGCAACAGAGGCAAAAGGAAAACGCGGATTTTTTTTCTAAAAGCCATAAACCATGAATATCAGATTTCACCTGAACCGTAAAGCCCTTGTCGTGGCCGCCAGACTGATGCTGGCGGCGGTGGCGTTGCCGGCTGTGACCGCCTGCGTCGACACCGACGACATCTGGGACAACATCCACGACCTCGATTCACGCGTCGACGCCCTTGAAAAGAAGGTGGCCGACACCAACGGCGACATCCAGGCCCTGCAGACCATCGTCTCGGCCATGGAGAAGCATGTCACAGTCACCGCAGTCAACGAAACGGCCAACGGTTACGTCATAAAATTCTCTGACGGCAAAATCGCCACCATCTCTAACGGACGCGACGGCCAGAACGGCGCCGACGGAAAAGATGGAAAAGACGGCCTCAACGCCCCCGAAATCTCCGTGACACTTGGCAGCGACGGCCGATATTACTGGACACTCGGCGGCGAGCTGATCATTGTCGACGGCCACCCGCTCTGCGCCACCGGCAACGACGGCAAGGATGGTGCCGACGGCACGCCCGGACAGGATGGACGTCCCGGCCAGGATGCCATAGCCCCGCAGGTGCGCATAAACCCCGACACTAAAATCTGGGAAATCTCGACCGACGGCGGCCTGACATGGGAATCGACCGGCGTGATAGCCCAGGGGCAGAACGGCTCGACCGGCGCCACCGGCGACTCGCTCTTCTCGCTTGTGAACACCGACGACCCCGCATACGTAACGTTCGTGCTCAGCGACGGCACAAGTTTCAAGGTGACCCGCTACGACGAGACCAACCCGCTGTTCGCCATCGCCGATGCCGAGGGCACACAGCAGTTCGCCCGCAACGAGAGCCGCACCTACACCGTGCAGGCCGAGAACATCAGCCAGTTCTCGATTGCCAAGCCCGACGGCTGGAAGGTCGTTTATGACGCCGCCGCAGGCACCGTTACCATAACCGCCCCTGCTCTGGGCAACACTTACGCCGAGACCTCGGGCACCGTGGCGTTCAACCTGGTGTCAACCGCCTCGAAGAGCCTCATCGTGAAGATCGACGTGGAGGCCGGCGACTACGAGCTGCGCGTGCTCACCTTCGAGGATGCCGACGTGAAGTTCCCGCCCTACAACCTGGTCTACGGCAGCTCGTTCACCAGACGCATCACCAAGTGGAGCGACCTCATCGACTCATCACAGTTCGGCGGCCCCCTGCTCTACAACGACTATACCACCGTCGCCTACAAGTGGCACGACAAAGGCAATACCGAGCTGGCCCACTCGCTTAACGACCCATACTGGGTGGGTGGCCATGCCGTCTCGAACTACATCGAGATGAGCATGCAGAACGGCGACTACATGCACCAGCTGTCGGTCTACTCGGCCACAGGCGGCCACAACGGTTCGGCCAACTTCGCCGTGCATTTCGGCTACCGCGACGACACCAGCTACACACAGGGGCGCTCGCTCCCCGGCATCACCTTCGGCGACAACAAGGCCCGCGTAATCGACCACATGTATATAATGTGGAGCACATACCTGGCCAACTGCATATTCAACGGCAACTCGCTCACCGCCCCGCTGACCCCTTCAGGTTACGTGAAACTCGTGGCCTACGGCTACAACGGAACGCGCCAGACCGGCCATGTGGAGTTCTTCATCGCCGGCAACGGGGGCACCATCCAGGACTGGACCAAATGGGACCTCTCGCCGCTGGGCGAAGTCACCCAGGTGAACTTCAACGTCATGGGCGACTCTGACAACGGCTATGGTTTCAGCCAGCCCGCATACTTCTGCTACGACGATGTGGCGGTAAGGTTCACCGAATAAACCTCAATAATATATATGTCACTCAGACGTGCCTGCGACCAACTGATGATGACCGTGACAGCCCTTGTGGCTGTCATGGCCCTCGCATCGTGCAACAAAGACGATGTCATAACCACCGACGCAAAACCGGTGATTGAGCTTGACAGCGACACCGGCGTCTACACCGTAAAGACCGGCCGCGAACTCACCATCGCCCCGACATACCTCAACGTCGACGGCGCCGACTATGCCTGGGTCTGCGACGGCGTGATGCTGGCCACCACACCGGTGTTCACCCACACCTGGGAGGAGACAGGCACGTACTACCTCGACCTAACGGTCACCACCGACGCCGGCTCGGCCACAGAGCAGATGCGCGTCGACGTCATAGACCTGGCTGTGCCGACAATCTCACTCCCGCTGGGCGACGACGTCCTCACCCTGGCCCTCGGCTCGGAGTTCATGTTCAACCCCGAGATCGCCAACTACGACGCCCTACCCACCACGGTAGAGTGGAAAGTCAACGGCCGCGTCGTCTCAGACGAGCCGCAATACACCTTCCGCGCCGAGAGCGTCGGCGACTACGATGTGGTGGTCACCGCCTCGAACACCGACGGCTCGGACTCGCGTCTGATAAAGGTGAAGGTTCTTGAACATCTGCCGTTCGTGATAGAGTTCCCCACCCCGTCGCTCATGCAGACTTCGACCACCCGCTATACCTTTGCCGGGCGCCCGGTGTACCTCACGCCCTTCATCAGCGGCGCCACGGCCACAAGCTATTCCTGGAGTGTCGACGGCCGCGATGCCGGATGCAGCGAGAGCACATTCGTCTTCACCCCCGAAAAACCGGGCACCTACCTGGTGTCAATCCTGGTGAACGGCACCGCCACGGCCTCGGTCGAGGTGGTATGTGTCGAGGGTGACGAGGCCTCGCGGTTCCGGCGCGCCACCGGCTCAAGCAAAGCCACGGCCACTACAGTGTTCGAGTGGGTACCGGCCCCCGGACAGTTCATCAACGAGACCGGCACCGGCGGCATGACGGGCGCCGAGACCACCCCCGAGGCCGCAAACGCCTGGGCCGCCAATCGCCTGGAATCGGGTGCATACGTGTCGCTCGGCGCCTGGGGCGGATACATCATAGTCGGTTTCGACCACAGCATCCCGCGCACCGACGGCAATTTCGCCTTCGGCGTCGACGGCAACGCATACGACTTTGCCGTGCTCGGCAACTCATTCCTCAATGCCGGCTCGGGCCAGGGTGGCAGCAACGAACCCGGCATAGTGTATGTGATGCAGGACGTGAACGGCAACGGCCTCCCCGACGACGAATGGTATGAACTGCGCGGCAGCGAGACCGGCCAGGCATCCACCTGGCAGGATTACGCCGTGACCTACTACCGCCCCGCCGGCCCCGCCATGGCCGTGCAGTGGACCGACAACCGCGGCCAGACAGGCACCGTAGACTATCTCAACGCCTTCCACCGCCAGGATTACTACTATCCGGCATGGATCTCGGCCGACTCATACACCCTGCGGGGCACACGCCTTGCGGCGCGCACCACACAGGATCCCGACACCGGACTCTGGGACAACTGGGCCTTCCCCTGGGGCTACACCGACAATATCGGTTCTGACAATCTGGCCGGAGGCGACTCTACCGACGGTTCGGGCCAGCGCAACGGTCTGCTGATCGAAAACGCAATGTACCCGAGCCTGCAGCATATCCCCCTGCAGTACATCGACTTCGTGAAAGTGCAGACCGGCGTGCAGTCGAAAGCCGGCTGGCTCGGCGAGAACTCAACCGAGGTCTGCGGGTTCATTGACCTGACCATGAGCGCACAAAAATCAAAGACAAAGAAAAAGTAAGGTCTTTAAAGTTTTTAAAGGTCTTTAGGGTCTTTAAAGTCTTTAAAGTCCTTAACGACCCTAACGACCCTAAAGACCCTAAAGACCCTAAAGACCCTAAACAAAAAACTCTTAAACAGCAGTTACCACACTCTGAAACAACAAGTTCCCTTTAATATTATCTGCCCTGTCCCCGGCAGAGGTCAACGCGGCTTATTGGGTGCCGCAGGCCTCTGCAGGGGACTGTCACACTCATACACAGCCATGACCCTGAGAAAATACCTTGCCACCCTGCTTGCCCTCATTGCCGCCACGGCCCTGACCGGGTGCATGGAGTGGGAATACGGCCCTTCTGAAGATTTCAATGCCTCGGGCGAGGGGCTGTTCATCACCAACGAGGGGAATTTCCAGTACGGAAACGCCACACTGTCGTACTACGACCCCGCCAACAACCATGTTGAGAACGAGGTGTTCTATCGCGCCAACGGCATGAAACTCGGCGACGTGGCACAGTCCATGACCATCTACGACAACAAGGGGTGGATTGTGGTCAACAACTCGCAGGTGATATTCGCCATCGACCTCGACACGTTCAAGGAGATCGGCCGCATCGAAGGGCTCACCTCGCCGCGCTACATCCATTTCGTCAGCGACGACAAGGCATACGTCACCCAGATATGGGACAACCGCATCTTCATCGTCGACCCGCGCCGCTACTGTATAACAGGCTACATAACCGTGCCCGGCATGACCACGGAGAGCGGCTCGACCGAACAGATGGTAAGCTACGGCAAATATGTGTTCTGCAACTGCTGGAGCTACCAGAACCGCATTATCAAGATCGACACCGAGACCGACCGGGTGGTGGACCAGCTCGAAATCGGCATACAGCCCACATCGCTCGTGATGGACTGCAACATGAAGATGTGGACCGTGACCGACGGCGGCTACGATGGGTCGCCCTACGGTTACGAGGCCCCCTCGCTGTACCGCATCGACCCTGCCACGTTCACCGTCGAGAAACAGTTCCGTTTCCGCCTCGGCGACGCCCCCTCTGAGGTACAGCTCAACGGCCCCGGCGACACCCTCTACTGGATCAACAACGACATCTGGCAGATGGACGTCAACGCCGACCGCCTCCCCGTCAGGCCGTTCCTGGCATTCCGCAACACCAAATATTACGGGCTTACGGTCAACCCCCGCAACGGCGAGGTCTACGTTGCCGACGCCATCGACTACCAGCAGCAGGGCATGATCTACCGCTACACCCCCGGCGGCGAACTGATCGACGAGTTCTATGTGGGGATAATACCCGGCGCGTTCTGCTGGAAATGACACACGCATGAAGAAGATGATGACCACACGGGCGGCACTGACCGCCATAATGCTTGCCGGCGCACTCGCCACCGGCGTGACCGCCGGTGCCCAGACCATGCGCGGCCGCAACCTGCGCGAAGTCACCGTGACCGGACGCCGCCCGATGAAAGACATCGGCGTGCAGAAGACCGTGTTCGACTCGCTCGCGCTGAAAGAGAACATCGCCCTCTCCATGGCCGACGTGCTCACCTACAACTCTTCGGTGTTCGTGAAGAGCTACGGCCGCGCCACACTGTCGACCGTAGCGTTCCGCGGCACGTCGCCCAGCCACACCCAGGTCACCTGGAACGGCATGCGTATAAACAACCCCATGCTCGGCATGACCGACTTCTCGACCATCCCCTCTTATTTCATCGACCGCGCGTCGCTGCTGCACGGCACGTCGAGCGTCAACGAGACCGGTGGCGGCCTCGGCGGACTGGTGAAACTGTCGACCACCCCCGACGTCGGCGAGGGGGTGAACATGCAGTATGTGCAGGGTATAGGTTCGTTCAGCACCTTTGACGAGTTCCTGCGGTTCACCTACGGCAGCGACAGGTGGCAGGTATCGACCCGCGCCGTCTACTCGTCGTCGCCCAACGACTTCAAGTACGTGAACCACGACAAAAAACTCAACATCTACGACGACGACCACAACATCATAGGCCAGTACCACCCCACCGAGCGCAACCGCTCGGGCTCGTACAAAGACCTGCACATACTTCAGGAGGTGTATTACAACACCCTCCGCGGCGACCGCATGGGGCTGAGCGCATGGTATCTGAACTCAAACCGCGAACTGCCCATGCTCACCACCGGCTACGGCGACGAGGCCGACTTCGAGAACCGTCAGCGTGAGCAGACACTGCGCGCCGTGGCCTCGTGGGACCACAACCGCCGCACCTGGAAGACCGGCCTGCGCGCCGGCTACGTTCACACCTGGATGGCTTACGACTACCGCCGCGAGATTACCCCGGGCAACTGGTCGTCGATGACACGGTCGCGCTCGCGCGTCAACACTTTCTACGGGCAGGCCGAAGGTGAGTACAACCCCGTGAAACAGTGGTATTTCACCGCCAACGGCTCGGCCCACCAGCATCTGGTGCGCAGCCAGGACAAGAACATCATCCTGCAGGACGGCAACAAGGCCGTGGTGGGTTATGACAAGGGACGCATCGAGCTTTCCGGGTCGGTGTCGGCCAAATGGCAGCCCTGCGACCGGCTGGGCATGTCGGTGGTCCTGCGCGAAGACATGTACGGCACCCGCTGGGCGCCTGTGATTCCGGCGTTCTTCATCGACGGCACCATATCGCGCGCCGGCAACGTGATGCTGCGCGCCTCAGTGTCGCGCAACTATCGGTTCCCGTCGCTCAACGACCTCTATTTCCTGCCCGGCGGCAACCCCGACCTGCGCAGCGAGCATGGTTTCACATACGACTGCGGCGCGTCGTTCGACATCGGCAAGGCCGGCGTGTTCTCGCTCGACGGCTCGCTGTCGTGGTTCGACTCGTACATCGACGACTGGATCATCTGGCTCCCCACCACCAAGGGATTCTTCTCGCCGCGCAACGTGAAAGAGGTACATGCCTACGGCATCGAGGCCAAGGCCAACCTGGCCGTGGCGCCCCGGCGTGACTGGCAGATCGACCTCAACGGCTCATACTCGTGGACCCCCTCGGTGAACAAAGGCGAGAAGATGTCACCCGCCGACCAGTCGGTAGGGAAACAGCTCCCCTATGTGCCGCGCCATTCGGCCTCGGTGACCGGGCGGCTGTCGTGGCGCTCGTGGAGTTTCCTCTATAAATGGGCATATTATTCCGAACGCTTCACCATGTCGAGCAACGACTATACCCTCTCGGGGCATCTGCCCCCATATTTCATGAGCAACATCTCGCTTGAGAAGAACCTGTCGTTCAGGCCCCTCGACCTTCAGCTCAAGGTCGCCGTCAACAACCTGTTCGACGAGGAATATCTCTCGGTGCTCTCGCGCCCCATGCCGGGCATCAATTTCGAGATCTTCATCGGAATCACCCCCAAATTCTTCCGCTGACACCCCCTCCCATTACTCCCAAAATTCCCATAACTCCCATTGTTCCCATTGTTTTCGTGATATTTTGTCTGCAAGGCACCGGTTTTGTGCAAAAAGCCTAATAATCATTAAATAAGTTGTAGATTATTTGGCAATTGCCTAAATTTGCAGACTCTAATCAAATCAACCCCCTCTGCATTTACACAATCTATCACAATAACCAATGAGAAAAAGACTACTGTCTAAAGCAGTCGTGGCCGCATCGGTCATGGCTGTGAGTGCATCGGCTTTTGCGGGCAACTACACCATGCCCGACCGGTTCGCCAAGTTTGCCGGAGTGCCGCAACTGCGCTCGTTCACACCCGGCGTTTCCGGCACCCCCGTGCGCAATAACGGCGCAGAGGCCCGTCTGGCCTCCGTTAATCCGTCACATGTGCTCCCCGCAGGCGAAGACTTCACCTGGCTGCTCGCCCCCGACGGCAACGTATGGTATGCCACCTTCAACAAGACCTACGAGGAAGTTGAGCTCCCCGGCGGCATGGCCACCCAGAAACTCACCACAGGGTTCGAGATCACCGTCTACGACAACCTCTGCCAGGAGATCGGCAAAGTGAAGGATGTATGCACCCTGGCCGAAGGCGAGACACGCATCGCCGACGTGCAGCTTGACATGAACCTCTCACAGAAATTCTTCAATTTCGACAACAACTACGAGCTGCTGGTCACCATCTTCTGCAACACACCTGAATTTACTGTAAACTCGCACACAAAAGTCTATTCCATAGGAGCCGCCCCCGACGAGTCGGGCAACACACCGGTGGTAACGGAGTTTTCAGGCTATGTGGTCGACGCCGTCAACTACGCTACCTCGAAATTCTCCGAAGATTTCCTCATGACCGTGATGGATTCGGAACAGCCCGTATCGGCTGACGACTACGAGTCGTTCGAGGAGTTCAGCAACGCCTATAAATATAAGCTCACCACCTACAAGAAAGCCGGCTACGGAGGCGGCCCGGTGTCCGTACTCGAGCTTGAGCTGCCGTGGAACAACATCCCCGGCAATCAGGACAATACCCCGTTCTTCATGCTCGGCACCACTGCCGACGGCAAACCGGCGCTGATTTTCAGCAAGTATGAGAAATCATTCTGGGTGAATTCGGATGACCTGATGGCCGAGCCCTCGGTAACACCCGACAACAGCCTCACCGTGGATGTCTACACCATGCCCTCGGCGACCTCAACCGTCACCAACAAGGAGTGGTCGGTATCCATACCCACTGAAATGCCCTCGGATGGCAATATCGCCAAATATTACGGTGTGGGCATGCTGCGCTATACCGATGATGTCAACTTCACCGACTATACGGCCGACGGCACCCCGGCCTTCGTGGTTACCGTACTTGACGTGCCTTCGGCCGACCTCGACAATCCCCTGCGGTCTTATTATGTATATGACCTCAACGGCCAGAAGACCCTCACCATCGACGAGAACGCCAACTACATGGCCACACTCTCCGACATCAAAGGCGAGAACGCCCAGGCCCTTTTCATCAAGGAAGACAACACGCTCTTCCACATCGTTGACCTTGTGACAGGCCAGACCGTGGTGGATCTTCCTCTGACCGTCGGCGGCTACAGCCTCACCACCGGTTTCGACCGCGTGGCCCTGGCCGGGCGCCCCATGTATGCCGTAAGCCTCGGTGACCATCTCGAGGACGCCGAGGGAAATACTGTGGAACTCGTGGGCTGGATCACGCCTGACGGCGAGATGGATCATGTAGACGAGCTCAACATCGGCCGTAACGTGCAGTATGCCCAGGTCTACATCAGCGCCAGCACACTCGACCCCTATCTGTTCGACACCGACGCCGACATGGAATATCTCGTGCTTGTGAAGCGCCAGAAAGCCGCCGGCTCCACAGCTGCCGACGAGGTGCTCCTCATCGCCGACGCCAAATCCGCACCGATTTTCGAAGCCGGGCCCGACGAGGCTGACGGCACACTGATGAACATCAGCGTGCTCAACAGC
>ERZ1673743.3425-NODE-3425-length-12211-cov-28.120517_pt1 | contig 12211 bp, 10 predicted proteins | sample MGYA00580197_ERZ1673743 | MGnify/ENA primary metagenome ERZ1673743 (study PRJEB41218, sample SAMN15661795) | gut metagenome | host: Homo sapiens | place: Canada: London | collected 2015-08-20/2019-03-30 | study: EMG produced TPA metagenomics assembly of... | reverse complement strand
GATTAGTCTATACCATCGGTTCTTTTGTTACAAGTTTACCTCTGAACAGTAACTTCCTGTCTGGTGTATTCCAGTCATGAATTTTTAAATTCATAGGACGTAATTTCCTATGAATTTAAAAAAATACGGCATATCCTGCCGGACACACCGCATTTTCATATTTCTGTTTATTTTAATGCTGCAGGATTGATCTTCTTTGTGCGGATATCCTCTTTTAACAGTGCAAGGAAATCTTCCCTGGAAACTGTGGTGGAATTCTGCTCTCCATGCAGTCTGTAACTTACGGTTCCGTCAGCTGCTTCGTTCTTACCAAGTACTAACAGATACGGCACTTTCTCCATCTGTGCTTCACGGATACGGTAGCCGAGTTTCTCGTTTCTCTCATCGATCTCAACACGGATTCCGTTATCATCGAGATATTTGTATAAGTCATGTGAGTATGCGTTAAGTTCCTCATCCTCATTTTTTACCGGAAGGATCTTAGCCTGAACCGGAGCTAACCATAACGGCAGGTTTCCTTTTGTCTCCTCTAAAATATATGCCATGAAACGGTCGAGGGAACCAAGGATCGCTCTGTGTAAAACGACCGGCGTTTTCTTTGTTCCGTCACTGTCAATATAGGACAGATTGAATTTTGCCGGCAGACAGAAGTCTAACTGGCAGGTGGAAAGTGTATACTCATTACCGATCGCCGGTTTTACGTTTACATCCAGTTTCGGTCCGTAGAAAGCAGCCTCACCGATCTCCTCTGTATACTCAATACCGATATCATCAAGTACTTTGCGGAGTGCGTTCTCTGCGTTGTTCCACATCTCATCATCATCATGATATTTTACTTTATCTTCCGGATCTCTTAGGGAGAGTACACAGCGGTAATCTGTGATATTGAAATCTTTGTAAGTATCAAAGATCAGCTCAACCACTTTTGCAAACTCTGATTCGATCTGCTCCGGTGTTACAAATAAATGTGCATCATTCTGGCAGAAATGTCTTCCTCTCTCGATACCCTTTAAAGTACCACTTGCCTCAAAACGGAAGTCGTGTGCGATCTCACCGATACGGATCGGAAGATCTTTATAGGAATGCATTCTGTTTGCGTAGATCATCATGTGATGCGGGCAGTTCATCGGGCGGAGTACGAAAGACTCTCCCTCAACTTCCATTGCCGGGAACATGTTCTCTTTGTAGTGATCCCAGTGACCGGAAGTCTTGTACAGATTTACCGTACCGACACAAGGTGTCATAACATGCAGATAACCAAGTTTGCGCTCTTTTGCTTTGATATAATTTTCAAGCTCCTGCCATACGGTATATCCCTTTGGAAGAAACATCGGAAGTCCACGTCCAACCAGATCATCGGACATGAACAGGTGCATCTCTTTGCCGATCTTTCTGTGATCACGGTCTTTTGCTTCCTCTAAGAGTTTTAAATGCTCCTCTAACTCTTCTGCAGTCGGGAAACATACACCGTAGATACGCTGCATGACATGATTATTTGCATCACCTTTCCAGTAAACACCGGAATATTTGATCAGTTTAAAGTTTTTACATAATTTAGTATTGTCAACATGCGGTCCACGGCAGAGATCCGTGAAATCGCCCTGATCGTAAACGGAAATGTTTCCATCCTCCAGGCCATCGATTAAGTCAAGCTTGTACTCATCATCTTTGAACAGCTCTAACGCTTCTGCTTTTGAGATCTCACGTCTGTAAATCTTTTTACCTTCTTTGCAGACTTTTTTCATCTCTTTTTCGATCGCTGCGATCACATCATCATTGACAGCAGTATCGCCAAGATCGATATCATAATAAAATCCTTCTTTTACAACAGGTCCTACCCAGAACTTTGCGTTCGGATATAAATGTTTTACTGCCTGTGCCATCACATGTGCACAGGAATGGTTGAGCGTATTCAGTCTCTCATCTTCTTTAAAATCTACCATGATCAATCTCCTTTTCCTGAACTAAAAAGTCCCTTATACAGACAACTTATCTGTATAAGGGACGAATAAACAATCTTTTATCCGCGGTTCCACCCCGTTTATTTCCATGTGGAAAATCTCTCATTTTGATGATAACGGAATCACCGGACCGAATTAGGGCCGCTCAGAGGTGGTCTTCCTGATGTTCCATTTTAAGATACTCGCACCAAAATGTATCTCTCTCTTTAAAATTTCCGATCAGTACTCTTCTCTTCAACACGCTGTCTTGATTATATTTCAACCCTGGCATTCTGTCAAGTCCATTATGTGATACATCACACCTCAATATACGGATATTCGTGGAAATAATCCATAATGAGTTCCACCATCTCAACATTGATCTCTTTGACCAGCGGGCACTCCGTGTAAACATCATATCCACCGGCACCGCTGTAACGGTAATTGTTGAGACAGATCGTAAATTTATCATCATCAAGAACCGGTTTTCCGTCCTTTGACAATCCCTCGATCCGGCTGCCGATTGGATTCTCCGGGTTGATCTTAAAATCCACACCCATATAGTAGTCGTAATTATAGTGCTCGACTTTCGGAATCAGGAAGCTGTCAGAAACACAGACATTGCCCTCCTTATCATAAGCAAAATATTCTGCACTGCGCTCCATCACGTTCTTTAACTGTTTTCCGGTGATCTCACAGACCACGAGTGTATTCGGATATGGATATGTCGCAATAATATCGCGCGTGCTCACTTCACTGCGGAATCCGGCGATCTCATTTGCCAGACCGACCGATGAGAGCATTGCCCCGGAAAAATGAAGCTGGATGCGGTTTAAAAAGTCCGCGATTGGCGAACCATACAATGCCATTTTTACTTTCTCTTCCGGCAGGATCGCACGGCTCAAATGACCGATCGGCTGATTCAGCCATGCCTGCACGGCATTTTCTGTGGAACGGTACTTGTCTGCAAGTGCGCCCCCTTTTGCCGCGTCTGACTGGCGCAGTTCGGAGCGGATACTTTTTTCATGATCTGTCATCGTAACTTCCAGATACTGATACTCCTTCGCATTATCACAAGGCTGTACCGTATAAGTACCGGATATATCCCTTCCCGGCACAGACATATGCTGATGCCCGGTCAGCAGAATGTCAAAATCAAGTTCCTTACAGATACGGTATCCGACATTTTCAGTCGTTTTAGACAGCGTCTCTCCGCTCTCTAAGTCACACTCAAAACCACCGTGATAGATACAGATCGTAAGGTCTGTCTGCTCTTTCATCTGTGCAAGTGCTTTCTTTGCTGCCTCAAAAGGATCTGTGATGTGGATTCCTTTTAAGTTTTCTTCCTTTTCCCAGATGTTTACATAATCGGTCACGATACCAACAATGCCGACACGCAGTCCGTTTTTCATCGTATGGAGTTTCCATGGAAACAAAGTGTTTCCTTTCTCATCCGTGACATTCTGGCACACACACACACCGTTATTTCGATTGCGGTATGCAGCCTGATAATCAAGTCCATAATTAAAGTCATGATTGCCAAGTGTATAATAATCATAACCGCAGTCGTTCATAATATCTGCGATCACTTCCGGAGAGTTTGCCACCTGACGGCAGTAATAAGCAAAGGCGGAGCCTTGTAAAATATCTCCGCCATCTATGATGAGTGTCTCATCATCCTTGTTAAAATCTGCCGCACAGCCAAAAAGTCCTACCGGTTTTACATCCATATCCCCATAAGTCGTCGGATAAAAATATCCGTGCACATCTGAGGTAAAATAAATTTTTAACTTTTTCTGCTGCATGTTTTATCCCTTTCAATAACCTGCAAATTTGAGTATACGACTCAAATTTGTGTGCGAAAAATCTTTCATATATGGATTTTTCGCACTACTAACCTCTCGCCAGTTTTGTACGGATCTTTGAGGAGATGACTTCAATAATTAAGATCAGTACGATCAGTCCGGCAAGAATTGCTCCTACCTGATTCCATTTGTATGCACTCATCGCAAAGATAAGCGGTGCACCGATACCACCGGCACCAACCAGACCAAGTACTGTTGCATCTCTCAAGTTCATATCAAAACGATAGATCAGCGTGGACATAAAATCCGGGAAAAGCTGGGATAAGATACCGTAACGGATCTTTTGGAACATCGTACAGCCTGCTGCATCCAGTGACTCTAAGATCCTGGTATCCAGATCCTCGATACTCTCAATAAACATTTTACTGATCATACCGATCGAACAGAGTGACATGGTGAGCAGTCCGGCGAATGGTCCCGGTCCCGTCACACGGATAAACATAAGTCCGTATACAAATGCCGGGATCGTACGGATCGCCATGATAAACACACGGAAGATCAGCGCAACCGGCTTTGGCATCAGGTTTGCTGCCGCAAGGAAAGAAAGCGGAATGGATAATACTGCACCAACGATCGTTCCTAAGAATGCGATACACATGGTTTCCAGTAACAGATAAGCAACACCGGATGTGGAGAGGTCAAACAGTAAATTCGTATCCGGGTGGAAAATTCCGCTGATGATCTTTCCTGCGACGGAAAGTCCGCTTCCGTTTGATCCGGTGGACTGAACCGTAGAAAGTGACCATGCAAGAAGCGCTGCAACAATCAAAGCCACAATGATCTTTGCGTACCAGGTCTTTGGTTCCTGCTCGTACATTTTTTTGATTGATTCATTCATTTTGCCGGTTCCTCCTACGTTAATTTCTTTCTGATATAATGGCTGATTGCTTCAATGATAAGAACGGTGCCAAAGAGAACGATCAGGATCATTCCTACACTGTCATACTCGCGCCATCCGATCTTTTCATTTAAGATCAGTCCAAGTCCGCCTGCTCCAACATATCCCAGGATCGCCGCGTAACGCACATTTCCCTCGAAACAGAATAAACAGACTGACATGTATGCCGGCAATACCTGCGGCATGATCGCAGAAATAAAGGAGTACGCCTTTCCTGCACCCATGGCCTCCATTGCCTCATAAGCTCCCATGTCGACCGTCTCGATCATCTCGTATAACTGTTTTCCGACATAAGCAAAAGTAAATACTGCGATTGCAAAGGTACCTGCCATGGTGCCAAGTCCCCAGATATAGGTTGCGATCAGGGCTGCAACCAGCGTCGGAATCGTACGCACGATACTTAAAAATACGCGGACCACACCGATCACAACTTTATTTTTAATCAGGTTGCTGGATGCTAAAATCGCAAAAGGAATCGCAAGCACTCCACCCACAAAAGAGCCGAGCAGAGACATTTTGATCGTATCAAAAAGTGGTCCCCAGATACTTGAGATGTAACCGACTTTCGGCGGGAACATCTGCGCTAAAATGTCAAAGAAAAACCGTATTCTCGTCACAAGTGTTGTCATGGAAAAACCTGTAACTTTCACAGAGATCCACGTTGCGATCACGATCAGAACAATGATGAGCGGTGCACGGGAACATCTTTCTTCCACAACTTTGCCGTTTGCAAGCACAAGTTTTTTCGGTTTAAATATTTTATCGTATAATCCCATTACGCTTCCTCCGTTTTCTCCGGAATCTTTCCTTCGTAAATTGTGTTTAACACGTCCTGTGTCACATTCTCGGAAGGTCCGTCATAGACGATCTTTCCGGCACGGATTCCGATGATGCGGTCTGCATATTCGAGTGCTAATTCCACATGATGGATGTTGATCAGGATTGAAATGTTCATATCCTGATTGATCTTTCTGAAATCACTCATAACCTGTTTTGCCGTTACCGGATCAAGTGCTGCAACCGGCTCATCTGCTAAGATAATCTCCGGATTCTGCGCAAGTGTACGTGCTAAGGCAACACGCTGCTGCTGACCACCGGAAAGCTGATCTGCACGGATATATGCTTTATCCAGAATACCGACTTTATCCAGGCTCTCAAGTGCCTGCATTTTGTCTTCCTTTTTAAACACACCAAGCAGAACTCTCCAGAAAGGCATTTCCGGCACTTTTGCCATCAATACGTTACGGATTACTGTTGTTCGTGTGACAAGATTGAATGACTGGAAGATCATTCCGATCTTTCTGCGGAAAGTACGAAGCTCTTTTCCTTTTAAGTTCTTAACCTCTAATCCATCCACCGTCAGAGTTCCTGATGTGATGTCATGCATACGGTTGATCGTCCGCAATAACGTGGACTTTCCTGCACCGGAAAGACCGATGATCGCTACAAATTCACCCTGTTCGATCTTTAAATTGACATTATCCAGTCCCACTACCCCGTTCGGATATACCTTCGATACGTCCTTAAACTCGATCATAAATTTAAACCAAACCTTTCTTTTACCTGCTGTTTTTATGGTGTGTGTTTTTTATAGGTGTATACTCATGGAAAGGCTGCCGCAAAACCGGTTTCCCGGCTCTGCAGCAGCCCTCCTGCTGCCCGTCATACTGCCTGTGATATTATTTTATTCATTGTCGCTGTCCGCTTCATGTCAGTCGTTTCGGTAACGATTAGTTTGCTGCACTTAATTCCTGGATCAGTTTCTGTGCTTCTCTCTCTTTATCGTAGTCAGAAGACTGTGCCGGCTCATATCCGTTGTGGCTGTAGATAGAGATAACTGCCTTACCCTCTTCTGTGTTACCGATGTTGATGAGTGCTGTCTGGATTGCTGATTTTAAGCCGTCATCCATGATTGGAGATGTCTTGCTGACACAAACTGTATCGTTGTAGATCGGATCTGTTACACCAATAACATTTGTCTCTTCCCAGATAGATTTTGTACGGCCAAACTCGCTTGTCCAGCTTTCTTCGTAATCACGTCTTGCATCTGCATAAGTTACAAGTACGTCGATCTGTCCGGAAGCAAGTCTTGCGAATGCACTTGCGTAGGAATCAGACTGTACTGCAGAAGAAAGATCTGTGATACCTTTCTGGTATCTGTCCTGTAACCATAAAGCCGGATAAATGTAACCTGCCGGTGAAGATGAAGACATAACGCTCCAGTTTGCGCTGTTTAAATCATCCCAGGTAAGTTCTTCGCTGGAGTTAACCTTGTCAGCAAGTTCCTGTCCTTTGTCAGAAGGACCTGCGATGAATAATGCACGGTAAGAAACTGCCTGTTTGTCAGTACCTTCTGTAGGCTGTCCGTCATTCCAGTCTGCAGGGTTGTCCGAATCTTTATTTAAACCATCTCTGGTTGCTGTTAAGATCACATCTGCTCCATCATCATAAAGTACATAGGTACCACCCGGAATAAATCCAACATCAGCGGTTCCTGCTGCAAGAGCCTCACCTACTGCCTCAAAAGTTGTACCAACGGTGATCTTTACTTCTCCGATATCATATCCTAAGCCTGCTAACTCTGTCTGCATTAAATTTGCAAGCGGCTCTGTTGCAGTTACGATCTCATCCGGATCTCTGGATGGAACGAAATATACGTTTAACGTATCGATCTTTACGTTATCAGCAGAAGCTGTCACGTCAGAACTTTCTGTTGCAGCTGCCGTATTATTTGTCGTATTGTTGTCTGCTGCGCTGCTATCATTTGATGCGCTGTTTCCACATCCTGCAAATGTACCCATGCATAATGCTGCTGCAAGTAACATAGCAATTTTTTTCTTCATAATGAAATGTTCTCCTCTCTCTCCTGCATCCATTCCCATGCAGGCGTGCACACTTTTGTTGTTGCTCTTTTCATGAATTGTCCAGCCAATGATCAGGCACTGTCTCCAAGTTCAAGCTTTGTTGGCAGATATACCTTCATCGTATCTTTCCTGCCATCTAAGATCCGCTCCAAAAGAAGCTTTATGGCAGTCGTCCATACGATATCCGGCAGCATGCGAAGACTTGTATACGTCGGGTATTTTGTCGACAGCGTCTCAATATCGCGGTAAACTACAACCGCAACATCTTTGGGGATCCGGAATTTTAACTCTTTGATCGCCTCTAATGCCCCTTCTGCGACCTCATCGTTTCCTAAAATAAGAACTTCCGGCACATCCTTCGTCAAAAGCATTTCCTTTGTGAGTGTATACCCATTTTCATGACTGATCTCTCCAACCTTAAAATAGTCTTCCCGATAACGGTCTTTTTTTTGCAGGATCTGCTTTAATCCATTCAGACGACGCACTCCGATACGCACCATATCATCTTCATAGATACCGCCAATATAACCAATGCTGCGATACTCTTTCTCGTCCATCAGATAATGCACCATATCATTTAATCCCTGCTCATAATCCATGATGATCTGATCAAATTCATAATCCTTCTTATCTGAATTAACAAACAGAATCTCCGTGCTCAGTGACCGTAAAAAGTCAACTTCCACTTCCGAGAACAAGCCAAATGCAATGATACCGTCCACCTGTTTTACTTCTCCATAAATCAGACGTAAAAAGGCGATATCTGCTTTCTGCGCAATACTTCCGGATAAGATATCCTCCGATGTAATGCTCACATCCGGTCTGTCTCTTCTTACGATATGCCAGTCCGCAACTCCGATGACGATCTGTCTGTCTCGTTTGGCATGACGCATCTTAGGCGGGACATATTTCAACTCATGAGCGATTTTAATTATCTGGTTTTTTACCTCAGGTGTCACAGATAATGTCTCATCCTGATTCAACACTCTCGACACCGTTGCCGCCGACACATGTGCCAGCTTGGCAATCTCTTTGATTGTTGCCATATAATCACGCCTTTCTTCTGCATTATATTTCACGATTTTGCAGATTTCAATAGCTTTAGTAAAGTTTTACTAAAATTTTACCCAGTTTATACAAAAGAGAGAATATTTATCAGGTACGTTAATAAAAATCATTAATTCTGCTGATAAATATTTTCCCGTTTACTGAAAAACAAACCTGTTTTTTCCTTTTTTATATGATCATATTTTTGATTGTTCCGATGGATATGTAATTGGAAAGAACTGCTCCCGCATCCGTTCCATCCGCCGCTTCCGTTTCCGGCAGCCCTGCCGCTGAAAAAATACAGCTTCCGTCCGGTCTGTCCGTTCTCTTGTAGTTATCCCGGTAATACTGGTTCTGATCCGGGATACGATCCCACAGGATTCCTTTGTATTCCTCTAAAGTGCATCCCGGGAAATTGACGTTCCAGATCTCATTTTGCGGTAATGTTTTGGAGATCAGTTCTTTTGCAACCGGTTCTAAATATGTATTTAAAACCTCACACTCATCTTCCTCCGCAACGGAAAATGCGATCGCCGGGACACCCCAGCAGAGAGCCTCCATCGCCGCTCCGATCGTACCGGAATATAAGATATCCCGTCCAACGTTATAGCCTGCATTGATCCCGGAAAATACAATATCCGGTTTTTCTGTCATCAGACATCCAAGTGCCACTTTCACACAGTCTGCCGGGGTTCCCCCCACACTGTACGCCGTCACACCTGTGGCCGGAAAATCATACGGTTTTACCTCTAAATCGCCACGCACAGTGATCCGGTGTGACATGGCACTGCACTGTGCTGCCGGAGCCACCACCCATACTTCGCCAAGTCCTGCTGCCATCTGCACAAGACGCTTTATGCCCGGTGCTTTAATTCCATCATCGTTTACTACTAAAATCCGCATAAATTCTCTCTTCTACTTATTTTTTGATATAGTATTTGAATGTGCGTCTAAAAATTTATTTCCATTTTTATGAATCATATGTGTCGGTTCTTCTGCCACCCATATTTCCGTATCCCATGCAATTGATAAAAATTTTTGTTGGCATTTCTTCATTGTCTGGAATGCCGTCACAAAAATAATTTCTATATCTTTCGGACAATCTTTACAATATTCCTTAATTTTGGATACACGTTCTATCGTAAGTTCTCCTGTTGACGTATATGCCTCTATAAAAAGCAGCCATTTCTTTTCTTCCTGGTATAATATCAGATCCGGAAGCATTGCATGTTCCAACACTGTTATGTTCAACTCATTTAAAAACTCAACGTCTTTGACCAATTCCCGCTTCTTTGTATCACCAATATATAATAATTTTGCACCTGATACAAATATAGGGACAAACTCTTCTAAGATTGCTGCTTGAAGCTTATTATGAGCCGATCTTTTCAGATGAAACTGTTCCCCATTATATAACACTGACAGCCCTTTATCTACTTGTCTTATTTGAGAATATTTCTCCTCGTAAGTCTGATGTGTCTCACAATAATAGCAAAGTTCCTCTTCCCAATTTTCTGTTCCGTACGCTCTTAACAGAGTTGCAAACTCTTTCGTCAAACGATAACTGCTTTTCTCACTCTGGGATTTAGCACCATTATGTTCCATAACTGCCATACTGCACAAAGGTGAAACAGAATCATCTCTAATTGTCTCACGGGAATTTTCACTATAACCACCACGCTTTAAATCTGTTCCACCTTTATTAGGATAATATTCATTCATGAACACAATCATATCATGTGTTCTGGCATAACTTTCCTCTACCTGAGACCATTTTGATTTTTCTTTTACACGTGCAACAGCCAGTAAAGTCAGAATAGTCCGTGTATTTTTCAATTTTGAAGGCATCTGCAATACTTCAAGTATTTCGCGCATTTCATTCATCTTTCTGTAAGGGTATTCTTTCATTTAAAGCTCCTTTTTCTTCTGCTCTATCCAATACATTGCCTTAAAATTTCATCGCTGGATAACATATTATCTCTGGTAAAATAATCACCCTGTTTTTTCCATTCTCTCATTGCAGTTTTTCCTATTTTCTGTAGTACATCCTTTGCCGGAATCGGCATTGTATTTAATTCTGCCGAATTTACCTGTGTGCTGCCATTTAACATCCGATAATAACGTTCCCATATATCAGAAGACAATAACGTATAAAACCCATATACCTCACAAAGACTAATCCGTTCTCCTACTTTAATTAAATAATTTAAATGATTTTCTGCGGTAAATTGTTTATATGCAAAAGCATCTGCTAAATGCAAGGCTGGCTGTAGTCTGCGTTTTTCTTCTTTTGCCGTCGCTCTCTTTAAAAAAACTGTATTCTGATTTTCCATCACATTCTTCTTAGATTCATCTTTTACTACAAAATACTGTGGTTTCTCTGTCTGAGCAGGAAATACTATTCTTCCTTCTAATACATTACATGAATGAAGCAATGGAATTGTAGACTCTTTTTTCTCCCACGCTATATACTCCTTATTACGAAATTCTACTACCTGTCCCGTTTTAAATCGAAAGCCCGCCTCTTCGACCGTATTAGGCATTTTCTTCATATAGTTTAATACCTTTAAATCTTCTTCATCTGATGGAAGTACAAAATAATGCTCTTTTCCTTCTGGCAAACAATTTCCACTCTCTACCTGAATTTCTTTTACTTTGCCTAAATCCTGCGCATTCTGACTAATCGCAATGATAATATTCCGAGACTGACTTTTCGATTTCTTTCCATAAGTAATCATTGTTTCCTGCAAGATATCATCACTATGTCCCTCTTTCCCTTTGAATACGCTATTTCGAGATTCAAACAAATGTACACGCTGAATATCCATACTATCCATAAAATAGCTTCTGAAACTTTTAAAATATGTCCCTGATGTCCAGGATCTTGGCGTAATAAATACAAACTCTCCATTTGTCCTCAGCATTTTAACTGCCATAGCCATAAACAGGAAATACATATTAGGCTGACCATGCACTATTTCACTCATACACACGGACTCTGCGGCCTCCTTGCGAATTTTCAAATATGGAGGATTGCTGATCACAATGTCAAATAATCCTTTGCTTTTCTGCATCTCCCAATATTTCTGATTGTCAACAATAAAATTTTCTTTCTGGGTCTTTATAAATAATTTTACCTGTTTTTGGCTGCAATAACTACTTATTATTTCTATATTCTTTTTTAACAATGACTGTATATTTTTGTCGTTCTCATATAATACTACAGAAATTTCCCGTGCTGTTCCTCGTGCAATTAAATGCTCTACCACTGCTGCTGTCAACAGACCATTCCCGGCACCTGGATCGAGTATTTTAACCTTTTCAGATTCCGTTCTTATAAGCGATGCCATATACTCTGCCGTCTGTATCGGAGTAAAAAACTGACCGTAGCTCTTTCTTTCTTTTTTAGGAAAAGAATTTACATATTCAATTGTATTTTTCATTATCTCTTTCAGCATACGATCTCCTCCATCTTGTCTTTTTATTATACTTTATACCTCGAAAAAAAGCAATGATTATCGAACATATATTCTGTTTTTTCCCAATTATATCAAAAAAATCCCTACATTGTCTGTAAATACAACAGACTTTGTAAGG
>ERZ1673743.3422-NODE-3422-length-12224-cov-4.662914_pt1 | contig 12224 bp, 6 predicted proteins | sample MGYA00580197_ERZ1673743 | MGnify/ENA primary metagenome ERZ1673743 (study PRJEB41218, sample SAMN15661795) | gut metagenome | host: Homo sapiens | place: Canada: London | collected 2015-08-20/2019-03-30 | study: EMG produced TPA metagenomics assembly of... | reverse complement strand
ATGGGCGATCAGGGCGGCGAAACGGCCTTCGTGTATGCCGGCAAGCATGTAGACCGAGAACCCGCCGTAGCTTGCGCCGACAGCACCGATGTGCTCGCCGTCGACGTAAGGTTTCTCTTTCATGAAATCTACTGCGGCAAGATAGTCTTTCATGTTCTGGCCGGGATAGTCACCCGAAATCTGGGCGTTCCACTCGGTGCCGAAACCGGGAAGGCCGCGGCGGTTCGGGGCGATGACGATATAGCCGTTCGAGGCCATCAGCATCAGGTTCCAGCGATACGACCAGAACTGGCTTACAGCCTGCTGGGGACCGCCTTGGCAATACAGGATCGCGGGATATTTCTTCGCGGGATCGAATTCGGGAGGATAGACAACCCAGGTGGTCATCTCTTTGCCGTCGGTGGTGGGCACAAGCACTTTCTCGACCTTGGGCGCCTTGATCTTCGAAAGGATATCCTCGTTCACTTTCGTGATGGCGGTAGCCTTGCCGTCGGCGAGCATGAACAGCTCGTTGGGGTAGAGCATCGAGTGGCGCAGGGCAAGCACCTTGTCGTTGCCGACAGGGATGGCCGAGGCATAGTCGCAGACGTCGGCTTTGTCTGACACCATGGTCACCTGTTTCGAGGCGACATCGAGAGCGAACACCGGTTCGCAACCCTGATAGGCGGCAGTGAAGATGATCGATTTCGAGTCGGGGCGCCATGCTATGGCGTCGGCGGTGTAGTCCCAGTCGGTGGTGAGGTCGGTCTTCTCGCCCGATTTCAGGTCGAGTACGAAGATGCGGTTCTTGTCAGACTCGTAACCGTCGTGCTCCATTGAGAGCCATGCCAGCCAGTTGCCGTCGGGCGAGTAGGCTGGATTGGTGTCGTAGCCCATCATCCCTTCTGTCAGGTTTTCTGTCTTGCCTGACTCAATGTCATAGCGGTAGAGGTCTGAGTTTGTGGAGATGGCATATTCCATGCCGGTCTTTTTGCGCGAAACATAAACGAGCTGTTTCGAGTCGGGGCTCCAGGCGAACGACTCCACGTCGCCGAAAGGTTTCATGGGCGACTCGTATGGTTCGTCGGCCATGATATCCTTTATGTTCGACACGGTCGAGCCGTCGAAATCAGCCACAAAGGGGTGGGGTACCTCGGTCACCCATTCATCCCAGTGCTTGTACATCAGGTCGTCGATAATGCGGCCTGTGGCTTTGGGGAGATCGGGGTAGACGTCGGCGGCGGTACGGGTGAACTTGACATTCGATACAAGCACGACCTTTTTGCCGTCGGGCGAGAACACAAAGCCGTTTACACCGTTCTCTACGTCGGTCACAGCCTTGCGGCCCGAACCATCGGCGTTCATCACCCAAAGCTGGGGAGTCTTCTTCTCAGGGTCAGCGGCAATGAATGCGATGCGCTCTCCGCCGCCAATCCACACGGCGGCCTGTTCAGAGCCGGCTGTTTTCGTAAGGCGTGTAAGCTCAGAACCGTCGATGTTTACTACATAAAGCTCGTTGTTGCTCTTGTTCTGCTCCACGCTCTCATAGCTGATGCCGAGCAGTACCTTTTTGCCGTCGGGAGAAAGCTGCGGGTTCGACACGCGGCCGAGCGCCTCAAGGGCGTCGATGTTGAAGATGCCGTCGGCAGGGACCTCGAACTGCGGCTTGTCGATGAGTGTGCCCTCATCGGCTTTGCTGCCGCATGACACCAGCGACGCGGCTACAAGCGGTAGACTCATGGCCGAAAGTATGACTGATTTTTTCATGTGATAAAATATGTTTTCTTATCGTTTCCTCATCTGATTATATATATTATTGAGCGCAAAGATAACGATATTCCGATGAAAATGCGTAAATTTGTGCCCAAATTATTACGCATCTATTGCAAAGGCTATTTTTCAACCCCTTTCATGAAAGAACTCGTTTCAAAATATTCGCCCGCCGAGGTAGAACAGAAATGGTATGATTACTGGATGGAACACCGTCTTTTCCATTCCGAACCCGACGCACGTGAACCCTATACAGTGGTGATTCCGCCGCCAAACGTGACCGGCGTGCTCCACATGGGCCACATGCTTAACGAAACCATTCAGGATATTCTTGTGCGCCGTGCCCGCATGGAGGGAAAAAACGCCTGCTGGGTGCCCGGAACCGACCACGCGTCGATTGCCACCGAGACAAAAGTCATCGCCAAACTCGCTGCCGAGGGTATAAAGAAAACCGACCTGACACGCGAGCAGTTCCTTGAGCATGCCTGGGACTGGACCCGCCACCACGGCGGCATTATCCTGCAGCAGCTGCGCAAGCTTGGCGCGTCATGCGACTGGGAGCGCACGGCTTTCACTCTCGACGAACCGCGCAGCGAGGCCGTGACCAAAGTATTCTGCGACCTTTACGACAAAGGACTCATATACCGCGGCCTGCGCATGGTCAACTGGGATCCGCAGAACCGCACGGCCATCTCTGACGACGAGGTGTACTTCGTAGACGAGAAATCCAAGCTCTACTATCTGAAGTATTATGTAGCCGACGATGCCCCCGGCGAACTCGACGGCGAGGAGGGGAATGTGATTCACACCGATGCCGACGGACGCCGCTACGCTGTGGTGGCCACCACGCGCCCCGAGACCATCATGGGCGATACGGCCATGTGCATCAACCCCAAGGACCCGAAGAACCGCTGGCTCAAAGGTCGCCGCGTCATCGTGCCTCTGGTTGGCCGCGAGATTCCCGTAATCGTGGACCGCTATGTGGAGATCGACTTCGGTACCGGCTGTCTGAAAGTAACCCCGGCACACGACAAGAATGACTACGAGCTTGGCAAGACACACTCGCTTGAGACCATCGACATCTTCAACGAAGACGGTACCGTGGCGTCTGTTGCCGGCATGTATGTGGGCATGGACCGTTTCGACTGCCGCAAGGCAATAGCGAAAGATCTCGGTGACGCCGGACTTCTCGAGAAAGTCGAGGATTATGACAACAAGGTCGGTTTCTCGGAGCGCACGAAAGTAGCCATCGAACCGCGCCTGTCGCTGCAGTGGTTCGTGAACATGAAACACTTCGCCGACATCTCACTTTCGCCGGTGATGGACGATGTGATTGCCTTCGTGCCCGAAAAATACAAGAACACATACCGCATCTGGCTTGAAAACATCAAGGACTGGTGCATCAGCCGCCAGCTCTGGTGGGGCCACCGTATCCCCGCATATTATTACACGGATCCTGCCGACGGCAAAGAGCAGGTGTTCGTGGCTCCCACAGCCGAGGCCGCGCTTGAAAAGGCGCGCGAGGCAACCGGCCACGCCGACCTCGCCCTCTCTGACCTGCGTCAGGACGAAGGCGCGCTTGACACCTGGTTCTCGTCGTGGCTCTGGCCCATCACCCTGTTTGACGGCATCAACAATCCCGGGAACGAGGAGATCAGCTACTATTATCCGACAGCCACACTGGTCACCGGTCCCGATATCATCTTCTTCTGGGTGGCACGCATGATCATGGCCGGCTATGAATACGTGGGCAAGGAGCCGTTCAAAAACGTATACTTCACCGGCATCGTGCGCGACAAACTGGGCCGCAAGATGTCAAAGTCACTGGGTAACTCTCCCGATCCGCTGAATCTGATCGAGCAGTATGGCGCCGACGGCGTGCGCGTGGGTCTGATGATGTCGGCTCCCGCGGGCAATGACATCCTCTTCGACGAGAAACTCTGCGAGACTGGCCGCAATTTCTGCAACAAGATCTGGAATGCATTCCGTCTTGTCAAAGGATGGAACGTTGAGGATACCCCCGCCGACGCCGCAACCCGTCAGGCCATGGAGTGGTTTGGCGCGCGTCTGGCCGATGCCGCGGCAGAAACGGCCGACCTGCTGTCGAAATTCCGTCTTTCGGAGGCAGTGAACATGCTCTACCGCCTGTTCTGGGACGAGTTCTCGTCGTGGTATCTCGAAATCGTGAAACCCGCCTACGGCGGTGCTATGTCGGCCGAGGCCTACAAGGTCACGCTCGGCTACTTCGACTCGCTGCTGCGACTGCTGCACCCGATCATGCCTTTCATCACCGAAGAGCTGTGGCAGAACCTTGAGGAACGTCGCCCGGGCGAGTCAATAATGTACGCTCCGCTCCCTGCCGCCGGCAACGCCGATGCCACCACGCTTGCCATGATGGAGCAGGCCAAAGAGATAATCACCGCCGTGCGCGGCGTGCGTGCGAAACGCAACATCGCACCCAAAGAGGCGCTCGAGCTCAAGGCCACCGGGGCAGGGCTGGCCGCCGACGGCTACAAGGCCATCATCGAGAAACTCGCCAACCTTTCGTCGTTCGAGGATAACGCCGCCAAGGATCCCGCGGCCGCATCGTTCCTCATCGGCACACGCGAATATCTCGTGCCCCTGGCGTCGAGCATCGACCCCGAGGCCGAGAAAGTCAAACTCAAAAAAGATATCGAGTATTACGAGGGTTTCCTCAGCTCGGTAGTGAATAAACTGTCTAACGAGCGTTTCGTCTCGAAAGCCCCCGAGGCTGTAGTCGAGGCAGAGCGCCGCAAGCAGGCTGACGCCGAGTCGAAACTGGCCACCCTGCGTGCCGCCCTCGCCGCACTTTCATGACACCCCACAGATGACCAACGAAGTCAAACTCAACACTGAGGCTATAAACGCCCTGCGCCATAAACTGCAGAGCGTGCGACAGGTTGTGATTACCTGTCACATATCGCCCGACGGCGACGCCATGGGCTCGTCGTTGGGTCTGGCACGCGCTCTCACGAACGCCGGCAAGTCGGTTAGGGTCATCACCCCCGACACCCCCACGCGCACGCTCATGTTTTTGCCCGGGGCCGACCGCATAACGCCCTTCTCGCGCTACGAACCGCATGCCCGGCGTGCCATAGCCCAGGCCGACATGATCTTCTGCCTCGACTACAACGACCTGAAACGCATCGACAAGATGGGGCGCGCCGTGGCCGAGTCGAAAGCCGTCAAGGTGATGATCGACCACCACCTCTTTCCGGCCGATTTCCCCGACATACTGATTTCGCATCCCGAGTCGTCGTCGACCTCCCTGCTGATATATCTCGTGCTGGAGCGCATGCGCCGCACCGATCTGATCGACCGCGAGGCCGCCATGTGCATCTACACGGGCATGATGACCGATACCGGCAACTTCTCGTACAGCTCGAATTCTCCGCAGCTGTACACCACCATCGCCGAACTGCTGCGCCGCGGCATCGACAAGGACGCCATCTACCGCCAGGTATATTTCACCAACTCGGTGAACCGTCTGCGCCTTAACGGCTTTGCCATGGCCGAGCGTTTCCAGTATTTCCCCGAGCACCGCGCCGCGCTGATAACGCTGACACGCGAGGAGCTGAACCGCTACCACTACCAGAAAGGGGATACGGAAGATCTGGTGAACCGCCCGCTGACGTCGCCCGACATCACATATTCCATTTTTCTGCGTGAGGAGACTGATTATATTAAGGTGTCGACACGCTCGAAAGGTGATTTCCCGGTGAACATAATATGCGAACGCCACTTCAACGGGGGCGGTCACAAGAATGCCGCCGGAGGCGAAATCTACCGCACCATTGACGAGGCGGTAGAGATGGTAAAGGCGATAATGCCGGAATATGACCGCTATCTGCCCGGCATGTCGGATGACAGCGCCGCCAAGGACAATGAAAACGAAACAACAACACTCTCTGATGAAAACAATTGAATCAGTCATACTCGGCTTTGTCGCCATCATAACCATCCCGGTCATCCTTTCCGGCTGCGACGACAAGAAAAGCTACGCCGAACTGCTGACCGACGAGAACCAGGCAGTCAACGTATTCCTGTCGAACCAGAACGTGATTACCTCGATTCCGGCTGACTCGGTTTTCGAGGTCGGCCCCGACGCGCCATATTACCAGCTCGATGACGAGGGAAACCTCTACATGCAGGTTCTTGACGCCGGCGACCCCGACAACAAGGTGCGCAATGACGAGCTTGTCTACTTCCGTTTCACCCGCTGGAACCTGAGCACATACGCCGAAACCGAAGAACTTGGCGAAGGCGTTGGCAACGCCACCGACGTAGCCACCGGCTCGACTTCGTTCCGCTACGGCAACTACACCCTGTCGTCATCGTCACAGTGGGGTGCGGGTCTGCAGACACCGCTTACATTCCTGGGACTTGACTGTGAGGTCAATATCGTGATAAAGTCGCAGTACGGCCTCACCTCCGAGATTGCAAACGTCACGCCGTTCCTCTACAACGTGAGGTACTATCCGGCTATCAGCAACTGAGCCGTGACCTGACGCGAAAACAACAACCGAAAACATTCCCATTGCATAGAAACATGAGCTTAATCAAGTCAATTTCAGGCATCCGCGGCACAATCGGCGGACATGTCGGCGAGGGACTCAGCCCTGTCGACGTAGTGAAGTTCACCGCCGCTTACGCCGCTTTCATACGCAAGACATCAACCGTCGGCACAAACCTAATCGTGGTCGGACGCGACGCGCGTCTGTCGGGTCCGGTTGTCGACGCGCTCGTCGTGGCCACTCTGCGTTCCATGGGGTTCGATGTCGTGAACATCGGCCTTGCCTCGACGCCCACCACTGAAATCGCCGTTACAGGGAACCATGCCTGCGGCGGCATCATACTCACTGCCAGCCATAACCCCAAGCAATGGAATGCCCTTAAGCTCCTCAATTCAGACGGCGAGTTCCTCAACGACGCCCAGGGCAAGGAGGTTCTGCGCATCGCCGAGGCCGAGGAGTTCGAGTTCGTAGGCGTAGATGACCTCGGTGCCCTTTATCATGACGACACCTGGACCATGCGCCACATCGACAGCGTGCTCAAGCTCAAGCTTGTTGACCGCGAGGCCATCGCCAAAGCCGGTTTCACCGTGGCGGTGGACGCAGTGAATTCGGTCGGCGGCATTGCCATCCCCGCACTGCTGAAGGCCCTCGGCGTGAAGAACGTGATTGAGCTAAACTGCGAGGCCAATGGCAAATTCGCCCATACGCCCGAACCGATTCCCCAGAACCTTACCCAGATTTCCGATCTGATGCGCGAGTCGAAAGCCGATGTGGGCTTTGTCGTAGACCCTGATGTTGACCGTCTGGCCATAGTGATGGAGAACGGCGAGATGTTCGTCGAGGAATACACGCTCGTGGCCGTGGCCGACTATATCCTGCGCCATACGCCGGGTTCGACCGTATCGAACCTGTCAAGCTCACGCGCTCTGCGTGACGTGACCCGCGCACACGGTTGCGAATACAATGCTGCCGCGGTGGGCGAGGTGAATGTTGTCACCAAAATGAAAGAGACAGGCGCTATAATCGGCGGCGAAGGGAACGGCGGTGTCATCTACCCCGAGGCCCATTATGGTCGTGACGCGCTCGTAGGCGTGGCGCTGTTCCTCTCGTTGCTGGCACACAGCGGCAAGAAAGTGAGCGAGCTCAAGAAAGAGTATCCCGCATACGCCATCGCCAAGAACAAAATCGAACTTACACCCGACATTGACGTCGATGCCATACTCGCCGCTGTCAAAGAACATTTCAGCAACGAGACAGTCACCGATATCGACGGCGTGAAAATCGATTTCGAGGATTCGTGGGTTCACCTGCGCAAATCGAACACCGAACCGATCATACGCATCTACTCCGAGGCCCACACCATGGAAGAGGCCGATCGGCTCGCCGAAGAGATAAAAGGAATCATCAACACCATCAAAGGCTGAGAGAATTGAAAACGGCAAAGATACTGTTCACAGTGACCCTGGGCCTGGCGGCAGTCATGACTCCCGATGCTTTTGCGCAACGGCAGTTCGCCCAGCCCAACATCCCCGTGTGCCACATGCGCGGGGCGCCGGGTCATGCACGCGAACTGGTATCGCAGTCGTTGCTCGGCACACCGCTCCGTGTCATTGACAACGTGCAGGACTGGAGTAGGGTGGAGACCCCTGAAGGTTACCGGGGATATGTAAGACGCAACTCACTCACCTTCATAACCCCCGCAGAGCTGAAAGCGTGGCAGAATGCCGACCGCGTCATCGTCACTACTTATGACAAGACCTATGCCTACGAGGATCCCGCCGGCACAGACGTTACCACAAGGGTGACAGGTCTGTTGCCCGGCAATATCCTTATAGTCATTGAGAACGACGGAGAAAACCGTGCCGTACTCGTATCGTTGCCCGACGGCCGCGAGGGTTGGGTGAAGTCAGATGACGTGACCCCGCTTGACGAGTGGATAACGCAGGATTTCGACCCCGCAGCCCTGCCGCGCGATGCAAGAGCCTATATGGGCCTGCAATACCTGTGGGGCGGCTCGACCCCTGACGGCGCCGACTGCTCGGGATTCACCCAGATGCTTGCCTACCGCCACGGAGTGCTCTTGCCGCGCGACGCATCGCAGCAGGTAAACGCCGGCGAGCCGGTATACACCAAGCCCGCAGTCGAGAAACTCGATCAGAAAGCCATATCACAGTTCAAGCCCGGAGACCTGATTTTCTTCAATACCTCCGGCGGCCAGAAAATAAACCATGTCGGCTATTATGCCGGCCACGGCGATGTGATACACTGCTCGGGTCGCGTAAGGGTCAATTCCCTTGTCCCGGGCGACACCGGTTATGACCCGTCGCTCAACATTCTGCAGGTCAACCGGCTGACCCCGGCCTCGGTCAAGGCACTCAGAAAACGCATAATGCCGCTGTACGGACTCGTACCGGCCACTGACACAGATAACAAACAATAATCTCAAAATTGCCCTTACGGCAAAAATATACACGTCGATGAAATTCGCCGAACACAACAGATTCAATCTGTCAGACATCAACAAAGAGGTGCTTGCAAAGTGGAACGAGCAGGATCTCTTTCACCAGAGTATGAAGCAGCGCGAGGGGAATCCCACCTTCGTGTTCTACGAGGGTCCCCCCTCGGCCAACGGCATGCCCGGCATCCACCATGTGATGGCCCGCACCATCAAGGACATAGTGTGCCGTTACAAGACCATGAAGGGTTTCCATGTGAAACGCAAGGCCGGATGGGACACACACGGCCTCCCCGTGGAACTGGGTGTGGAGAAATCGCTCGGCATAACCAAAGAGGATATCGGCAAGAAGATTTCTGTCGACGAATACAACGACGCATGCCGCCGCGAGGTGATGAAATACACCCGCGAATGGTCGACCCTTACCGACACCATGGGCTACTGGGTTGATCTCGAGAATCCCTATATCACATACGACAACCGCTATATCGAATCGGTATGGTGGCTGCTGCGCCAGATCTACGACAAGGGGTATCTTTACAAAGGGTACACCATCCAGCCCTATTCACCTGCCGCCGGTACCGGCCTCAGCTCGCACGAGCTCAACCAGCCCGGGTGTTACCGCGACGTGAAAGACCTCACCTGCACGGCACAGTTCCTGATGAAGAACCCGAAGGAGGTCATGAAAGGGTGGGGCAACGCCTATTTCCTGGCATGGACCACCACACCGTGGACCCTCCCGTCAAACACGGCTCTCTGCGTCGGCCCGACGTTTGAATACTGCGTCGTACGCACCTATAACCCCTATTCGGGTGAGCCCGAGACCGTGGTGCTCGCCGAAGATCTGCTGGGCGCATACTTCAAGGCCGAGGGTGCCGACATCGCGCTTGAAGAATACAAGAAAGGCGACAAGCTCATCCCCTGGCAGGTCGTGGCCAAGATGAAAGGCGAGGAGCTTGTTGGAATGGAATATGAACAGCTCATCCCCTGGATGAATCCCGGTGAAGGTGCTTTCCGCGTCATCCCCGGCGACTACGTGACCACTGCTGACGGTACGGGTATCGTGCATATCGCCGGCACGTTCGGTGCCGATGACTTGCGTGTGTCGCGCCAGAACAATATCCCACCCCTGGAGCTCATAGACATCGACGGCAACGTGCGTCCGATGGTCGACCTGACAGGCCGTTTCTTCCGCGTCGAAGACCTTGACCCGAAATTCGTGGCCGAGCGTGTCGATGTCGAGGCTTACCGCCCGTGGGCCGGCAAGTATGTCAAGAACGCATACGACCCCGCCAAGAGCGAGACCGACGAGACTCTGGATGTGGAGATCTGCATGTGGCTCAAGCAGAACAACAAGCTCTTCAAGACCGAGAAACATGTGCACTCGTATCCCCACTGTTGGCGCACCGACAAGCCCGTGCTCTATTACCCGCTCGACAGCTGGTTCATCCGCTCGACGGCTGTGCGCGAGCGTCTGATGGAGCTGAACAAAGATATTAAGTGGAAACCGGCGTCGACAGGTTCCGGCCGTTTCGGCAAATGGCTTGAGAACCTTCAGGACTGGAACCTCTCGCGTTCGCGCTACTGGGGCACTCCGCTGCCCATCTGGCGCACCGAGGATGGCCGCGAGGAGATCTGCATCGACTCAGCCGCCATGCTCTACGACGAGATCGAGAAAGCCGTGAAGGTCGGCATCATGACCTCGAATCCGCTTAAGGATAAAGGGTTCGTGCCGGGCGACTACTCGAAAGAGAACTACGACCGCATCGACTTCCACCGCCCGTATGTTGATGACATCGTGCTCGTTTCTGAATCAGGGAAACCGATGCGCCGCGAGACAGACCTCATCGACGTATGGTTCGACTCTGGTTCAATGCCCTACGCGCAGATCCATTATCCGTTTGAGAATAAGGAGGACCTTGATAACGGCGAGCTTTACCCCGCCGACTTCATCGCCGAGGGTGTCGACCAGACCCGCGGCTGGTTCTTTACGCTCCACGCCATCGCCGGCATGGTATTCGATTCCGTGGCCTACAAGGCTGTGATTTCAAACGGCCTGGTGCTCGACAAGGATGGCAACAAGATGTCGAAACGTCTCGGCAACGCCGTCAATCCGTTCGAGACAATCGAGAAATACGGTTCCGACCCCCTGCGTTGGTACATGATCTCGAACTCATCCCCCTGGGACAACCTGAAGTTCGACCCCAAGGGTGTGGAAGAATCGGCCCGCAAGCTGTTCGCCACCCTCTACAACACCTATTCGTTCTTCGCGCTCTATGCCAACGTCGACGGTTTCACCGGCGCTGAGAAACAGATTCCCGTAAACGAGCGTCCGGAAATCGACCGCTGGATTCTTTCGACACTCAACACGCTCATAAAGAACGTCGAGGCCAATCTCGACGACTACGAACCCACACGTGCCGCCCGCGAGATCGGAGATTTCGTCAACGACCACCTCTCGAACTGGTACGTGCGCCTGAACCGCAAGCGTTTCTGGGGCGGCGGCATGTCAGACGACAAGCTGGCAGCGTTCCAGACCCTGCACACATGTCTTGAGACTGTCGCACGCCTGATGGCTCCGTTCTCGCCGTTCTACAGCGACATGCTCTACACCGACCTTATGGCACCGGCACACCCCGAGGTGAAATCCGTGCATCTTGCTGATTTCCCCAAGGCCGACGACGCCCTCATCGACACCGCGCTTGAAGAGCGTATGCAGCTCGCGCAGACCATCACGTCGCTCGTGCTGTCGCTCCGCCGCAAGGTGAACATCAAGGTGCGCCAGCCGCTCCAGACGGTGATGATTCCTGTCGACTCAGAGCATCGCCGCCATGCCATCGAGCTCATGGCTCCGCTGATTCTCTCTGAGGTGAATGTCAAAGGAATCAAGTTCGTGGCCTCTGACGAGGGTGTGCTTGTGAAACGCATCAAGCCTGACTTCAAGAAACTGGGCCCGAAATTCGGAAAACTCATGAAATCGGTTGCCGCCGCCATCAGCGCCCTGTCGCAGAACGACATCAACACGATAGAGCGTGAAGGCGCCCTGACTATTGATGTAAACGGCGAGCAGTGCCGCATCGAGGCTACGGACGTCGACATCCACAACGAGGACATCCCCGGCTGGCTCGTAGCCAACGAGGGTAGCGTCACGGTGGCTCTTGACATCACCGTGACCGACTCACTGCGCCGCGAGGGTATTGCCCGCGAGCTGGTGAACCGTATCCAGAACATCCGCAAGGGCCGCGACTATGCCATAACCGACCGCATCAATGTGGTGGTGGCACCCAATCCCGAGACCGACAGTGCCGTAAGCGAATATGCCGATTACATCGGCCGTCAGGTACTGGCCGAATCGGTGGTTACCGCCGAGGTGCCCGCACCGGCCGAGGACGAGGTGCTCGACATCGACGGCGTTACCGTGACGGTATCGGTGACACCTGCATGACATATCGCCGTGGCGCGGCCCCCAACAGCCGCCCCCCCGC
>ERZ1673743.3421-NODE-3421-length-12227-cov-47.890979_pt1 | contig 12227 bp, 5 predicted proteins | sample MGYA00580197_ERZ1673743 | MGnify/ENA primary metagenome ERZ1673743 (study PRJEB41218, sample SAMN15661795) | gut metagenome | host: Homo sapiens | place: Canada: London | collected 2015-08-20/2019-03-30 | study: EMG produced TPA metagenomics assembly of... | reverse complement strand
AGTCCGGGCGCATCTACTGTCTGTTCTGGAAGCGTGTCATGACCCCTATCTTTGATCTGCGCGGCAACATCATTGCCTTTGGCGGGCGCGTGATGGACGACTCCAAGCCCAAATACGTCAACAGCCCGGAAACGCTGGTCTATCACAAATCCGAGACGGTGTTTGCCATGCAGATCGCCAAGCGCAGCGCCTCCCGGCGGTTCGTGCTGTGCGAGGGCTACATGGATGTCATCAGTATGCAGCAGGCGGGCATCGATACCGCCGTCTGCGCCTGCGGCACCGCCCTGACCCCCGGACAGGTGCGCATCATCAGCGAATATGCCGATGAGGTCATTCTGAGCTATGACTCGGACGAGGCCGGCCAGAAGGCGACCCTGCGCTCACTGGAACTGTTCCGCAACAGCCCGGTAAAGGTGGGCGTTTTGCAGATTCCCGGTGCAAAGGACCCGGACGAATACATCAAAAAATACGGCCCGGAGCGTTTTCAGGCACTTCTGGACGGGGTGGGCAATGCGTTGGACTTCCGGCTCAAGCGCCTGCGAGACCAGTATGATCTCTCGCAGGATGCGCAGCGGCTGCAATATGTAAAGGAAGCCGTGGAGATGCTGGCCGAGCGCTCTAACCCCACTGAGCAGGAGGTGTACGCCGGGCGGCTGGCAGAGGAGACCAACATCTCCAAAACCGCCATTCTGGCACAGCTGGGCACCGCAGTAAAGCGGGCGGGCGGCAAGTACCGCCGGGAGAAAAACCGCGAGCTGCTGCGCTCCGGTGAGATGGATCAGATCAAGGTGCCTTACAGCGCAGGCGGCAGTCAGGCGCTGGGCATCGCCAGCGCCCAGCAGCGGCTGCTGGCAGCCATCCTGCGGGAGCCCCGCTATCTGGAATTGGCCAAACAGCAGCTGACGGCGGAGCAATTCATCCAGCCGCAGCAGAAGGAACTATACGAAGCGATGCTCAATTGCAGCCGGGAGGGCGTGGAACTCAGCCTGACTGCACTGCGGGCATTTGTAAGCGAAGAAGCATTGAATGAACTGAGCCGGCTTGCGGCACAATACAGCGATGTGAACTGCACTCCGGACGATATCCGTCTGTATCTGGACAGGATCGCCCGGGGAATGCCGGTTGCTAGCAAAGCTGCTGCAATGTCCGGCGATGAGATCACACAGTATCTTCAGTCGATGCGCGAAAAAAAGCAGGGGACGCTGCCCGAACAAGACTGATCCCTGTTTTCCCTCCGGCTGGAGCTGGAGAGAAAAGGAGCAGGAATCATGCAGAAATTGTCGCAAACGGAAGAACTTGCCCGCAGCCTTGCCGCAAAGGCTCACCGTCACACCCTGACCACGGAGCAGATCAGCCGTGCCATGGAAGAAGCGGATTTTGATATTGCACAGCTGGACGAGCTTTACGCGGCGCTGGAGCAGCGGGGCGTTCATCTGGCAGAGGAGGAGCCTGCCGAGCTGCCTGTGCTGGATGATGCCCAGATCGGCAGGCTGGAGAATGAACTATCCTCGGAGGGTGTGGCACTGGATGATCCGGTCAAGACCTATTTAAAGGAGATCGGCCGGGTGCCGCTGCTGACCGCCGGACAGGAGATGGCGCTGGCAAAGGCTGCCCGGGCCGGGGATGCAGAGGCCCGCCGCGCTTTGAGCGAGGCAAACCTGCGGCTGGTGGTATCGGTAGCCAAGCGCTACGCCGGGCGTGGACTGCCTTTTCTGGATCTCATTCAGGAGGGCAACCTCGGCCTGATGAAGGCTGCTGAAAAGTTTGAGCCGGAGCGGGGCTTCAAGTTCTCCACCTATGCAACCTGGTGGATCCGTCAGTCCATCACCCGCGCCATTGCGGATCAGGGGCGCACCATCCGCATCCCGGTGCATCTGGTGGAGAGCATCAACCGGGTCAAGAAAACGGCAGGCGATCTGCTGCACAAAAATGGGCGGGAGCCCACCGTGGAGGAGATCGCCGCCGCACTGGATATGGAACCGGACAAGGTGCGGGAGCTGCTGCAACTGTCGCAGGAACCCATCAGTCTGGAAACGCCGGTGGGGGAGGAAGAGGACGCTCATCTGGAGGACTTTATTCAGGACGAGGACGCCGGTGTCCCGGTGGACGAAGCCGGGCGCCAGCTGCTGCGGCGGGAACTGCTGCACGTCCTTAAAAGCCTGACGCCCCGGGAGGAGAGGGTCATCACCCTGCGCTTTGGTCTGGAGGATGGCCGCGCCCGCACCCTGGAAGAACTGGGCAAGGAGTTCAACGTGACCCGGGAGCGGGTGCGTCAGATCGAAGCAAAGGCGCTGCGCAAGCTGCGCCACCCCAGCCGCGCGAAGCTGCTGCGGGATTATCTGGACGAGTGAGCATTCTATATAATAGGACAAGGCCGCTGCACGGCGTTCCGTGCGGCGGCCTTTTTTGCGGCAGGGAAGTGAAAAAGTAATACCTCTGGGCGCAAGAGCAAAGATAGACAAATTGCACAAGGGTATTATGAACAGGAACGTGCAAAATAAAAAAATCAAGTACTTGGAAAGTAAACGGCTACACACTGCCGGGTGTCCGAAAACAAACCGGAAATTAAATTTATTTCGGCAAAAAACTGAAAAATGGCTTGACAACAGGGGTTTTGGGGTGTATACTGCATTAGTATCACATAATGGACTAGTGCGTCAAAAAAGGAACTGTGATGGCTGCCGCTTGAGGGGTCACCCCGAAAAGTTTGTGCAAAATGCCGGAAGGTTCCGCAGGACGCGGGTCGAATTATGTGTGTCTGCTCAAATTTGACCCGCGTATACGACATCCCGTAGAATATAAAAGTAAGGAGTGGTTGATTTTATGATGAAAGTCAAGCCCGTAAAGCTCGGCAAAACCGAGCGCATGAGCTTCTCCCACATCGACGAAGTCATCAGTATGCCGAACCTGATCGAGGTCCAGAAGAACTCTTATCAGTGGTTCCTGGACGAGGGCCTGAAAGAGGTCTTCCACGACATCGGCACCATTGAGGACTACACCGGCAATCTGGCACTGAGCTTTGTGGACTTCCGCCTCGACAAGGAGCCGAAGTACAGCATCAAAGAGTGCAAGGAGCGCGACGTGACCTATGCAGCACCCCTGCGCGTCACCGCCCGTCTGCTGAACAAGGAGACCGGCGAGGTGAAGGATCAGGAGATCTTCATGGGCGACTTCCCCCTGATGACCGACGCAGGCACCTTTGTCATCAACGGTGCTGAGCGTGCAATCGTCAGCCAGTTGGTCCGCTCTCCCGGTGTGTTCTACGGCCATGCGAAGGATAAGGTCGGCAACGACCTGTACAGCGCCACCATGAACCCCAACCGCGGTGCATGGCTGGAGTACGAGACCGATGCCGCCAACGTGTTCTATGTCCGTATCGATAAGAACCGTAAGCTGCCCGTCACCGTGCTGTGCCGTGCACTGGGCCTGTCCTCTAACGAGGATATCCTGAACTACTTCGGCGAGGACGAGCGCATTCTGGCCACGCTGGAAAAGGATACCACCAAGAACCGCGAGGAGGGCCTGCTGGAGGTCTACCGCAAGCTGCGCCCCGGCGAGCCCCCCACGGTGGAGTCCGCTACCAGCCAGATCGATATGCTGTTCTTCGATCCGCGCCGGTACGACCTGTCCCGCTTCGGCCGCTATAAGATGAATAAGAAGCTGTCTCTGGCACGCCGCATCATGGACCATGTGGCCGCAGAGAACGTGGTGGATCCCTTCACCGGCGAGATCCTTGTCGAGGCCGACAAGAAGATCGACCGCAAGCTGGCTGAGCAGATCGATGCTGCCGGCGTGAATCTGGTCGTGCTGAAGATCGATGATCCCATGAAGGATCAGCCCCACAAGGTCAAGGTCATCACCAACGGCTGCGTGGATGCACAGGCCATCATCGACAGCTACTACCCCGCATTCAAGGGTGTGGATGTCAAGGAGTGCGGCATCAACGAGCGCTGCTGCCTCAAGGAGCTGCGCAAGATCCTTGATAACGCCTCCAGCGCCGAGGAGGTCATGGAGAGCCTGAAGAAGGATCACGACCTGCTCATCGGCCGTACCGTCACCATCGACGATATCCTGTCCTCCATCAACTACCTGAACGGTCTGGGCTACGGCATCGGCACCACCGATGATATCGACCATCTGGGCAACCGCCGTATCCGCAGCGTGGGCGAGCTGCTGCAGAACCAGTTCCGCATCGGTTTCTCCCGTATGGAGCGCGTCATCCGTGAGCGTATGACCCTGCAGAGTCAGGATCAGAGCGTCATCACTCCGCAGGCACTGATCAACATCCGTCCTGTGGTGGCAGCCATCAAGGAGTTCTTCGGCTCCTCTCCGCTGTCTCAGTTCATGGATCAGAATAACCCTCTGGCTGAGCTGACCCACAAGCGCCGTCTGTCTGCTCTGGGCCCCGGCGGTCTGAGCCGTGACCGCGCAGGCTTCGAAGTCCGCGACGTTCATTACAGCCACTATGGCCGTATGTGCCCCATTGAGACCCCTGAAGGCCCCAACATCGGTCTGATCTCCTATCTGGCATCCTACGCCAAGATCAACGAGTACGGCTTCGTGGAGGCTCCCTACCGCAAGGTCAAGAAGATCTACGACGAGAACAACAATCTCATCGAGCAGGTCGTCACCGATGAGGTGGAGTATATGACCGCCGATGTGGAGGACGAGTACGTTGTGGCACAGGCCAACGAGCCGCTGGATGAAGGCAAGCACTTCATCCGTCCCCGTGTGTCTGCCCGCCGCCGCGACGAGATCCTGGAAATCGACGCAGAGAAAGTCGATTACATGGACGTTTCTCCGCGAATGATGGTCTCTGTTGCTACCGCTTGCATCCCCTTCCTGGAGAACGATGACTGTAACCGTGCACTGATGGGCTCTAACATGCAGCGTCAGGCAGTGCCTCTGATGGTCACCCAGCAGCCCATCGTTGCTACCGGTATGGAGTACAAGGCTGCTACCGACTCCGGCACCGCGGTTCTGGCAAAGAACGACGGTATCGTTGAGAAGGTGGACGCTGACCATGTCGAGGTGCGCAACGCTCAGGGCGCCGTGGACAACTATTCTCTGGTCAAGTTTGCCCGCTCCAACGCAGGCACCTGCATCAACCAGCGCCCCATCGTGGAAGTGGGCGAGACTGTCACCGCCGGTCAGGTGCTGGCCGATGGCCCCGCAATGCGCAACGGCGAGATCTCTCTGGGTAAGAACGCCCTGATCGGCTTCATGACCTGGGAGGGCTACAACTACGAGGACGCCGTCCTGCTGAACGAGAAGATCGTGCGTGAGGACGTGTACACCTCCATCCACATCGAGGAGTACGAGACCGAGAGCCGCGATACCAAGCTGGGACCCGAAGAGATCACCCGCGACATCCCCAACGTTTCTGAGGACGCCCTGAAAGATCTGGACGAGCGCGGCATCATCCGCATCGGTGCCGAGGTCAAGAGCGGCGATATTCTGGTCGGTAAGGTCACCCCGAAGGGCGAGACTGAGCTGACCGCTGAGGAGCGCCTGCTGCGCGCCATCTTCGGCGAGAAGGCCCGCGAGGTGCGCGACACCTCTCTGCGTGTGCCTCACGGCGCATACGGCATCATTGTGGATGTCAAGGTCTTTACCCCGGAGAACAGCGACGAGCTGCAGCCCGGTGTGCGCGAGGTCGTCCGCTGCTACATCGCTCAGAAGCGTAAGATCAGCGTCGGCGATAAGATGGCAGGCCGTCACGGCAACAAGGGTGTCGTTTCCCGCATCCTGCCGCAGGAGGATATGCCCTACCTGCCCGACGGCACTCCGCTGGACATCGTGCTGAACCCGCTGGGCGTGCCTTCCCGTATGAATATCGGTCAGGTGCTGGAAGTCAACCTCGGCTACGCTGCCAAGGCCTGCGGCATCAAGGTCATGACCCCTGTCTTTGACTCTGCCCGTGAGAACGACATCGGCGATACTTTTGATACCGCCCGCGAGATGTGGCACGGCGAGAATGCTCCCGCATATCCCACCAAGCTGCCCAAGATCATGGGCGAGAAGGGCCACATCATCGACTTCTCCAAGATCGAGCTGGATCGTGACGGCAAGACCACCGTTTACGATGGCCGTACCGGTGAAAAGTTTGATAACCGCGTTACCGTTGGTTATATGTACTACCTCAAGCTGCATCACCTGGTCGATGATAAGATCCATGCCCGTTCCACCGGCCCCTACTCTCTGGTCACTCAGCAGCCTCTGGGCGGCAAGGCTCAGTTCGGCGGTCAGCGCTTCGGCGAGATGGAAGTCTGGGCTCTGGAAGCTTACGGTGCCGCTTACACCCTGCAGGAGATCCTGACCGTCAAGTCCGATGACGTCGAGGGCCGTGTCAAGACCTACGAGGCCATCGTCAAGGGCGAGCCCATCCCGCAGCCCGGCATCCCCGAGTCCTTCCGCGTTATGCTGAAGGAGCTGCAGTCTCTGGGTATGGACGTTGTGGTCCAGGACAAGGACGGCAACGAGATCGATATGCGCCAGAACTTCGACGACGAAGAGACCGGCTTTGATATGCGTGACGTTGCCGGTACCGAGACTGTGGTGCAGGAGAGCGAACTGACTGATTACAACATCAAGGACGCCGATGCAGGTTTCGATGATCCTTCTGTGCTGGAGGACGATAACTCCGGTGCCGAGGCTCCGGCTGCTTCTGACGAAGTAGATTTCTGATCTGGATACACAACACAGCCTTCCCCCTTGGCCGCGTGCTGCGGCAGGGGAGAAGCGCCTGTGATCCTATAACAGAAAAGCCGCCTGTATCATCGAAACAACTAGAGATTAAGAAAGGGTTCGTTTCATGGAAAACAACGTTTTCGATTCCATTAAAATCGGCCTTGCCTCTCCTGAGCAGATCCGCAAGTGGAGCTACGGTGAGGTGAAGAAGCCCGAGACCATCAACTACCGCACCCTGAAGCCGGAGCGCGACGGCCTGTACTGCGAGCGCATTTTTGGACCTACCAAGGACTGGGAGTGCCACTGCGGCAAGTACAAGCGCATCCGCTACAAGGGCAAGATCTGCGACCGCTGCGGCGTCGAGGTCACCAAGGCCAAGGTCCGCCGTGAACGTATGGGCCACATCGAGCTGGCCGCTCCTGTGAGCCACATCTGGTACTTCAAGGGCATCCCCAGCCGCATCGGCCTGATGCTGGACATCAGCCCCCGCCTGCTGGAAAAGGTGCTGTACTTTGCAAGCTATATCGTCACCGATCCCGGTCTGACCCCGCTGGACAAGAAGCAGCTGCTGACCGAGAAGGAATACCGCGAAATGCGCGATCGTTACGGCGACGAGTTCGAGGCTGCCATGGGCGCCGAGGCTGTCCAGACCCTGCTGAAGGAGATCGATCTGGATCAGCTGAGCGCTGAGCTGACCGCCGAGGTGGAAAAGTCCTCCGGCCAGAAGCGCGTGCGCATCCTCAAGCGTCTGGAGGTTGTTGAGGCTTTCCGCATCTCCGGCAACCGTCCCGAGTGGATGATCATGGATGTGCTGCCCGTGCTGCCGCCTGACCTGCGCCCCATGGTTCAGCTGGACGGCGGCCGCTTTGCCACCTCCGACCTGAACGACCTGTACCGCCGCGTCATCAACCGCAACAACCGTCTGCGCCGCCTGCTGGAGCTGGGCGCTCCTGACATCATCGTGCGCAACGAGAAGCGGATGCTGCAGGAGGCTGTGGACAGCCTGATCGACAACGGCCGCCGCGGCCGTCCGGTCACCGGCCCCAACAACCGCGCACTGAAGAGCCTTTCTGATCTGCTGAAGGGCAAGCAGGGCCGCTTCCGTCAGAACCTGCTGGGCAAGCGTGTTGACTACTCCGGCCGTTCCGTTATCGTCGTCGGCCCTGAGCTGAAGATGGATCAGTGCGGTCTGCCCAAGGAGATGGCTCTGGAGCTGTTCAAGCCCTTTGTCATGAAGGATCTGGTGGAGAAGGGCATTGCCAACAACATCAAGTCCGCCCGCAAGATGGTCGAGCGCGCAAAGCCCGAGGTCTGGGACAGCCTCGAGACCGTCATCAAGGGTCACCCCGTGCTGCTGAACCGTGCACCTACCCTGCACCGTCTGGGCATTCAGGCCTTCAACCCCGTGCTGGTGGAAGGCCGTGCCGTCAAGCTGCACCCGCTGGCCTGTACCGCATTCAACGCCGACTTCGACGGCGACCAGATGGCAGTCCATCTGCCCCTGGGCGAGGATGCCTGCCGCGAGGCCAAGATGCTGATGCTGGCTTCCGGCAACCTGCTGAAGCCCTCTGACGGCGCACCTGTCACCGTTCCTACGCAGGATATGATCCTGGGCAGCTACTACCTGACCACCGTTCGTGAGAACGACGAGGGCGCGGGCAAGATCTTCCGCGACGAGAACGAGGCTCTGATGGCTTACGCCGAGCACGTTATCACCCTGCACGCACCCATCAAGGTGCGCCGCACCATGACCATTGACGGCGTGGAGCGCACCGGTCTGGTGGATGCCACCGCCGGCCGCATCATCTTCAACAATCCCATTCCCCAGAACCTGGGCTATGTGGATCGTACCGATCCCGAGCACTGGCTGGAGTACGAGGTCAGCTTCCGCGTGACCAAAAAGACCCTGCCCGAGATCATCTCCCGCTGCATGACCCGCAACGGCACCCGCAAGTGTGCTAAGATGCTGGATGCCATCAAGGCACAGGGCTATAAGTACTCCACCCTGTCCGCTATCTCCGTGGCTGTGTGCGACGCTGTGATCCCGCCCCAGAAGCAGGAGCTGATCGCCGAGGCCGATAAGGAGATCGCCAAGGTCGGCAAGCTGTTCAACCGTGGTCTGATCTCGGATAACGAGCGTTACAACAAGACCATCGATATCTGGCAGAAGACCACCGATAAGGTCTCCAAGGCTCTGGCAGACAACCTGCCCAAGGACAACGAGATCTATATGATGGCAGACTCCGGTGCTCGTGGTTCTATGAACCAGATCAAGCAGCTGGCCGGTATGCGCGGCCTGCTGGCAAACACCGCCGGTCACACCATCGAGATGCCCATTCGTGCAAACTACCGCGAAGGTCTGAACATTCTGGAATATTTCGTTTCTGCCCGTGGTGCTCGTAAGGGTCTGGCTGATACCGCTCTGCGTACCGCTGACTCCGGTTACCTGACCCGCCGCATGGTCGACGTTTCTCAGGACGTCATCGTCCGCGAGATCGACTGCGGCACCACCGATGGCCTGTGGGTCTCTGAGATCCACGAGGGCAAGGAGAAGATCGAGAGCTTCCGCGAGCGTCTGATCGGCCGTTTTGCCGTGGGCGATGTGGTCAATCCCATCACCGGCAAGGTCATCGTGCCCGAGGGCAAGATGATCGACCTGTACGATGCCAACGAGATCGAGGCAGCCGGTATCACCCGTCTGAAAATCCGCAGCCTGCTGACCTGCCGTGCAAAGACCGGCGTCTGCGCACGCTGCTACGGTTCCGATATGGCCAACGGCGAGCCGGTCCGTCTGGGCGAGTCTGTCGGTGTTATCGCCGCAGAGTCCATCGGCGAGCCCGGTACCCAGCTGACCATGCGTACCTTCCATACCGGCGGTATCGCATCTGCTGAGGATATTACCCAGGGTCTTCCCCGTGTTGAGGAGCTGTTCGAGAGCCGCCGTCCCAAGAGCATGGCCATCATGAGCGAGATCTCCGGTGTGGTCTCTCAGGACGACACCAAGAAGAACGTGGTCATCAAGGTCACCGGCAAGGACGAGAACGGTGCAGAGGAAGTCAAGAGCTACTCCATCCCGTTCACCCAGCATTCCCGCGTGATGCCCGGCGACCGTGTGGAGAAGGGCGACATCATCACCCGCGAGGGCGTGCTGTACCCGCAGGATATTCTGGCCATCAAGGGTCTGGAGGACGTGCAGAACTACCTGATCAACGAGGTCCAGAAGGTCTACCGTCTGCAGGGCGTTGAGATCAACGATAAGCATATCGAAGTCATCGTCCGTCAGATGTGCCGCAAGGTGCGCGTGACCGACTCCGGCTCCTCCAACCTGATCGGCGGTGCTCTGGCAAGCCGTCTGGAGGTGGAGAACATCAATGCCGATCTGCAGAAGCGCATTGATGCAGGCGAAGAGGGTCTGAAGCTGGTGGAGTACCAGCAGGTGCTGCTGGGCATCACCAAGGCTGCTCTGGCCAACGACTCCTTCCTGTCCGCTGCATCCTTCCAGGAGACCACCCGCGTGTTGACCGAGGCCGCCATCAAGGGTAAGGTCGACCCGCTGTCCGGTCTGAAGGAGAACGTCATCATCGGTAAGCTGATCCCCGCCGGTACCGGTCTGCCGGAGGTGCGTGAGGATCTGAAGAACCGTGAGGCTGAGCGCGATGCCGAGATCGCAGCCGAGCTGGCTGCCTCCGCACAGTAAGCGCGGCATCTGTCAGGATCTGATCCGTTAAACAAAACCGCTCCGTGGGCGAAAGCCTGCGGGGCGGTTTTTGCGTGCCAAAGGCAGCGCAGCAGGGGATGGAAAAGGCACTTTTTCTGCCAAAAACTGTCTGAAAGAAAAAATCTGGAATAAATACAAAAAAATTTGCAAAAACTGTTGACATCCGGCCGCAAAGCGGGTATTATATAACTGTTGCGCGTCCCTCATGGGGATAGTGCGGCAAAAAAGTCGGAAAATCTTCCGATGTTCATCATTAAGAAAGGAGAAACAAAATGCCTACTTTTAACCAGCTTGTACGCAAAGGCCGTGAGGTCCTGACTACCAAGAGCACCGCTCCCGCTCTGCAGAAGACTTATAACTCTCAGAAGAAGCAGTACTCTGATCTGAGCAGCCCCCAGAAGCGTGGTGTCTGCACTGCAGTTCGTACCATGACCCCCAAGAAGCCTAACTCTGCTCTGCGTAAGGTTGCTCGTGTCCGCCTCACGAATGGTATCGAGGTCACCTCTTACATTCCCGGTATCGGCCATAACCTGCAGGAGCACTCCGTCGTGCTGATCCGTGGCGGCCGTGTTAAGGACCTGCCCGGTGTGCGTTACCACATCATCCGTGGTACCCTGGATACTCAGGGTGTGGCAGGCCGTAATCAGGCCCGCTCCAAGTACGGCGCAAAGCGTCCTAAGGCCGGTGCTGCAAAGAAGTAATTGAGGAACGAACCGCCATAAACGGCTTTCCATTATATAAATAACAAGTCCGCAGAAACGTGCGGAGGGCAACAGTTTATGTAAGGTCAGCTCTTTGTGACACAACGGGAGTTTTATTACTTTCGAGTACCGATGATATCATTCTGTGAAGGAGGGAAGAAAGATGCCTAGAAGAGGTAACATTGCTAAGCGCGATGTCTTAGCTGATCCTATTTACAATTCCAAGATGGTCACCCGCTTGGTCAACAGCGTCATGCTGGATGGCAAGAAGGGCGTCGCTCAGAAGATCGTTTACGAAGCTTTCTCCATGATTCAGGAGAAGACCGGCAACGATCCTCTGGAGACTTTCGAGAAGGCGATGGAGAACATCATGCCCAGCCTCGAGTGCAAGACCCGCCGTGTTGGCGGCGCTAACTACCAGGTTCCCCTGGAGGTCAGCCCCGCTCGCCGCGAGACTCTGGGCCTGCGCTGGCTGACTGCTTACAGCCGCAGCCGTGGTGAGAAGACCATGGCACAGCGTCTGGCTGCTGAGATCATGGATGCTGCCAACAACACTGGTAACGCCGTGAAGAAGCGCGAGGATACCCACAAGATGGCCGAGGCCAACAAGGCTTTCGCTCATTTCCGTTATTGATCTGTTCTGTAGGAGGTTAATTTCATGGCTACTCCCAGAGAAGTTTCTCTTCAGATGACGAGAAATATCGGCATTATGGCCCACATTGATGCTGGTAAGACGACCACTACCGAGCGTATTCTGTACTACACCGGCATCAACCACAAGATCGGCGAGGTTCACGACGGCGGCGCTACCATGGACTGGATGGTTCAGGAGCAGGAGCGTGGTATCACCATCACTTCCGCTGCTACCACCTGCTACTGGTCTCACTCCGAGACCCAGAAGGATCCGGTCGCGTTCAAGAAGAATCGTCACCGCATCAACATTATCGACACTCCGGGCCACGTGGACTTCACTGTTGAGGTCCAGCGCTCTCTGCGCGTTCTGGACGGTTCTGTGACCGTTCTGGCCGCAAAGGGTGGTGTCGAGCCTCAGTCTGAGACCGTTTGGCGTCAGGCTGATGAATACAAAGTCCCCCGTATGGTGTACGTCAACAAGATGG
>ERZ1673743.3417-NODE-3417-length-12243-cov-5.167378_pt1 | contig 12243 bp, 11 predicted proteins | sample MGYA00580197_ERZ1673743 | MGnify/ENA primary metagenome ERZ1673743 (study PRJEB41218, sample SAMN15661795) | gut metagenome | host: Homo sapiens | place: Canada: London | collected 2015-08-20/2019-03-30 | study: EMG produced TPA metagenomics assembly of... | reverse complement strand
CTGCTGGCTGAATGGGCGGGGCTGACCGGATGGTGGGGCAACGGCGACGGCTCTTTCTGGCTGGGCAGCCAGGGGTGGGAGTATGTCGAGATGGGCCGCGCGTTCCAGCTGCTCATGATCGCCGGATTCCTGGTATGGGCATTCGTGCTGATACGCAACACCATGCCGGCGCTCAAAGTGCCCGGGAAACGGTTCCTGGCATGGCTCTTCCTGATATTCGCCATCTGCGTGCCGGTATTCTACATCCCCGCCATCTTCTTCGACAACATGACCAACTACACCGTTGTCGACACCTGGCGTTTCTGGATGATACACCTCTGGGTAGAAGGATTCTTCGAGGCCTTCGCCACCACCATGGTGGCCATGGTATTCGTGGAGATGGGTATCGTGAGCCGTCAGAGGGCCATAAAGATCATAATCCTCGAGGCGATACTGACCTTCGCCGGCGGCATCATCGGCACCGGACACCACTGGTATTTCGAAGGCCAGAGCACATTCAACGTAGCGGTGTCGTCATGTTTCTCGGCCCTTGAAGTGGTTCCGCTCGTACTGCTTTGCCTGGAAGGGTGGCGTTTCTACCGCATATCGCGCACCGGAGGTGCCAAGGATGTGGCCGACGGCCACAGATGGGTGTTCAACTTCTTCATGGCCGTGGGTTTCTGGAATTTCATCGGCGCAGGCGTGTTCGGATTCCTGATAAACATGCCGGTAGTGAGCTACTTCGAGATCGGCACCTACCTCACCCCCAACCACGGGCACGCCGCACTGTTCGGGGTATTCGGATTCATGTCGCTTGGCCTCTGCGTGTATGCCATCCGCAAGAACATGACCGACGCCCAGTGGACGCAGATAAAACCCTGGATCAAATGCTCGTTCTGGGGCCTGAACATCGGACTGACGATGATGATTGTGTTCAGTCTGCTCCCCGCCGGATTCATCCAGCTCTGGGATGTGGTGCACAACGGCTACTGGCACGCCCGCTCGAACGCCTTTGTCACCGAAAGCACCATGAGCACCATCGGATGGCTGCGCATGCCGGGCGACGTGGTGTTCATTATCTTCGGTGCCGTGCCCTTCCTCTTCGCCGCATGCAAGGCATGGTGGCTCAACTGGAAGACCCGCCATTCAGCCACGGCCCTGCATGACTGAACAAAACCTGACAGAACGGCGTTTCAGAAACAGACTGTAAATGTTTATCATCTCATCATAAACCTACCGAATATGGACAAGAAATATGTATGCGAAGTCTGCGACTGGGTATATGATCCGGCCGTAGGCGACCCCGAGAACGGTATTGAACCGGGCACAGCCTTTGAAGACCTCCCCGATGACTGGGTATGCCCCATCTGCGGGGTCGGCAAAGACCAGTTCGCCCCGGTGGAATAACCGCCGGCGACCGAAACACCTCAATCACTGATTTCACAGACAAGAGGGGGTCATCCGCCATCGGATGGATCCCTCTTGTCTGTTACTCTACAACGGTTGCTCCGTGGCGGCTTATCCGCATGGCTCGATGCGGCGACCGGGCGTGGTGTTCAGAATCAGCGGAACGGTCTCGAGGGTGACGATGCTGGTATCGAGTCCCAGAGCCGACTGGTCCGAGACTCCGAGACGTTTCAGGAAAGCGTGCATGCGCAGCAAAAATGACTCGCGGCGGCGACAGTTACTTGAGGGCGAGAAGATGCGGTGCAGGATGATGAACCGGAAGTCGCCAGGAATCCCGGCGCGCCGCAACGAGGGGTATGAACTTGTGAGGTCCAGCTCGCCTCGCGCCACCAGATCCTCGACCACCTCGCGCAGATACACGCTCAGCCGCGGCTGCACACGGAACCCCAGATGCATCGTCACCAGAAATATCGAGCCGGGCTCTATGGTATCGACCGTGTACTCAAGTGTTTCTGGTTCATCCACATAATCGACATGTATCAGCCAGTAATGGTCGGCCCGCTTGGGCTGTTTGATGATGATTGAATAAAGCAGTTTCGACTCTATGAGGTCTTTCTTCATCGAACGGCTCAGAAACACGAGATTGGAGGCATATTTCGGGATTTCCCTGTCGCGGCTTATATCCATGATCAGCGGCACGCTTTCGCGCAGGGAGATATATTCGATATACGATGCGCGCAGACGCGTGGACTGCCTCCACACTATCATCACAACCGCCACCACTCCGGCCACGAGCACGCTGTACCAGCCGCCGTGGGTGAACTTGCTGAGGTTGGCCACGAAAAACAGTCCTTCGAGCGCAAGGAAAAACGCACAGAATGTCACGCACCATACGCGTGCCACACCGCGGCTCGAAAGCCAGAACGTGAGCAACAGCGTGGTCATGAGCATGGTCACGGTGATGGCAAGGCCGTAGGCCGCCTCCATGTGCGCCGAGTCGCGGAAAATGAACACCGTCATGAGGCAACCGGCCAGCAACGCCCAGTTCACGGCAGGGATGTAGAGCTGCCCCTTCTCGGTCGACGGATACTTCTTCTTCAGCGCGGGCCAGAAATCGAGGTTCACCGCCTCTGAGAAGATGGTGAACGACCCGCTGAGCAAAGCCTGGCTGGCTATGACAGCCGCACCGGTGGCAAGTATCACGCCCGGAATCAGCATCCAGTGGGGCATGATGGCATAGAACGGATTCACGCCGGCCGCACCGGCGCCACCGGTGGTAATGAGCCATGCGCCCTGGCCCAGATAATTCAGTATCAGCATTGTTTTCACGAATCCCCATGCCACGGTTATGTTGCGGCGCCCGCAATGCCCGAGGTCGGAATAGAGCGCCTCGGCGCCTGTGGTACAGAGAAATACCGCGCCCAGTATCAGGAACCATTCGGGCGACGACACCAGCAGTCTGACAGCATACCAGGGATTGAAGGCCTTCAGTACACCGGGACACTGCACCATGGCCACTGTGCCGAGAACCCCCAGGGTGGTGAACCACACCAGCATGAACGGCCCGAACAGGCGCCCAATGCGCCCGGTGCCGGCCTGCTGCATCACGAAAATCAGGGTGATTATCACCACAACAATGGTTACGACCGGCACATCGGGCAGTATCGTGCCCAATCCCTCTATGGCCGATGTCACGGTAATTGCCGGGGTAATCATGCCGTCGGCCACAAGTGCCGCGGCACCCACGGCGGCCACGATATAGAGCCACCGGCGCGGCAACCGCCGCAACAGCGCGAACAGCGCCAGAATGCCCCCCTCGCCGTGATTGTCGGCGCGCAGGGCCAGCAAGACATATTTCACGGTGGTCTGCAGCGTCAGCGTCCAGATTACGCACGAAACCGCCCCGATTATATAGTCGGCGTCAAAATCAGGATTCACCCCCGTTATGGCCTTCATCACATACAGGGGCGATGTGCCGATGTCGCCGAAGACAATACCCACGGTGACAAGCAGGCCGGCCAGCGTCAGCCGCTGCAGACGTGACTGCGGTTTCCCCCCGCCGGAAAGCGGCATAGCCCCGGGGCGCCCGCATTCAGCAGGTTTTCCGGCCTTGGAGGTTTCATTTTCTATGTTATCCATAATTCAGCATCACCTGCAATAAAACACAGGTTACCTGAATCAGATAACGCGCCCATCCCCGTTTTCGTTTATCCACCCCCGAAAAACCGCCATGCACCCATAAGCCACATCGTACTCCTCCGAGGTTTAATGCCGCCATATTTCAACGTTTTTTCATACGCAGGCGTTTCATTATCAGAAATAATAATTACATTTGCCATATGAAACTGATTGAATTGAATTTGCAACACATACTTGACTTGTGCCGCAAACATAAGGTGAAGACTCTTTCAGTCTTTGGCTCTATCCTTACCGATAGATTCAACGACCGGAGCGATGTGGACCTGCTTGTTGACTTTGAACCGGTCGACCTTGATCAGTTTGATTATGTGGGTAATTACTTTGATCTGAAAGATTCTTTAGAGAAATTATTAAAGAGAAAAGTAGATCTTGTGGAATACGGCAATAATCTCAATCCGATATTCAAAGCCTTGGTTGACAAGAAAAAACAGTTGATTTATGGATAATTACATCGCCGTATACCTTTTCGACATCAAACGTGCCATCGATGAAGTGGAAAGTTTTTTTGTTGATTACCCTATGCGTTATGAGGTTTTTGAAAACGACTATCTGCGTCGAAGTGCCGTTGAACGTAAAACGGAAATAATGGGCGAGGCCATAAACCGTATACTGAAGATACAACGTGATTTTCCTCTTCCAAACGCAAAGGCAATTATTGATACCCGTAACCGCATAATCCATGGATACGATTCCGTAAAACCCGAATTTCTGTGGGGACTGGTAATACGCCATATACCCCAACTCAAAAAAGATGTGGAACGTATCATTGTCGAAAACGGCATCTCCCCTGAAACAGCCAATAAATAACGTGAATGTTTCAGAGAAATACCACATACAATACATTAGTTGGAATAGTGATTGGTATGATATGATGTGTATGAACAATAGCGAATTTTGTTCAATTAAACTATTGTATTGAATAAAATATGGCTTTTTTATCCAATACAGCACTCCATTATGTATAAAACGGCAAATGCAATATTTGAAAAAGTGTTTGAAAAATTCGGTTAATGAATTAGAGAATTTTGAATTTTCCTTTCGATTGACTGTCGAGTGCGCCGGCAACAGGTTTGCGGTTCAGATATATTGTATTCCTGTGGGTTATAACCTAAGGAGGCGGGGATGACGAAAAAAGACGGGGGGAATGGGGGCGGTTTGACGGATTTTTTGTTTCTTTGCAGATGAATATGACTCACATTACCTGCAAGTCCATGAAAAAAATATATAGGCCATCATTCCCGAAAGCTTTGCTGACTGCCGCAAGGGCGATTGTCATTGCCGTTCTAATGGCTGTGACTGCCGTGTCGTGCGGGCACAGTGCCGCGCACGACACGCTCGAACGAGCCGAGGCTCTTATCGACGAGCATGAGGATTCGGCGCTGATGCTGTTGCAGACCATTGACCCGGCCTCGGTCGGTAGCGGTGATGACCGGGCGCTCTACGACATGCTTATGGCCCAGGCGCTCGACAAGAACCACATGCCGCTGCCACCTGACTCGCTCATCGAGGCCGCGGCACGCCGTTTCATCGTAAAGGGAGACCGTCCCAGGGCCATGCGGGCCGACTATTACCACGGACGTGCGAAATACCTTAAAGGGAATTACCCGGCGGCGATAGTGATGTTTTTCCGGGCGGCCTCGACCGCCGAGGAACTTGACGAGCCTTTCTGGGCCGGCCTGGCCTACCGCGGCATCGCCGACATATACGGCGAGGCATACAACCCGGCTGACCAGCTGCTGTATGCACGCCGCGAACATGACGCTTTCACGAAAAGCGGCCGACAGCCCTACCTGCGTTACGCCGCGCTTGACCTGGCATCGGCCCTATGCAGCGCCGCCGAATATGACGAGGCCCTGCAGCTGGCGTCCGAGACTGCCGACACCGCACTGGCCATCGGCGACGGTAACCTGCTTGCCGAGGCGATGCGGCTCAAGGCCCTGACACACTTCAGCCGCGACAGTTTCGATGAGGCACGCGAGGCATACGCCGCCCTCTGTGCTCTCGACAATGCCACGCCCGACGACTCACTCTATCTGGCGCTCTCGTATCTGGGCGCGGGGCGCACCGACGAGGCTCTGCGCACTGCCCGGGCCGTCAACGAGGCAGACCCGGTGCTCGCAAGCTATTTCGATTACCGCTACCGCATGCAGGGAAAGGAGTGGAAAAAGGCCATCAGCGCCGCCGAACGTTACGACAGCCTGGCCACAGCCGTGTTCATGGAAAAGACAAGCCGCAACATGCAGTCGGTGGCGGCCGATGACCTGGCGCGCCACTATCGCCGGGCCAGGATACAGCTGCGCAACTCGCGTCTGCAGACCGCCATGATCATACTCTTTGCCGCTCTGGCACTTCTGATTATCGTTGCCATTGCATCAGAAATGATTGCACGCCAGCGCCGCAAGACAGATGAGATACTCAGGCTGGCTGACAATCTTCAGTTCACACTTGCCAAGGTGAAGACCGCCCACGACCGTTCCACCGCCTCGTACCGCAAGCTGATGACCTCGAAATACTCGTTGCTTGAGGAGGTGTGCAACATCGGCATAAACACACCGTCGCCCCGTATCCGCAGCCGACGCCTGAATGAGTATTTCGATTCTCTGATCGAGAAACTGTCGGTCGATGACAAAACACTCGACGAAATGGGCGCCGAGGCCGACCTGCTCTACGACAATGTCTACTCCGATTTCCGGCGCGATCTGCCCGGACTGAAGGACGCCGACTACAGGCTGTTCCTGTTCTCGATACACAACTTCTCGAGCGCCGCGATACAGGTGTTCCTCAAAGAGGAGAAAGCCATCGCCGTCTACAACCGCAAATACCGCCTGAAAGACAAGATACGGACTCTCCCCGCTGACCGGCAGCGCCGTTATTTCTCCTTCCTGTGAGAACCGACAGGACAACCTCATATCACATTATGAAACGACCGATGAAGATCTTCCGCCATATCATTATCGCACTTGCCTGTGCGCTGACAGCAATGGCGTTTGCCGGATGCGACGACGCCACGCGCCTCTCCATCCCCAAAAAGCCTGTGGTGCTCAAACCCAAAAGGGGATCCTGGCGTCCCAATGCTCCCGGCACCCTGTATGCCGGCCTTGACTGCCGGGTAAGCAACGGCTACATCGAGGTTGACTTTCCCGACGGCATGGAATACCTTGACTACACTATCTCAAACAGCACCCGTGTGGAATGGCACGGTACACTGACTGCCACCAGTCCATCGGCCGAATTTCCCACCCTGCTCCCGGGCACCTATACCCTCGACATCGAAACCGACTACGGCGAAATCTACGGTTGCGACATCACCCTGTAACTATGCAGATTCCATCACGTTGGATTTCAGTTACAATAGATAAATGTATAACAAAAAACACTGTGATAAAAATCCAGAACGGAGATTTTTATCACAGTGTGCTTTGAAATGCGGCTAAACTTGCCGGTCAACGGCAGATGGTGAGGTCTGCTCCGGTATCTTTTTGCGGCGTATCATGGTCAGTCGGCGTTGGCATGGCGCAGGCGTAGGGTGCCGTACATGGCTCCGGCCACGGCCACAAAGAGGAGGACGGTGCCCATGAGCAGGGCGTAGGTCTCGGCGCAGAGCATTATGTAGCATACGCCATAGAGCAGTGCCAGGAACATTGCCGTAACCCAGGCCACGCGGCGCGACGAAAGCATCAGCCACATGTAGGCCGTGATCAGTGTTACAGTCATGGCGGTGGAAATCAGGTAGGCCACACCGAAACCGGTGTATTCCGAAATCGACAGCAACAGTGCGTAGCATACCACCAGCGCCGCGCCGATAAGGAAATAGTTCAGCAGCGGTATCGGGTTACGGCACACCACCTCGATTACCCAGATTCCCAGGAACGTGAGCACAATGATGAGGATGGCATACTTAAGCATCCGTTCCACCTTCTGGTAGTTGTCTACGCCCACAAGGAAACTTACCGTGGCACGGTCAAGATTGTCGAGTTCTGAAATCTGCGTGGCGTCAAGAGCTATCGGCCCCTGCCACATGGCACTGAAGGTAGAATCGGTGAGTTTGCGGTCAACCGGCATCCACATTGTGCCGAATGAAGGGTTCGAGGCATCGCCGCCGATGGTAATGTGGCTTCCGGCGCCCATGCGGGCCACGCTGACCGACTGCGACCCGCGCAGGGCGAAAGTGGTGGCGAACTTCACAGAGTCGGCCAACATGGCTGTATCGAGGACGGCATAGAGGCCACGGGTGTCAAACTGCCAGTCGATGTCACGGTCATCAACGGTAAGCTTGCCGAGCTGCGTCACTGCATGTATGTCAAGGTTGACCCGTACCTCGGCATCGCGCCCCAAGGCGCGGAGGGCGGCGCCGTCAAAGGTTCCCGACATCTCCACCGGACTCTCGAAAAGCTCATATTCATACGGACCACGGTGCAGGGTATGTGTCTTTACCTTTATGTCGCAGTCAAACAGCGCCGGCAGCACACAGCGGCCTGTGGTGTCGTTGGCGCAGACAAACGGGCCGGTGACTGACACCGGACCGCCCCACCCTTCGGCCGGACTCGTTTCATCCGTGTCGCCGAGGCTCTCGCTCCACACTTCTTCGCGTGAATGACGGTCATAATTTCCGGAGCCGCTGATTTCCCGGAATGCGTTTTCGGCAGTCGATTTCCGCGAGTCGGTCAGCCCGAGCACACAGAGCGCTCCTATCATAAGCACTATGCTCATTACGCCGATCATGAGCAGTTTCTCACCCGGACGGCTGAAACGCGGAGGACGCGGGGTGAGATACGGTGGTAGAGCTGAGTTGAAACCTGGTTGCGGATTCATCTCATGATTCATACCGGGTTGTGGTGTAGTCCCGGAGGAGGCAGGGACGCTGTTCTGGTTGTCTTCCATAACTGTAGTGATGAGTGTTTATGATTTTTATATCACAAATGTAGACAATGTAAACAGCCGTCTCCAAAAATCACGCCGACGCATGTATGAACCACCCCGAATGATGTACGAATCCGCAAAGAGTACGGTCAGTCAGGGGTGCGGAATACAAGGAGCGGAGCCGCAAGGGTGTCGATGGTGTATTTCTCGTATTTGGCCCGTAGGGCGTCGGAAACCACAGGGCGCCCCTCGGCGTCGCGGTGATAGTCGTAGGCGTTGCCGCCGGTGATGTAGAGGGCGTCGACAAACCCGTATTCGCGCAGGGCGTCGGCAAAGTCATACATCGTTTCGCGGTGGCGCGTAAGGATGTAGTGCAGCGAGCCGTCAGCCAGGCGCCCTATGGCGGCTCGTTCGACCTTGCCGTGCAGGTTGAACTCGCGCGGCAATCTGCCGGCGCTGAGCAGCACCCCCTGACGGAAGAACGAGCCACCCGTTTCGACGACATGTTCCATAACCTTGTCAGAAAGCGAGACGCCGATCACCGGACGCCCCGCAGGCGAGATAGCCATATATCCGGGGCGGTTCCGTGTCTCGCGAGGATCAAGATTGACGGTGCGTCCCCCCGCCACCATCGACCCCATTATCACGGGCGCCACAGAGCTGTAGCCGGGATTTCGGTAGTCGGCCGAGCGGCAGAAGAACATAAGTGTGGAATCCTCAGGGTCGGGCATACGGTTTTCAAGCGATGCCGCCAGACCGTCGAGCCGGTACATATCGAACGCCACCCCGAAAACCGAGTCCGAGACCATGGCGGGTGCCTTGGCCACCGGTGACACCGGCTCGGCAAGCCGCATGATATTCTCATTATCAGAAACCGACACCGGCATGTCAAGCACACTGGACGATGCCATGACGTACCACACTGCCGCAACAACAGCAATTACCGCCAGAGCGGCGGCGGCCAAGAGCCACCCGCGGCGCCGGAGATGCGTACGACGGTCATCGACAATGACAGTCTGCCGCGACGGAGCCGCCTCGTCGGTCGTGCGTTCTATCGAAATGACCGGCACATCTGTCTTGCGGTCGTCATTCTTGAGCGCGCGGTCGTTGGTAAGGTCTATGGGGTCAGTGTCGGTTATCATAGTCGGTCATTTCATCTTTGAGTTTCTTGAGCGAGTCGCGTCCCACGCGCAGAGGGCGGTGAGTGGCCGACACATTCGGCCCCCCGAACTTAAGCAGCCGCTCGGTGAGGTTTATCACCCTGACATACTGCCGGTTCACTATCAGACTACGGTTGACACGGCTGAACGGATTGTTTTCAAGCCGTCCGAAATACTCCTCGAAATAGTGAATCTGGAAGGTCATCTTATGCACAGTTCCGTCAGTCATCACCAGGTCTGAGTAATTTCCGTCGGCCACGACATAGAGAATCTCCTCGGTCGCCACGCGCACGAGTTCTGTGGATGTCGATATTGTCAGCCATTCCATCACGTTGTCATATCTATAGTCTGTGGTTTCACATACAAATTTAGCATATTGGCGCCACAAGTGCAAGAAAAAAACATGCGCGCCCGTCGCGACACTGAATCCTGTTGCATATTCGGGGAAGTATGGCTAACTTCGGGGCATGAAATCTGATGCCAGCATGAAACGGATAGCGGTGTTCGCCTCGGGCAACGGGTCAAACGCCGAGAACATAATCAGGTACTTCAATACCGGCGCCGGTGCCCCGTCGCATGGTACCGAAGTGGTGCTTGTGGTGTGCAACCGCCCGGGTGCTGCTGTGATAGACAAAGCCCGTGCCCTGGGTGTGCCTGTAAGCATCGTCACCCGCGAGATGTTCAACGACGAGGCCTCGATGACCGCCCTGCTTGAGAGTCGGGCGGTTGACGCCATCGTGCTGGCCGGATTCCTGCTCATGGTGCCCCCGTTCATGACGGCCCGGTTCAGCGGCCGCATGATCAACATCCACCCATCGCTGTTGCCCAGATTCGGGGGCAAGGGGATGTATGGCCGTCATGTGCATGAGGCGGTCGTCGCCGCAGGCGAGACCGAAACGGGCATAACCGTACACCTCGTAAGCGACCATTGTGACGGGGGTAACATCATCTTCCAGGCCAGCACCCCGGTTGCCCCCACCGATACCCCGGCCGACGTCGAAACCAAAGTCCATGCCCTCGAACGCGCCCATTTCCCCGCCGTCATCGCCCGCTGGCTCCACCCCTCGGAATAATGTCGCCGGGAAACCGGTTAAAAACAACCCTGCTTTCTATTAAGTAACCGGTTGAAATTTATTTTCATGGCATAAGTATGTATGACAGAGATTTTTGTTATATCTTTGTATAATCATCAGAAAAACATAACGCTATGACACAACTCACCATAAACATTGAAGACAAGGCGATTTTACCGCATCTCAAAAAAATATTGAACGCCATTGACGGAGTTTCAATTGCAAAACCGGAAAAAAAGAAACATAAATCAGGATTGGATCAGGCTATGGACGATATGCGTGCAGGCCGCATAACTCATTGTGACAGTGTGGACGACATGTTTAACCGTATTCTTGGAATATGAACTATAAACTGTCATATTCAAACCAGTTTAAAAAAGCTCTTAAAAGATGCTATAAACGTGGTCTGGACTTAGAAAAATTACGTCAGGCAATAGCATACTGACTGAGACGGGATCATTACCCGAAAAATACAGACCGCATAAGCTTGTGGGGAAATATGTGGGAGCCTGGGAATGCCACATAGAACCGGACTGGCTACTTATTTGGGAACAGAATGACTGTGAACTCACTTTACTGCTCCTGACAACGGGCACTCATTCCGATATTTTCTAATAGACCATGATTTAGGGGAGGGGGCGGCGTTTTATGTTGGGTATTTCGGGAAAAAGAGCTAAATTTGCCAAAGGGTGTTGCTGAACTCCTCAAGCTGTAGGGAGATGCCTTTGGCATGTTAGGTTATCTTGTTGGTAATCAACCGCACATCGCAAAGCGATGTCCCTACATTTCAGACAGAAACCGAGTTTTGTGACGCCGTTACCGGAACTGTTTTCCAGACATCTCTAACCTGATCTATCATGAAGCAAGCAGCTGATTTCCCGGCAGTGGCCGAAATGACGGAGACCTGCGGGTGTGCCACCCGCGAGGCCCGGAACCTCTATGATTTCGACAGCGTGATCGACCGTCACGGCACCGGTTGCACGAAACTCGAGGATCTGAAGACCCTCTTCGGAAAAGATGACCTGACAGCCCTATGGATCGCCGACATGGACTTCCGTGTATGCCCCGAGATCACCGAGGCGCTGCAACGGCGCATCTCACATCCGATCTACGGCTACTCGCTTCCCTCATCAGGTTACTGGAAATCAATTATTTCGTGGCTTGACCGCCGCCACAACTGGCAGGTGAGCCGCGAGGAGATGACTTTCGTGCCCGGCGTGGTAAAAGGTATCGGTTTTGCGCTCAACTTCTTTACCCAAAAGGGTGACGGCGTGCTGATCCAGCCCCCGGTGTACCATCCGTTCCGCCGTCTTATCGAGGGTAACGGACGCCGCCTGGTGGCCGCGCCCCTGAAATTCGACCGCGCCACGATGACATATTCAATGGACCTCGACGAACTTGAACGCATCGTTTCGCTCGAGCGTCCGCGCATGATGATACTCTGCAACCCCCACAACCCAATAGGTCTGCAGTGGGACCGCGAGACATTGGCCTGTGTGGGCCACATAGCGCGCAAATACAACATGGTGGTCATATCCGATGAGATTCACGGTGACCTTGTGCTC
>ERZ1673743.3416-NODE-3416-length-12244-cov-3.387398_pt1 | contig 12244 bp, 12 predicted proteins | sample MGYA00580197_ERZ1673743 | MGnify/ENA primary metagenome ERZ1673743 (study PRJEB41218, sample SAMN15661795) | gut metagenome | host: Homo sapiens | place: Canada: London | collected 2015-08-20/2019-03-30 | study: EMG produced TPA metagenomics assembly of... | reverse complement strand
AATATGTTTATGTTTATGTTAATATTTATGTTTATGTAAAAAAGAAGATAATTTGGAGGGATTTTTCTGGATTTATTCACAAATGATATTGAATCAAAACGGTTCAGCAGTACGAATTATCTTTGGAACGAATTAGGATTAAATAAAGGCTGGTCTATCGGTGTTTTATCCAGCATTATCAAACAAAAAAGATTTAAGTGTAAAGAAGATTGGTATAATTACTATTTTGAAAGTGGTGAGAAACGCTTAAAAAAAATTGAAACTTTAAATTTAAACGAAAAAGGATTATTAAATAGTGATACACCAAGTATAAATAAAGAATTAAATAAATTAAATTTCAATTATGGACGGACAAAAAGCGAAATTGCTGAAAAAGGAACTCTCTTATTTGAAGCATTAGAAAAAGAGGGAAATCCTCACAATTTAACTAAACGAGAGTGTATGTACATCGCATATTACCGAATTATATGTGAAACCTGGAATGGTATTATGTGCAGAGAAAAAAATACAACTACTAAACTAACTCAATATTTGATTGAATTAGGTTATGAGGTGTCATTGATTGATACATCTGGGAAGTTTGACTCTTATTATGGTGTTGATTTTGAGCTTTACTATGAAGGTTATATCGTTTGTGGTATTCAAATAAAGCCTGTTAGTTACACTAAAACCAATGAAGGGTTACAGAAATCTATTGAATTAAATAAAGTTAAAAACAATCTCTACAATGAAAAATTCAATAGAAATGTTTATTATATCTATTCTAAACAAAATGGCTACATTGAAAATAAAGAAGTCATTGATGAACTGATTACTGATTTAAAGAGAATATAAAAAGCTACCTAATTAAAGGTAGCTTTTTTAATAAATATCATCTTCATCATCTAAAACAATAGATTGATGTGGATTTTCATAAACATGGGTTAATACTACAATATCTTTATTTTCAGTAATCTTTCTCTCCATGATAAATGTATTTACAATATCGTTGAAATCCTTCACGACATATTCTCTTCTAATATGTCTTCCTTCCATATCATGCTTATCCTCATGTCGTGAGATTTTTCTATTTTCCATTACTGGTGAATTTTTTTCTATGTACATAAAAATATCATTAATTGTCATTTCTTTTTCTTTGATTTTAGTTAATCTTAACATAGCTCCTACTTGCTTTTAACAAGTGTCCTCCCTTCTAAATTTATGTTTTATTATATAATTGCTATTCTCGTTTCATTATTTTTTTTTGAACAATTAAATTTTGAAAATCATATTTATTTGTGTAAACTCTATAATATATTAGATATTGAATTTATTAAAAGGCATACTCTAAGTATTTTTATTCCATCTTCAAAGATGTTTATATATAGTTAAATTTATTTTCCACCGAAATGGTGTTTATCATAGATATATTTTTTTAAAAAAGGAGACGATTTATATGTTATTATTTGATATTATTTATGCCATTCTTACAGATGGGAATGGTTCGTTTTGGAGAATTTTATTTTATTTAGTGGCGATTGTGTTTTTATTTAACTGCTTAGTTAGAACTGGTATTTTTCAAATACTAATAAAAACAACTCTTTTCTTTTTAAGAATGATAGCTAAGACATTTATTCTTCTTTGCAATACTATCTTATTCACTTATAGTTTTGTTATGCTATATTTATATTGCAAAGAAAAAGAATGTAAGATGAGAGGTTTTATTAAAAATAGAACATTTAATGCTTTCGGTTTAAAGTTTGTTAATCAAATGGGTGAAACCATTGAATTAACTCACCCTAAACACATTAAAAAAGTTTTAAACATCTTCTACAAATTAGTAGGGGTAGTTAGACAGGTGTTTATTAATTTTGATAAAGCCTTCAAAATAGCACAAAAGATGTAACTTCAAGTTACATCTTTTTTTAGTTTATTTTAAATAATTCGATTTTATCTATTTTCTTATTTGATAAAAGTGCTTTATATTGGACCATCTCTACTCCTGGGATTAATTCAAGTGGCTCTTTGATGTAATTAGGATAACTTGGACAAACAGTTATCATTCTAACATTTTCAATTCTTAACTGCTTTTTAATAGATAATGGATAATATAATGACTGCCAAATTAAATGTTTATCATTTGAAATTTTAAGCTCAACAATAACATAGTTGTTGTTTTTATCTACTGCTAAAATATCAATCTTACCCTCTTCAATCTCATATTGTCGTTTAATAGGTCTTAATCCTTCTTCAATTAAATTTAAATTGCAATACAGAAAGTCCTCTAAATCCTCTTCCTTAATGGTTTTAATGTTCTCTGTATTAAAATTAGAAGCATGGATATATCGTAAACATTCTTCCTCAAAAGATATTTTAAATAAATCTTGCTTAAATCCATCAATGCAAGGCACTTCTTTAATTTCCTTTATTTTAAAACGCTCATTTAATAAAGTTAATCGGTAATGATATAAATGATACTTATAATATTTGTCTTTTAAATAGTGCTTAGAACTCGCCTCTGCTTCTTTATTAATCTCATTAAACACTCGCTCAATATAGTCTTTAAAAGCTTGTTTATTATGATTCTCATCCACAACAGCCAATAAATTAGCTCTAAAATCTAACCCTTGAACAATACTTGTTATGCTATTATCAAAAGAGCTATAAAAACTGATAGTTTCTTGCTTATAAACATAATCATAAACACCTAATTCATTTAATAAGAATTTTCCAAAAATAGCTTGTTCATCTTCAGCTTTTTTTAAAGACACCATACATTTGAATCTTAATTTTAAATATCTGTAAAGTACGTCTTCATCTTCGATACCATACTTCATAGATAAATGTTTCATTACAACCTCTTCAATTTCACTTTCATAATTTATCATTTGTAAACACCCTTTTAAATATATTAGTTAAAGCCTCTCTATTTTAAGAAAGGCTTTTTATATTAATCTAAATTTAATTGTTCAAATCCAACTCTAACAATAATCTTAATAAAGTCAGATTTATCAATCTTAATTTTTTCTTTTTCTGTATGAATAACAATAAAATCAATATTTTTCTTAGAATTAGCTAAACTGTGATATAAAACAGCATTTGTAATAGTTGTAATTGGATAAGTCACATCATCTGTAATTTTAATACTTTTTCCCATTAAATACTTTTCAGCCAAATCTTCTGTTTCAAATAAGTGAATGTAATCTTTACTTCCCTCTTTTAAGATATTGTATCTAACAATTCCATAGATAATCTCATCAACCGTTAATGTCTTATGGTAAACATAATTAAATCTACCCTTTTCAATTAACAATTTATTTAACACTTTAATTAGCCTTGTATTAGTTTCAGATACTAATGGGTTGTTTCTTAAGACATCTTCAATGTAGGTAAATAAACAACTTTCATCATTTAAATAACATAACATTGAACTTAATCCCTTGTAATAAAGAGCATCTAACAATATTAATAATTCATTCTTTTTAATTCTTGATAATTTAATAGGATTTACAGCTTGGTATTTTAATGCGATTTCTTCACTTTCAAAGAGCTGAATAGAAATGTGAGCTGTGTCTTGAATTGGAATGATGATTGGGTTTGAAAAGTTATTATCTTCATTAGTTGATATGATAAACTCTTCTTTATCTAATAAGTCATTTAACATCTTAAAATATTGCTTTTTATTTTTATATTTAAAATTAAACAATTCATTTAACATACTTTTTACCTCTCTTTTTCACTTATATAAAACATTATATCATATAGTCAATGAATTATCTATATTTAAAAATATTTATGTAAAGAATAAAAAAAGACATCAAATTTGATGTCTATAATAAAGTACCCATTTTCGCAAGAGTATCTGCAACTGTATTATACTTCACACCACTATGAGCTAATACCTTTTTGAAAACAATCTTTAACCCATATTCTTCTGTGTATTTTTTGTAATACTCAACATAACGTTTTGTTAGTGGTTTATTAGCTTTCCACTCACCTTTAGCCCATGATTCAATCCCTTTATAATCATAACAAACAACAACTTCTTTAATGTCATTTGCTACACATAATTGAATTGTTCTAATCATAGCATAAATTTCACCTGTAACATTTCGTTCAGTTGTATCTGATGTTGGTACTTTACCACAATCTTTAAATAATACTTCATCATTTTTAGTGAAAACAACTCCATAACCAATTGAGTCAATATCTTGTTTATAAGAACCATCAACATAGACCATTACAACATCTTCAAATGATTCTTCTTTCTTTTCAGTAGTTTCCACCTTGTCTTCTGCTTCTACATCATAAGCAAATTCATAAGCACTGTTATAGTCATTAAACTTTTTATAAACAGCTCCTTTAAACCCTTTAATTTGCTCCTCTGCCTCTGACCATGTAGTGTAAACTCCTTTTACCTTACCAACTTTAACACCATAATAAACTTCCTTTTTAGCCATATAAATACACTCCTTTGATAATAAAATAATAATTTAACTATATATCATAAACCCTATATTATAGTGTTTAGTGCTTTGTTTTATAAAAGGTTAATCATTATTTTTCATAACAATTAACCCTTATTTACTGATGAACACATCTTGTTTGGTTTTTAATTGGTATTTTGCTTTTAATTCATTCGTTGGTTTTACGATTTCACCTTTATGTTCTGTAACTAATCGTTTCCAAACCTTATCAAATGCTGTATTTTTAAGCGTAATATTATTATTTTCCTTTATCCATTCTTTTGCTACTACACCCTCTCTATCTAAGTAATATAGAAACAATAATTCTATTTCATGTTTCTCATTCTTAGAATCTTTTGCTTTTTTACTTTTATCTCCACCACCTCTGTTTTTAGTGTAGTTAATTTCCGAGTTTAAATCCGATAAAGATAAGGCTGTTTTTTTAGTTAAATCATAATATCTTATGTTTTTAGCATTTAATATTTTGGAATTTTCAATAATGTTTTCTAAGTTCATTTTTAAAGATGGAATACAATAGAAGTTTGTTGGAGCTTTCTTTGGATTGCTTTCATAGGCTTTATAAATATCATTCTTAATTTCGCTCCCTGGTACTTTATAGATAAGACCTAATAACGTATATAGATTTATGACTTGATTAATTGTTGAAATTGAATAAGGTAAGTCATATTGTTCTTTTAAATATCTTGTAGATACAAAGAAAATAGACTCTCCACTATAAGTGTTAAAGGCTAATGAGTTTTTAGTTCCATAATCATTTAAAGCTACATAGATTTCCATATGCTTTGAGATTAGTTCATTAATATGATTGTAATTTGTAATAACCTCTTCTACTAAGTTAATATTTTCTTTATAAATTTTAATATCATTAATTCTTTTATTATCTACTTTTGAATAACCCATATCAATTAAATAGTTAATAACTTGGTTATAACTGCAATTGAAATAAATAGATAATAAATCATATATGTCTAATGAGTAAGTCAATGCTCCTTTTGTGAAGTATCGCTCTTTCCCACATTCATTTTCGCTAACCCATGAAAAATGATTGCTCACCAATAAACAATCATTACACTGATTTAGTTCTAAATTTAATAACTTTGAAACTTTCCATTTCTTTAAATTGAGATTAAGTGAAATACATTCATTCATGTATTCAATATTGAAAACAGTGCCTTTATAATCTTTTATCTTAGCAAAAATCTTCTTTTTTTGTTTACTTGTTAAAGGATAAACTTTAACCATATTTAATTGTCCTTCAAACACAGTAAAAATACCCCTTCCATAACAAGTTTTATATAAGTAATTATACCATATTTCATCAACTATATTCAACGAAATAGATTGATTTATTTCCAAAAAAAAGATATGGTTTTAACCATATCTCTTATTTAATCATTCCTTTTTTTCGTGCTTCTTTAATCCAGTGAGGATATTCAGTTAATAATCGCTTATATAACTCTTTATCTGAAACTTTGTTTACATCATTTAATTGGAAGAAATCAGCATTATCAATATAACGACCTCTTAAATCATCTAATCTTTCTAAATAATCAAAATAAGCTCCCCCAATACCCACGAACTGCCAGAAAATAGGGTGTCTTGCTACATCAGACATAAATGATGTTGTTTCAGACTTATCGAAGTTATCTCCATCTGTAATAAAGATTACATAGTTTGGTAATGTAGATTCGTCTTCTTGAATGTATTTTTTATATACATCTTTCATAACATAAGAATATTTTGTTCCACCCATTCGATATTTAGGAAGAATTTCTTGATTTACATATCCATAGAAATTATTTAAATTAATTGAACCTAATCGAACGAAACCACTCTCAAAAATCCATAAATCTAATTCAGCATTATCATCAAATTGAGATGCAATAGGCATAATGCGTTCAATAACGCTTTGAACCGTTCCATTTTTATATAAACGCTCCATTGAACCAGAATAATCTAATACAAGTGCAACTCGTGAACGAAGTCCATTTAATTCATTTACACCTAAACAGAAGTCTGATAATTCTTTCTTACGTAAATCTAACTGAAGTAAAGACTCTTCTTTTGATAAATTTAATGTAATTCCAGCACTTTGAATTGGTTGAGTTTGTGTTACTTGATTTGTTGTATCTGATTTCTTTTTATTCCAAAAAAACATATTTTAGTCTCCTTTATTTTAATATTTTCTTATCTTTTGCTTCTTTAATCCATACTGGATATTCAGCTAATAATCTATTATATAATTCTTCATCTGAAATACTTTCCAAATCGTTTACGGAGAAGAAGTTTGCATTATCAATGTATCTACCTGTCATTTCATCTAATTCTTCTAAATAATCAAATGAACTGTTTCCAATACCTACAAACTGCCAGAAGATAGTATGTTTAGATGCATTTACAATTTCTTGTGTGGTGTGAAATTTGTCTGAACTGAAATTATCACCATCTGTAATAAACAATGTTAAGGTTGGTAAATTAGATGGTTCTTCTCTTGTATATTTCTTAACTACATCTGAAATAACAGGAGCATAGGCTGTTCCACCCATTTTATATTTACTTAATAACCTTTCATTTTTAATGTACTCATAATAATTGTTTAAAGAAATGTCCTTAAGTCGATAATAGCCATCTGAAAATAACCAAATCTCCATTTCTTTATTATCGTCAAATTGCATTGCAAGAGGTAATAATCTATCAATTAATTTTTGAACCTTTCCTACTCTGTATAACTTGTCCATTGAATATGAAAAATCCAATACAATGGCAACTCTCGCAGTCAAATCTGTTAATTCTTTTTTCTCTAAACATAAACTTAAAATCATTTCTTTTCGTAAATTTAATTGTTTCAAGCTTTCTTCTTTCTTTAAATTCAATGATAAGTTCTCACTTTGACTTTTATCCAATGTTGGCACATAGTAAGAATTTGATGGCTTATCAACTATTTTTTGTTCTGCATTGGTTTTACCTTCTTTATTTTTATTAAATATCTTTTTTAAGAAGCTCATCACATTCTCCTTTCTTTGATATGGCATAATTATACCATATATATATTTATTTTAACAATGTTTATATATTATTTTTTTAATTTTATTGACTAAAAACAATATTTATATTGCTTTTAGCTTAAATTTGAAGAATTTTTATTTGTAATAGGAAGTCTTAATTTCATTTTATTATAAATAGGAGCTGTTGGAGCTAACCAAATCGTTCCTTCCCCTTTGAATGTATTAAGTAGCCCTTCACCGTTTAAAGCTGAACCAATTAATGATTTATCCGATTTTGTCACAGAAAAATCAACGGTTTCACTTCTTGCAATTGCTATATTGCCGTCAACTTTTAATACTTCTCCTTTTTCAAGGGTGTAAGTTATGATTTCGCTTGATGGGATTGAACTTTCCAAGACTACTATTCCATGACCAGATAGTTTAATTTGAAACATTCCCTCTCCACCTAATACAGTAGAGCTAATGTTTTTTTGCATTTGTGCTGAAACTTCTATTTCATCTGAACAACAATAGAACATTCCTTTATCTACAATAATAGAATTTCCTGTTAACTCAATTACAATGTAATGACTAAATGATGGTTCAAGCCAAACTTCCCCTGTTCCTTTATAGAGAGGTTTCATGGCACTTTCATTTGTTAATCCACCACTAATGGCTTTTTTAAAAACACCTGTCACTCCACCCATTTTAGTTTCAGTTTCGATATGCCCTTTATAAAAATATAAAGCTCCTGCTTCTGTTTTTATTTTTGCATTTTCTAAATTAATTCTAACTTGTCTTAATTTCATATCAACCTCTCTGGCATAAAACAAATTAACTGCAGTTTCTATATCTGTAGCTCCATTTAACTCTTCAAATTCTAATATTTGAAAAGTTGCTCCTTTAAAGGCTACTTCATCTATGATTTTATATTTTTTTTGACTCATTCTTTTTTTTCCTTTCTATTTTTTATTAAAAGAAAAAAGAACCACTCCATCAACTTTTTACAGTATAACTTCTTGGTTCTTTCTTTTGAAATGTACTAACCTCAATCCTCAACTCCTTAACCTGTATAACTTTTTACAGAATATACATTAAAGAAATCTCAAATAAACGTCAGTATAATAAGATTTTGACAAATTAAGAGAGGGGTCTTAATTTATCGTCTTTGTTCATGAACTTAATATATAATAAGCAATATATAAAAAAATATAACTATTTAATAGTTTATACTGCATATTTTATGTTTAATAAAAGAAAAAAAGGCTTAATTAAGCCTTTTTCTGTCTGTATCATTAGTTATTCCACTAATTCAACAAATTTAATTTTAATTGTACCATCTTCATATGTGTTTTTTACAAATTTAGCATTTAATGTTTCACCGACTTTATCTTTACACTTTTTGTATAAGTTCGAATCATCAACTGTTGTACTAAATTGATTATTTTCTCCATAAGCTATTTTAACATCATATGATGCTGGATGCGTTATGCTTGTTGTTGTTTTGCCAACTTTCATTGGTTGAACCCAAGATGGTGAATAGTTCACATCTACTATTGTTACAGTATCAACAAACTCCTCTGATGAAATTAATTTAGCACATCCTACCATGATAAATAAAAGCGTACAAAGCAATGTAACAATCATGAATTTTTTAACCATAGTATCTCTCCTTATTTATGAACATAATTTTATAACTCTTTTACTTCTAAAGACTTGATAGAGCGATATCTTTTTAATCTCTTCTCATCTTTGTAAATTTCGTCCACATCCTTTTTTATGCTTTCATTTAACTTTTTATTAGCCAACATAAGCATTAATAGCTTATTATCGCCACTTTGTTGTGTTCCAAGAAAGCTCCCTGCACCTCTTAATAATAAATCATGCTCTGCTATTTTAAATCCATCTCTTGTTTCTTTGAAAATTTGGAATTTTTCTATGTTTTCACTAATTAAATAACAATATGATTGGTGATTTCCACGCCCTACACGCCCTCTTAATTGGTGTAGCTGTGCAAATCCAAATCTTTCTGCATTTTTAATCATAATAACTGTTGAGTTTGGGACATTAACTCCTACCTCAACAATTGTAGTTGCAATTAATACATCATATTCCTTTTCTTTAAACTTCGTTAAGGCTTCATTGATTTCATCATCTTTTAATTGACCTGTTACCATGCCAACATTAAAACCATGCTTAACAAAAAGTTTTTTAGCATATTCATACTCCTCTTCAATATTAGCTACTCCCTCCATTTTCTCACTTTCCCCCTTTGTGATTAATGGACAAATAATATAAGCTTGTCTACCTTTTTGTAATTCTTTTAAAATTGATTGATAGACTTGATTGATATTTTCTGGTGATACAATATCTGTTTCAATTGGTTTTCTTCCCTTTGGAGAAGCTTTAATTGTTTCTACATCAATCATATCCCCATACATAGTTAAAGCTAAACTACGAGGAATTGGAGTGGCTGACATACTTACTTTGTGAACTCCTTCTTTATTTAATTGCTCCCTTTGATTAACACCAAAACGATGTTCTTCATCAATGATGGATAACCCTAAATTATTAAACTCTACTTTTTCACTCATTAATGAATGTGTTCCAACTATCATATCAAGTTCGCCATTTTTTAAAGATTTTAAAATTGCGTTTTGCTCTCTCTTTTTAAGTTCTGAACTTAAAAAACCAACTTTAAATCCTAATGGCTCTAATCTTTCTTTAACTTCTTCATAATGTTGTTTAGCTAAGATATTTGTTGGAGCAACTAAACAACTTTGATATCCATTTTCACAAACTGATACCATTAATAAGATAGCTACAATTGTTTTACCTACCCCTACATCACCTTGAACTAAGGCATCGACTTTTTTTCCTGTTCTCATTTTTTTAACAATATTTCTTAATACAGAACGTTGTCCATCTGTCAGTTCAAATGGTAATGTGTCCATTAGCTCTTTGGCTTTTACTAATTGTTTAATCTCAACAAAACTATCTTTGATTTCATTACTGCTATTTTCTTTTAACTTAAAATTAAATAAAAATAATTCATCAAATAATAATCTGTTTTTAGCTAATTCAATATCATTTAATGTCTTTGGTTGGTGTAATCCTCTAATAGCTTTTTGTTTTGAAATTAATGAATACTTACTTAATAATACATTCTCTACATAATCTTCTTTATCTACTAATGAAATAGCTGAATTAATTTTTTCAGTTAAAAATGAAGAACTCATTCCTGCAACATTAGAATAAACAGGGTGTATTTTTAAGTTTTCTTCTATTTTCTTTGTGAAGATAGATGGATTAGTCATTGTTCTAAATCCTGCATCCCCCGAAAATCTAACCATTCCACAAGCCAAATACTTTTCTCCAACTTTTAATGTTTTAGCTAAGTAGCTTTGATTAAAGAATGTAATAAACAACTTCCAATTCATATTATCCTTTAAAGTAACATTTATAATTCCATTTTTGTTTGTTACTTTTTCAATCACTCCTACAACAGCCTGTATTTCACCATCAATTAAATATTTGACACACTTAGGCGTTGAATAGTCATCATAACGTCTTGGTAGAAAATTAACTAAATCTTCTACTGTATAAATACCTTTCTTGTTAAATTGATTAATCTTATCTTTTCTTAAATTTAATAATTCTAAATTCATCATATAAACACTCTCCTATTTTTAAAATTTATTTACATAAACCTTTCTTTAAATTTCCATTTATTATATGCAAAATAACTTTTTTAATAAAAAAAGGAATTGATTTATAAATCAGTTCCCTTATGTTACCTATTAATAGGTCTGAAATATCTTTTAATTAGTGAAGTAATTCACAAAAAGCGGACAAAATTTTGTTAGATTTCAGACCTATATGGATGTACTATATAGAATTGGTTGAATTAGAGTGTTTAATATAAAAATGCTCTACTCTCTTCATTAAATAATTTAATTAGTAACTATGTTTTTAATTAAAATGAAAGATTTTAAATATAATGATAATAAGTGAAGATTAAAGAAAGGAGGATTGGGGGTACTTCCCTATGCTATGATTAAAAAAAATAAAAAAAGAGCTGAAACCACTTATTTAACAATGATAGATGGTGAAGTTGTAAAAACAGATACTGCATATCCAAAAGAAGATGATGTGATGATGGAAGAAAATAAGTCTTTTCATGAACATAATGACAATGTTGAAAAAACAAAACCAAAAGGTAAATTTAGAGTTTTATCTCTTATTAGTATTTGTCTAATATTAATTCCTTTTTTATTTTTAGGTTTTAAACTTGGAGCAACATCTATTAATGAAATTCAAAACTTTTCTATATTAGAGGGAGGTAATTCAGAAAATACGAGTGTTAATAATCCGAACGTAACCGATATTTTAGATGTTATTAATAAGTTTAATCAAAGTATGACCATAAGCTATAATGGTTTAAAAGATGAAGTATTGCTTTTTGTAAATAACAAATCAAGCTCATATTCAATTAAGAAAAGCATAACAACTCGTATAAGCACTCTTGAAAGTAATAGAGATTATATATTAAAAAAAGAAAGTTTATTTATGGAGGCTGACCAAGAAGCATTGTTTGAGTTGTTAGTTGAGCGAGTTGATACCCTACTTTCGTTTTTAAATTCATATTCTAATAATTTATCAAGAAGTAATGCAGTAAATAGTTTTAATGAACAAATTATTTTTGATAATAATTTATTACAAAATGAAATTTCATTAATCAAAACATTTTTAACATCAAATAACATTTCATATTCATCTAATGAAAATCAAATC
>ERZ1673743.3412-NODE-3412-length-12265-cov-6.797789_pt1 | contig 12265 bp, 15 predicted proteins | sample MGYA00580197_ERZ1673743 | MGnify/ENA primary metagenome ERZ1673743 (study PRJEB41218, sample SAMN15661795) | gut metagenome | host: Homo sapiens | place: Canada: London | collected 2015-08-20/2019-03-30 | study: EMG produced TPA metagenomics assembly of... | reverse complement strand
TTTTATGCTGTCGGTTATTGCGGCTGCTCCGCAGACGGTTCGTAACGGAAGCGCTGCAGGGTCTGCTCCAGTGCGTTCAGGTCCACCGGCTTGGACAGGTGGGCGTTCATGCCGGCATCCAGGCTCTTTTTGACGTCCTCGGCAAAGGCGTTGGCTGTCATGGCGATGATGGGAATGGTCCGGCCCAGCGGGTTTGCACCGCTGCGGATCATCCGGGTGGCTTCGTAGCCGTCCATGCCGGGCATCTGCACGTCCATCAGGATGGCGTCGTACTCACCGGGGGCCACGGTCCGGAATTTCTCCACGACCTCGGCACCGTCGCGGCAGATGGTGCAGGAAGCGCCCCGCATCTCCAGCAGGGACTGCAGGATCTCGGCGTTGATCTCGTTGTCCTCGGCGCAGAGGAAGCGCATCCCGTGCAGCGACGGGCTGTCCTGCGCCGGGGCAGGGCAGACGGCGGGTGCTGCCTGCGCCGTTTCTTCGCAGATCTTGAAGTCCAGCACCACCTCGAAGCGGGTGCCCTTGCCCAGCTGGCTTTGCAGCGTGATGACACCGCCCATCATGTCCACGATGTTCTTGGTGATGGCCATGCCCAGGCCGGTGCCCTGCACCTTGTTGGTCACCGAATTCTCGGCCCGGCTGAAGGACTCGTAAATGTGCTTCTGGAACGCTTCGCTCATGCCGATGCCGTTGTCGGTAACGGTGAACTTGTAGCGGGCATAGTGGCCGCTGCGGAGGATCTCCTCCACATTCAGCGAGATGCTGCCGCCATGGCCGGTGTACTTGACCGCATTGGACAGGATGTTGAGCAGTACCTGCCGCAGGCGGGTGGCGTCGCCTTCCACATTCTCGTGGAGCAGATCGTGGACCTGTACGGTGAACTGCTGGTCCCGCAGCACGGCCTGCTGGCGGATCACGCTGTCCACCTGCGCGATCTGCTCGGCCATGCGGAAGGGCTGGATGTTCAGGGTGGCCTTGCCGCTTTCGATCTTGCTCATGTCCAGGATCTCGTTGATGAGGTTCAGCAGATGCCAGCTGGCGGTCTTCAACTTGTCAATGTAGCCCTGCAGCTTGCCCGGGTTTTGCAGGTCGTTTTCCATCAGGCTGGCCAGGCCCACGATGGCGTTCATCGGGGTACGGATGTCGTGAGACACGTTGCTCAGGAAGGTGGTCTTGGCCGAGCTGGCGCTCTCCGCCTGCTGCAGGGCCGCCCGCAGCTCTCGCTGGCTTTCCTGCAATTTCTGGTTCAGCTTCCGGGCCTGCCGGGCGGCTTCTTTGGCGTTTGCCTCAGCGATGCGCGACCGGCGCAGCGAGACAAGGATGACCGCCAGGATCATCCCGAAGAAGGTGATCAGCATCACGGAGACGACAAGAAAATTATCCTTTACAAAGTCGGTCACGGTCACCTTTTCCAGCGAGGCCTCGTACATGGGCAGCGCACCCGTCAGCATGGAGGCCGGGATCGTGCGCAGGGTCTTGTTCAGGATCGACATCAGGGTGACATCTCCGCGTGCCACGGCAAAAGAGACATTGCCGTCCTGCGTGAGGAAAACGCTGTGGAGCCTTTTGTCCTCACGGTACTTCGCGACCTCGCCGGATTCGGCAAGCAGGCAGTCGTTTTCGCCGCTGCGCATAGCTGCCTCGGCATCCTTCAGGGAATTGTACTCGACGATGTTCCAGTCCGGATAGTAGTAAGAAACGTACCATTTCAGCAGCAGGTCATCCTTCAGCAGAGCAACGGTGTTCGCATGGTTCTCGTTGAAGGAATTCTGCGCCGTGACTGCCGCCATGTTCAGGGTCAGGACCGTGTTGGACAGAACGAAGTTGTTCTCTTCCGCTACATAGGGGTTCTGGGCAAAATGGAAGATGAGGTCGATCTGGCCGTCTTTCAAGGCCTGGACCTCCTCTTCCATGGAATCATACCCGACCAGTGAAAAATCCAGCTTCTGGTTGCTGATGCTGTCGGATGCAAAGGTGATGTAGTCGTTGATCACTCCCACCAGCTGCCCGCTCTCCGGCACATAGGTACTGATGCCGGCATCGCTGGTCAGAAAACCGATCCGGATGTCTCCATGCTGCGTGACCCAGTCCTGTTCCTCGCTGGACAGCACAGGCGTATAGGAGGCAGAAAGATACCGCTGGTGCAGCTCGTCAGCGTAAAACGGCTTGTCGAATTCCATCTTGCGCATGGCGTGATCCAGCTCTTCCTTCAGGTCCTGCCGGGTCCTGCTGATGGCAAAGTAGATGTCGGAGCCGCCGGTCTGGGCAATGGCAGACATGCCGTATTCCACCCAGGCAGGCGTCTCGGTGGAAATGACGCAGTCGATCTCGCGGTCCTGCGCCTGCTGCTTGTCCTGCTCGAAGCTGTTGGACCACACATATTGCAGATGCAGGCCGTGATCCTCCTCCCACTGATAGAACTGGGCGGCCTGCACGCTGGTTTTCAGCAGGGCGATGCGTTTGCCGTTCAGAGTGCGCAGGTCCGAGGCCGAAATGTCCGTGTGGGTCAGGTCGGCATACAGATAATAGATTTCCCGGCCCATCGGCAGCTCACTGAACAGCATGTCCTGTGCACGGTCCTCGGTGTAGGAAACATCAGCCATCAGGTCGATCTCGCCGTTTTTCAGCATTTCCAGCAGCTCCGACCAGCCGGCCTTGACGTATTCGTAAGTCCAGCCGGTGTATGCCGCGACCGACTGCTCGTATTCGTAGGCATAGCCGCTGCGCTCGCCGTTCTTGCCCGTGATATTGTAGGCGTCCTCATACCAGCCCACACGCACCACTTTTGACGCGGCTCCCGCTGCGTGTGCAGGAAGCGGCAGCAGCGCAAGCAGGCACGCCAGCGCTGCCAGAAGGCAGGCCCATCGGCGCAGATTCACCCTGATCTGACACATAAACAACTCTCCTCACAGAAATCCTCTGGGTTTGTCCGCCGTCAAGGCTGCTGCCGCAGGCTCCGCACCGGGAAGCAGACGGCATTTCTACATAACATCCCAATTTAATTATAGCGCTGCAAACCCCGCCTTGCAAGCGGTTTTATCGGTTTGATACGGCCAAAACGCTGCCGGCGGGGCGCTGTGCCTGCAGCCCGCGCCGGCGCGGCATGGCTCTGCCTGCCGGAACATGCCTGCTGCCGCTGCACAGCCTGGGAAACGAACCGTTGAACGAACAGGAAAAAAGTGCTCACGCTGCCCGACGCTTCCCATCCGAGAACACGAGTGGATATTGACAATTTGAGTGGTTTCTGCTATCCTATAAACCAGTGATTTGTCACAGGCGGAAGGCATTATCAATCGGCAGACCGCCCTTCGGAAAACAATAAAATAAGCTGGTGTGGCGCAATGGCAGCGCAACTGATTTGTAATCAGTGGGTTGCAGGTTCAACTCCTGTCACCAGCTCCAACAAAAAGAGCCTAGATTGGTTAAAATCTAGGCTCTTTTCTTTTACCGTAACACACTATTTAACACACTTTTGGGAGCTGTAACACACTATCAACCGTTTGGGGGCTCTGGCCGCTGCTCTGGGTGGCGGTCAAAGTAGCCATCCGCTTCAAAGGCTGCATAGTGCTCCCGTATCATCTGATCGCGCCAGGCGTAATAGTCAAAATGTTCAGCCTCCTTCTTTTCCAAGTATTCCACGGTGCGTTCCTGCACGCTGCCATAGCGGTTCCAGGCGTTCCAGCCGGTGCCCGTCCATGCCTTGGCGGACAAAATGTCGTCATGCCATCGGGCAAGGGCGGGATTTCTGCGCAGACATTGAAAGCCGTGCCGTTCGATTTGGTTCACGCGGTTGCCAGAAATGCCGATCGCATCCCCGATCTCCCGGAGGGTCTGGCCCTTGTAGTAGTGGCGGCGTATCACGTCGGCCTCCCGGTCTGCCAGCTTGCCCAAAGCCTCCTCCAGGGCTGCGTGGAGCTCCTGGGTATAGATTTCCTCCTCGGCAGCCTGGAACGCCTGGGCGGCTCCCGAGTCCTCTTGCAGGTCTCCCAGGACGCTGCCGCTGTCCTCCGGGCCTATCGGGGTATCCAGGCTGGTGCAGTCGTTCAGGGGGTCGGCAGCGGTCCGCAGCTGCTTGCCCTCGGCGGTGGTGATGATCCTGGCATGATCTCCGCACACGGCCTTGTTGATCTGGCTTTGCACATAGTAGCCAAGCAGCGTTGCAAAGGAACCTTTTTCGGGGTCATAGGCTTTGGCAGCAGCCTGCACGGCAAAGAATCCCTCTTGGTCGAAGTCCTCCAGCGTGATGCCGTGTTCATCAGCAACGGCTTTGTTCCGGTCGTACCACTGCCAGAACCAGCGGTGCAGCAGGCCCTTGTTGATCTCCCACAACTGGCCCAGTGCAAAGCTGTTCCCGGCAGCGGCCAGAGCGGCAAGGGCTGCGTTTGTGTCCTGCTGGCCGGTGGCCTTTGCTGGCTGCTTTTCCATGATGCCGAACTCCCTTCCAAAGAAAAAACGCCCACAGCGTGAACCGTGGGCGCTAAATTTCGGCATTTTGCCGAAAACCCGCGCTGCAGCACCCCACGATCAGAGCGCCGCCGGGGACAAAATGCACAGATCAGGCCGTTGCCTGATAGTAAATGCCGGACTTCTTGTTGTCCAACACAAAGGCGTCATAGCAGACGCGGCCGGTGACGATCGTGCCGCTGGAAAGCGGGGTGTCGTTGTGGATGCCGAAATCCTCCAACTTGACCGGGGCCACGGTCGCAGACGGGTGTGCCAGCATAAAGCCGAATTTGGACGGCAGCCGGATGGCGGGCACCTTCACGACGGCTGCACCGTCGATCATGGCCACGACGCCGCAGGCGCGCATCTCTGCGCCGATCTCGGTATGATCGAACTCGACGGCCTGTTTCAGCAGGGCATAAGATGCCGGAGTGACAACCAACACGCGTTCGGTCTCCGGCACCTCTGCGTCGTCCAGCGCCTGAGACGCGGCCAGCACGGCGGCATAGATGTTGGACTTGGTCAGCGCTGCGGCTGCGGGCTTGTGGCCTGCACCGGCGGTCATGACGGAATAGACGTTGGTGTCAACCTCCGGCACGACAACCTCGCGCAGTTCGCGGGCCAGAGCGGTGCCGGCTTCCAGCTGTCCGGCGGTCTCGTCCTCGTCCAGACGGTCAACGTTGAAGATGAACGAACGGTCATGCTTCAGAAGCATCTCTTCCGTGGTCGCGGACAGGTCCAGCAGCTTGCCATACCGGGACAGACCTTCACTGTCTGCCGGTTCGGTGCTGCGGTTGCGGGAATAGTCGTTCATGGGCGCGGTGCTGATCTTGTACAGCTTGATGGCATGGGCACCGGTCCAATCAAAGTCGGTGTTGGTAAGCAGGCTGATCTTGCTTTCCGCTTTGAAAAGCTCGTCGGTCTGCGGGGCGTACTTGGTGGTAAGTTCAACGGACATGTATTATAACCTCTCAGTATGATCTAAATTCTTTGGGCTTGTGCTTCCGGTTCGGGCTGAAAGCCTTTGCGGCCACGTCCGGCACGCTGGGTGCGTGGTACGGCTCGCCGTTGCGCACAACCGGATAGCTGGGTTCTGCAAAGCGCTTGATTTTGTTTGCCTGCGCGGTGCACTCTTCTTCGGTCTCGCCGGTCAGCAGCTCGGCAGGAACGCCGGTCTGGGTGGACACCCTGCCGCGCATCGCCTGCAGGGCGGTGGCCTTGTTCAGGCTGTCCAGCTGGCCCTGTAGAGCGTCAGCGCGGGCGTTGGCCTGCTGCAGCTCGCTGGCGCGGGCTTTCAGTTCGTCGTAATCGGCATACTTGGAGCGCTCCCGGCTCAAGCGGTCGGCCACTATGGCATTGACCTCAGCTTGTGTAAAGGTGCGTTCCGGCTGCTGCTCTCCTGCGGTGGTGGGGGTTGCTTCCTGTTTCACAGTTTCCATTGTGGTTCCTTTCCCGGCCTTTCCGCGGCCGTGTGCGTGTATTTTTTAGCCCCTGACAAAACGCGTGTGTGTAAATGCTCCGGAGGGGTTCAAACGGGCCGCCATACACCCGTTTTGCACCCTCTGCGAAAATTTACCCGTGTGTAAATCGGCGCTGGACAGTGTGGGGGTCGCCGTGGGCGGGGGCGGGGGCCCTCCCCCACCCCCTTTTTCAGCCGCCGGAATGCACCGGAAAACACACAAAAAACGGGCTTTTTCAAGGGATAAAGCTATAAAATGCGCCTGCGCTCGTGCGCATCGGCTACGATCATGCGAACGCGGGCACGTTTGCGGCTTCCTGTGCGCACGGTCTGGCTGTGGTGGACGTGGTGGAGGACAGAACCAAACAGAGCAAAGCAGCATACCCACAGACAAACAAAAAAGGCACAAGGAAAGCGCGCAATTGCGTTTTCCCTGTGCTCTATGGCAAACCGTTTTCGGTCGGTACTCTATGCCCTTTCAGTATAGCATATCAAAACCGGAACGTCAAATACACAATGCAGCGGTCGCCGATCTGGCTGCTGTGCACGCGGCAGGAGCCGAAGAGCTGCACCAGCACGGCCTGTACCCTCTGGGCCTGTTTGACCTCCCCCAGAGTATACGACAGGGTGATCTTCATTCGGACACCCCCCTGTCATTCGGGGCGGGGGTGGTTTTGACCCCGCCGGGGGTCTCTTCCAGAAAATGCAGCACGGCAACGGCCCGCCCGATGATCTTCACGCTGTCCCGGTCTGCTACCGGAATAATAAGACTTCTGCGTTTCAGGTCTGTGGGCACAAGGGCAATGTACCGGCGATGCTGCCAGACGTGGCAAATCTCCACGCTGTCAGATGTCTGCACGGCGGCGATCTGGCCGTTGTCCACATGGTCGCAGGCGGCAAAGTAAACAATGTCACCCGCGCGGATGCCGTCGCCGCTCATGCCGTCATCGTCCATGATGAACGAATAATCCGCCGAAATATCCGCCGGGGCGTTCACGGTCTGTTCCATCTCGCCCACCTCCTTAGCGGTTCCCGCTGAACCAGCAGGCCACAGCGCCGATCAGGCACCACGCAAGGAAGGGTGCCACACAGGTAAAGTGATACATAGTCATTGCAAAAATCCTCCTGTTTTGTTAAACTAGGGGCGGTATTGGTCGTTGCAAACTATACCGCCCGTTGTGCCGCCCTCCCTGTTGCCGCAGGGAAGGCGGCTTTCTTGTTACTTGGGCTGGTTTCTCTCGGTTCGCTCGTTGTTCGGTCGGGGTTCAGCCGATCAGGTGGGACGCATACACCCACACAAGGCGTAACTGCCGGAAATCGGCAGCGGCCAACAGTTTGACGATTGCGCCGGTCAAGGCCCGGCGGGTGGTTGGCTCGTGCATGGGGTTCACCTCCTTTGCGTTTCATCACCGGACAGCAGCTCGCTGATGCTGTTCAGGTCGGACGATTCAAAAAACATCTTCATGGTCAATCCTCCTTTTTGTGCTCCTTCTCCCACGTTTCCAGATATGCCTTGATGAACGCACACAAGGCACACAGGGTGTCGATCTGGCCGCTGCTGTCAGTGATTGCGGCGCGCACGATGGGGTGAAAGGCTTTAAAGACGTTTTCCGGCATGGTTGCATGCAGGAAAAAAATATTGCTGTTGATGTACGCGATATACAGCTCGCGTGCGCTGGGCGTCTCGTAGCGGTAGGGACCATGGATGCCGGGTCGATTCTGTTTCATGTTGTCATCTCCAAAAAACGTTGACGGGTCTTGTCGAATGCAATATGCACTTTGCCGGTCTGGCCCTCCTTGTTTTTAGCAAGAATGGCTTGATAGCGTTCACCATCATCGGACAACAGCAGAATTGCGTCCGCGTCCTGTTCCAGCTGGCCGGATTCCTTCAGGTCTGCGGCGCTGGGGGCCGTGTGGGCTGCGTTCCGGTTCAGCTGGGCCAGAGCTACCACCAGCATTCCGGTGGTCTGTGCAAGCTCGTGCAGGGCAATGGAAATGCCGGTAATCTGCTGGTATCGGTCTTTTGCATTGCCGTCTGCCAGCAATTGCAGATAGTCAATGTAAACGACTTGGGCTTTCATCCGCTGCGCCTGCGCCTTTACCCAGGCAACACCCTTGCCGGATGCCGAACGGATGAACAACGGCAGCTTGTGCAGGTCTGCCAGATGGTCAAGGTCTGACTGTAGCACGCGTTTGCCCTTCACATCGGCCAGCGGGGCTGCCAGACGGTTTGAAATAATGCGGGTGGTCAGGGTGTCGGGGTCGGTCTCAAGGCTGAAATAACACACGCTCAGCCCCCGCCGGGCCTGTTCGCAGGCCATTTGCAAGGACAGGGCCGTCTTGCCTGCGCTGGGCCTGCCGCCGATGATAAACAGATTGCCGGGCGAAAGGTGCAAATAGCGATCCAGCACGCCGATGCCGGTAGGCAGGTAGGCGGCTTTCTTGTCCAGATTGCGGATGTAGTTGTCTACCAGTTCCCCGATGGACTTAAAGTCCTGTTCTTCCCGGTCAAGGGTCAGGGCTTCGCCCATCTGGCTGTACAGGTCGGGCAGGTCTGCAAAGGTGGTCAGCGCGCCTCCGGCCTGCAATGCCAGCGCCTGAAACCGGGTCAAGGCTGCCTGTTCCCGGATGATCTGCACCCATGCTTCCACGTTGGCGCGTGTCGGGCGCACGCACTCGGCGTTGTATTCATCCGCACAGGACATGATAACGGACTTCTGGTCCGGGTAGCGGGCACAGAGCTGCACCGTGTCCAGCGTGCCGGTGGTTGTCCAGAACCCAGACACGGCAGCGAACACCGGTTGCAAATTCGGCTCGAACTGCTCAATGTCAAGATCCGGCAGGGCATACGGTGCAAGTTCTGGCTGCACCAGCAGCGTGCCAAGTAAAACTTTTTGGGTGTTCATGTTAAATCCTTCCATTCTTTTTCCGGCGGCTTCTTCCGGCTTTCCCGGCGGGCTGTCACGTCTCCCATGGTGCGCACACCATCGGCCTGCCAGCCCTTCAGGATGCCGTCAACATAGCGCCACTTCCGCACGCCGTTCTCGGCGGCTTCGTCAAATGCCGCTTGGATGATCTCCACCGGGAACACCTCCTGCCAGCGTTGCAGCTTGTCCAGCGCTGAACGTGGGAAGTCTCCAATCACCTGTTGGAAGTGCTGCACCAGCTGGGCAAGGTCTGTGTCTGTTCTGGCGGGGGCGGCGGTCTCCCTACTACTCTCCACTACTCTATTCTCTTCTATACTATTCTGGGTGGTCAGTTGGTTGTCACTTGGTATACCAATGGTTGACAGTTGGTTGTCACTTGGTATACCAATGGTTGACGGTTGGTTGTCACTTGGTATACCAATGGTTGACGGTTGGTTGTCACTTGGTATACCAGCGAAAATATAACGTCTGGATGCGCTTTCCCTTAGCTGGGAAAACTCATCTTGAAATATTGTTGGTTTATGACGGTCACCGCGAAGGTAATTATTAACTTTCCAGTCGCTGATTACGATAACTCCTGTGCGGAATGTGATGATATAGCCAGATTCAACAAGAACCGTCAAATCCTGCTCACTGCATCCAGTGATCCGGATGATGGATCGTGGATTAGAAACAAAGCCGTCATCATCGCCCTGCATCCCCAAATGAAAATACAGGGCTTGTGCTGTCAGTGGCAGGCTATAGAATGCGTCCGTTTCGGTCACATCAACCGAAAACATTCTTTTGTTCGCCAATGTCTCACCCTGCCTTCTTCTTGGCCGTCGGCTCGAAGAAATACCGTCCGATTTCCTCCGGCTTGATCTCCAGCACCTTGCACAGGGCGCTGATCTGGTACGCGTCAAACGGGCGGTTGCCGTTTATGCGCTGGCTTAATGTGGCCTTGGGGATGCCTGCCGCCTTTCCAAGTTCTTCCTGGTTGTAGTCCAGTTGAACCATCCGCATGCGCAGGTTCTTGAATGGTCTGTACATGGTTAGTCCTCCTCAATGATCTCGGTCACGTCCACGCCCAGGGCGTCGGCGATCTTGCCCACGGTGGACGGCATAACCGACTTGCCCAGATTGATGTTCCGGCAGGTCTGTGCCGACACGGTGCAGTGGTCGCGCAAGTCGCGCTGGTTCCAGAGCTTCCGCGCAAGGGCAATGTTCAACTTGCTTTTGGAAATCTTCATGGTTATCACCTCACTTTAGACCAAAACTGGTCTGTACCGTGAATTATAGCAGACCTCAATTGGTCTGTCAATAGCAAAAATAGATTCTTTTTGGTCTGGACTTTTCGCAAAAGTCCTGATATAGTAAAAGAGAGGTGATTCGATGACTATTGGAGAAAAGATAAAAAAGGCTCGCACGGATGCCAAAATGACGCAGAAGGAACTGGCTGAAAAATGCGGTATGGCTGATTCTGCAATCCGAAAATATGAATCCGGAAAAGTTGTGCCGAAGCTGGATACCATCGCAAAAATTGCGCGCGCAATGGGTCTGTATGCTGGTGATCTGGTGGACGCAGGGCAGTGGGGGCAGGTGCAGCCGGGTGAAGATAGTGAAACGACCAGCGCTGCAGAATCCCAGCTGCTTTTCCACTTCCGCGCCCTGAACGATGACGGCCAGAGCGTGGCAGTTGACCGCGTGGAAGAACTCGCCCAGATACCGAAGTACCAGCGCGCCCAGAACGCCCCACAGGACGCGCCCGCCGGGCTGGACGATAAAGAACCCGCCGAAAAATAAAACGCCCACAGCGGGCAGCTGTGAGCGTGTGACGGCTGAAAATTCAGCTGTGAGTTTTAATCCCGCAACAGTTGCGGATTTAAATGGTCAACTGTTGACCATTTAAGTTGCCGCACAGTGCGGCAACGGGGGCACATTCCCATTTTGGGATTCTGCCCTAAATCGGGGCAGGGTGTCGTGAAACACGACGGTAAAGGGGGAGTTGTCGCATAATGCGAAAACTCCGATAGTGGCAGCTCGTCTCACAATGAGACAAGCTCTGACCGTTGTCCAATTGTTGGACAACGGTAAACGCTGGATGTTGCCGAACAGTTCGGCAATATAAAACCGTTGTCGCACAATGCGACAACGGGAGATTCGTCATTTTGACGGCTGATAGTCTCCGATCGGGCCGCGATCAGAGCGCTGCCGGGGGCAAAATGCACAAAGGAAGGGGGCAGCCAGATGAGCAAGAGAACCAACACGGCCCAGTGGGAAGAAAAATACCAGCGCTGGCGCATTGCCGTGCAGAAAGACGGCGAACGGCGGCAGTTCTACAGCTCGAAGCCGGGCCGCACAGGCCAGCGGGAAGCGAACGCAAAGGCAGATGCCTGGCTGGATGATGGGATAGGTGTCAAGGCCCGCCGGGTGGATGAGCTGTATAAAGACTGGTACGCCACACTGGAAAAGACGAACGGCACCGGCAACTGCCGCAACGTTGAGAGCCGCTGGCGCACACGCATTCTGCCCGCGATTGGGAAGAAGCGCATTACCAGCCTGACAGAGCAGGACTTGCAAAACGTGGTGGATGATGCCTATTCGGACGGCCTGAGCAAGAAGAGCCTGCAATCCTTGTGCGCTGATATGCGGGCATTCTGCCGGTATTGCCGGGCGCGGAAGTTGACCACGTTCAACCCGGAAGGGCTGCACGTCCCCGCCGGGGCCCGTCTCAAGGGCAAGGCGATCATGCAGCCGGATGCCCTGCAAGTGTTGTTCAGCGTGGACACAACCCTGTATCGGGGCAAGCGCGTGCACGATGACTTTATCTGTGCATACCGGTTTGCCATCCTCACGGGCATGCGGCCCGGTGAGCTGCTGGGGTTGTGCTGGGATGATGTGCGAGGCGATACCGTCACGATCAGGCGCGCCGTGAACGTGCTGGGGGAAGAAACCCACGGCAAAAACGAAAACGCGGTGCGGGCCTTTGCCCTGTCTGGCTTCTCCCGTTCCGTGCTGGAGCAGCAGCAGGCCGTGACCGGGGCAGGGGACAGTGTGTTTGAAATCAAGTCGGAGGGCTATTTCTATAAGCGCTGGCAGGTCTATCTGCGGGCCAATGACCTGCCGCCGGTGTCGCTGTACTCGCTGCGGCACACGTTCGTGTCCATCGTGAAGAGCCTGCCGGAGGGCGAAATAAAGGGCCTTGTGGGCCACAGTCAGAGCATGGACACGTTCGGATGGTACAGCCACGAACTGACGGGCGACGCTGAGAACACGGCTCGTGATGTGGATGCAAGGTTCATCAAGCTGCTTGGCAGCGGCTGAAAAAATAACACACTTTTTAACACACTTCTGGGGCGGTGGGTAGGAACCGCGTTTCTGGATAAAAATTTATTCAACGCTTTTCCGTTTGATTTCTGCGCAAAAAATCCCGGATTTTTGCCTGAAATCGTCCGCA
>ERZ1673743.3411-NODE-3411-length-12270-cov-4.391077_pt1 | contig 12270 bp, 11 predicted proteins | sample MGYA00580197_ERZ1673743 | MGnify/ENA primary metagenome ERZ1673743 (study PRJEB41218, sample SAMN15661795) | gut metagenome | host: Homo sapiens | place: Canada: London | collected 2015-08-20/2019-03-30 | study: EMG produced TPA metagenomics assembly of... | reverse complement strand
TACCTCGGCGAGCCGTCGCCCTACGACACCGATGCGTGGCCCAGCCACAGTTCGGTGTTCGGCATCGTCGACCTGGCGTCGCTTCCCAAAGACCGTTACTATCTCTACCGTTCGCAGTGGAATACCGCCGAGCCCACTCTCCATGTGCTGCCGCACTGGAACTGGAAAGGGCGCGAAGGTGAGGTGATACCTGTATTCGTATATACCTCGTATCCGAAAGCCGAGCTGTTCATCAACGGCCGCAGCCAGGGTATGCGCGAGAAAAATGACTCGACCCTGCAGACACGCTACCGCCTGATGTGGAACGAGACCGTTTACGAACCGGGTGAAGTGAAGGTCGTGGCTTACGACGCCGACGGCAATAAGGCCGCAGAGAAGACCGTGCGCACCGCCGGCAAGCCTCACCATCTGGTGCTTTCCGCCAACCGTGACGCCATAGCCGCCGACGGCGATGACCTGGCATACATCACCGTGCAGGTGGCCGATCGCGACGGCAACATAGTGCCCACCGACAGCCGCCGGGTGAAATTCGCCGTGAAGGGCGCCGGTTCGTTCGAGGCTACGGCCAACGGCGATCCCACCTGCGTGCTCCCTTTCCAGAATGCCGAGATGAATCTGTTCAGCGGAGCCGCGACGGCTATCGTGAGGAGCGGCGACATGCCGGGCGACCTCGTGTTCACCGCATCCGCCCCCGGTGTGAAACCCGCCACCGCGGTCATCAAGGTGAAATGACCGTTCTGAAAAACGACCTTTTTCAATTTACTGTGTTTCCAAGGTAATCAAGGTAATCAGATTGCCCGAGAGAGTCTGTTTACGTTTTCAGGTGATTTCCGTCATCCCCGACGGGGTAAAATCGGTCAAAAATGGGTGCAAAATCATTCAATGACCGATTTTGACCGAAAAATGACCTTAAAACGTAGGCAGACTCTTGGTTTTTTAATGTAATTTTGAGGTGCGGCAGGTGTATGCGCCCTCAGGGTGCTTGCCTGCCTGCCAAATCCGATCTTACCAACATACACAATACGATGAAAGATAAAATCCTGCAAGAGTTCAAAAAGCGTTTCTCAACCGAGCCGGCTTTCTATGCCTCGGCCGGACGTATCAACCTTATCGGCGAGCATACCGACTATAACGGCGGTTTCGTATTCCCCGGTGCCATCGACAAAGTGATCATGGCCGCCATCGCCGCCAACGATACCGACAAGGTGCGCGTCTACTCGATCGACATCGACGACTACGCCGAATTCGGCCTCAACGAGGAGGACGCTCCCGCCCAGTCATGGGCACGCTATATATTCGGTGTGTGCCGCGAGATCATCAAGCGCGGCGGCACTGTCAAGGGTTTTGACGCTGTCTTCGCCGGCAACGTGCCTCTGGGCGCCGGCCTGAGCTCGTCGGCCGCCCTCGAGAGCTGTTTCGCTTTCGCCCTGAACGACATGTTCAACGACAACTCTATCGACAAGTTCGAGCTGGCACGCATAGGTCAGTCTACCGAGCACAACTACTGCGGCGTGAACTGCGGCATCATGGACCAGTTCGCATCCGTGATGGGACAGGAGGGCAAGCTGATGCGCCTCGACTGCCGCTCGATGGAGTTTGAATACTATCCCTTCAAGCCCGAAGGCTATGAGCTGGTGCTCCTTGACTCGGTAGTGAAACATGAGCTGGCCGACTCCCCCTACAACAAGCGCCGCCAGTCGTGCGAGCGCGTGGCAAAACGTCTCGGTCTGGAGACCCTGCGCGACGCCACCATGGAGATGCTTGACGCTGTAAAGACCGACATCACCGCCGAGGATTACTTCCGCGCCAAATTCGTCATCGAGGAGAAAGACCGCGTGCTCGCCGTCTGCGACGCCCTCAACGCCGGCGACTACGAGACCGTGGGCCGCAAGATGTACGAGACGCACCATGGCCTCTCGAAAGACTATGAGGTGAGCTGCGAGGAACTCGACTTCCTCAACGACATCGCCAAAGAGTGCGGCGTCACCGGCTCGCGCATCATGGGCGGCGGTTTCGGCGGCTGCACCATCAACCTGGTGAAGAACGAACTCGCCGACAAGTTCATCGAGACAGCCAAAAAGCGTTTCGCCGAGAAATACGGCCATGAGCCTAAGGTCTATCCTGTAATCATCAGCGACGGCGCCCGCAAGGTGGCCGACAAGGAGGCGTGACCATGGATAGCCGCAAGACAGTGCTTGTATCCGGCGGTGCCGGATATATCGGCACCCACACCGCAGTCGAACTCATCAACGCCGGTTATGACGTGGTGATCATCGACAACCTCTCGAACTCAGAGAAGGAGGCCGTGGAGGGTGTGCGCCGCATCACCGGTCGCGACGTGGCGTTCGAGATTGTCGACACCTGCGACAAGAACGCCCTGCGCCGTGTGTTCGAGAAATACCCCTTCGACACCGTTATCCATTTCGCCGCCTATAAGGCTGTAGGCGAGTCGATGGCCGAGCCGCTGAAATATTATCAGAACAACCTTGTCTCTTTCATGAACATCGTGGAGATGATGAAGGAGTTCAACCGTCCCAACATCCTGTTCTCGTCGTCGGCCACGGTATATGGCGAGGCCGAGCACCTGCCCGTCACCGAGCAGACTCCGCGCCAGCCGGCCACCTCGCCCTACGGCAACACCAAGCAGATTGCCGAGGACATACTGCGTGACTGCTGCCGCGCCTACGAGGGGATGTACGGCATCGCCCTGCGCTATTTCAATCCCATCGGCGCCCATCCGTCGGCGCTGATCGGCGAGCTGCCGCGCGGCGTGCCCAACAATCTGGTGCCCTTCATCACGCAGACCGCCGCCGGCATCCGCGAGTGCCTGAGCGTGTTCGGCGATGATTATGACACCCCCGACGGCACCTGCTTGCGCGACTATATCGACATCGTCGACCTGGCGAAAGCACACGTGGCCGCTGTAGACCGCATGACCTCGGGCCGCATGGACGCCCGTTACGAGATATTCAACGTCGGTACAGGCAATCCGGTGTCGGTGCTCGAGCTCATCACCACTTTCGAGCGCGTGAACGACCTCAAACTCCCGTATAAGATTACCGGACGCCGACCGGGCGACGTGCCCGCTGTATGGGCCGACACGTCGGTGGCCAACGAGGTGCTTGGCTGGAAAGCCGAGCGTACGCTCGACGAGACCCTCCGCGCCGCCTGGGAATGGGAGAAACATGTAAGGAACATCAAATGATCACACAGACAAAGAAAGGCGACATCACGTTGCTCACCATCGTCAACGCGTCGGGCGCGTCGGTGACACTTTCGACCCTCGGGGCCGGAATCGTGTCGGTGAACGTGCCCGACCGCGAGGGGCGCATGGCTGATGTGGTGCTCGGATATGCCGATCCGGCCGATTATATGGCCGACGGCCCCTGTGCCGGGAAAATCCCCGGCCGCTACGCCAACCGTATCGCCAGGGGGCGTTTCACCGTCGGCGGCCGCGAATATCAGCTTGCCATAAACAACGGGCCGAATGCCCTGCACGGCGGCCCAACCGGATTCCAGAACCGTATCTGGACAGTCGAGAAAGCCGATGTCGACACCGTAGTGCTCTCATATACCTCGGCCGACGGTGAAGAGGGCTATCCCGGGCAGCTGAAGGCCACGGCCACCTACAGCTGGAACGATGCCAACGAGCTTTCGCTTGACCTGCGCGCCGTCACCGACGCCGAGACGGTTGTCAACCTTACCAACCACGCCTATTTCAATCTGGGCGGGCATGATTCAGGCTCGGTGCTCGCGCATGAGCTGTGGCTCGGAGCCTCGCGCTATCTGCCCACCGACGATACGCTCATCCCCCTGGGCGAACTTGCCCCCGTGGCCGGCACGCCGATGGATTTCACCGTGCCAAAACCCCTGGGGCGTGACATCAAGGCCGACTTCCCCGCGCTGAACTACGGCAAGGGGTACGACAACTGTTTCGTCATCGACGGCGCCGACGGCACGTTGCGCGATGTCGCGCGCCTGACAGACCCCGTCTCGGGCCGCACTCTCACCGTGGCCACCACCCAGCCCGGCGTGCAGGTCTATACCGGCAACTGGCTCGCCGGGTCGCCCGCAAACAAGGCCGGCCGCAGTTATGACGATTATGACGGCGTGGCCATCGAGTGCCAGAACTTCCCCGACGCGCCCAACCGCCCCCAGTTCCCCACGGCCGTTCTGCGCCCCGGCGAAGAATATCATCAGACCATAATTTTCAGATTCGGCTGATTTGCCTAAATTTGCACAATGTTTGCATGGATTCACACGGCAAATTCACATTCTAAAATATTACTGACAACATGAAACCAACATTATTCGTTCTTGCCGCAGGCATGGGCAGCCGCTACGGCGGCCTCAAGCAGCTCGATTCGCTGGGCCCCAACGGCGAGACCATCATGGACTATTCGATATACGATGCCATCCGCGCCGGTTTCGGCAAGGTGGTGTTCGTGATCCGCAAAGATTTCGAGCAGGATTTCCGCGACAAGGTGCTCTCTAAATACGAGGGTCACATCCCCGTGGAGGTCGTTTTCCAGTCAACCGACAAACTCCCCGAGGGGTACACCTGCCCGGCCGACCGCACCAAACCCTGGGGCACCAACCACGCCGTGCTCATGGGCAAGGAGGTGATCGCCGAGCCGTTTGCCGTAATCAACGCCGACGACTTCTATGGCCGCGACGCCTTCGAGGTCATAGCCCGCGAGCTTTCGCGACCGCGCGACCGCAAGGGCGACTACTGCATGGTCGGTTTCCGCGTAGGCAACACCATGACCGAGAACGGTTCGGTGGCCCGCGGTGTCTGCGAGACAAAAGAGGGCCTGCTCTCGTCGGTAGTGGAGCGCACCGCCATCAGCTATGACGACAACCACGACATCGTCTTCACCGACGAGAACGGCACCGTGCAGAAACTCGACCCGAAGACCCCCGTGTCGATGAACCTGTGGGGTTTCACGCCCGACTATTTCGATTACAGCGAGCGTGAGTTCCGCAACTTCCTCGACAAGGATCTTAATACCCCCAAGGCCGAGTTCTTCATCCCCCTCTGCATCGACACCCTCATCAAGTCGGGCGAGGCCACCGTGAAGGTGCTCGACACCGACTCCAAGTGGTTCGGCGTCACATACGCCGCCGACCGCCCCGGCGTCGTCGCCAAGTTCGCCGAACTCCATGCCGACGGCACATATCCCGCCGCCGGCCTCTTCGCCAGCTTATAATTGCATAGGATAAATAAAGTGATTGGACCACACCGTGATGCCGACCTCCCGGCATCACGGTGTGTCTTTTATCCCCGCGGCATACATTATGACGGGGGAAAACGGGTGCGGTTCGCAGAAAATCATTACCTTTGCCTGTGTGACACACAATCACTGTTTCTGAACACCACAGTATCTTGCCGATTATTTGACCAGGTTTACTTTCATCAATGGAACAGCCCCATTACATATTCTTTATCTACGGACTGTGTTTCATGTTTTACGGCATGATGACATGGATTTTCTGGCAGAAACGTTCTGAGCGTCTTTCGCGGTTCGTGATGGCCCTCATGGCGGTAATCGCCATTCAATGCCTGAAGGATCTCTTTTTCCTGAACGAGTATCTGTATGACAATCCGCGCATCTGGGCCATAATGACGTCGGTCGACATGGTGGCGGTTCCGCTCTACGCTTTTATCCTGATGGAACTGTGCCGCCCGGGCATGGTGACGGCGCGGATGATTGTGGCGCAGATGGCGCCGGTGGTGGTGCTGCCGGTTCTCTTTATCGTGACAGGGCGCGGCATTTTCTATCTGCTTGAAACCGCGTATGCCGCCCTGTATGGCGCCGGTTACGCCGTCTGGACGATTTTCGCCATACGGCGCTATGACATTCTGCTGCATCAGCAGTTCTCGTACGAAGAGAACATAAACCTAAACTGGCTGAAGATCATACTGGTCTTTTTCTTCATGATTCTTACGCTGTGGATACTTGACTGCCTTTACATCAACATCGACATCGAAAGCTGTTATATGCTCGGGTCGCTGGTGATGTGGATGTTCCTGGCGTATTTCATATACCGCCACGAGACAGTGATCGGCGAGCTGAAGGCTGTTCCCGCAATGCAGGAGCTGCCAGATGAGGAGTCGGCTCTGGCCGTCAGGGTCAGGGAGTTGTTCGAGGTCGACAGGGTGTTCTTGAACCCTAACCTGAAACTTGCCGACATCGTGGCCATGACCGGGTCAAACCGCACCTACATAAGCCGGTTTTTCAACAGCGAGCGCAAGACCACGTTTTTCGATTTCGTCAACGGCTACCGCGTGCGCTATGCCATGGAACTGCTGGCCGGGTCGTCTGACAAGATCGACTGCATTGCCGACAGGTCGGGATTCAACTCGCGTCAGTCGTTCCACCGCGTGTTTTCAAAGATTGCGGGCATGTCGCCCGAACGTTTCAGAGCTCAGATGCAAGCGCCTGGAGAGTAGTGCTTTGTACCTGTAGTTACCATATTTTTACGATATGTTACATCTGAATTTACATGATGTGACCTGATTTATCCTCTATGGGACTGACCGGGGTGTTCGTTGTCGCTAACTTTGGCACGTGACAACCAATTCTTTTTTATTTAACCCTGTTTATCCCATGAAAAAACTCATGAAACTCATGGCCGTAATTGCCATGATGGGTCCGGTGATGACCGGATGTTCCGACAACAAGACCGACAGCACGGCCACCGGCACCGGCACGGCACAGACCGAACAGGCTGCGGAGGCAGAACCTGCATCAGACACCTTCGATATCGAGGGTCTGAAGAAACTCACGAAACAGGACGAACTCGGCACCGAGGAAATCGACTTCGTCCTTGACCAGGCCGAAATTCTCATGCGCAAAGCCGAGGGCATGAACCGTGATGAGTACAACGCGTTCCTCAAGAAACTCAGCAAGGAAGACGGGGATGCTGTCTTTATAATCGCCCTGGGGCTTGCCGGTGCGGAGAAAAGCGACAGGCTCACCGACAGGCAGAAGAAACGTCTGGAGCGTATTGCCTCACAAATGCCTCAGAAATAATGAGAAAGCCGTTAAGACGTCTGTCGGCAGTCCTGCTGCTGGGACTGTCGGCAGTTGCTGTGCCACCTTCGGGCGAGGCACAGTTCCTTAAAAAACTGTCGCAAGGACTTGATAAGGTCAACAAGACTCTTGAAAAGGTCGAGGAGGCTGTCAAGCCCGGTGAGAAGAAGAGCGATAATGCGTCGGGGCAGAAATCTTCCCCGCTTAAGGCGCAGACTCAGACTCAGTCATCGCAACAGCGCTCGGCCGCAGCGAGCTATCCCGTCGTTGAGACAAAATACAACCATCCGTTCGTAACGGCGCAGACACGCTACATGCAGCTTCAGGATCTGTATGACGATACGGTGTCGGATGTCTACGAGGGCGTGTTCACCGTAAAGCAGAATTTCCTGTTCTCGTTCTGGACCATTGACGGTGAGTGTCTCTTCGGCCCTGAGTGGAAACTCCAGTCGACAGTCGATTTCCCGCGCTTTGACTCGGGTGTTGCCGTGGCCATCCACAATACCAAAAAGGTCGGCGGCAAGGATGTGTTTTCGCTTCTGTATCTTGACGGCAGTGTGAAACAGCTTGACCCGAACTGGACGTTTGTCTCGCAGTTCCACGACGGTATCGCGCTTGTGGAGCAGACAATAAACTACAAGAAGTCGTATTTCTTTATCAACCCCAGGGGTGAGAAGATTTTCCCCGCGCTGGTAATGACGTCAATGGCCACGGTAAATCCTGTCAGGCCGCTGAATGACGGTCTCCGCGCCGTCTACATGAAAAACGGCACCTCAAATAACTGGGGCTTTATCGACGCGAAAGGGAAAATCGTGATTCCGGCCAATTACAATCGCGCCGGCGATTTTCACGGAGGCTACTGCTGGGTCGAGGAAAAAGTCGGTTCTCGCGACTGGATTCTCATCGACACCAAGGGGGAGGAGGTTTACCGCACCACCGAGACCTCTCCCGGTCAGGTGGGCGACAACATCTTCTATCTTGAAAAAGATGGCCGGACCGTATATTTCGATGTATCGGGCCGGGAACTGTCGCGCCAGGACAACGGCAATACATTCTTCGGCGGCCACGCCTTCATCGGGCGTAACCACACCGTGTCGATGGTTGACACGGCATTCAATGTGTTGCGCACATATTCCCACAAGGTGCTCAATGGCGTCACCACGTCGCAGCACGGCCCGTGGTTCGGCCCATACGGACTGGGCTCGGACCATCAGCGCTACGGCTCGATAGTGCTTGATTCCGATGGGCGTATCGTGCTTGCCGACTGGGCGACCAAATACGGCAAGGAAAGTATGGGGAATTTTGGAATCTTCCAGAAATCCGGATTCGCAAAGCTTGACGTGAAAATCGACTATAAGGAATACAAGGGCCTCATGGACGCCACTGGCCGTGTGGAGTGGCTTTTCGGCACCGGTTCGACACCGAGTCTCGAGAATCTTCCGGGTGAACCGGAACCGATTGAACCGCCGATTGGCGGAACACCACCCCCGGGTCCGATTCCCGTTGACCCGCGCAAGCCGCCAGTGGGCCCGAAGACCTGGACCGCCCACACTTTCAGTGTCACAGTCGCAAAAGAGGGTGAGGGTACGGTCAGCGTGTCGCAGTCGTCGGGCATAAAATATGGCGATCCTGTCACGTTCACCGCCACTCCGGCCGAACACTGGGCGCTCGCCGATATCGAGACCTCTCCTGCCGTCAATGCAAAACCGGGTCAGCCGATTTGCGTTACCAGCGACATCCGCATCAAGGTCAGGTTCGTTAAGGAAGAGGAGGTCGATCCGGTGCAGACCGGCGTATATCAGGGTGTCCTGCAAATCCGGCCAAGCAAGCCGGGCGGATTGAGCGATGATATTCCGGTTTATGCCGAGCTGAGCCGTGAGGAAGAGATTGAGTCGCCCTACGGGCAGAAGACGTCGGGATTTCTCGTGCTGATGTTCGATCCGGAGAAACGTTATGTCGGCTCAGATATCGAGACATACATCTTCTGTGCCCCGCTGAAGGTCGCAGGTACCCAGACCGATGCAGAAGGCCGTAACTGGCTTGTGGTCGAAGGGGGCAACATGACGTTCGGCAACTTGAATGTCAATCCGTCAGACCCGCTCATGGCGCTGTATATCAATATGGCTATGGCTTTCGACGGTCATTCATCGCCCGACTGCATTCCGCGCCGTTACCGTATCGAGATGCTTGACCGCGACGATGACAAGGATGAATTCACGTTCGGCGAGATGCAGACCTATTCCACGAAATCCGGAAAGTGGGTCGACTCCCGGAGCAAAGAGATCAGAAAAGAAACCAAAGGCCTGATTGTAACCAAGGTCGACAAAGGTCTGCCGACAGATTTAGTGAAGGACGTGCGCATGAAACCCGCACGGAAACGCACCGACGTCGACTGGTATCCGCCTATTGTGTGGTATGACGGCAACGAGTCATCGCTCCGCCACGCCGTAGAGCAGATGGGCAACGCCTACCGTTCCTTCAAATCAGACTACGACACCCTCTTCGGCAAGTAGTTTCGTTTCGGCCTGCGCCTGTCATTGCCGGTGGACGGCGCGGGCGCAGGCCGTTCGGTTGAAACTGTCGATAGTTTCGCGGAGGTCGGCAGGGAGGCGGCTGATAGCCTCGTCGAGAATTTCGCGGGGGATTTCGCCGTAGTAAGCTGCGGCGATGCCCCCGGTGATGGCGCCCTGGGTGTCGGCATCGCCACCGTAGGCCACGGCCATACGGATTGCCGATTCATAGTCGGTGCTTTCGAGAAAGGCGATTATTGATTCCGGTACAGACCCTTGGCAGCTGACGTCGAAACTGTAGCTTGGCTGTACGTCGGTGTATCGGCGGCTCAGGTCGTAGCCGAATTCAGTCTCAATCATTGTCCGCATCTCATCTTTTGATAGACCGCAGAGCGCGTAATAGATTGCGGCGGCGGTGGCCTGCGCTCCCTTTATCCCCTCGGGATGGCTGTGGGTCACTGCCGCCGATTCGCGTGCCAGTATGGGCCACAAAACGAAGCGTGCAAAGTGCGTGACGGTGGTATGGCGTGAAAGCCTTTTGGTTTCAGTTAGTTAGGTGGGGTAGGGGAGCCGAGCCGGAATAAAACGAAACGTGCAAAAAGTTTACATGGACTTAATTTTGGTTTACATGGATGGCCAGTTTTGATACGGTCGGCTTACATGGGCTTTGCATGGGGTTGTCGCGTGGTTTACGTCGGGCATGTCGGCGGTCATCGGAGTGAGATAGAGTAGGGCGGTCGCGGCTGTGAGCCGCTTTTTTATGTGTTGCTCCGAAATTTTGTGATTTCAAAATATGCCATATAACTATTATTTGGTATATTTGCACGAATAATACAAGGATATATGGCAAAAGTTATTCATGTTCATCTGACGCATCCCATCGAGGGAACGAGGCGCAAGGACTGGTATTTCAGCAGCATAAAGGCCGTTTTCAGCGTGTTTTCGACGGATCAGGTCGGTGCGACCTACAATTATCTGCGTCATGCCGGGTTGTCAGGCAACGGCACAGTCGTCACTAAACGCGCTATAATCAAGCAGTCTACGCTTATATCGGGCGGCGGTGGCAGAGACTTTAAGAATAACGTTTAAGCGGCCTTAGAAGGCAAATACAACGGTATTTCAAGGGCATTGTTGGCTATGGGCCGGTGATGCCTTATTTTTGTGCCTATTCACTGTCAAAAACGGCGATTTTTAGAACTGGAGTGACAGGTGGAGTGACAGGTGGAGTGACAGAGTGGGGTGACAAACTGGAGTGACAGCCTTATAAAACTGGAGTGACAAATTCGCGGTTTTTCGATGCAAATAACTGCGATAAGATAAACGCCTAAAATCGGGCATCAATTTTCAAAAACGGCGTTAGAGTGTGAAGCAAAATACCCCATCTTTTTAGATTTTGCCTTGTGGAAACAGCCTATAATCAGAACTTTCGCTTGTGGTTTCAAAGAAATAGGGGAGGGGTATACCTAAAAGAGGATGACAGAGGGTGCGCCGTGGGGTCAATTCAGGTGGCACAGGGTGCTAAACAGCTGCTGTAGATCATACCGGGATAATGGTCTTAGGGTTCCACAGTCTCCTTCGAGGTAGAGCGGGCATACTGGGGGGTGATATGCACCGACCTCTCTCTCTCCAATTCCTCTATGCGAGCCTTTAGCCGCCCAATTTCCTCCGCTTGTTCCGCAATCCTATTAAGAAATAGCTCAGTATTCTGAGAGGAAGAGGTGCTTGACGATGATTGAGGAGTGATAAAGGGATTGCCCTCCCCTGTAACAACCCATTCTATGCTGCAAGAAGGGTATGATTTTTTCAGACGGCGAAGAAGGTCAATAGATAACTTTTTCCGCCCCGCCTTAATGTCGCTGATTGCAGCCTTGTTGGTGTCTAACTCTTTTGCTATCTGTACATAGTCATTCACGAGGCCCTTTTCTTTTAGGCTGTCGATTATGGCTATAAATCTGAGATTTTCATCCATAGTTGAAAATAGTATGAAAAATTACGCCAAATAATTTTGTAGTATGAGAATTTCATACTATCTTTGCAGCGTGTTCCAGTTGGAACGAGCGGCCAAAGGTACAAAAAAGCCGCGAGATAAACAAGAATTAACAGTTAAGCAAACATAAACTAATGAGTGAGACAGATAAACTCAAAGAGCAAAAGAAGCGCCAGATGGCCCGGGTAATCTCAATGGCAACCAGTCTACATTATGCCGTAGAAGATCTCATGAGTATGATGATCGCCGAAGATGAGAACGATGACTTCTCGCTTGCGGATCCGGATGACGAGGAACTTTACCTTGCGCTCGGACTAAAGGCCGACGAGATTGACAAGATGGCCGATATGATTTCGGCACGGTACAAATCTATCAAGGACTAAAGTGAAACGACCATGAGTGGGACAAGACAAATACTGAAAGTCAATGCAGACAATCGTGAGGCGACTTTCAACGCAGCCTACGATGGCAGTTATTACACTATCTTAGGATGTGCCGGAGACCTTAGCGAGTGGACAGCGGGATACCAAGAGTTGCTTGAAACCAGAGGTATCGGCACCCCCAAGGAATTCATCACTTTCAAAGGTGCCGATATGAATGAATTCTACGGACTGACCGGCAATAATGCCTACAATGACGAACTAACCTGTCTGATGTTCCCTTTGAACACTCTTGATGTGGCGAAGTTGGCAATCTTCAGACTCCAAGCAGAGGATAAATGGTTTGACGACATAGT
>ERZ1673743.3406-NODE-3406-length-12280-cov-11.146012_pt1 | contig 12280 bp, 12 predicted proteins | sample MGYA00580197_ERZ1673743 | MGnify/ENA primary metagenome ERZ1673743 (study PRJEB41218, sample SAMN15661795) | gut metagenome | host: Homo sapiens | place: Canada: London | collected 2015-08-20/2019-03-30 | study: EMG produced TPA metagenomics assembly of... | reverse complement strand
GCATCTACATCGTGCCCGCCTTCACCGGTCTCGGCGCGCCCTATTGGGATATGTATGCCCGCGGTGCCATTGTAGGCATCACCCGCGGCACCACCCAGAACCACATCATCCGGGCGGCGGAGGAGTCCATCGCCTACCAGAGCGCCGACCTTGTGGCCGCCATGGAAAAGGACACCGGTGTGCCCATCACCTCCCTGAAGGTGGACGGTGGTGCTTCCCGCGACCAGTTCCTGATGCAGTTCCAGGCCGACATCCTGAACAAGGACGTTCTGCGCCCGGCCATCCGGGAGACCACGGCCCTGGGCGCTGCCTATCTGGCGGGCCTTGCCACCGGCGTGTGGAAGGACCGGGACGAGATCCGCAGCCTGTGGCACTGCAACATGACCTTTACCCCCGCTATGCCGGAGGCCGAGCGCGCACGGCTGCTGTCCGGCTGGCACAAGGCCGTGGGCCGCAGCAGTGACTGGGCAGAGCATTAAAAGAATTTGTCTGGATTTTGACTACTTCCAACAAAAAAATCACGAATTTGTGAATTGTCTGTTGACAAACCGTTGAGAAATGGTATACTGAAAGCATCCCAAGAGAATTGAGATGGGGATGCACTGTGCCACACGACCGCAGTGCGTCCCCATTTTTTGTTCCCATCGCACCCCTTGTCCGCCCGTTCACATCTGTTCCGGGGGCTGGTTCTGGAAGTGCAGCCGCCGGGCATGTCTCTGAAAAAAGAAGGAGGATCCCCATGAAAAGCACCGCAAAGGCCACCGAAAAGCGTTCGCGCACGGTCGTTGTGCTGGCGATCGCTGTGGCGTTGATGCTGCTGGGCAGCATTTTTGCCCAGATGTTCAACACCTCATTCTACAAGGTCAAGGTCTCCCGCATTTCCTTTGATACCGACTCCGGCACCCTTTCGGGCCTGTTGTACATGCCCAAGGGCGTGGACGCCTCCAACCCGCACCCCACCATCGTGACCACCCACGGCTACCTGAACAGTGCCGAGATGCAGGACGAGACCGCCATCGAGATGTCCCGCCGCGGCTATGTCGTGCTGGCACTGGATATGTATGACCACGGCCATTCCCACGGGAACGCCGACAATACCGGCGGATTCTTCAACTTCTGGCCCACTTCGCTGTGGGATGCCGCACAGTACATGTACAGCCAGGACTACGTTGCCAAGGATGCACAGGGCAACGGTCAGATCGCGGTCAGCGGCCACTCCATGGGCGGCTTCTCCTCCGAGATGGCCATCTATCTGGATGAGCAGAACTACGCTGCCGCCGGTTACCGCATCATCAAGGCCGGTTTGAGCATGGGTGCCGATTACTCCTGGACCTCCTACCTAAGCCTGGACGAAGAGGCTGCAGTTGCCACCTTCGGCGGACGCACCATCGGCAAGATCTGCGGCCAGTACGACGAGTTCTTCTTTGCGGCCGACGAGCCTCCCACGAAGAGCGGCACCGTCTACCACAAGGACTATGTTGCCACCACCGCTGGCAAGACCCTGCTGGAGCAGGAAGCTCCGCAGGCTGACACCTGGTACACCGGCTCGGATGGCGGCCAGCGCATCATTTACCAGCCGCGTGAGATCCACCCCTGGAACCACTTCTCCAAGGCTTCCACCAAGGATGCCATCGAGTTCTACGCCACTGCATTTGCCGACCAGTCCGGTCTGGTGCAGAACATTGCTTCCACCAGCCAGATCTGGTACTGGAAAGAAGTCTTTGAGCTGGTCGCGCTGGTGGGCTTCCTGCTCATGCTGGCACCTCTTGCCCTGCTGCTGATGAAGCTGCCCTTCCTGTCCAATGCAAAGCAGGCCGTCGCAGCACCCACCCCGGCCGTCGGCACCCTGTCCGGCAAGCTTGGCACGATCAGCCTGTTCGTGGTGGGTATGCTGATCCCGGCCATCATCTTCCCCGCCGTGTACGACGGCAGTCTGACCGCAGAGCCCATCCGCTGGATGCGCTACGCCAGTGACATTGCCCTGCTCCTGTCGGTGGTGGGCATCGTTCTGGCAGCCCGCAGCACCGAGGACGACCGCAAGACCTGGCTGTCCGGCTCGGTGTGCGTCCTGATCGCTTCCATCGTCCTGCGTGTGCTGGTGACCAAGAACATCTTCGAGACCAATGCCACCTGGCAGGGCCCCACCGTCAACAGCATCGTGACCTGGGCTCTCATCTGCGCCTGTATCTCCATCGTGACCATGGTCTGCGTCTACCTGTTCGGCAGCCGCAAGCAGAAGGGCATCACGCTGGAACAGTACGGCATTGCCGCAAAGCCGGTGTCTGTGGCCGCAGCCTTCTGCGTGGCACTGCTGGTGAGCGTGATCGCCTACGCCTGCCTGTTTGCCGTGGATGCCATCTTCAAGACCGACTTCCGCATCTGGACCTTCGCCTTCAAGACCTTTGAAGCCAGCGCCATCCCGGCGGCGGTCAAGTATATGCCGTTCTTCTTTGTGTACTACTTTGTCAGCGGTGCCGCCGCCATCTCCAACACCAGCAGCGAAAAGCTGCAGGGCGGCTGGGGCTACCTGCTGGCTGCTCTGACCAACATGGGCGGCATCCTCCTCTGGCTGGTGCTGCAGTACGGCACCCTGTTCCGTACCGGCGTTGCCTTCTACCCGGGACAGGCCCTTGGCGGCATCCTGCTGTTTGCGCTGGTGCCCTCGCTGGCCATTGCATCCTGCCTGGCCAAGTACCTGTACAAAAAGACCGGCAGCGTGTACGTTGCGGCTTTCCTGAATACCATCCTGATGACCATGATGACCGTGGCCAACACCGCGATCTATTTCCAGGCATAAGCACAACCGCAGACTGGGGCTGCACTTTACAGTGCGGCCCCTTTGTGCGATAATGAGAACCATCTGAGAGAAAAGGAGTCCTGCCCGATGCATCCACTTGCTGAAACTCTGCTGGACGAGCCGGTGATCGCAGCCGTCAAGACGGATGACGCTCTGACGGCCGCCCTGACCTCGCCCTGCAGCACGGTCTTTCTGCTGGCGAGCACCCTGCTCAATGTGGGGGAGCTGGTCCGGCGCATCCACGCGGCCGGAAAGCTGGCCGTCGTGCACATCGACCTTGTGGACGGCCTTTCGGCGCGGGAAGTTGCCGTGAATTCCCTCATTGCGCTGTGCCACCCGGATGGTATCATTTCCACCCACCCGTCCCTGATCCGGCGGGCGCGCCATCAGGGCCTGCTGACCATCCAGCGGGCGTTCATCCTGGACTCCCTTTCCCTGAACAACCTTTCCGGCCAGCTGGAACAGGGCAAGCCGGACTTTGTGGAGATCCTGCCCGGCATCATGCCCCGGGTCATCACCGAGATCAGTACCCGCACCCGGGTGCCGGTGATCGCGGGCGGTCTGCTGCGGGACAAGGCCGACGTCATGGCCGCCATGCGGGCCGGTGCCTCGGCGGTGTCCACCTCTGCCCCGGAGCTGTGGGACATCTGAACCCCGGAAAACACAAAAATGCCTGACCGCTGTCGTTGGCGGTCAGGCATTTTTTATGGAAAGCAGCAGCGTTACGGGTGGCTCTTCCTGACAAGATCTTTGGTGTACAGGGCGCGGGTGGCGTTGAGCACGGCAATGACCATGACGCCCACGTCGGCAAAGATGGCTGTCCACATGCTGGCCATACCGATGGCACCCAGCAGCAGGCAGGCAAACTTGACCGCCAGCGCGAACACGATGTTCTCGTACACGATGCGCAGGGTGCGGCGGGCGATGCGCATGGCCAGTGCGATCTTGGCCGGGTCATCGTCCATCAGCACCACGTCGGCGGCTTCAATGGCGGCGTCGGAGCCCAGGGCACCCATGGCGATGCCCACATCGGCGCGGGACAGCACCGGGGCGTCGTTGATGCCGTCGCCCACAAAGGCCAGATTCTCCTTGGACTTCTTGGCGGCGATGAGTGTTTCGATCTGGTCCACCTTGTCGCCGGGCAGCAGACCGGCGTGGTATTCGTCCAGACCCAGCTGGGCAGAAACGGCCTTGGCCACCGGCTCGGCGTCGCCGGTGAGCATGACGGTCTTGCGCACTCCGGCGGCCTTCAGGGCCCGGATGGCCTCGGCACTGTGGGGTTTGACCACGTCGGCGATGAGCAGGCAACCGGCGTATCTGCCGTCGATGGCAACGTGCACGACGGTGCCGGTCTCGCTGACGGCGGGGGCAGAAAGACCCAGCTTTTCCATCAGACGGGCGTTGCCGGCGGCAACGGCCTTACCGTCCACTTTGGCGGTCACGCCGTGGCCGCCAAGTTCCTCCACGTCGGTGACGCGGGCGGAGTTGATCTCCTTGCCGTAGGCGGCCTTGATGCTCAGGGAGATGGGGTGCTTGGACCAGCTCTCGGCCAGAGCAGCGGCTTCCACCAGCTGCTCCTCGCTGACGCCGTTTGCCGGGTGGACGCCGGTGACCTTGAAGGTGCCCTGGGTCAGGGTGCCGGTCTTATCAAACACCACGATGCCGGTGCGGGCCAGCTCCTCCAGATAGGTGGAGCCCTTGACCAGGATGCCGCAGGCGGAAGCACCGCCGATGCCGCCGAAGAAGCTCAGCGGAATGCTGATGACCAGTGCGCAGGGGCAGCTGATGACCAGGAAGGTCAAAGCGCGGTAGATCCAGTCCCCAAAGCGGGCGGGCTGGCCCATCATCAGCAGCACGATGGGCGGCAGGAAGGCCAGCGCCAGCGCACCGTAGCAGACAGCCGGGGTGTATACCCGGGCAAAGCGGGTGATGAAGTTTTCGGCGCGGGCCTTTTTCATGCTGGAATTTTCCACCAGATCGAGAATTTTCGAGACGGTGGACTCGCCGAATTCCTTGGTAGTCCTGACTTTCAGCAGGCCGGTCATGTTCACGCAGCCGCTGATGACCTCGTCTCCGGTCTGGACGTCGCGGGGCAGGCTCTCACCGGTCAGGGCGGCGGTGTTCAGGGCGGAGGTGCCCTCTACGATCACACCGTCAATGGGCACCCGCTCGCCGGGCTGCACCACGATCACGGTGCCGACCTCCACGTCATCGGGGTCCACCTGCTCCAGCTTGCCGTCCTCGTCCTCCACGTTGGCGTAGTCCGGGCGGATGTCCATCAGGCTGGAAATGCTCTGGCGGCTCTTGCCCACGGCCACGCTCTGGAACAGCTCGCCGATCTGGTAAAAGAGGATAACGGCGCAGCCTTCCACATAGTCGCCCAGGGCAAAGGCACCCACGGTAGCCACCGCCATCAGGAAGCACTCGTCAAAGGGCTGGCGGTTCTTGACGCCCTTGATGGCCTTGCGCAGCACGTCCTTGCCCACCACAAGGTACGGGATGAGGTAGAGCAGCAGCTCCACCGGGGTGGGAAGTGCCGGCAGCACACGGAGCAGCAGCTTGAGCAGGATCACAAGGGCCAGCGCGATCAGGATCTGCTGCAGGCTCTTTTTTTGCTTTTTGGTCATACAAAACGCTCCTTTTGTCAGATTGCGGCGGTTCTGAGAAAAAACGGGAAAACGCAGTGGAATTCAACAGGTTTTCCCCAAAAAAATGGATTTTCCACCCTTTCCCCCGTGTTTTCCACGGGATTTTCCCGCAGAAAACTTGCTTTTCCACGTTTCTTTTTGGAGTTTTCCGCGAAGGGTGTTGAAAAGTACGTGGAAAGTGTTGAAAACTGCCCGTTTTTTCCACGAAAAAGAGGAGTTTTCCGCTGCCCGGCGGCAGAGGAAAGAAAAGCTCTCCCACAGGGGGAGAGCTGCCGCCCGGCAGCGATGCCGGGGACCGGACCGGAAGAGGTCAGATGTCAAAGATCTCGCAGTCGTCCTCCACCTTCTTGCAGGCGGACAGCACATTCTCCATGGTGGCGTGGGGGTCGGCACCCTCGGCAAACTCCACCTTCATCTTCTGGGTCATGAAGCTGACAGTCGCCTTTTCCACACCGGCAACGGTGTTGGCAGCGTCCTCCATCTTCTGGGCGCAGTTTGCGCAGTCCACTTCGATCTTGTAGGTCTTTTTCATCGTAGATACCAGCCTTTCTGTTTTTGTGCGGGCCGCGGCCCGGAAAATCATTCTTCGATATGGTCCATCCCCAGAGAGAGGATGCTGCGCACATGGTCGTCGTCCAGTGCGTAGTACACGGTCTTGCCCTCCCGCCGGAAGCGTACCAGCTTGGAATCCTTGAGCACCCGCAGCTGGTGGCTCACGGCCGACTGGCTCAGCTGCACGGCGCTGGCAATGTCCTGCACGCACAGCTCATTGTCGTGCAGGGCGTACAGGATCTTGATGCGGGTGGAGTCGCCGAACACCCGGAACAGGTCGGCCAGCTCGTACAGCACTTCGTCATCCGGCATGTCCAGCTCTTCCGGCTGCACGAGGGGTTCGTTCTGCTGTGCCATGGAAGCATCTCCTTTCGGGATGAAATCATATGAATGTCTGTTCATGTGTTCATGATATCACGCACATGCCTGCCTGTCAAGCCCTTTGCAAAAGAATTTTGACATTCCCGCTGCATTGATGAAAAAACACCGCAAAACGCCAAAAAGATGCAAATTGAAAAAAGAAAACCCGGCCCGCTGGAAAGCGGACCGGGAGCGGACGGGTGGCGGAGCGGCTCAACGTTTCTTCCCGGCTGCTGCCCAGGGGGCGTACATCAGCACAAGGGCCAGCGCGATGGCGGGCAGAAAGCCCAGAATGTAGAATTTTTCACCGAACCACGCGGTGAAGGTGCTGGTGATGACGTTGCCGTAGGGGTTATTCAGGAAGTAGAAGTTGGTGTGCAGGGGCTTGTTAAGAAAATAGATGGGCAGGGCCGAGCCGAACAAAAAGGCCAGCACCTGCGGCACCCGGCGCACGCTGGGGCGGTATCCGCCCGCCACCAGCAGCACAGGGTAGAGCACCAGCAGGGCGTGGATGCTGACCGAGTGCAGGTTGATGAGGGTGAACCACCCGGGCACATCCCGCCAGCTGGGGCACAGCAGAGCCAGTGCCGCGCCGGGGATGCACAGGGCGTACAGCTCCTCCTTGCACCAGTTGCGGTCGGTGAGGGTGTTGTACAGGCAGACGAACACGTTGATGCTGCACAGGTGCAGCGGCAGATAGCTCCAGTTCCACTGGCCGGTGCAGGCCATGCCCAGCAGCAGGGCGGCTTCGTCCACCAGCAGGGCCGCCGTGACCCCCACCAGAATGTGCCGCCGGGTGCGCGGCGTGCTGCGGCGGTACCACCACACCATGCCCAGAAGGAACAAAGCCGACAGCGCCAGCTCTATGAGATGGACAGTACCGAACAGCGGGTAGCACTCATAGCCCGCACCGTATTCGGCGGCGGTGATGTCATAGGATTTCCAGAAGTCAGACATGGAACGTCCCCTCCCTTTTTGACCCTATCATAGCACAGCGGGCAGGAAACAGAAAAGGTATTTTTTACAAAATGCGCCAAAGTGGGTGCATTCTTTGCCAAGCTGTGGTATCTTATAAAACGTATAGAATCGAGATCTGCGTACAGACGCACAGGAGGGAATTTTTATGACATTGGAAACCGGTATCCGCAGCGAGCAGAGCGTGCCCGTCACTGCTGAAAACACCGCAAAGACCATGGGCAGCGGCACACTGGACGTGTTCGCCACCCCGGCCCTGGTGGCCCTGGCCGAAAAGACCTGTTGGATGAGCGTGGCCCCGGCCCTGGCCGAGGGCGACGGCACCGTGGGCACGAAGCTGGAGCTGGAGCACACCGCTCCCACCCCCGTGGGCATGACCGTGACCTGCGAGAGCGAGCTGGTGGCTGTGGAAGGCCGCAAGCTCACCTTCAAAGTGAGCCTGCACGACGAAAAAGGCCCGGTGGGCGGCGGCACCCACGAGCGCTTTGTGATCCACAACGACAAGTTTGCGGCCAAGGCGGAGGCAAAGAAAGGGTAAAACCGGGTGAATAACCTCGCCCTCTCAGGCGCTTCGCGCCAGCTCTCCCAGAGGGAGAGCCAAGAACGTAACGGTAAAGCTCTTGCCTCTCCCTTTGGGAGAGGTGGATTTGCGAAGCAAAGACGGAGAGGGCGAGGCCGTTAAACTGAGAGGGTTCACTCTTCCCCATCGGGCTGCTCCAGCCGCAGCGGCGGCGGGTCCTCGGCCAGCAGCTGCTGTTCGGCGTGGGCCTGTGCGTCCTGCAGCAGCTGTACGGCCTGCACGCTGGCGCGGAACAGCTCAAAATACATCGCTTTGTAATCCGGCACGGCCCCACTCCCCTTTTGCATTCCGTGGGGATAGTCTGCCCCGCAGCACGGGGCCTGATACGCTGCCGGAACGAATCGCCTGAAACGAAAAGGAATCATTATGAAAAACAAGAATCTGTCCTGGGCGGCGGCACTGTTCGTGTTTGCCCTGCTGCTGTGGTGCACGGCAGCCACTCCCGGCAAGATCGCCGACCCGTCTACCTACACCTGTGCGGTGTACAGCACCTTCTTCTCGCTGCTGCCGCCGGTCATTGCCATTGTGCTGGCCCTGAACACCAAGGAGGTGTACACCTCCCTGCTGGTGGGCATCGCCTCGGGCGCACTGCTGTATGCCAACGGAAACCTGGAACTGGCCCTGAATACCCTCTTCTTCCACGAAGAGGGCGGCATGATCGCCAAACTGTCCGACAGCAGCAATGTGGGCATCCTGGTGTTCCTGGTCATGCTGGGCATCCTGGTGGCCCTGATGAACAAGGCCGGCGGCTCGGCCGCCTTTGGCCGCTGGGCATCGAAGCACATCCACTCCCGGGCGGGCGCACAGTTTGCCACCCTGCTGCTGGGTGTGATGATCTTTGTGGACGACTATTTCAACTGCCTGACCGTGGGTTCGGTCATGCGCCCGGTCACCGACCGGCAGAAGGTGTCCCGCGCCAAGCTGGCCTACCTCATCGACGCCACGGCGGCCCCCATCTGCATCATTGCGCCGGTGTCCAGCTGGGCGGCGGCGGTCACCTCCAGCGTGCCGGAGGGGTCTGGCATCAACGGCTTCACCATGTTCCTGCGCACCATCCCCTACAACTACTATGCCCTGCTTACCGTCGTCATGAGCCTGTTCCTCATCTTCACCGGCACGGACTTCGGCTCCATGAAGCTCCATGAGGACAACGCGAAAAACGGCGACCTGTTCACCACCGAGGACCGCCCCTACGGCGACGACGTGGACGACGGCACCGAGACGAAGGGCCATGTTGTGGACCTGATCGCACCGGTGCTGGTGCTGATCGCGGCCTGCATCTTCGGCATGATCTACACCGGCGGCTTCTTTGAGGGCGTGGACTTCGTTACCGCCTTTGCGGACTGCAACGCCTCTGCCGGCCTTGTGCTGGGCAGCAGCATCGCCCTGCTGTTCACCTTTGTGTTCTACCGCGTGCGCAGCGTGATGACCTTTCAGGACTTTGCCGCCTGCATCCCCGAGGGCTTCAAGGCCATGGTCAGCCCCATGCTGATCCTCTCCCTCGCATGGACCCTGTCCGGCATGACCGGCCTGCTGGGCGCAAAATATTACGTTGCCAACCTGCTGAGCGGCTCTGCTGCAGCGCTGCAGTACATGCTGCCGGTCATCATCTTCCTTGTGGCAGTGTTCCTTGCCTTTGCCACCGGCACTTCCTGGGGCACCTTCTCCATCCTCATCCCCATCGTGTGCCATGCCTTCCCGGAGGGTGAGATGCTGGTCATTTCCATTGCGGCCTGCCTGTCCGGTGCCGTCTGCGGCGACCACTGCTCCCCCATCTCGGACACCACCATCATGGCATCCGCCGGTGCCCACTGCAGCCATGTGAACCATGTGTCCACCCAGCTGCCCTACGCCATTACGGCGGCTTCCTGCGCGGCAGTGTGCTATGTCATTACGGGCATTGCACAGGCTTTTCTGGGTGCCAACGGCAGCCTGCTCACCTCGCTGGTGCTGCTGGCGGTGGCCATCGCAGTGGAGCTGGTGGTGCTGAGCATCATCCGCGCCCGCACGATGAAAAAAGCGGCCGAATAACACCCGGCGGCAAAATTCTGCTTTGCGGCGCGGGCAAACTGTGGTATACTTAAAGAAAATGAACTATCGGAGGCGCGATCCATGCTGGAACAGGCTTTTCAGGATGTATACACCAAATTCAAGCTGCACTTTTATCAGAACGTATTCCAGCGTTTTGCCACGCGGGAAGCGACCCTGACCACGGTGGAGTCCTTCTGTATGGAGGGCATCATGGCCATGGGCGAGCCCACCATTGCGGAGTTCTCCCGCATGATGCAGATCTCCACCCCCAATGCGGCCTATAAGATCGGCAGTCTGGTCAAAAAGGGCTATGTGGAAAAGATCCAGTCCACGGTGGACCGGCGCGAGTACCACCTGCGCCCCACCCAGAAGTATATCGACTACTACAACATCAGCTACTCCTACCTGAGCACCGTGATCGAGCGGGTGCGCAAGCGCTTCCCGGAAGAGGACGTGGACAAGCTGGAGCAGATGCTCACCATCATCAGCGATGAGCTGATGCCGGAGCTGGATATGCCCCGGCATCAGGACGAGAAAGCCGAATCGTAACATAACAGGCAAAAAATACCCGGAACCTTCCCAGCGGAGGGTTCCGGGTCTTGCTGTTTTCAGGAGAATTAAAGGTCGGTCTCCTTGTCCACCACCTTGCTGCCGCTGGAAGAGCTGGCAAACAGGCCCAGTGCCATGGAGCCGAACAGGGCCCGCATGCCGGGACGTTTGCGTTCTGCCGGTTGCAAAAGCGGCAGAACCTGTTATAATACATACATAATTCATAAAATCATATCAGAGAAATAGGTTTAAGAAAGCAAAGCAGCCGGGAATGCCGGCTGCCCTGAGGGGAACAACAAATGCAGCAGACAAACGAACAACTTCTGGTGCGGCCGCAAAGCCCCGTCCTGCGGGCGCTGCGTGCCGCCGCACCCCAGACCCTGGCGGTGCCCCGGAGGCCATTGCGCTGCTGGTGACCGTTGCCCTGCACAAATGGAAGCACGAAACGCTGCTCAGCGTGGCGGGCGGCACCCTGTGCTATGTGCTGCTGGTGCAGCTGGTGTTTTGAAAAATTGCGCTGAAAAGCGATTGTTTTTCAGAAGATGGTTGACTTTTTCTGCGGATTCCACTATACTGAAGCTGCAGAGAGATCTGCAGAAGACGCAGCTCGTAGAACGCGAGTAAAAAGAAAGTTCGCTGAGAAGATTTGGTCGTAGAACGCGACCAAGTAAAACAAAAGAAACGTTCACTGAGAAGACTGGCCCCTTGAAAAAGGGGCTTTTCTTTTTGTGAAAAGAACAGGATGTACCGTATGGAATTTGTATTTCTGACTGCTGCGTTTTATGAGGACCATCCCAAAGAGAAATTTCCGGAAATGGAACATAAACAGGATCGCCCGTATGTGCTGATTCTGGTTACGATCGGCGCAAACCGGTTTGCAATTCCGTTGCGGTCGCATATTGCGCATCCGTATGCGTACATCACGGATAAGGCGAGACGCTGTGGCGCAGACTACACCAAAGCCGTGGTCATTACGGACGAGGCCCGGTATATCGACCGGACACGGAAACCCTATATCCGTCCGGAAGAATTTGACGCGCTGCGCGGAAAAGAGTACCGGATCAAGTGTGGAATGCAGAAGTATATGGAAACCTACCGGTCTGCGTGCAAGAGCGAGAATGCCCGCGATCAAATGCTTGTGCGTTATTCTACCCTGCAATATTTTGAAGATTGCCTGTAAAATACAAAGCAGCCCGTTTCATTCTGCAGAATGAAACGGGCTGCTTTCTTTTATGCTCCGGGCGTATGGCAGAACTCAATGGTAGAACGTATCAAAATTCACCTGACGGTAGAACCGCTGCTGCAGCTGGTCGAAGCTGTCGCAGTTCTGGGCCAGCAGCCACATGCTCTTGGTGACCACGGCTTCGATGGTCATGTCATGGGCTTCCAGGAAGCGGAATCGGTTCTTCACCCGCTTGCCCACCTCGTACACGCCCACGTCGCTGCCCTCATAGGTCACCTGCGTGGTCAGGATGAGCACCTTATGGGTCTGCTCGTAGTGGCCCAGCCCCTCGGCAAAGGCGTCCATGAGCCGCTGCGGGATGCCGCCCACGCCGAAGCTCTCCACGATGACGCAGTCGTACAGGCGGAAGATCTCCGGGATCATGCCGGGGTCCATGCCGGGGATGAGCTTGAGCAGGAACACCCGGGGGTTCATGGCGCGGCCGAACTCCACCGGGCCGGTGGGCCAGGGCGAAGGCACATAGCGCACCAGACGGTCGCCCTGCACCAGTGCCAGCTCCGGGAAGTTGACCGAGGCAAAGGCGTCGTAGCTGATGGTCTTGTTCT
>ERZ1673743.3401-NODE-3401-length-12289-cov-5.556727_pt1 | contig 12289 bp, 12 predicted proteins | sample MGYA00580197_ERZ1673743 | MGnify/ENA primary metagenome ERZ1673743 (study PRJEB41218, sample SAMN15661795) | gut metagenome | host: Homo sapiens | place: Canada: London | collected 2015-08-20/2019-03-30 | study: EMG produced TPA metagenomics assembly of... | reverse complement strand
GAGCTTGAGAAGATTCCCGAAGTCACCGAGTGTCATTTCACCACAGGCCCCTACACCATGCTCGTGAAACTGTTCGTGCGCGACAACGACCATCTGATGGAGGTTCTCAACAAGGAAATCCAGCAGATTCCGGGCGTTGTGGGTACCGAGACGCTGATCTCGCTCGACAACTCAATTCACCGCACAATACCGCTCTGACGTGATTTTCGGTTATGACGGCAAACGTGCCGTGCTGAACAACACCGGGCTGGGAAACTACTCGCGTCTGCTGGTAGACGTGATGGCGCGGTTCTATCCCGACAACAGTTACCGCCTCTATACGCCTGTGGTGAAACCCAACCCGCGCCTTGAAGAGGTGCTCGGGCACGACAATGTGTCACTCGTCACCCCCGACGAGAAATACATCACGCGCTGGAAACCGTTCTGGCGCACGCTCAATATGGCATCGCAGATGGTAGGCGAGGGGGTAGGACTGATTCACGGTCTCTCGGGCGAGTTGCCGGTTAATGTGGCCTCGGCCGGAGTGCCTTCGGTAGTTACGATTCATGACGTGATATTCCGCTACTATCCGGAGTGCTATCCCCTTGTCGACCGCAAGATATACGACTACAAGTTCCGCAAGTCGGTACATGCCGCCACGCGCGTGCTTGCCATTTCGGAATGTACCGCCCGCGATGTGGTGAAGTTCTATGGCGTCGACCCTGACAAGATTGATGTGGTCTACCAGGGGTGTCATGCCCAGTTCAGGCGCGATGTGCCCGCTGACGAAATCGCGCAGGTACGCCGCAAATACGGCATCGAGCGCCCTTATATAATATGTGTGGGCACCGTCGAGGCGCGCAAGAACCAGATGATGGCCGTCAGGGGGCTGCGTGGCCTTCCCGACGAGTTCGACCTGGTTATCGTGGGACGGCGCACACCCTCTTACGCCCGCACCATTGACTCGTATCTGCGGACCTACAATACATCTGACCGTATAAAATTCATCGACTACGCCGACTTCGCCGACCTGCCGGCGCTGTATGCCGGGGCGTTCTGCTCGTCGTACACGTCGCTTTACGAAGGGTTCGGCATCCCGGTCATCGAGAGCCTGTCGGTGGGCACGCCGGTCATCGTGGCCTCTGGTTCGTGCCTTGAGGAAGCCGCCGGCCCCTCGGCTCCGGTGGTGAGTCCCGGCGACATCGGCGAGTGGATCAGTCTGGCCAAAGAGCTGTTCAACTACCCCGAGGCGCGGCGCCGGCTTGCCGCCGAAGGACGGCAGTATGTGAGCCGTTTCACCGACGAGGCCATGGCCCGCGGCACAATGGAGTGTTACCGCAAAGCGATTGAAGATTATGAGCGACACAAAAAATAACCACGCGCAGGCCCCCGACCCGGGCGCGCTCAAAGGGAAGAGTCTGCTGGTGGTGGGCGCCGGCGGTTTTATCGGCGGTTTTATCGCCGCCCGCGGCCTTGAGCTGGGGATGGATGTCACCGTGGCTGTGCGCGAGACAACCTCGCGCCGCTACCTCACCGACCCGCGGCTGCGTTTCCTCGTCCTTGATTATGATACCCCCGGGGCGCTCAAGAACGCTCTGGCCGACTTCGTGTCGGCCGAGGGGAATCCCCCCCGCTGGGACTATATAATCTATAACCTCGGCGCCACAAAGGCTGTGAACTACCTCGATTTCAAGCGGGTGAACTATGAGTACCTGCGCTCGTTCACCGAGGCGCTGAGAGAACTCAGGCTTTATCCCGGAAAGTTCCTGTACATGAGCTCGCTGTCTGCCCTGGGTCCCGGCGACGAAAAGACATACGCGCCGCTGACCGACGATATGCGCCCGGCGCCGAACACGCGCTACGGCCAGTCGAAGATCATGGCCGAGACATTCATCGAGCACATGTCGGGTCTGCCGTACATCATCTTCAGACCCACGGGCGTCTACGGGCCCCACGAGAAGGACTATCTGATGATGATAAAGTCGATTGACTCGCATTTCGATTTCGGCGTGGGTTTCCGCCGTCAGGAGCTGACATTCATCTATGTCGACGACCTGGTGGAAGCGATGTTCATGGCGCTTGCCTCTGATGCGGTGAACCGCCGATACATAATCTCCGAGAGCCGGGCCTACACGCAGGGCGAATTTCGCCGCATCGTGGCCGACGCCCTGGGGCGCCGGTTCGTGATACCCGTGTGTCTGCCCCTGTGGGCCACCTGGGTGGCCTCGGCCGTGGCAGAGAAGATCGGAAAGGCGCGGCTGAAGGCCTCGACCCTCAACCGCGACAAATACCGCATAATGCGCCAGCGCAACTGGAACGCCGACACCTCGGCCGCCCGGCGCGACTTCGGTTTCGAGGCGCGTACCGACCTGCGCGAGGGGATAGCCCGCACCGTAAAAGCCTACTGCGATGGAAAACGGAAAAAATAACGCCCCGGCCGAAAACGGCACCGCACCCGCCGCGCGCCACCGCGTGCCCTGGTGGATGTGGGTTGTCATCATCGTGGCCATGGCGCCGGGACTCACCTTCCCCTGGCTGGTGACGCTGATAACGTCGTCCAACCCCGTGGTGCGCGGCCTCACCTGGTTCTACCCGGCATACGTGCTCTGCTCGGGTCTGCTGGCCTGGCAGTGCTACGGGCGCCGCACGCTCATGAGCTGGATCATCATCGTGCTGCTGTTGCTGAGCCACCTCTGTTTCTACTATCTGGCCTGCGTGTCAAACTTCTGATCTCCACCGGGCGTTTCAATACAATACGCGGCTTTCACATCCCCTGCCGCGGCAAAACAGAATACAGCCATGAAACCAAAACTCGTCATCTCTACCGGCGCCGGCATGAGCGCCGAATCAGGCATAAACACATTCCGCGACGCCGGTGGCCTCTGGGAGAACTACAATGTGATGGATGTGGCCTCGGCCGACGGTTTCCGACGCGACCCCGAGCTGATTCACCGGTTTTACAACGCCCGGCGCCGCGAACTGCTCGACGCCCGCCCTAACGCCGGGCATCTCGGCCTGGTGAAACTCGAGGAGTTCTATGACGTCTACATCATCACCCAGAATGTCGACAACCTTCATGAGGCAGCCGGGTCGAAGAATGTACTGCACCTGCACGGCGAGCTGATGAAGGTGCGCGCCCTCGACGACGAGACAAAAGTATGGCAGCTTACCCCCGAGAGCATCGAGACAACCCCCGACACTGTGATCGAAGGGCACCACGTGCGTCCGCATATCGTGTTTTTCCAGGAGGCGGTGCCCAACATCGAGCCCGCGGCCGAACTGGCCCGCGAGGCCGATGTGTTTGTGGTCATAGGCACTTCGCTGAATGTATATCCCGCGGCAGGGCTGCTGCACTGCGTGCGCCCCGGCACTCCGGTCTATTACATCGACCCCAAGCCCGCGCCCGTGCCGCGCAATGTTACGGTGATTCCGCTCCCCGCCACCAAAGGCGTAGAGCGCCTGGCCGAACTGCTCACCGGCAAATAGCAGGCAATAGGGTTAATAAGGTCAATAAGGTCTTTAGGGTCATTAGGGTCGTTAAGGACTCTAAAGACCTTAAAGACCCTATGCTATTTTTGAGCTTATGCTGTGGCTGTGAAGGCCGGTTGGGGGTCAGTAGTACCAGGCGGCGATGCGGCCGGGGGGCACCACGGGGTCGATGTCGTCGCCGAGGCGTTCGGTGGCCTCGCGTGCCTGGGCGCGGTAGGTGCGTGCCAGCTCGGGGTTCACGCAGTCAAACGTGAACGAGAGCGTTGTCAGCGCCAGAATATGCTCCATCGAGGCTTTCACAGCCAGCAGACGGCCGTTGTCGAGGTTCTCGTCCTCGAGGTCTAAGTCGATGAGCATAGTTATGTCGAGGTCGGGGTCGTAGGGGCGGTCGTGCGGCGCGGCGTCGTCGAACCGGCACGAACGCACACGCTCAGAGAACTGCATCACCAGGTTGGCGAAGGCCATGCGCATCAGGTGGCGCAACCCCGGTATCTGGTCACGGCACAGCAGTGCCGGGCGTTTCACTTCAGGATTCGATACTGCCAGCAGTGCCGACAGGGCGAATATCTCGTCGAAAATAGCTTTTGCATTCAGTGATATTGTCATGGTTGAAACAGATTATCGGGGTTGGATGATGTGAGTATCGCTGTCGGTCGCGGGCCGCGAGTGCGGCCGGCGCCGGTGCGAGTGGCGCGGACGGTCGGCGGCGCGGCGTGCCGAGCCGGTGTAGAGCCGCAGGGCATATTCCTCGCCGATGAAGAACCGCGAGGCGCCGGGGCCGTCGTGTCCGAGCATGTCGTCGAGCAGTGTGAGCCGGTCGGCGTCGGGATGCTCGGCACACAGGCGGTCGAACTTATCGCGGATTTCGTCGAGCATGGCCAGCCGCTGCGGGTTGCGGCATGTGGCGCGCCCCGAACGCAGCCGGTTGAGACGGCGCATCACATAGTCGGCCGACACATAATAGGCCGGTGCGGGCGATGCGAGTGCCTGGCGTACAAGCCGGCGCGATTCAAGGGGGCGCCCTGCCTGGAGTTCCCGGCGCGCCGTCGAGCGGACGGCGGCCAGAAAATCCGAATTGCGTTTTTCATAGTTCAGTAACATTTCTGTCAGTTTTGGAGGGAGATAAAATAGAGAGTGAGGAGAATGAGGCGGCGCGCTCCGCGAGCGGAGGGGTGCCGTTTCAAGTGCGGGGCCGGAGAAGGCACGACACAAAATTACAACCGCACATGTGCAGGAATCGCGCCCGCTGATGTTAACAAATGCTTCGCAGAGGCGACTTTTTACACCTCCGTTCCGCAAGTTTTTGACACTGCGCGGATTATGCCGTCGCGCACTCCGATGAAGTCTGCGTAGGTCTCGATCAGGTCGGCGATGGAGGCTGCGGCGTTGCGTACCTCGCGTTCGTAGCGGTCCACGCCGATTGCTCCCGAGACGGTGCGCCCCATAAGGGCGTCACTCACGCCCGAGACCTCTTCGAAGAGCTTGATCTGCGTCTGCAGCAGGTCGCGGGCGCCGATATCGCTGATCGGGGCAATGACCTGATGCGGCTCGCCGGCCGGTGTAGGGCGGTAGGGGATTATGCCGCCCGGCTCGGCCCAGAGGCGCGCCACGTCGTCCCACCGCATGTTGTCGGGTTTGCACTGCACGGGGTAGAGCAGCACACCCTTGGCCGATACGCCGAGCATGGTGTCCATCATCGAGATGAGCCGGTTCACATATTTCTGCTGGTCGATGACATCCTCGACGAGCGAGTGAACTTCGCCGTCGGTGAGCGGATAAAGTTTCACGGCGAAGGGACAACCGCCGCCGGGCACCGGCGCGGCATCGCCGAGCAGGGTGCCGTCAGGCGCCAGAAACCGTCCGTGCCACCCGGCATGGCGGCGCCGCGTCAGCTCTACCTGGGGGAGTCCCTTGCGGCGTCGGCGCGCAGCAAAGCGACGGAACCGCGGCTCGTCGGCGGGGTCGGCCTCGGTCAGTGTGGCCGTCATCCGGTCATGCACGCACAGCACCTCGCGGCATTCCAGGGTCCACACCTCGATCACGCGGCATCGTCCTGCCGGGGCGCGGTAGAAGTCGGGCGCGTCGCCCGGATCGAGCGTCGCGGGGAGGTCTGTGGTCTCGGGCAGAGTGCCGTAAAGCGCCCGCAGGTCACGGGCACGGCGGTCGTCGCCGGGAGCGAAACGCATAACCGCCTCGGCCACGCTCATGTCGAGCAGACGGCCGGCAAGCTCCATGTCGGTACAACGCGGGTCGCTGACGGCGCTCACGAAGAAACGGTCGGGCGCCACGTTGTCGACCCATACGCCCGCGCCGGCAGGGCGGTGCTCGGCGCATACGCGGTGAATCGCCATGCCCGAGATCAGAAACTCTTCGAGCGTGCGGGCGTCAAGCTCGTCAAGGCGGTTCATGCGGCGGGTGGCCTCCATTGCCGGCGCGGCGTCAGCGGCGGTCGCTGAGGCCGAACGCTCCTGGCGGTAGCGCCCCACGACCGATTTCACCAGACGGCGGATGAGGTTGTTGCTCAGTGGCGGTCGCCCCGACTCGGCCACGGCCTCACCCTCGGTCATGCGGCGCCCGCGGTGCATCACCGGGTCGCCCCACTGGTCGCCGTATGTGTAGCGGGCGAACCGGCGGCGCCGCTCGCGCGCCGGTTCCAGCCTCAGCCACGCGCGGTGCGCCGCCTCAAGTATCATAGGGTATTTTCTGCTTTCCATAGTAATCATAACGGTGTGTCATTCAGGGAAATCGAAGGCGAGCGGCGGTCGGCCGTCAAGCACGGGTACGGTGGTAAGCGCCTCTTCGTCGAATATGAAGGTATCCTCGCCCGGATCGGCCACGCCGCGCAGGCTTTTCAGACGCGCCTGACCCGGTGCGGGCGGCGAGAAGATCTGCAGGCGTCCACCGGGCTGCATCACGGCCACCGGACGTGCCACGCCTCCGCGGCTGAAGGGGTTGGTCTGGAGCCACGCCTCGGGCGAGTCGGCGGCCACCACCGGCGCCGGACGTTCCCAGCCGTGGAGCTCGACGCTCACGGGGCGCACGCAGTTCTTTGGCAGGATTACCGTCACCGAGCCGTCGTCGGCGCTCTCGAGGGTGGCGTCATCGGCCATCTCGGCGACCCGGAGCCACCTGAGCGGGCCGCGCCCGAGCAGTGCCACGTACCACAGCCTCGCCTCAGAGGCCGCGAGGGCCTCGAGGTCGATGCCGTAGGTGCGCGTCACCACGCAGTCGGCGCGCAGGGGCTCGAGCCGCGTGAGCTGCAGCCACCGGGCTGTCATCTGTCTGCGGTCAAGAGTCAGGATCATGGTCAGTCTTTTATGATGCGCATGTGGGTTTTCGGGTAGCGGAGCACCAGGCAGCTGGCCTCGGTGATGACGATGGCGTCGACATTGCGCACGCCGGCGGCGCGCAGGTCAAGGCGCTCGGTGCGCATCGGCACGTGGGTGTACTTGGTGATGTACTCGGGGTCGATGACCATGCCGTTGCCGGGCATGCCGCACTGGTCGAACACCTCGGAGAGCAGCACATAGAGCGTGCCGAACTTCGAGTGGATCTCGGTGAAGTCGAGACCCCATTTGGTCACGGCTTTCTCAGAGGCGATCACGCGGGTGTGGTCGATCTTGTGCAGTGCCTCGATGAGGTCAGAGCCCGCGAGCAGAATCTTGCGTGTTGAGCCGGCGTTGTGGGCGAACGCCTGTTTGCAGAGTCCCACCAGGTCGGCCTCTGATGTGATGGCGGTGTAATGGAGGTCATTGTCGGTCTGGTTCCACACGCCGCCGGTGAGCATCACCTCTTCCTCGGTGTCGGGGATGCGGATGCGCGTGCAATGCCCCATCAGGAAGTTCTTCTCCATGCCCATGCGCATGTCGATGATGGCTGCCTCCTCCTGGTCGCTGAAACTCCAGCCGGCCTCCTTATTGGCGATCTTTACGAAAGTCGACTGCTCGACCTGCGCCTTGAAGATCTGGCAGTAGTTGGTGGCCTTTTTCGGCAGGGCCTCGAACATCGGCGTGGTCACGTCGAGCTCGGCTGCGGCGCGCCCCATGCGCACAAGGGTTGCCCCCTTGGCGATTGCCGGCACCACATGATGCCCGTCGGCGGTTACGTTGTTTACCGCCAGCACCTTGAGGCCGTCGTTGTTATCGGCCACATAGAGCACCAGGGGCTCGCCTGACGAGGCCTTGACCGAGGGGACGAGTACCGTGGTCGAGCGCTGGAACACGCGCGCCTCGGCCACCTTGAGTGTCACGGGGGTGTCATCGCTGACGGTGCGGTCATCGGGCGCGGGGTTGGCGCTGGTGAGGGTGGTGGTCACCGGCTTGGTGTCGACCGAGTAGTAGTCGACCTTCATCGAGCGGCACTGGCGCGAGCCGCCGTAACGCGAAATCTGGTCGAGCGGTGTCGACATGGGGCGGATTTTGACGATGCGCGAGTCAATCTCGTTGCGCAGAAGGCCCGGGGCCTCCGTATCGACGACAGCCGTGGTAAGCGGCTCACCCTCCACATGACTGCCCGCTCCGGCCACACCGGCCACGGCGCCCATGCCGGCGGTGATGAAGGTGGCGTCGTTTGCGCCGGTGAGGTAGCCGATGAGCCAGCAGAGACCGAGCGCCGTGGCGGCTACGATGATTGAAAGGGTCTCGGGACTTGTGATGAAGTTTTTGAATCGGTTGTAGTTCATGGTGTGTGATATTTGAAAAATGTGTGTTTAGGAAGTTTACGGGATTTAGGGGAGGGGGCTGGTCATTTGTCCCAGATGCTCGGGCGCGGCGAGTTCAGTATCATGATTTCAGGCGCGGCTGTGCGGTTGTCGCGCTTACGGGGTGCGGTGTCCAGGGGCTGGAGCATTGCGGGCTGCCGCATAAGCTCGTCGATGGCCTCGTTGCGGCCGCGTAGGTAAGCCTGCCGGATGAGCTCGTCGGTGGAGGGTTCGGGAGGCGGGGAGTCATGGGAATCTTGGGAGTCATGGGAGGCCCCCGGAGCAGGCTGCCCGGGATTGTCGGGGGGAGCTGTAGTGGTTGGTGGCGCGGAAAGTGCCGGTGAGGGTGCCGCAGGGGTGGCAGAGAGTTCCTGGATGGTGTTTTTCTCGTTGCTCATGGCTTTTGAATAAAATTGTGATTGTATATGTGGCGCCGCGACTTCCGGCGTCGGTTTTGTAGCGGCAAAGTTATTGCGCCGTTACAGCCGTGTGAGGGACATCTTCTTCGGTGTGTGGACATATATGCTACAAAATGTTAAAAATCAGAATAATGGACACTTCGGGCGTCGGGATATGCGGAATCGGTTACAAAACTGCATCAATAATGTAGCAAAATTTTGATTCCGCGAATTTATGTTGTATCTTTGCGGGGTAACGGGATGTGCGTCGGTTCCGGCGACAAATGTCAAATCCCGTATATATAGTGCCGGCTATGCCGGATGCGTTGTTTGACCGGTTCCGGCAGAGGCCGGTGCCGATGAAGATTCCACCCGGGGGAATCCCGGGGTATTGACGATATTTTTTGAATCGGTCGCTTTATTCCAATTTCTGAAAACCGCCATCTTTCATTGCCGTCAGGTCCTTACGGAAACAAGCGCTCCGTCTCATTTTCCCCTTAAGGGTGTGGGCGAGTCGTGTTTTATCCGGTCTGTGGACCAGGTGCTTGGCGGTACCTCAGAAAGGACCGGAAGTACCCCGACGACCCCGCACCCTTTTTGTCGGGGTGCCACGAATCCGCCATCCCCGGGTTCATGACATTGTTCTACCGCTATAATCAGCATATCCATTGCTTATTTACACATATATTGACTGGTAATATTACTACGTATCTCGAACAGGGAAAGTCGTGAGACTTTCCCTGTTCCCTTTTCCTCCCCATCACTCCCAAAACTCCCATCACTCCCATTATTCCCATTATTCCCATTATTCCCATCCCTCCCATCACCCCCTCCTTCCCACCTTTTTAGATATTTTTGGCCTTTTAGGCCGGTTTTTTGGCCGTCTCGGCCATACGGAATAATTTTGCTTGTGAGTTTTTCAGGATTATTTATGAGAGAACCAAACATAGCGTCCGGTAAAAGGGTTTTATAATAAGAAGTGACTTAAACTTCTAAAAGCCGGTGCGGGCGCCGCGGGATATGCCGGCGTCATCGGTCGCCTTTCATTCACAGATACTTATAACTAACGTCTCAACTATAAGGACTTATGTCTCACCATCTGAAATGCATCGTCGCGGTTGCCGGCGCCCTTTCGGTGTCACTGGCGGCCGGCGCGCAGCAGCCGGCGCCGGCTGCGGGAGCGACATATTCGCTTGAGCAGTGCCGCGCCCTGGCTCTCGAGAACAACAAGGACCTCATGGCCAAGCGCCAGTCGCTGAAACAGGCCGAATATCAGAAGAAAGAAGCCTTTGCCGCATATCTGCCCGCGTTCGATTTCACGGGCGGTTATTTCTATAACCAGAAAGAGGTGTCGGTAATCGGCTCAGACCAGCATCTGCCGGTGCAGACCTTCAATCTCGAGACACAGAAATACGAGTTTTCGGTGGTGAAGAATCCGATGACCGGCGAGCCTGTGAAACTCCCCAACGGCTCGTATATCCCCGAGCAGACCGCCCTGTTGCCGAAAGAGGCACTCACCTACGACATCCACAACGTGTTTTTCGGCGCCGTGACCCTGACACAGCCCATCTTCATGGGGGGCAAGATCGTGGCCATGAACAAGCTGGCCGGCCTGAACATGCAGATAAACGAGCGCATGCTCCACAACGAGGCGCAGAACGTGGTCTATGCCGTCGATGCCGCCTACTGGACTGTGGTTTCGCTGCACGCCAAGCACGAACTTGCCAAAAGCTATGTGAACCTCCTCGACTCGCTTGACCGCAACGTGGCGCGCATGGTCGATGCCGGCGTGGCAACCCGCTCCGACAAGCTCAGTGTCGACGTCAAGCTCAACGAGGCGAACGTAGACCTGCTCAAGGTTGAGAACGGACTCACCCTCTCGCGCATGGCGCTGGCGCAGGTATGCGGACTCCCGGTGAACTCGCAGATGCATGTTGAGCATGAGGACGCACCCGCCACGGCGCCAATGACCGCCGGCGAACTGCACCCCGACATGGAGGCTGTCTACGCCGACCGTCCCGACCTGCAGGCGCTGAAACTCGGCATCGAGGCACGCGACCAGCAGGCCAACGTTGCCCGCGCCTCGATGATGCCCAATGTGGTGCTCACCGGCATGTACTCGTTCTCGAACCCCAACATGTTCAGCGGATTCAGCAAGCGGTTCGACGGCGCGTTCTCAGTGGGGGTGCTCGTCAGGATTCCCCTCTGGCACTGGGGCGGCAACTACAACAAGTACCGAGCCGCCAAGACCGAGTCGACCGTCATGAAACTTCAGTACGAAGATGCCCGCGAGATGATTGACCTGCAGGTAAGCCAGGCCTCGTTCAAGGCCCAGGAGGCCCGCAAGACTCTCGACATGACCCAGTCAAACATGGCCAAGGCCGACGAGAACCTGCGCACGGCACAGCTCGGGTTCAAGGAGGGTGTCATCACCACCGATGACGTCATGGCCGCACAGACCGCATGGCTCAAGGCCAACTCGGAGCGCATCGACGCCGCCATCGAGGTGCGTCTGTGCGACGTCTACCTCAGCAAAGTGCTCGGCACGCTTCCCGCCGGCGAGTACAACGCCGTTCCGGCTGCCAGATAATTTCATGAAACCAACAAGACAGTAAAACCAAGTTTGCCATGTCACAACAAGATATTCCCCAGCTCACCCAGGAGCAGAAAAAAGAGAACAAAGTAATGCTGGGCGCCTTAGGGCTCATCATCATCGCCGTGGCCGTGCTGGCCATAATCGGTTTCCTGTTCATAAACCGCCCTGCCGAGATTCTGCAGGGACAGGCCGAGGCCACCGCCGTGCGCGTCTCGGGCAAACTCCCCGGCCGCATAGTCGACTTCTATGTGCGCGAGGGCGACATGGTGCACAAAGGCGACACGCTGGTGCACATCCACTCGTCGCTGGCCGAGGCCAAGCTTGAACAGGCCGTGGGTATGGAAGACGCCGCAAAAGCCCTTGACCGCAAGGTCGACGCCGGCACACGCTCGCAGATCATACAGTCGGCCTACGAGATGTGGCAGCAGGCCAAGGCCGCCGTCGGCATAACCAAAAAGACCTATGACCGTCTGGAAAAACTCTACTCCGAGGGTGTGATGTCAGAGCAGAAACGCGACGAGGCAAAGGCCGCCTATGATGCCGCCGTGGCTGCCGAGAAAGCCGCCGAAAGCCAGTACAGTCTTGCAAAGGCCGGTGCCCAGAAAGAAGACAAGGCCCAGGCTGCCGCTATGGTCAATGTGGCCCGTGGCGGTGTGTCGGAGGTACAGGCTCTGCTTGAGGACCAGTATCTCACCGCTCCGTGCGACGGCCAGATTGACGTCATCTTCCCCCACGAGGGCGAGCTGGTGGCATTGGGAGCCCCCATCATGAACGTGCTCAAGCTGCAGGCCAAGTACATCACCTTCAATGTGCGCGAGGATTACCTCAAGGACTTCACCATGGGCAAGGAGATTACCGTAGAGGTTCCGGCCCTCGACATGAAGAAGGTGAAGGCAAAGATATATTATGTGCGTGACCTTGGCGACTATGCCACCTGGCAGGCCACCAAGTCGACCGGCGACTGGGATACCAAGACCTTCGAGGTCAAGATGCGCCCCCTTGAGGATGTGCCCGACCTCCGCCCCGGCATGACCGCCATCATCCGCTGATTCCCTGATCCACATAAGTCACATAAGTAACATCCGTTACATAAGTCACATCCATCATCCCTCCTTTCCGCCACATGCG
>ERZ1673743.3393-NODE-3393-length-12309-cov-10.477069_pt1 | contig 12309 bp, 12 predicted proteins | sample MGYA00580197_ERZ1673743 | MGnify/ENA primary metagenome ERZ1673743 (study PRJEB41218, sample SAMN15661795) | gut metagenome | host: Homo sapiens | place: Canada: London | collected 2015-08-20/2019-03-30 | study: EMG produced TPA metagenomics assembly of... | reverse complement strand
AACTGCATAAGCACAATAAACAGACAGATGCCGAAGGTCATCAAGAACAACGGCAGGAAAGTCTGCAGCATAAATGTGTATAATCGTTTTATTTTCAACATTGCTTATCCGGTTGACGGCGCAAAAGTAGTGAAAAAACGATATGATCGCTAACAGAAATCACTAAAACAAGCTAAATACCGAGTGTACGTTTCAGTTCTTCTACTTGCGTGTCCCATAAATCGATAGAATCCTTTTTTTCATCTTGTTCGGCAAAATCCGTTATTTGTAAAGAAGTCGATCCTGTTAATTCATGGCTGTGGATCTGGAATTCGAAATAGGCATTTTCATCCTCTTCATCCATCCAACGGTAACGGATGCTCATTTCCGGTTTTATAGACAGCACTTCCGCTTCCTGTTCGGCTTTGTTCCATTTAAAAACATATATGCTACCATTGATAATAACATCATCGGCGAACCAAGCGGATAGTCCTGGAGGAGTTGTGAGGTGATTCCATAAGCTTCGTCGTGAAACTTTATCGAAAATGTATTCGATATGAAATTTCTCTTTTTTCATCTTTCATCGTGTTTATTGCGCAGCAAGATAATAAAAGAATTGATATTTGCCAAATCTGTTCGCCAAAAAAAACAACTCTGAATTAAGATCTTAACAGGAAGCTTTCAAAATAATTGAAATTTTTTTCATGAAAGTGTTGCACAATATAAAAATAAGCTCTACTTTTGCAGCGTCAATCAAGAAAATGATGACATTTGATGGCGAGATAGCTCAGCTGGTTAGAGCGCATGATTCATAATCATGAGGTCCCCGGTTCAATCCCGGGTCTCGCTACAAACAACACCTAGTAAAGCATTGATTACTAGGTGTTGTTGTTTTTATGGGGTGCCAAAGGGGTGCCAATTCTGCAAAACAATTGATCAGTTTCATAGTTTGAAGGTCTAAGATATAGATATTCCTATATTCCATAAAAAGACTGTTGGGGGTAAAGACCTATATAGTCAGATCCTCCATATAAGTTTAGTCTCTTTGCATATCAATTTGCGTAATCTTTCTTATACCCCGACTATCTTATAATCCCCAAACTATTATTTCTTTTTCTAAATCCTTGTTTTGTGGCGACATGAGACCGTATAATGTCACTATAGCTATTGATATATAAATAGCGCAAATAAGAGAAAAAATCTTCGATTGGACAAAAGAATCGTGTAAGGGATTCTCTGCTGGGGGAGGATTAGGCTCACCAATCTCTACAAACTCTATAGTGCATATGTCCAAATCTATTTCCTTTTTCTATTTTAATTACCAAATAGAAAACGTAAGCATCACAATAAAAGTATTTCTTTATAAAAGGCATTCCAATATTCCAATGCAGGGACTTCTCATATGTGTATTTGTTATTAATTTCTAGCCTCCATCCCGAATTATCTATGAGTGTTAGACTATCTATAGCTTGATAAAAAGAATCAGAGGGAAGACGATAAAACATAAAATCTTTGGAGTCTGCATATACCCGATAATTACCGTACTCCGGATAGTGATACAAAACCATATAAGAAGGAAATGGAGATTTTGTTATCTCTGCTATTGTTTCATGATCCCTAAATTGAAAACGACGGTACATATCATCTGCCAAGTTTATCAATACTGAAAGAAGAATTATGTGTAGAAGCCAAAATAAAGGCGAGATCAACAATAATACCACTCGCCATAAGGTTCTCAACAATTTCCATTTCTTAGCCAAGTAATAAAAAAGCGGTGATAAGGTAAACCAACAAACCAATATTATAATCCACTGAACTAACTTTTTCATATTCTACAATTATAAATTTAGGGAAATCTGTTTCTGTAATCTTTCCTATACCCCGACTATCTTATAATCCCCAAACCATTATTTCTCTTTCCAAATCCTTGTTTTGTGGTGACATAAGACCGTATAATGTCACTATAGCTACTTGATATAAGAGGCATAAAGATAGCTCAAATAGGGAAAATTAGGCTTCTAATTTTATTATTGCTGCTATTAGCTACAACCAAGCAAAATATACATATCAGTCAACTGGCTATCTCTATTCCCTGTATGCTCCTGTCTTTAAATAAATTGAACATTATTCTCATCATTCCGATAATTGTTGATTCTTTGGAATGCTGTCTTTTATAAGACTTCTCCAAAGAGCCGGACATATGTCACTCCTTTCTCTTCTCCAAATTCCCCAAGAAGAAGAACTGTAAGAAGTGAGTAAAAGTTCTACTTTTAGCGAGTCATTCTCAAATACAAAATACTTGTTTGCTTGCGAACCTTCAATTCGATAGATACTTTCTGTTTCTGTAAAATAGGGCAAGGCAGATAAATCACTCCCTTGCTTATACATCGAAAAACGATGGATACCTGACTCTAATAAATCAAGTCGTCCGATCCATTGCGAATCAGCCGATAGGTAAGTCCCTACCGGGATATCGATATATCTCTGTAACGAAGGATGCAGGCTTTTTATCTCTTCTTGGATATATTGTTCTCTTAGTTTTTTTTCTTCTTCGGATTTATACATGATATAAATCATTTTACCACCATCAAAACTGCTTTCAACAAAGTAATTATACAAAAAAAGACCTCTCCAGCCCCGTTCATCCCAATCTTCAATGGTTGTTTCAGATAATACTTGGCGGATAGAATCATCGAATATGATTTTTCCATATTGGACAAATTCAGCCGAGTCTTTGATGGGAGGTAGAGGGTATGGACGTTTAATCGGATATGCAAACAGATTGGCGATAGCCGGCAAATTCCCCTTTTTACCTTCTTCAATAAAAGTGAGAATGGTTGCTGTATCCTTCTTCCCTGAAAATGAAGACTCGTTTGAAACGTCTTCTTCGTTTCCACTATAGCCTTTTGTTAAATAGCAAAAACTGGCTAATAGCAGCAGGCCCAATAGATAGGCTGTTGCTTTCTTGTGTCGATAATAAAATTTCATCAATCCCATATTGCTGACTTGTAATTAAGAACTTGTATATATCTTCGATACATCTCCTCTAACTCATTTCTTTGTTGTGGTAAATTGGACTGCTGTAATTCCATTTGAACGCAAGAAATAGTCAAATGACCAAACATAAAAATTCTCCTTCTCATTTATTTCATTTTCCGATGCAATAAGTTTTTCAATCCTTTATGGCTATAAAAATATCCTGTATTATTATCTTAGGTAGTTAATCGCTATTTCTTGATATAAAATGTAACTCTATTTAAAATTAATGAAGACATCGGCTACATAACCAATGATTTGTCTATACTTTACTTTATAATATCCATTTTTATATTCATTATTAAATACCTCTATAGATGCTTCTTTAGGTATATTCGCTTTTATGGAGGCTGTATGACGAGGTTCTGTCCTTATAGGTGTATTGATAGTAACGATTGCCTTACTTATATTACCTGACGTATATGTAGTCGATTGAGATTGTCTCCATGTGTCTTGGCTGATTTTATCCCTTGAATTTTTGATATCAGTTTCAGTTCGTTGTAATTCATTTTTATAATGGCTAAGATCTCTTTTGGTATTGTAATTATCCGTTTCAGACCGTCTTAATTCTGTTTTCAATATTTCCATCTCCAAAGTCAACTGTTTATTTTGCTGTTGCAAAGAAATGATCTGACGGTCTTTTTCCGATATTTTCAAAGAAAAAGAAGATTGCATTTCTTCACTCTGTTTTTTCGTTTTATCCAAATCTTCTTTTGTAGAAGTCAATGCAATTTGCGATCGGTTGAGATCGCTTTGTGTCTCATTAAACGATTGTTTCACCCAAAAGAGTATAAAAAAGCAAATGACGACAGTCGTTCCCAAAAGTATGACCACACCTTGTTGTTTTGTCTCTCTTTTTAATTTAAGTACTTGATCAGACAAGTCTGAATTATTGGCCTCCAATTCTTTCCTTTCCTTGTGCAACCGATAGAGCACGCCTTGATAACTATCCGGAGTCGGCGTTTCACAATCTTTTGCAATGAATGTATAACAATAATTCCAAGAAGTCGAAACAATCTGAGGCATATCATCCACGTGTAGATCAAATTGCTTGCTTTCACTCTCTGAAATGTCGTATGATTCTGGAGGTAATCCTTTAAGGTTGTCAGATAACTTGGTCACCCCGTCTTTCAACAAAGCTCTGACCTGATTAAGCACAGGTTTTCCAGAGACCAACGATGGGGTATTAGTAACAATCTCACCTGAATCACTATATTTCAAAATTTCCCCATCAACTGCAAGATGATTGAGTATACTATCGAAGATTTCAAACAGAACATTAAAATCTGTCACCATCATGCCATTAAGTACGGTACAGAATCCGATATAACGATCTGCTTCCAACTTGCGGACATAGCCATAATACATCAGTTCTCCTTTTCGATGGACGGCAATATAGGTATCAGCAGAAGTGTCCCATTCCCCCATCTTCATGAAGATCTTGTTTGTGAAATCGTCAGGGTATTGCGAATAATAGGATCCAAGTTTTCCAAAAAAATAAACGTCACTGTTCATGGTTGTTTTAATTTGAAGATAAGATGATTGTTTTCGTTGTCTATCGTAATTGTAGCAAGTCGATTGAGCACCTCATTACCTAAGAGAAGTGGGGCATGGATATTGTTGGAAACCGTGGCAGTCACATCCCTGCAAATGATTTTATCGTCCAATACGATTTCCCTAAGATTCACGACCATGTTGTCCACTACGGAACCATCGGCAATCTGTGAACGGCTTGTCCCTTTGAAGTCTTCTTCGAGAAGTTCTCCTTTTTGGTAAAGAGCAGCAGCCTCGGATAAAGAAATCAAGGTGAGTGAACATCCTGTATCGAAGATCATGTCACAAGCCAAACCGTTTATTTTTACGGGTACATATTTTACGCCCCCCTCTTTCCTGAATGGAATAACGACTTCATCACCATCTGTAAAGGGGGCGCTTTCCTCTTGTAACGGGACTTCAGAGTAATAGACCGGTCTCTTTTTCTCTTTCTTACAAGAAAGCAACAAGATGCAGATTGCCAAAAACAAAACAGTTTTCATAAATCTTTTATTTGGATAGAATAGTTCTTTCTGCTACCGTTTCATTATTCAGCAGTAGACAGATTCTGATGGTATCGCCTGTGACTTTCAATGGAAAAATGCCATCTTTCCCATTTTTAATCTCTGCACCTTTAATATTCCATTGAAAAAATTCTTTACTCAAGTCTGCTCTTATCTTATACGTTTTCCCTTTTTGCAGAGTTTTCTCATTAAAATTAGCGATATCAATCGTTATTCCTTTTTCAGGGATACGTGAAACTTCCAATTGTTTCTCAAGTTCCTTTTTTTCGTCCTTTAGTTTTTTTATATCTTCCGTAAGACGAACCTTTTCTTCATCTACCGATTGGTTCGGTTGAATATATCCACTGATACATAGCAAAATTACTACTATCAAAATCATATTAACAAAAGGAATACTTTTTCGAATAAATTCAAAAAACTGAGTATACCATTTACGTCCTTGCCTTACAACCTCATTTGCCACAACCGGAGCCTTATTGACAATATAACCCGAAAGTTTCTCAATCGGAATCTTGATCTGTTCAATGAGATATTCGACCTCCTTCGCCCGTTCAATATTTTTTATCTTCCCGTCAAGTTGTTCGATCTCTTTATTTTTCTGTTCAAGTTCTGCTTGGAGATCACTATTCTTGTTCCTTTCTTCAGATAAAGAATTATGAAGTTTGTTTCTATCTTCTAAATCGATTCTACGATCAGATTCATGTTGTTGGCGGATTTCTTCCAACTGTTTATCGTATTGTTGTTGCTGCCTGCTTATCTCTTGAGTAGGATAGTAAGGGGAAATTCGGATCTGTCCGGTTTCTTTTATAAATTGGAAAATGTCTTCATTCGAATAGTCATATAGATTGAGTTTGTATAGCTCACCTCCTTCATGTGTAAATGTATGATCTATCGCGGTAAAACATATACCATTGCCAGTGAATCTTCGAGAAAAATCATCTATTAGATGTGTCTCTATAGATTTCAATTTCGATGTATCATTAAAATCATCTACGGTATACTGGAGATGATTGCCAACTCCTTTGAGTAATCCCCCTTTTATATTAATAAAAGACCAGAAAACATTATCCAATATGCGGTAAATGTTTTGTATATCCATACAATAAGCATCCAACCGCAAAGTAATTCCAAAGAAAGAACCCGGACGCCCTTGTTTCCCAATCACATTTTGATAGACCAAGTAATTATAATAGCAATATACTTTATTATCTCCGGCTTTCCTTATTTTGACGGACAAATAGTTTGCTTTATCTCCATTATAGAAAGTGTCAAAATAGATTTTCTCATCCGTTTTCCCGTAAAAGCAATTCCCTGTCGGGGTTCCATAAATAAAAACTTCAACATTCATGATTTATCCTCTTACAAGTTTAATAATCGTATTCCACAAATTAGCAGGATAGGCATCGTGTCCCTCCTGATACATAAGAGCTCCATCGGCCGCCTCCGAATAGTTGCCTGTTTGGAAAGGAATAAAATCGAAATTGTATGGTTTCCAGAAGCGAGTAATCGGGTTTATGTTCAAGAATGGAATGAATATGTTGGGATAGAGATCGTTCGTCTCTTTCATAGCTTCTTTGATATGAGCTTTACCCGGTGACAAGACAAATGGAGTTTCATCAATCTTATTGAATACGAAAAGTATCTTATCATGAGGACTGATATTCTTTTTCAGTTTGTTCGTAATCTTACTCACATAATTTCCCCTTTGTGAATCCATATTGGGATTGGTTTTATCAGGTTCTACTATGATCGCCCATATTTTACGGTTTCTGCTGCTAATAACGGCATTTATATAGGGCAGAAACTCTTTGTTGGGTTCTTTCGGTTCTTTCGGGTCGAAATAATGCTCTCCCGGTGCTTCTAAGATTTGGCAAATGGCCTTTCCCTTATAGTAAATTTTTATCAGCATGAAGTTGATTTTATTTGTACTGGCAGCAGCTTCATTGCTGTTGATCATCGCGTTAAAACCGCTGCACATCTCTTCGTAATTTTTATCATGTGCAGGGCGAAAGCATGTGACAGGTTCTATCGCATAGCCATTGATACTACGTAAATACCTTGTCAAACGAATAAGTGTCATTGTCTTACCGCAAGAAGGAGGCCCAAACAATACGATTAAGGGAGTGGATGCATCTGCTATTGTTACTTTTATTTTTGCCGGATCATTCAACTCTTCAGTACTATAAGTGTCGCTTTTCTGCTCACTGTTTCCTATAAGTTTTTGTGGTTTCTGACTGGAAGAAGGAATCTCAGGACCTGCCGCCCCGTTATCTGCTTTTGAATCTGAACCTAAATTAATTTCAGCCATTACTATGTTGTTTTATTGATTAATATTCTCTTTCTTTGAACGCAATATCAAAAAAGATAAAAGCGGCGACATCCACCAATATGGAAATGATGATCCAAAAAGTAAAGCCATGACCTTTATATTCTCCTTTCAAGAAATCGGTCCAGACATCAAATACACTGATAGTACGCTTTACTTCTGTCACTGGATTGTCTGTGGTATATTTTGCTTCATCGAGTTTAGAAGCAAAATTCACGAAATTGCGGTTCTTTTTTATAGTGTTATAACCCGTATTCAGTTTGTCACAAACGTCTTTGATATCGTTTGCTTCGTTCAAATCGATCGTACCTTCATCAATGTATTTCTTTACTAAGGCTAAATTCTCATCATGTACTTTCACTTCTTTCAGGTTATCCGAGTTAGGAGCCAAGATATGAGACATCAAATTATCAGCTTTCGTATCAGTCAATATCAAGATTTTTTTCCGATAAGCATCGCACAGTTTTGTCCGTTCTTGCACTGAAACGCCTTTATAAGTCAATGGCTCTATTTTATCGACTCCCAATTTGGCTGCAAGTTCTCTCAGTATATCATTTGACTTTGTCCCAAATCCCGGATTTGCTTCATTTTTAATTTCCGCTTCTAATTCTCCGAGAAGAATACTTACTTCATTTCTCAATTCATTTATTTTAAGAGTGGCTTGATTCCTATTATTCGTGTTATTTTTGATTTGTCCCAGATAACCGCGCGTGACAGACAGATCGGTATTCACTTTATCGCCGATTATGTTCCGATAGAAAAATGTATGTGTATTGGTCGGCATACTACAGATCAGCCAAAAGACAATCAAAATGATTATCCCTAAAACAAGCCTCAATCCCCGTTTTTCAAGATAAATGTTTTGGTTTAAACTATCCACAATCATTTTTGACCCCCATGAAGCGATAAAAAAGAATCCGAACGTTATGGCCCAACAAACAATTTCTGGAAGATTAGGGAGAAGTAAATGCAAAGATTCGGCAGTAGCCCAACAACTAATAGCGGCGAACGCAAGAAAAGCGATCAAGGAAAACAGTTTTAAATAATTGGTTTGATTCATGACACAAAATGTGTTTGCTAACCAGCTGTCCCCTGAGCATAGTCATATTCTTGCTAACAAATAAAAACTGTATTTACAAAAAAAGCGTGAGGACCGTACCTGCTACCCGTCCCACACTCTTAGGCCCTGAGATTGCCCTTTCCTGTCTGAACGAGCAACATCAAGACCCCACGCCGATACGATTTATATAATACCCCATCATGCCTTTAGTCGTTAGACTTCAACAGAAGTCACGATAAAGACATTTGGGAGCTTGACTATAAAATCATACCCCTTAGGCATCTACTGTTGCCATGTCCTTTGACAGGAATTTGAAATTTCTCAGGTTTCAGAGTGTCAAGAACAAAGCGTCAAGCAAACGCTTTTTATGTATATACATTCCCACCCTTTATAGATCAAAATAAATGGCCTCGGCGTGAGAATGCTACAAAGTTACATGTTTTATTAAAGACAACCAATTTTTATGAAAAATAAAATTTAAGATGAGGTGTAATGTGTTGTTTATCAGATTTATGAAGATTGTTTCTAGTGGAATCTTATCCCTGCTACAGTTATATATAATTTTTAATACTCAAAACGTGACAAAAGGCTACCCCGTAGTAATAAATTCCCCTTGATGGTATTTCTAAAACCTCTATCTGGTATAGAGGATATTGTATATCTTCATTTGATAGCTGAGATTTTGTTTCTTCTACGGCCTTTTTGTTTTTTATTTTGGATCCTTTAATAGAATTTAGATTATCAGTGCAATGTGAAACCTTATATTTTATTGTTTTAATTGCTTCTGACGATATTTGTCTCTTTGGTGGTATCTTTCGTCTCTGGCGTAAGAAATAGCCTTATAACGCTTCTATTGGTGTTTAGGTACGATAGACTGGATATTGGGTAAGTTTTTTTATGTAAGGTCCGTATATACCTACCTTCCATGAACCGCCCCCGTCCATTACCCGTTTTTGGGGTTACTTCCCCCTATTTTTTTGCACGAAAAGCCGTTTTTTCTCTATACAAGAGCGTAAAAATAGGGGAAAAATAAAAACATTTTTGACTGGTAAGAAAAACCGGCAAAGAATGCCGATTGTGTCCCTTCTGTAAGCGATATCTATGGGCTTTTGGCTGGATTTTTTATGTTCGAAACGGGATAAAGGGGTACCAATAACAACAAATTTTCTCCTGATCGTATTCCAAAAGTCCAAATAAACAAACTTCATGCAAATACAAGCTAAAACAGTTCTGCAATAGCTTGGCTCTTTGGATTGACTTTTGGTTATATGCAAGATGATCAAACAATGAAAGTATGCTCTTGCCTGGTACCGTTAACAACCGACATGCGTTCCAGAAAGAAACAGGCAGTCCCGGCACCCAGAGGGGGCAGCCTTCGCCGACCGCCTGTTCCCTCTATGGCTGGATGCTCCTGCTGTCTCTTCCGCCGTTATTTGCCTGCAACATCAGAACCGATCTCCATATGCCGACATTGGATTTTTCCCTTGTTTTGGGCTGTTTTAAGCATATGTGTCGAGTTGTCTTACAACTTATCCAATATGACTTTGATATAGCTTAAAATAGTCCCTATGTGGGGATACGAGATGTATAGAATAGTATCGTTCATATACTCCTATATATCAATATTTGATTATAAGTTCACCTTATTATTAGAGATTGCCTAATTCTAATGAGATACGATCTCTGATCTTACAATCAAGTTCTTCCATCAGTGGAGATCTTTCGTTTAGAGAAAAATTCTCATTGAGTTCACTTAGCATCTTGTTAAATCGGCTCCTGCTTTGAGTATCTAACTGTTCTATTAAGAACCTCTTCGTTTCTTCTATGAACTTTGTAGATGAAGGCAAAAACGAAGGTAAGTATAACAAGGCATTGAGAAGATACTTTGTTGCCTTCTTTGGGCTATTTATGGGGATGCTAGGATTACTGATCGGGATATTCCTTTTTTCGATATCAAAATATTTTTCTCCCCATAGCTGAATGATTTCTTGGTAAAAATGGGGGTCCGATAGAGTCTCACCTGTTATGTTTTTCCAGTTCAACTGCGTAGATGATGAGGATTTAAACCATCTACTCTCGAACCTTAACAAACAACTTTCTGCGCCTTTTTTACCTTGTGACTCCTTTCCTTTGTCGTAAAAGGCACAAGTATGACTTGCTGATTTATAATAAAGTGTAGTCCTCTTACATAAATCTCTCTTATGCCGTGGATAGTTACCTAAAAATGGAAAATATTCTTTGGTATTATGAGACATCTCAAAATCTGCTGCTATATCTATACGTGTAACATGAGCAGAGTTTATATCCAACTGTAAAATGTCACTAAGTAAGTCTATGACTTGTTTGATCTCTTCTCTTCCCAATAAATGTAAGTTATTCCCATAATAGAATTTGGCGAGGCTTCCTTCTATGGTAATGAATGAATTGTAGATATTAATTCCCAAATTATCCAATTGATAGAACCTGCATTTATCGTGAACATTTGTATCTCGTTGGGAATCAAATTTGGAGAGGAGATATCTTATCTCCTTCTCCAAACAATTTAAGCGAAATTTTACAGTATCATACATGCTTACCTCCTTTCTTTTCCAGTTTGATAGCATGTTGATGTGCCTCTTGTCGAATTTCATCAATAGAGGCTCTTCGATTACTTAACAGGTACGCATCAATGTCTGAACGGCGAAAGTATAATAATTTTCCACCAGGTTTGTAGCATGGCAATATCTGTCCACTCGTTAATTTGTATAAATAGCTTTTGGAAAAACCTGTATATTCCAAAACTTCTCTAAAATTTAAAAATGTTTTTTCCATCACTTTTCTTTTTTTTGCAAAGATTGGGGAAGAAAATGGTTAGATCACTATATATGACTATATAGCCTACGTTGTTAATTACCAATATTTAAATAGTTAATATTGTTAAATGTCTTGCGTGGTTTCGAATGTTACTTGATTGTCAGTGGGTTAGTGTTGAAATGTGAAGTAAAAAGCATAATATTTGGATAATTAGGTCTAATCTTTAAAGGATATGTTTGCCTTTTTTAGTATATTGTCAATTGGTTCTGTTTTTTTAGAGAATGCCTTATCGCTAATATTGAACAGGTTGTAGTAGCTTTGTGATAAAAGTTTTATATTGAATACATTGTATCCGATATGCCAGGGGTTTTTTTCTTTTTCGAATAGTGTTCTGATGAAATAAGCACATTGTCCATGCGAACCACCCCAAGCAATTCCTTGATATGATTCAGGCTTATTCTTCCCTGTACAAGCATAATAAAAGTCTTGGAAGTTTGTTTGCTTTATAAGCTTCTTCTCTATTAGTTCATCATAGATGATCTTTATTTGACTCTCTGTTGCATCTAAGTTGTAATGACAATTTTTATCGATGTCTATGAAGTCTATTTCTCCATTCTCATATAGGTTATCTAACTCTTTATTTAAGCGACCATTCTTCTTAATGTGATCAACGATTTTTTCATCCGATATTCGATTTAAGAAAGAATCGGCATCTTCATCACTAATAAGGTCGTTTTCAGAGTCGTTACAAGAATAAAGTTTTTCGTATTCTTCTTGCATTATATCTTTTAGAATGTCTTCAGAGTTGTAATCGTATAGCATATTGATCGGATTTATAGGTCAAACATGTTAGATATGTTTTCTATTGCTGTTTTTTTGTTCTCATTGGCACTTCGTGCGTACCTTGTAACATATTTGAGACTCGCATGTCCTAACATGGCTGCAATGTCTACAGGGTTGATGTTTTTGCGGACAAGAAGTGTTGCGAAAGAATGGCGGCTTTGATGGGAACTCATTAGCATAGCAACATCAAATAGAACAGCGCGTTAGAAACATAA
>ERZ1673743.3388-NODE-3388-length-12325-cov-9.503097_pt1 | contig 12325 bp, 10 predicted proteins | sample MGYA00580197_ERZ1673743 | MGnify/ENA primary metagenome ERZ1673743 (study PRJEB41218, sample SAMN15661795) | gut metagenome | host: Homo sapiens | place: Canada: London | collected 2015-08-20/2019-03-30 | study: EMG produced TPA metagenomics assembly of... | reverse complement strand
TCATTTAATTTAGAAAATCCACAAAAAGTATCTTGACAAACTCGACCCCGAAGGCTCAAGCTATCGGGCAAAGACGAGGTTTGCCAAGTTCCACAACCTGCCAGATGTTAAATATAATTATTGTTCGAAACCGAATAGGATGTAATTAAACGAGATGACCTTTATTGTTTATCTCGTTTTTATTTAGTGAAAAATATGTTTATATTTCAAAAACTATTTTAATTAACTAGTTTGCAAAAAAGTATTATTGATTTTCTTGACAACTTTGAATTTATACGCTAAAATTATATATAGAACATATGTTCTATGCGATCGATCAAAAATATTAATTATTTATTAGGAGGAAAAAATTATTGAGTAAGCAAGCAATTTCTCTTTCATATTTATACGGTGGAAAGTGGATAGGTTTTAGTGATCAGACAAAATCTACTATGGACTGCTTAAAGATTAAAACAAGTTCAAATGAATCTTTTTATTTACAATATAGAACTTGGAATAAGGGAATGAATGGATATTATCCATATGAAAAAGTACTGAAAACGATTATGCAGGTTCTTCAGGTAAGCCAATTCAACAACTTCAGATTCAAGCATACAGGAATGATGGTACGAAGTTAGTATCAGGTATTGTTGTTATGTATAGAGCCTTTGTAGAAAATAAATGGCTACCATGGGTAAGTAATGCTGACCCTGAATGGATGGATAGTGTACAGAGTAAATATAATCTGGGTGGCACTTTAGATACCAGCAGCTCGTATGCCGGTATCTCCGGAAAGAATATTAGCGGAATAGAAATTCGTGTTTATAAAGAATCATCGTTAGGAAACTACTCTGGTGGTGAATCAAATCCTTCGCTAAGCTATATGGTTGGAAATGAATCTAATTGGAAGTCTTTTTCAAAAAGCACTTTGTCATCCAGAATAGATGGAATAAAAATACAGACAGGCAGTAACAAGGATTATTATTTAACTTATCGAACATGGAATGAAGGACAGTCATCTTATTATCCTGCCGTAAATAGTACAGAAAATGATTATGCAGGCTCCCCTGGAAAAGCTATTCAGAGGTTAAGTATCAATGTATATAGAAATAATGGCACAAAACTTACTTCCGGAATTATTGTTATGTATAGAGTATATACTGATTCAAGGTGGTTGCCATGGGTAAGTAACGCTGATCCTGAATGGATGAGAAATGTAAAAACTAAATATAGTTTGAATGGTACTTTAGATACAGGTTCATCTTATGCCGGCATAGACGGTAAAAATATTGGTGGCGTTGAAATTCGTATTTTTGAAGAAGATTCGTTAAATGCGGGTTCAGGTAGTTTCGTTGGTTCTGAAGAATTAATAACAACCCAGTATATGGCAAATAGTACATCTAATTGGAAAAGTTTCAATCATAAAGTAATGGCTTCTCCTATTGACGGTATTAAAATTCAGACCAATTCAAATTCGGATTTTTATTTGCGTTACAAAACATGGAACGAAGGACAATCATACTATTATCCTGAAGTAACAAGTTTAGAAAATGATTACGCAGGTTATCCAAATAAACCAATTCAGGGACTGAGTATAAGTGCATATAGTAAGGATGGAACAAAGCTAACTGCCGGTGTTGTTGTAATGTATCGTGCTTATGTTGATGGAAGATGGTTGCCATGGGTTAGTAATGCTGATCCGGAGTGGATGCAGGATGTTCAAGAAAACTATAATTTAGGTGGAACATTGGATGTCAGTTCATCATATGCCGGAATTATCGGTAAAAATATAAGCGGTGTTGAAATCTATGTGTTTAATGGCAAATCCATCTCATCATCAATCGGTAATTTATCCGGAGGCAAAGTAGCTTCAACACTTAGCTATATTGACGAAGATTCTAATTGGCATAGCTTTACTTCAACTGCAAGCTCTGTTCATATTAATGGTATAAAAATTAAAACCGACAAGGATAAGCCATATTACCTTTTATACAGGACTTGGAATGAAGGAAAATCATACTATTATCCTTTTGTTAAAAGCACTGAAAATGACTATGCAGGATATCCGGGTGGCATTGTGCAGTTATTGAATATTCAAGTATATAGTAAGGATGATGTAAAACTAACATCAGGTGTAGTTGTTATGTACAGAGTGCATGTAGGAGGAAGTTGGCTGCCTTGGGTAAGTAATGCTGATCCAAAATGGATGCGTAGTGTACAGACAAAGTATAATTTAGGTGGCACTTTGGACACAGGGGCTTCCTATGCGGGTATAGATGGCCAAAATATAAACGGAGTAGAAATTTATATATATGAGGAGAATGAAATTTATACTAAGCCGCAAACACCTATAGGTAATAGTAAAATAATTCAAGCCCCGTTTATTTCCCAATTAGGCAAATATCCAACAGGATGCGAAAGTGTTACAACAGTTATGGCACTAAATCATATTGGCATAGATATATCTGTAGATAAATTTATTGATTCGTACTTAACTAAAACAGGAGTTCCTTTTGATCCCAATATTTCATTTGGAGGAAATCCCAGATATACGAGTGGGTATGGATGTTATGCACCGGTAATAAAAAAGGCATTGGATAAAGCTTTATCCGGACAAAAATATACTGCAAAACAATTATATGGTGTTTCTCTGAAAAATTTATGTTCTAACTACATAGACAAAGGAATACCGGTAATTCTTTGGGCTACTATGTATATGAATACTCCATACATAAGTTCTACGTGGACCTACAACGGAAAAACAATTAACTGGATAGCCCCCGAACATTGTTTGCTGTTAGTGGGATACGATAGTAGCCATTATATTTTTAATGACCCTTTGACTTATCAACCACAAACCTACTATAGCAAATCTTCCGTTGAAGTGGCGTATAAAGGTTTAAACTATCAGGCTATTGTTCTTGAAAAAAAGGATACTAGCACTCCTGCACCAACGCCTGCTCCTGTATATAAATATGGTGCAGTTAAAAATCCCATAAATGGAAAAATATATCCGATTGAATACTATGAAAATGGTAAGTCTTATTATAAAGAAGAGCATATAAATGAAGAAAAAACAACCAGATTAGTAAAAAATTCATTTGATGTAGCAAAATTTATTTCAGGACTTGCTTTTGATGATAGTTTGGTAGATAAAATGGATAAAGCTCCACTTATTGGCAGTATTTATGGTATTGTTATTGGCGGTATTACATCGTTTTCTGAAAGCTGGGAGTCATTATATATTGATGTTAAATACTACAAGGCAAAAAGTTCAGGTAGAAGATGGGCTAATATTGAATGCGGTGAATCAAAGTATTGCAATTTCTTTAATAATTTATTATCACTTAAAAATCAATCTATGAGAGCTCTTTATGGACGCTGGTCAGGAGCTAATATGTATTCTGCTCAAGTATGGGAAAGTACTGTTAATGATTTTGCAAAAGGACAGTATGCAAAATTTAAGGGAATAATACCAAATAACTCATATAACTATGATATTATATTTACATTTGATGAAAGACGAAAAGAGGATAAATATGTATCTCAAATTTTCTGTGGCAAAGATGGAAAAATGTATGAATATGCGCATATATATAATAGTGAAAAAATTGAAATTGTTGTTAAAGATTTTTTGGGTACAGAAATTGATCGTATAAATATTTTGCCTCAAATGAATCCTTTAAGTGAATTACCTCAAGATAAAGCAGCACTTTTTGAATTTATGAAAGCATAAATATATTAACAACATCAACAACAGCCGAAGTAGGAAAATACTTCGGCTGTAATTACAATACGTAGATTTAAAAAACATAAAATTTAATAATCTACTCCCTCTTGTTTTAGCATATTATCTTCAATTTTATAGTGTTTGGTAATTTCCATATTATCAGCAACCCACAGTGCTAAATCGCCCGAAGAAAGCTCTGCATCATCATCAAAAACTCCGCATACGGAATAGTCATCATCGCGATAGCAATTAATAGCTTTATATGTTTTATCTATAATTATGTAGGAATATTCGACTGCAATAATATTTCCGTTCTTACCACTATATTTACTGAAAGTAAAATCGGTTGCCCATTCTTTGTCCTCCCAAGAATCAGGCATTGTAACATCTGGTGTACTTATTCCGTCAACAAGTATATTAAAGTAATCCCTAATGCTTTCAGGAGTTTCAAATGTAACATCCGGGAAATTGTCCATTACTTTGCCTATATTTATATATTCAATATTATCGCAAATTAAATCTTTAATACCATCATATTTACCATTAAATAAATCATTATAAGCTTGTTTGTATTTGTCATCAATTGGCATTAGCGAAGGAATGATATAGTTATCTATACTTAACTTGTAGGGAGAAATTTTATCGTTGGCATTTGTTTCGTTTGCTTTCGAACTAAAACAGGCAATAGAAACATAATCTTGAGTTAATACTTTCCAATCTGATGGCACGTCAAGTGAAAAAGTTACATAATCTTCTTGGCTGTTTTCCGTTACCGTTTTTGTTTCTACATCAGGCCTAATAATTTTATTATTCTGCTGACATCCTACGAGTGAAATCATAAGCACGATGGATATTATTGCTGATAAGATTTTGTTTTTCATTTGTATGCTCCTATTCCTATTATATATTTTAACTGGAAATTATTTGAGATTTTTGATTTTATGCATTTTTTACTAAATTGTGATATCTATTATACTTCTTGTATTGCTTTTTGTAAAGTAATAATAAAAATAAATTTCAAACTTAATTAAAGTAATAAAGGTAAGTATATCAGGACTTATGCAAAGTTATGTGGGATATGTTTGTTCTACGAAAGGTGGCATAAGATATGGATATACTTGAAGATTTATATTATGGAAACTTATTCCCTCACGAAAAATGTTCAAGGCTTGACGATGAGGTCAAAGAACTATTGAAACTGCTCAACAGGAATGAAGAAAAGTTTGTGGCAACCCTGACTGAGGTACAGAAAGAAACCTTCGAAAAATACAAGGACTGCAATCGTGAGATTTCTGAAATCAGTGAGCGAGAAATATTCCTGAACGGATTTCGGATGGGTGCAAGAATTATCATTGATGTAGTAAATAATTAAGAAATCGGATAAGCAATCAATGAAATTTGACTGCCTATCCGATTACTTTTTGCAAATTTTACTCAATACAAATTATATTCAATGCTTCTTCCTTGGAAATTTTATCCTCAAGATAATTATCTCTCGCAGTTCTCGCTTTTTCAAGCCAATCGTAATATTCCTCAAAACTTAAAGGCTTTTCCACAGTACCAGGTGTGTTAAGTGTTCTTTCATAACGCTTATACATTTTGCCTCGCTGTGTGTCAAAAGTTTTCAGCACCTCATTTCTGTTTGCCAAGATTCGGTGCTTTAATTTCGGCGCAAATTCCTTGCAAGTTTTACCATTATTCAGAACTCTGTCGCAGTACAGGGTTTTCTTTTTTGTCTTTGGCACAAAGTATCTGCCACAAAGCTGACAGCGGCAGAGGCGGTATCCGTTCTCAACAAATAAATGTAACAGCAGAAAATAATACTCTGTCAGGTTACGGATATGGTACATCTGTCTGGATTTGTTATCCTCAAAATAAAATACGGTGGAAATCTGTACGCTGTTGTAATTGAAATCTTCGTTAACATCAATTTCTATTTGATTTGATAAATCGCTGAAAAAGTGCAAAACAAAAAACTGCACGGTTTTTATCTGGTCAAGATAGCTTGCATATTCACGCAGATAATGTTCAGTTCCGTCGTTCTCTCCTAAAAAATCCTCAATCATAAGTCTGTTCAAAAGACCGTAAAAAGTTCTATATTCCGCCAATGCCTTTTCTGCTTTTGCAGTTAACTTTTTAATCAGTGCAAATCTTTCTTCACTTTCATCAGGATATGTTCTGTAAACTTTTCTTATTTCATTTTGCAGTTCAGAATACTCTTCAAAATCTTCTTCTGAGAAACTAATCAACTCATTTTTGATAGTAGTATTTTCAATTGGAATCTTATTGTTATTTTTCTGCATATAGCCGGAAATATTTCCTTTGGAATCAATTTTTAATAATAAACCTTCGTGCTTTGCCATATACACCTCTGTCCTGAAGTGAAAATTATAAAAATCACTTCAATTCATTTTGTCATATATTTTTCTTGAAAAGTATGAGATTATTGTATCACACTGGTGAAAAAATTCCAACAGCTTTTGGATTACAACTGAATAACCATACCAAAGCTAAAATATTTTGAAATCATATGAGGTATGAGTAACAGGGAAAGGAGAAAAATGATTAAGAATTTAAATTTGGAGTTGAGCAGTAAGGCAAGATTTGATTCAATCGACGGTGCAAGTCTTGTTGAAAAAGATTTGCCGAGAAAGAAGTTTATAATCAATTCACTTCTTGCAAGCGGTCTTTCGATTATAGCCGGCTCACCAAAGGTAGGTAAGTCGTGGCTTGTTCTTGACTGGTGCGTTCGGATTGCAAAAGGCAAAGATGTATGGAATCTGCATACCGACAGCGGTACAACTCTGTATCTGTCACTTGAAGATGATGAAAGCAGATTGCAGGACAGGCTGACAGCGATAACCGATGAAGTGCCGAGTGATGTTCATTTTGTTACGGATTGTTCAAAACTTGATGAAAGGTTGGAAGAACAGATTCAAACTTTTGTTGATGAGCATATGGATACTGTCTTGATAATCATTGACACGTTTCAACTTATCCGTTCTGCAAAAAATGACTCGAGCTATTCAAATGATTATCTTGAGGTACAGAAACTCAAAAAACTTGCTGATGAGTTGAAAATTGCTATTCTTCTGGTTCATCATTTAAGAAAGCAAGGCGACTCTGACCCAATCAATGAGATTTCAGGTACAAATGGTATAGCTGGCTGTGCCGATGCTCTATTTGTTTTGAAAAAAAGCAATCGCACGCAGGGCAACGCAACTTTATTTTGCACGGGAAGAGATATTGAGGACAGAGAAATTGAGCTTGCATTTTCAAAAGAGGATTGCACTTGGAAAATGACTGCAGACAGCGCAGAGAATCCGAATATGCTTTTGCCTGATGAAATGAACTTGCTCATTGAGATGATGAAAGCAGAAAAATATTTCAACGGAAGCAATGCGGAATTTCTTGAACGATATAATGCTTATTCAGGCAAAAATCTTTCTGCTCGTATTCTGAAAAGGATGATGAACAAGTGGAAGTATGACTTGAATGATAATCACGTTTATTTCAAATCGTATAAGGAAAATAACATCAGAAAGGTTGAAATCAAATATGATTTTGAGATTGATAATTCAGATAGCGAGTACGTTAGGTACGATAAGTACGATGAAAATATAGCCGTTTGATTTATCGTTTTTATCGTCCTTATCGTCCTTAATGCAGATGTTGAGCAGAATTTGGCGGTTTGTCCGACTTTCAAGAGAAAACGGATAAAGTACCCGACTTCAAGCAAAAATCAAAATTTGGGCGGTTTGTGAGCGAAAGTAATTCTATATAACGGATTATGAATTCAGCGTAAAGTTGGGGTTCACATTTTCACAGCTTTTAAGCTGTGGCAAGCAACGCATTCGGCTGGTCGCTGACCTGCCGAATGCAATATACGGGCAGAAGCCCGAACCCACTTTATTGGCAAAGGAGGAAACCTAAATGAAAGACAGAAAAATGAGCATAAGAATATCGGAATCCGATTTACAGAAGATTCACAATAAAGCAGACAAGGCAAATTTAACTTTAACCGAATATATAACGAAGGCTTGCCTCGGAAAACAAATCTTTGTTGTTGACGGACTTGATGAAATTATCCGTCAGCAAAAGGCTATCGGCAGAAACTTAAATCAAATTGCAACACTTTGCAATATGGGTAAAGTCATTTGCTTTAATCTTGCTGAACTTACAAATCAGTATGCAGAGATGAATAAACTACTTACCGATTTGCTTGACAGAAAGAGGTGGTCATAATAGCAACAGTAAAATTTATCGCAAGCAAACAAATGCAGTCACGGCAAGGGTTAGCTTCAATCCTTGCCTACTGCAAACAGGATAAGAAAACTTTGTACGATGGCAGAAAGCTGGTGAGCGGAGTGAATTGTGTAGCAGAGTCAGCGTTCAATGAAATGATGAATACTAAAATTCAATATAGAAAAACTGATGGCAGAATGTACTATCATTTGTTTCAGTCGTTCCACCCCGATGAACCTATAACACCCGAAACTGCTCACGAAATTGCTTTGAAGTTTGCACAAGAGCAATTCAAAGGTTATGAAGTTTTAGTTGCTACTCATATTGACAGAGAGCATATACATTCACACTTCATTTTAAATTCTGTCAGTGCTGAAACAGGATTGAAATATCATCCAGATAAAAATGAGATACAACGGTTGAGAGATTATTCTGACAACCTATGCAGAAAATACGGTTTATCAGTTGTAATTCCTAAGCAACCAAAAGTAAAACAGATGTCGGCAAGAGAATATCGTTCAGCAGACAAAGGTCAAAGCTGGAAGTTACAGCTTGCAATAGCTGTTGATGAAGCTATGAAATATGCAACCTCAAAGGAACATTTCATAAGCCTGATGGAGAACGAAGGCTATGAAGTTAAATGGACGGCAGAAAGAAAAAGCATTACCTACACTACACCAAATGGAATGAAGTGCAGGGATAATAAATTACACGAAGAAAAATATCTTAAGGAGAATATGGAAAATGAATTCAGAATACGGGAAGAAATCACCACAGGAATTAAAGGAACAAGCCAAAAAGCAAATGCAAATCGCCTCAAAAGCAGAACCCTGCGTAGCGGTTACGGAGCAGAACTGGAAAGCATTAATTTCAACTCAGACAGCACAGATAGATATGCTGAAATCAATACTGGACGAAATTTCAGAACTGACTACGAAAGAGGAAATACGGATATACCTCAACCGCCAGATGAATTCCTTGCAGAAGTCTATCGACAATTCCAATGCAATGGCGCAGACCTTCAAGAAGGAGCTTCAGGATATGACGAACAATTACGTCAGTCAGATAAACAATGCGGCGAAGAATGCTTCACAACAGGTTGGGAGCACGAGCGAGAAATATTCATACAGTATCAGTCAGGCGGAGGAGAAACTGAATCATCATGTGAGGATACTGTTTTTCCTGGCTTTGATACCGACAGCTATTACAGCAATAACGGAAATGATATTGCATATCTGGTCGCAAATCTCACAAATATTTTAGACAGCAACCACCCTGTAGAGGACTGCACTACAATGAAAAAACCTCGTAAAGAGAGAAAGAACATACAAGAAAATCCACAAGGCGGATTTGGTATGAAGATGTAAAGAAAGGATTGCCATGAACGAAACTGAAAATAGAATAACACCAATCACAAGAAACGATATTGCGTTTAACCGCCGTCATCTGTACGAAAGCGATAAGGTTAAAATCGGCAAAAAGACATTTTTAGTCACATCGGTATTTCCTATCGGAACCGAGAACGGTGACAACCCAAGTGCCGATGAAAAAATTAAAAATTTACTTGAACGAAAAACGGGATAAATATTTTACTGGACATTCAAACCGAGTAGGAGTATTGTTGACTTGCAATCCTATTCGGTTTGATTCAACAGAGCCTGAACGGCTCGGAAAGGATGAAAAAATTATGAAATCAAACCAACAAAAGATTACCGCACTCTACTGCCGTCTTTCTCAGGAGGACGAGTAGAGGGTGAATCAAACAGCATTAAAAATCAAAAAAGTATGCTCGAAAAATATGCCGCCGATAACGGCTTTGGCAACTGTCGGTTCTATATTGATGACGGTTACAGCGGAGTATCCTTTGAACGCCCTGACTTCAAGCGTATGATTGCCGATATGGAAAAAGGAGAAATTGGAACTGTTATCACAAAAGACCTTTCCCGACTCGGCAGAGATTACCTTAAAACCGGTACATATATTGAAATTATATTCCCTCAGAACGATGTGAGATATATTGCCGTAAATGACGGTGTTGATTCCGAAAAAGGCTGTAATGAATTTATCGGAATCCGTAATTACTTCAATGATTTCTTTGCTGCTGACACATCCAAAAAAATCAGGGCAGTCCAAAGAGCAAAGGCAGAGCGTGGTGAAAGGATAGGCTCTAAGCTTCCTTACGGATATATGAAATCCGAAGATAACAGGTTAGTACCCGATCCCGACACTGCTCCCGTGGTAAAACGAATCTTTGATATGTATGTCAACGGAGTGGGAACCCGTACGATTGCAATGACTCTTGAAAGAGATAAAATTATGTCGCCAAGCGCATATGCCTACTACAAATACGGCAGAAAAGAAAATGGCTTGAAGCTGAATAATCCCTATCTGTGGAGTGATGTTACACTTAGAGGAATGCTTGTAAACGAGGTATATATCGGCACAACGGCGAACTACAAAACCACCACCAAATCAAATAAGCTGAAAAAGCAAATTCACAACGACCGCAAGGATTGGCTAATATTTGAAAATACCCACGAGGCTATCATTGATAAATCCACCTTTGAAATGGTGCAGAAGTGGTTTGCAGGAAGAAGAAAACCGAATAAATCAGGTAAGACAGATGTGTTTGCCGGGTTAGTTTATTGTGCCGATTGCAAAAGCAGAATGTATCTTCGCCGAGTGCTTAAGTATCCTAAAGAAAACAACTACCTTTGCAAAACCTATCAGCGATACGGTAATAATCACTGTACGGCACACAGAATCAGCGAACAGGATTTACACGCTGTGATACTTCAAAAACTGAGAGAGGTAACGGCATATGTACGTGAGAATCCCGAAGAATTTTATGAAATAGCAAGCCGTAATGCAAGAGCCGAAGCCGAGCGTGAAATGAAAACTTATCTGAGGGAAAAAGAAGCGGCAGAACAAAGAATAGCAGAGCTTGAAAGTATCATCCGTTGTCTGTACGAAGACCGAGTGCTCGGACGAATTTCTGTTGAACGCTACGAATCATTGTCATCAGGATATGAAACCGAGCAGTCAGAACTGAAAACTAAGCTTAATGAGATGAACGTCTTTCTTGATGAGAACGAAAAGCGAGAGCAGTTGATTCAGGACTTTATTGAAAATGCAAAGAAGTACATTGACATTCAGGAACTGACGCCTGAAATTCTCAGAGCATTCATCAGCAGAATTGAGGTGCACGAAAAGGCAAAATGGCATTCAACAGAATGCGGAAATGATATTGTGATTTACTTCACCGTTGAGCGCAAGGAACAGCTTAATGTATGGCATAAAGAGATTAAAACCGCATAAATCAAGATGCCGAGGGGCGAAATTTCCCCTCGGTTGTAAAAGAAATATTTTCTGACAATAATGATATTACGCAGAGCTGATGCAGATGTTCCGAGAGGTGGCGGATATTCAGACCGCCGATATGTTAAAGCTCCCCCGTCCCCAAGGTCAACTACCACAATATCAAGACCAAGCCGAGCGAAATCCAGACCGACATGGTGGCGGGGCTTGCCAAACGAGCCGAGAAAGTGCGGGCAAGGCTTGTCGAGCCGAACATCGACAATATGCTCAAGATAACCAATGACGGACGGAAACTTGCCCTCGACCAGAGGCTGATTGACCTCATGCTGCCAGACGACCCCACCAGTAAGGTCAACGCCTGCGTGGATAATGTGTACCGTATCTGGGAGGAACACGCCGACATTAAGGCAACACAGCTCCTGTTCTGCGACCTCAGCACACCGAAAAATGACGGCTCTTTCAATGTGTACGAAGACATCCGAGAAAAGCTAATTGCCCGTGGCATCCCCACCGAACAAGTGCGGTTTATCCACGAAGCGACCACCGATGCACAGAAAAAGGAGCTGTTTGCAAAGGTAAGAAGCGGCGAAGTAAGGGTGCTGCTTGGCTCTACGCCGAAGATGGGGGCAGGTACGAATGTGCAGGACAGGCTGATTGCCATCCATAATTTGGACTGCCCTTGGCGACCTTCAGATTTGGAACAGCGGCAAGGCAGGATTGAAAGACAGGGAAATATGTTCCCAGAGGTGGAGGTTTACCACTATGTGACGGAGCAGACCTTTGATGCCTACCTCTATCAGCTTGTGGAATCGAAGCAGAAATTTATCTCCCAGATAATGACGAGCAAAAGCCCCGTGCGTTCCGCCGAGGATGTGGACGAGGTGGCTCTTTCCTTTGCGGAGGTAAAAATGCTTGCCACGGGCGATGAGCGTTTCAAAGAAAAAATGGACTTGGATATGCAGGTGGCGAAATTGAAAGTATTGAAGCAGAGCTACCTTTCCGAGCATTACGACCTTGAGGACAGGATACTGAAATACTTTCCGAGGGAGATAA
>ERZ1673743.3382-NODE-3382-length-12345-cov-5.669081_pt1 | contig 12345 bp, 9 predicted proteins | sample MGYA00580197_ERZ1673743 | MGnify/ENA primary metagenome ERZ1673743 (study PRJEB41218, sample SAMN15661795) | gut metagenome | host: Homo sapiens | place: Canada: London | collected 2015-08-20/2019-03-30 | study: EMG produced TPA metagenomics assembly of... | reverse complement strand
CTCGCGACCCTCAGCTTGGGAAGCTGATGCTCTACCAACTGAGCTACTACCGCATAAAAGGTAAAAATGAAACCGCGGGGTTTCGGTCGGTGACAGGGAACGGGTTTCTGTCGGTGACAGGAAACGGGTTTCTGTCGCGGTTGGTGTCACAAAGGTACAGATTTTTTCTGACGTGACAAATTTTTTGAGGGGTTTGTCAACTATTATTTCCGGCACGAATTATTTCCGGCACGAAACATTTCGCAGAACAAATCAGTTTGCGGCAATAATCCTTTCGCGGCAGCAATCACTTTGCACTATTTCCGTTAACCGACGGCGCCCAAGCGGTGCCGGAGGCTCCGAGGATTCCGGGGAAAACGGGGCCTGGTGGCGGGCCCGTTCCGGGGCGACGCCCCGGAACCGTCACCAGGTGATGAGGGTGGTGGGGGCATCGTCGCGCGAGTCGGGGGTATCGGTGGCGCGGGGTGCGCGTGGCTGCGGGGCGGCAGGCTCCTCGGCCGGGCGGTGCACGCCGGTGCGTATCTTATCTGTGAGCTTGCGGTCACGGTTGTAGGCCGGTTCGCTCTCCAGCGCCTCGATTACGGCGTCGTCGTCGAACTGCTCAGGCTGAAGGACTATGTAGCGCTGTTTGTCGCGCTCAAGGTCCATGGCGGCGATTTTATCCTCACCATAGGCTCCGCGCAGGGCGGCTTTCTGATCTTCGGGGTCATTCTCGCGGGGTGTGGCGGCCTTGCGTTTCGAGACAAACCCCTTGGTATCATCGCCTTCGGGCTGTTTGCGGGTCTTGAGTTTGGCGTCGCCCTTTATCACCAGCTCGAAACCTGAGGCCAGGATGGTGATCTTGATCTTGTTGCCGAGGGTGTCGTCAAAAGCTATACCGTAGATGACGTCGACTTCGGGGTCGATCTGCGAGATGAACGAGGTGAGCTCGCGAGCCTCACCCATTACGAACGGTATGTCGGCCTGACGCGAGAAATAGAGGTTGAACAGCAGGTGTTTCGATCCCAGGATATCGCGGTTCTTGAGCAGAGGCGAGTTAAGCGCGTCGTCAATGGCGCGGCTCACGCGGTGCTCACCCTCGCCGTAACCGGTAGAGATGATTGCGGCCCCGCCGTCGCGCAGAGTGCGCTCCACGTCGTTGAAGTCGAGGTTGATGTGCCCCGGACAGGTTATAAGCTCAGAAATCGAACGGGCGGCGTTCGACAGCGTGTCGTCGGCCTTGCCGAAAGCGTTGAGCCAATCGAGGTCGGGATATATCTCGGTGAGCTGTTCGTTGTTCACTACCAGCAGTGAGTCTACATACTTGCTCATCTCCTCGGCGCCGTCAAGAGCCTTGAGAATCTTCTTCTCCCCCTCGAACAGGAAGGGGATGGTGACGATACCCACCGTGAGCAGACCGCGCTCGCGGGCCAGACGGGCCACTACGGGTGCGGCGCCGGTGCCGGTGCCACCGCCCATGCCGGCGGTGATGAACACCATCTTGGTCTCATCGTCGAAGAGGGCCGAGATTTCGTCGGCGCTCTCCTCGGCGGCCTGGCGGGCCTTCTCGGGGTCGTTTCCGGCTCCGAGACCCTTGGTCACCGTGGGGCCGATGAGCAGACGGTTTGGCACAGGCGAGTTGTTGAGCGCCTGGCGGTCGGTGTTGCAGACCACGAACGAGACCTTGTCGATTCCCTGCTCATACATGTGGTTGATGGCGTTGTCACCGCCACCACCGACACCGATGGCCTTGATAATCACCTCGTCGTGGGTCGATTCTATGATTGATGCGTCTTCGATTGTCATTTTTCAGATTGTTGTGGGGTGAAAATCAGAGTTCGTCGCCGTCGTCGTCCATGATACCGGCGATCTTGCGGTACAGAGAGCCGAAAATCGACGGGCGGTGGGGTTTCTCCCCATCATCGCCACCCTTTACTTTCTTCTTATTCTTCTTCTCGGAGCCGTCGCTGAATACATCGGGATCATCATCGTCAAGACGGCCGATGCGCGAACCCTCCTCGTCGCCGTCCCCTTCGTCGAAACCATCCTCAGGCTCGTCAACCGGTTCAGGCTCGTCCATGCACTCGGCAGGGGGCATCTTGGCCGCCGCGGCGAGGATTGAGATGATGTCGATGTTCTCGCCCGGATTCACCCCGGGGTCGGATATGCGCACCGACGACTGGATGGTGCCCATGCGCACTTTCAGCTTGCTCTGCTGGGCCAGCAGTTCTGTAAAGCCGCGCAGACGCGCGCCGCCGCCCACTATGATTATGCCGCCGGGGAGGTCCGACGATTTCAGTCCGGCATACTCAATCTGCGCCAGGATGTTTATCACGATCTCGGCGGCACGGGCATGCACGTAGTTGTTCACCTCGGAATAATCTATGCCGTCGGCGCCGTAGCGCGGCGAGTCAGAGCCCATGGCGTTGCCCGAGACCTTCTTGATCTCCTCGGCGCGCTCCTCGATGTAGTTGAGTTTCTTGAGGTCGAGGGTAATGTTGCGCGATCCCAGCGGCAGGGTGACCACATATACCGGAGCGCCGTCCTTGTAGATAACCACCGTGGTGGTCTCGGCGCCGAAATCCACGAGCATGCACCCCTGGCGGCGCTCGTCGTCGGTGAGCGAAATGGCGCCCTCAGCCAGCGGACGTGTCACATAGCCGTTGATCTCCAGTACCAGACGCTCTGACAGCACGCGGCGGATCATACGTTTCATCACCGTGGCGCAGGTGACCACACACATGCGGGCGCCCACCGAAGTGCCGTAACAGCCGACGGGATTCGCCTGCTGACGGTTGTCGACCGTATAGCGCACAGCCACCACATCGGCCACATCGCGCTCAGAGCTTACATTGCGGGCGGCGCGGGCGCGCAGGTCGGCAATCATCTCGCGGGTAATCTCCATTTCGGCCGGCAGACGTGCCTCCACGTCGACCTGGGCCGAAATCATCGACCGGCCGCCGAGGCCTACATACACGCCCTTGATCTGGCGCGGGGCCACGCGCGGATACTGTTCAAGACGCTCGCAGATGCGTGAGAGCGCGTTCGAGATCTCTACATTGTTTATGCAGCCGTAGCGCACGCTGCCGGTGAGTTTCTCTTCCTCTACGGCGAGCACATCGGTCATGCCCATGTCGTCGGCAACGCCGACGGCGCCTCGCAGTTTCGAGCTGCCGATCTCAATGGCTACTATGAATCTTTCTGGCATTTGCTGTATATGTGTTTGGGGGAGGTTCGGGGGATGGTTTATATGTTGTTGTATGTGATGTATCAGTCTGTTCAGTGACCCGGCGGTGTCACCGGAGCGGCCACGGTGTCGGATGTGGTGAGCATGGCGTCGATGTCGTCGGTCTCTGCCTCACCCTCCTGGTCGAAGAGGATCATCGTCTCGGGGATTACCTTGTCGCGGCGCGAGGCCACACACTGGCCTCCCCATTTGACTGAGAGGGTGTCGTAATAGTCCCACCCCTTGAGCGGGAGCACCTCGCGGTACATCGTCATCACACGGTCGAGTTTCGACGCGAGGGCCGACGTGTCACCGAGGTTTATGACATGGCCGCGTATCATCGGCACCAGGATTACGTCGCGGGTGCGCGGGTCGACCTTGTACTGCGACACCAGCGCGCGCCAGTCGGGATTGCCCTCGATATATCTTACCAGCGGCAGAATGTCGGTGGCGGGATGGGCGGAGTCGAAGTCGCCTGAAATCACCGGCACGTCAAGGTGGAACCTCGACCCTGCGGTGAGCCTTTTCCCGGCGGCGTTGATGTAATACGACCGGTTGTCAGAACCGAATACGCGGGCCACAGGCACCATCGGCGTCACGGTGACGAGGATGGTATTGTCGGCCAGCCGCTCGACCACGGCATGCTCGATGTTGTCGATGGCGTTCAAGCGGTCTTCGATTCCTTGTAAATCAACAGCGGCGGCGGTCTTTCGGTTCACGCCCCACTCGCCCAGCATGCGGTCAATCTCGGCGCGCGTCACGAATCCGGCACTCCCCTCGGGGCTGAGCACCCGGGTTTTTATGGCGCGCAACGGTGCCGTAGCCGACATCTGCCCCGATATAAACAGGGCAAACACCAGGTAGACGGCCAGTATCACCGTCAGCAGGCATCTTATGACAGCTGATTTGCTCATTTCAAGGGTGAATGTGAGGATGCACCGGGGTGCATCCATACATAGCGACCGAAAACGCTATATATTATTCGGTCATTTTACAGTGACAGCCTCGACGACAGCGGGAAGGAGGTTCACGATGTCGCCGGCGCCGGCGGTCAAAAGTATCTCAAAGTTACTGTTTTTTATCGTCTCGGGCAAAGAATCATACGCGATAAGCGACTTTTTTGCCGATTTGACATCGCGCAATATCATTTCCGAGTCAACGCCCGGAATCGGTTCCTCGCGCGCCGGATAGATGGGGAGCATTATCACCTCGTCGGCCAGCGACAGTGCGGCGGCAAACCCCTCAGCGAAATCGCGCGTACGGGTGTAGAGATGCGGCTGGAACGCCACGGTGAGCCGACGCCCGGGATAAAGCGCCTTTACCGAGCTGATCGAGGCGGCAAGTTCGTCGGGGTGGTGGGCATAATCGTCGATTATCACACGCCCCTGCGGTCCCGGCTCCCTGAGCCAGAACTCGAACCGGCGCTTGGCGCCCATGAACGAGCCTATTGCCTCGCGCGCCTTTGCGGCGTCGAGCGTACCGGTAAGCCATACCGCCGCCAAGGCGGCAACGGCATTCTCTATATTGATGTCGACGGGCACGCCGAGGTCAATGCCGCGTATCACGCCTCCGGGGTAAACGAAGTCAAACGCCAGCACCCCATGCCCGTGGCGGATATACTGCGCGTGGAAATCGCCGTGGTCGCGCGAGTAGGTATAGACCTTCACCCCGTCGGCGGGACGCGGTTTCAGTTTCATCCCCTCGTGCAGGAGCAGGGCGCCGTCGGGGCGCACCAGTTCGGTGAACCGTGCGAACCCTTCGAGATACCCCTCCTCGTCGCCGTAGATATCGAGATGGTCAGGGTCGGTGGCCGAGATGACGGCCACATAGGGTGTGAGCTGATGGAACGAACGGTCGAACTCGTCGGCCTCTACCACCGAATAGTCGGCTCCGGGCGAGAGCAGGAAATTCGACCCCCAGTTGCGTAGCACGCCCCCGAGGAAAGCGTTCACCGCCGTGCCCTGCGAGTGCATCACATGCGCCGCCATAGAGGAGATTGTGGTCTTGCCGTGCGTGCCGGCGAAACAGAGAGCCTTCGAGGCGCGTGTGACCTCGCCCAGCAGACGCGAGCGTTTCACAAGCTCGAAACCGTTATCCCTGAACCAGTTCAGAATCAGGTTGTCGTGTGGTATGGCAGGTGTGTAGACCACCAGGGTCGTATCATTGTCGCGGAAACCGGCGGGGATTTCAGCGGGGTCATCGGTAAAGGTGATAGCCACCCCCTCGGCGGCGAGGGCGTCGGTGAGTTCCGAAGGTGTGCGGTCGTAACCGGCCACATCATACCCCTCGGCCAGGAAATAGCGCTCAAGGGCGGCCATGCCTATGCCACCCGCGCCCACGAAATATAGATTCTTGTATTCCATACGGTCATTCTTCTTTTTTGTTGACGATGGCGTGCACCATGCGCGCTATCTTGTCGTCGGCGCCGGTGAGGGCCATGGCTGCCACATTCGCGGCGATGGCCTTGCGGCGTGCGGGGTCGGCGAGCAGACGGGTCACCTCATCGCCGAGCGACGCCACGGCATCGGCGTCGAGCACCATCACTGCGGCGTCACGCCCGGCCAGAGCCTCGGCGTTACGGCGCTGATGATCCTCGGCCACATTGGGCGACGGCACCAGTATCGCCGGCATCCCCACGATCTGGAGTTCGGAGATGGTCGACGCCCCTGCACGCGACACCATAAGGTCGGCCCCCGCATAAACCAGGTCCATGCGGCGCACGAACGGCACCACCTGCAGGCGGTCGGCGCCCACGCCTGGATGCGACTCGCGGAAACGCGCCAGGAACTCCTGGCACTCCTTGTCGTAATACTTGCCTGTCTGCCACAGCACCGACGCCCCGGCATCGAGGATACGGCCAAGCGAGGCTTTCATAGCCTCGTTGAGCGTGCGGGCGCCCAGCGACCCCCCAACGACGGCCACCAGCGGACGGTCGGCATCGAATCCGAGTTCACGCCGGGCCTCGGCGGGGGTGATATCCTTCCGGGCTATGTTATCGCGCACGGGGTTGCCGGTCATGGTGATGGCGTCGGCGGAGAAGAAACGCTCCATCCCCTCGTATGCCACGCAGATGGCGCGCGCCTTTTTCGCCAACAGTTTGTTTGTCACCCCGGCGTATGAGTTCTGCTCCTGAATCAGGGTCGGAATCCCCTGTTTCTGGGCAGCCTTGAGCATCGGCCCCGAGGCATAGCCTCCCACCCCGACGCAGATGTCGGGGCGAAAATCGCGCAACACTTTGCGTGCCAGCCGCATGCTCTTGAACAGTTTGCCAAACACCGCCACATTGCGCCAGAGACGTTTGCGGTCGAAACCCGCCACCGGCAGACCCACAATCTCATATCCGGCGTCGGGCACACGCTCCATCTCCATGCGCCCGAGCGCCCCCACGAAGAGTATCTCCACATCGGGGTAGTTGCGTCTCAGGGCGTTGGCTATCGAAAGAGCGGGGAAGATGTGGCCGCCCGTGCCACCGCCCGAAATCAATACTTTCATTGCTTATAAGTTATATCAGTTCCCTCACGAGATCATGCCGGGATTCACGGCATTAACGTCGTCGGGAAGATCATTCTTTTCGTTTTCTTCAACTTTCTTGTTCGAACGCACGGCATAGCGGCTCACAGCCAGCATGATGCCGAACGCTATGGAGGTGCAGAGTATCGACGAGCCACCCTTCGAGATCATCGGCAGCGGCTGCCCCGAAACAGGGAACACGCCGGTGACGATGGCCATGTGGAACAGCGCCTGCAGCACGATCATCACCGCCATGCCCATTACCAGCAGGGCCGGGAACACGCGTGTGCACCGCGCCGCAATGGCACCGGCACGCCCCAGCAGGGCAAGGTAGAGGAACAGCAGCCCCATCGCGCCCAGGAAACCCCAGTCTTCGACGATGATGGCGAAGATGTAGTCAGAGAACGCCAGCGGCAGTCGTGCCGTCTCGCGTGAGTTGCCGGGCAGAACGCCGTGCCAGCCGCCGTTGGCCTGCGCCATGTACGAGTACATCTCCTGGCGGTTCTTGGCGTCGATGTTCTGTGCGTATTTGGGCACAGAATCGTTGCGCCAGCGCTCGACACGCGACATCCAGGTATCCGAACGGTCGTGTGTGGCGGCTTTGCCCGAAAGGTCTTTGCCGGTGGTCATGATGGCCGTTGTCTCGGCGGCGGTCTCCTCGTCGCCATGCGCCGATTTGTACTGCATGCCGCAGAAAGCCACCACGCCATAACACAGCAGCACTATGCCGAAACGCCTGAACTGCACACCGGCTATCAGCATCATGGCAAACGAGATGCCCATCAGCAGCAGCGTGTTAGTCAGGCCCTGCGAGAAGAGCAGTCCGCCGCATATCAGCACGAACACCGCCGAGGCGACGATGCCCCCCACCTTCACGCCGTTCTTCTCCTGCGTGCGCGACATGATCATGGCGATGAACAGCACCACGGCGAGTTTCAGCAGCTCGGCCGACTGCAGCTGTATTCCCAGCAGCGACATGGAGCGGCGCGCGCCGTTAATGATCTGCCCCTTGAACATCACATAGACCCCTACGCCGAGGGCGAAAAGCAGGAACAGCGGGGTCGTCTTGCGTATCCATTTGAAACTTACGCGCGAGAGGCCTACGGTTATGCCGAGGCCGAGAATCAGCATCTTGCCATGGCGCAGCAGCGGGCCGAAGATGTTCGAGGCCTGCACCTCGCGCGACGACGCGCTGTAAAGCTCGACCGCCGAGATGACAAGCAGAAGTATGTAGATGCCCCAGATGTATTTGTCGGCCTTGCGCACTTCGGTGTCGCCGGCCACGGCACGGTCGGCGGGGCGCAGGCGCGACGACAGGGACTGTAGTGTGTTCATACGGAGAGTGTGGTGTGTGGGTATATTGCGGATGGTTATTTTTTCAGCGCGGCGACAGCGGCCTTGAAACGGTCGCCGCGGTCTTCGTAGCTCTTGAACAGGTCGAAACTTGCGCAGCAGGGCGACAGGAGCACCGTGTCGCCGGCCTGTGCCAGACGGCGGCAGGCGGCCACGGCGTCGTCGAGGGTGTGGGTGTCGGCGATCTCGATCCCCTCGTTGCCGAAGAACTCGAGAATCTTCTCGTTGTGCAGACCCATGGCCACGATAGCCTTCACCTTGCGGCGCACCAGCGGCAGAATCTCAGAGTAGTCGTTACCCTTGTCCTTGCCGCCGAGAATCAGCACGGTCGACTTGCTTTCGGGCATGCTTTCAAGGGCATACCAGCATGAGTTCACGTTGGTGGCTTTCGAGTCGTTTATCCAGCGCACGCCATCGACCTCGCCGGCGGGTTCGAGACGGTGCGATACACCCTCGAAATCGCTAAGGGCCTTGCGGATATCCTCACGGCGGATGTCGAGCAGACATGCCGACAGACCGGCGGCCATGGAGTTGAAGAGGTTGTGCAGGCCGGGGAGCGCCAGCGACGCGCGCGGCATCTCGAACGACTCCACCGGGGTCTCGATCACCAGCTCGTCAGAGTCGCTGACCCAGGCGGCGGCGCCATCCTCGAAATGCTCGGCGAACGGATACATCCTGGCCTCGGTGGCCACACGCTCAAGCTGACGGCGTATCACAGGGTCATCCTCCCAGAAGATGAAGGCGTCGGTGGGCTGCTGGTTCTGGAGTATGCGGAACTTGGCGCGCACATAGTTCTCCATCTTGTAGTCATAACGGTCAAGATGGTCGGGCGTGATGTTGAGCAGCACGGCGATGTTGGCGCGGAAGTCATACATGTTCTCGAGCTGGAACGAGCTGAGCTCGACCACATAAACGTCATGCGGCTCCTCGGCCACCTGGCGCGCCAGCGAGCGCCCCACGTTTCCGGCAAGCCCCACGTTCAGGCCGGCCTTGCGCAGTATGTGGTAGATGAGCATGGTAGTGGTGGTCTTGCCGTTCGAGCCGGTAATGCAGACCATGCGGGCGTCGGTATAGCGGCCGCCGAACTCAATCTCGGAAATCACGGGGATACCGCGTTCCGCCACCTTGACCATCAGCGGTGCCGTAGGGGGTATTCCGGGTGACTTCACCACCTCGTCGGCGTTGAGTATCAGCGCCTCGGTGTGTCCACCCTCCTCGAAGGGGATGCCGTGGGCCTTGAGCTCGTCGGCATAACGCGGGGCAATGTGTCCCGAATCGGAAAGAAACACATCCATCCCCCGGGCTTTGCCGAGGATGGCGGCCCCGACGCCGCTTTCGCCGCCGCCGAGCACCACAAGGCGTTTCTGTTTTGTATCTTGGTTCTCTGACATTTATGTCGCAGTATTTGTATTATCGAATCTTGAAAGTCACGAAAGTCATCACCGCAAGGAAGATGCCGATGATCCAGAAACGGGTCACGATCTTCGACTCGGGCACCGCCTGTATCGGTTTCTGCAGAATGGCGTCGATGCCGGTGTTTCCCGCTTTCTGGAAGTGGTGGTGCAGGGGGGTCATCTTGAAGATGCGTCTGCCGGTGCCGGTACGGCGTTTCGTGTATTTGAAATATCCCACCTGGAGCATCACCGAGAGGTCTTCGATGTAGAAGATGGCGCACAGCAGCGGCAGCAGAAGTTCCTTGTGGGTGAGCAGGGCCAGCACGGCGATGATGCCGCCGAGCGTAAGCGAGCCGGTGTCGCCCATGAATACCTGCGCCGGATAGGCGTTGTACCAGAGGAATCCGACAAGCGCCCCTATGAACGCCGCCGAGAACACCACAAGCTCCTCACTGCCCGGCAGGTACATGATGTTCAGGTAGCTTGAATATATTATCGAGCCGCCGAGGTAGGCCATTATGGCCAGCGCCACGGCGATGATGGCCGAACAGCCGGCCGCCAGACCGTCGAGGCCGTCGGTGAGGTTGGCGCCGTTTGAGGTGGCGGTGACGAAGAAGATGGCAACCAGTATGAAGAGAATCCAGCCGCCCGCCTGGGCATTGTCGCCGAGCCAGCGGGTGAAGTCGGCATAGTCAAGGTTGTTCTCCTTCACGAAGGGGATGGTGGTCTGGGTGCCCTTGATCTCCTGCGACTCGTAGATGATCTCCTCGACGGTATTCGACTCGCGGTTTATCACCTCATGGTTCTGGCGCATCACGATGTCGGGCGAGAGCATCATCGTCAGGCCCACGATAAGGCCGAGGCCCACCTGGCCGATAATCTTGAACTTGCCGCTCATGCCGTCTTTGTTGTGGCGGCGCATCTTCAGCCAGTCGTCGGCGAAACCGAGCGACCCGAGCCACACCACCGACACGAGCATCAGTATCATGTAGATGTTGGTGAGGTTACCCACCAGCAGGCAGGGCACCAGCGTGGAGACGATGATTATTATGCCACCCATGGTGGGTGTGCCTGTCTTTTTCATCTGCCCCTCGAGGCCGAGGTTGCGCACGATCTCGCCCACCTGCATCTTCTGCAGACGGTCGATTATGCGACGGCCGAAGACCATGGCGATGAACAGCGAGAGTATCAGGGCCGCCCCCGAACGGAAGGTGATGTAGTCCATCAGCCTTGCGCCGGGAAAGCCTATATCCTTAAGCAGGTCAAACAGATAGTAAAACACGGTTAGTCAGGTGTCTGTAAGGTTGGTTGAATAGACGGTGCGGCTCTCAGGCCTCGGCGGCGAAAGCGGCCTGCACCTCCTCGCGGTCGTCGAAATGATGTTTCACGCCGCGTATCTCCTGGTAGTCCTCATGCCCCTTTCCGGCGATGAGCACCACGTCACCCTTGCGGGCCTCGGCCACGGCCAGGCGGATTGCCTCGCGGCGGTCGGCCACCGAGCGGGTGCGTTCCTGCAGCGCAGGCTCGTCGGCCAGACCGGCCTCCATGTCGCGCAGGATGGCGCCAGGCTCCTCGAAACGGGGGTTGTCGGAGGTAAGGATCACCACATCGCTCAGACGTGCGGCCTCGGCGGCCATGATGGGGCGTTTCCCTTTGTCGCGGTTGCCGCCGGCGCCCACCACGGTGAAGATGCGGCCGTTGGCGCCCAGCACCTCGCGTATGGCGGTAATGACATTTACCACGGCGTCGGGCGTATGGGCATAGTCGACGATGGCGGTGACACCCTTGGGGGAGTGGAATGTCTGGAATCGCCCGGCCACCGGCACCAGACGGCTCATCTTGAGCAATACGTCGTCGGGATCCCAGCCTAACAGACAGCATGCGCCGTAAACGGCGGTGAGGTTGTAGGCGTTGAAACGGCCGGTGAACATCACGTTGATCTCGCGGTCGTTGAGACGGAGCAACATGCCGTCGAGGCGTTCCTCTACGATGCGGCCGCGGAAATCGGCCATGGTGCGCAGCGAGTATGTAGAGCGGCGCGCGGCGGTGTTCTGCAGCATCACGGCGCCGACCTTGTCGTCGGCGTTGGTGAGGGCAAAGGCGTCGGCGTCCAGACCGTCAAAGAATTTCTTCTTGGCGTTGAGGTAGTTCTGCACGGTCTTGTGGTAGTCGAGGTGATCGCGGGTGAGGTTGGTGAAGACGCCACCGGCGAATTTCAGCCCGGCGATGCGGCGCTGGTCGGCGGCGTGGCTGCTCACCTCCATTGCGGCGTATGTGCATCCGGCCTCTACCATGCGTGCCAGCAGGGCGTTGATGGTCAGGGGGTCAGGGGTCGTCTGCGAGGCATGCACGGCCTCGGTGTCGATATAGTTAACTACGGTCGAGAGCAGACCGGCCTTGAAACCCATCATGCGGGCCATCTCGTAGATCAGCGTTGCCGTGGTGGTCTTGCCGTTGGTGCCGGTGACACCCACCAGGTGCAGTTTGCGCGAGGGGTCGCCATACCAGCGCGAGGCAAGCAGACCGAGAGCCTCGGCGGTGTCGGCGACCTTGATGTAGGCCGCGCCCTCGAACAGCTCGTCGGGCATCTCCTCCACCACGAAAGCTGCCACACCCTTCCCTTTGAGCGAGGGGATGAACGAGTGGCCGTCGACCGTGACGCCGCGCACGGCCACGAACATCGAGCCTTCCCCGGCCTTGCGCGAGTCAGACTCAAGCGAAGATATCTGTATGTCGGCCGGACCTGTCACCTGGCAGGACCCGAGGGCCGAAATGAGTTCTGTAAGAAGCATATCTGCGTTTTTAGCTATATATCGTTTTCAGTTGTTTTCAGTTTCATCTTTGTTACCTTTGTTTCAGTTATCGGCCCAGCTGGGCCGATAA
>ERZ1673743.3378-NODE-3378-length-12355-cov-5.018374_pt1 | contig 12355 bp, 9 predicted proteins | sample MGYA00580197_ERZ1673743 | MGnify/ENA primary metagenome ERZ1673743 (study PRJEB41218, sample SAMN15661795) | gut metagenome | host: Homo sapiens | place: Canada: London | collected 2015-08-20/2019-03-30 | study: EMG produced TPA metagenomics assembly of... | reverse complement strand
CTGCGTTATGAGATTGTCGATTGGTTGTAAATGTAGTAATTTCTATATCAAACCACAACGCTTAGCGTGTCAGAATAAACGCCATCTGGTTGTAAATGTAGTAATTTCTATATCAAACCACAACCTTGATGAGCTATTGGGATTAATGGCAGTGTGGTAGGTTGCGTGAGAACGATAAAAAGGCGCTGACCCTTTCAAGGAAGTGGCAGTTGGCTTATAGAAATTTTTAGCAAAGATATTAAAATAATTCCAGTTGGCGAGGTGTTTCGGGAAGTAATTCCCGCATTTTGCCGGAATAATTGATGATGTCGCTGTATTGTTTGTCGGTTATTTTGAGTATTGATATTTTACCGGCAGGTGGAACTGTCAGTTTTATCCTTTTTACCTGAGCCGCCAGACTCTCTTTTGACGGACAATGCCGCATGTATACCGAATACTGCAGCATCGTGAATCCGAAAGTCTCGAGTGACTTACGGAACCGAGCGGCCTGTTTGCGTTGAATCTTGGTCTGAACGGGCAGGTCGAAAAATACAATAAGCCACATGATGCGGTATGAGTTGAGTACGATGTGACTCATGGTTGAGGGATTCAGATTAATTCCGGAGTTCTCAGCTTTGTCTGTTCTCCGCTCATGACTGCAACCACAGAGGCGCACAGTAAAGTCAGGGCTATCGACAGCGGATGACGGCGCCCGTCAACGCAGGCATCGGCATACACCACATTGACAAGTCTGTTTTTTGCATCACGAGTCAGGTCATGACATGATTCCCGTATGAGCGACAGCACAATCTCATCGACCCACGGGCGAAACGGTTCCATAAGGTCATCGGCCAAAGGAAAGGCATTATACCGGCTTTTATGATGTATGCCCAGCGAGGGCAATAACCCCGTACTGACTATAGCCCGTGCGGTTGCGGCACGTAATATGGCATAGCCATAGTTAAGCAGATTATTCGGCGCGGAGCCGTTGCGGTCTCTCAGGAATTCATGTCCGAACAGCTCTTTCCAGTAAAATGAGGCCGCTACCCCTTCACGGTTATCGGAATCACCGCTTTTTACATTGCGGTAATATGGCTTAAGCTGCCCGCTGTCAAGCCCTGCCTTGTCAAGCAGGATTGACTGATTCCTGATTTTTGATTCAATAATCTGTTTCCATAATGATTTCTTTACCGGTAGCGGAGCCTCGACCTGCAGCCGGTACCGCTCGCCCTGCAGAGAGTTTCCTTCAATGGGAAAGAGCATTCCAGACGGCATGGATTTTCTGTCACAGATGGTTACGCAGACATTCTGCCCTATCAGCGCGTTCATGGCCGGTAGGGTGATATGTGCCTGCTGATTTTCAATAATGACATTCCCGAGATCTTCCACCGGAACAGTCGAAACTGTTCCGGCCTCGTTCTCGATCAACAGCTGTGCGTTACGGATGCCGAGTTTGCAGGGCGTGGTGATGATGATTGTGCGTTTCAGCATTACCGATGCAGGAAATGGATGTCACCCGTTGATGAGATTCGGAAATCCTCACCCTCAACCAATGCACTGAACTGGGTGTTGAGCATGGCGATGCCTGGTCTAAAGGTTTCTCCGGATTTCCATTTCCCATTTTTATATTTGAGGTCTGAGGCCGGTCTGGCTTCCTGATGATGGCGCATCGTAATCGTGCAATAGGAATTTTTGCCGACCCGTAATGCAGACAATCCTTTTAATTCATACAGTCGCTTTGCCAGCTCCTCTTTTGAGGCGTTGTAAATCTCCTGGGGAGAATTTTCGTAAAGAAGAACCATTTGCCCGGGTTTCAAGGTATGGCGCAACGGCAACCCGTTGTCGTCTGAAAGCGGCAGAATGTCCTGCCCCGACTTTTTGAGTCTTACTGCCTCAAGATTGCTTATAAGCAGGTATGAGCGCACGGTTTTTCCGCGGTCGTTAACGCCCTCGTACAGCCCTACGCAGTAGTTAGAGTCGTTGGCTACATGGTAGTCACGTTTATACGGTTTGTCTGACAGATCGCGGTGCGGTTTCAGGTGGATGGGCTGAGTTACCGACGGTGCGTATATCCTCACTTTTTTGATGACGACACCCTTTTCGAGGTTCATATACACCGGTTCACTGCACAGATTCTTGAACCCGCGTTCGCTGACAGCATTCTGCACGGTTTCCCTGACGGCCGGGTCAACAATCTTGTCGATGTCTTTCTCGTCAAGCGCCGCCAAAGGTTTGCGGATAACGTATTTTACAGCTCCATCACGTTCGATGGCGCCGTAAAATGTTTCCTGATGCAGACGTGCGCGAGCGGTATCTCCCTGCTGGTAGATCTTCTCATTGTCGGCATTACGCACTATGCGGCCGCGTTTGCGAAGACATTTGCGCGATTCTTTCAGTCGCCGGTCATCGGTGTGATGCGCCACAAGTAGTGTGTCTGATATACGCTTGACATCTGCGGCAAACGTGGACCATGGCATATCGAACCGGGGCCGGGGTGTGCCCTCAAATTCATGACGGTCGAGCGCACGGTTGTATTCGGCCCATTTGTGATATTCATTGCGGCCGATGCAAGCTATCACTATGGCATCAATGGCGTGATGGCAGTGATTCACACGCTCTTTGCGGGTGTATTCATCCTGCAGGCCCCACATCACCCGGAATTCGGCGGTCGTCGCCCCCTTGACCGTAAATACCTGACGGTTCTCGCTCTTGAACAGTGACTCAAGGAAGAGTTTCGCATATTTGCCGATTATGCCGATGTCCACTCCCTGACGGTTTGTGAACCCTGAGGGAACCTCGGTCATCGTGAAACGCTCAACCTTATTGCGCCAGTAATCGAGCTGAAGTTTCAGATAGTTGCGTTTCTGAATGATGGCGTCGCGTGTTTCCTTGGTCATATACCCTGATACCCGCAGACGTGAAACCTGCTCGGCAAGCGAGTTTACGCGGTCTATCCACCCGGCGTGCCGCACATTCTCCAGTATCACTTCGCTGTCAGGCAGGTTGGCCGGCAGAATGTCACGTTTGACGGTGCGGTTGTAAGAGAGGTCGCAAAGTGTTTTGTTGGCCTGCGAATTATCGCCTCCGAGCGACCGCGCTATGGTGTGTTCTATGTCGTAGCGCAGCATGTCACCGAGAAAATCGGTGATACCGATCTGTTTACCGGTGTAAAGACACCGGTGATTCTGCTCTGTCCACAGTGTGTATTTCAGTATGTCGGTTGCCGACGGCTCTATGTCACGGTCGGTCGCCTCGCGGTAAAGCTGGCGGATCTCTTCGGCATATTTCTTGTGCAGGGCATCCCTGTCACGCTGTGAACGTTCTATGGCCTTGCGCATGTTTGCGTCGTTGAGCATTCGCGAGAACTCGATATTTATCCGGGTGGCGCGGTCTATTTTCTTTTCACGCAGAAGGGTGTTTATCAGGTCGCGCAGGCGGAACAGCGCCCGCATGGCCATCGGATTGCGGATTGCCGATACGCGTGGACTCCCGAGGCGCAGCTCACCGTTGCTGTTTACGGTGGCATCAGGATATTGTTCTATCTGCGACGGGTGATAGAGCTTGCCGAGCCTGTCAAACCTCACATCGGGGATGTCTTCAAGATACAGTCGCAATGCGCTTTGCTTGGTCAAGCCGTCGATGGCGCTGTCATGTTCCGTTATTACGGCGCAGGCCTCGTCGAAGATTCTCTGGCGTTCGTTTTCGTTCCTGTCATTCCACCGTGAGAGCACAGCCGGAATATTGGCGATAAAGGCCGCTTCATCGTAACGCAGTCCACGCCGCATGAAGGGCACAATCTTACGGATTGCTTTCAGACTCAGTGACGCATATCCCTGCGGGACCCGTATGGTGGCAAACTCTTTTGCCCCCTCATCATCGAGCGCGAGGTTGGATTTTCCCCATTCCATGAGCTTGTCGTCAGAGTCGAAAGTGGCGAGCACGTGCCATACGTCGCTGATGATGTCGCGGTCTGATTTTCCCTCGGCGTGTGTATAACGGTCACGCATAGCCGTGGCCGGATTTTCGCCAAAGACCGTTTTCAGACCGGCCGTGATCGGGCATGCGGGCACACTCTGTGCCATCCTGATATTGAACCGCACCAGATTGCTGTCGCCGTCACGGAATGTGTAATTGCCGCGGCCGGCGATTTTCTTCGCGATATCCTCAAAGTCGAACGAGGCTTTCCCTATCACTGATTTCCGGAAAAACAGCGGATATACCAGCTGTTTCTCGGAATCGAGTAACGGACGGAATGACTCAGTGCCAGGCCATTGTATTTTAACATTGTTGAGAAACTGCAGCATCCTGAATTCCTCATATTCCGGATGCGACAGCGGACACCGTTGCCGTTTTGGCTCGAAAGTGCAGTGCCCCACGGCGCCTTTCTGTGATTTGAGCGGGCGCTGAAAAAATATGGCGCGATGCAGAGCCTTTACGGTATCTTCCGCGAGGCCCTGTCGCTCACAGATGGCATAAAACTCGTTTTCGACGTGGGTGATGCGGTGCTGATAGCGGTCACGTATCTTTTCTCCGTTTTGATACAGGCGGTAAAAATACTCGCCCGGGAACCGCATGGAGGCCTCGTCGATTTCAGCCGACAGAGCATCGATTCCCTTCTTCACCTCGCCTTCTGATTCTTTTGAGAGATCTTTGCGGTTACTGAGGAAACCACGCCGCTGTGCCAGATGATACAGCGCCCTCCCGAGCAGATAGCGGTCTGCTACCTGTGAAAGATCCAGGCGGCGCGTAAGAGCGTCATGCCGGGCGTGATATGGATTCTTGTCTGTATTATCGTCGGTACGCTGCCATTCCATGAACTCCGGGTTGACGGGATAGCGTTTGTGACGCCGCCAGTTCTCAAGTTCTTCGTCAGTGAGTGCCGGACAGAATCCATGAGCCGTCAATACCTTTAGTAGCTCGATTTTATGGAGTCTGCGACGCGCATAATGACGCCTCAGGGCACGTGCATTGGTACGGTCCTGCACGGCAGGTTTTTCTACATTCTTCTCGCGTGCCACACCCTCCTGGAAAATGTGAGATCCATAATGGAGCAATTTCCTGTCGTTGGTTTCGACATTACGTTCCACAATGGCCCAGCCTATCGAGTTGGTGCCGAGATCGAGTCCTAAGGTTTTTTCTGACATGGCAGACATGATATTAGTGTGATGCGTATGAATTTGGAGTCACATCAAGCAGTGTTTCCGGGTGTGCTTTTGATGACTGTGTTGATTCTTTGCAAAAATAAGAAATAATATTTGCAAAACTGGAATATGATGGATATATTTGCAGAAATTTCTATATCTTATCACAATAAGGCTATATGCCGCAGGTTAGAAACCTATTGTCTCCGCGTACTTCCGTGGAGACTTTTTTTATGTCATGTATTCCGCGATATAGCATCGAGATAAAAAGGATGGGGGAGAAAACATGACCGGTTGCCGCGGGGAAGCGGCAACCGGTCGTGGGGGATGGAGGGGGAAGGGTTACTTGGCGAAGTCGGCGAGGACGGGGTAGGTGGCAGGGGCCACTGTGGCGGTGAGGCGGTGGGGGAGGTCGGCGAGCGAGGTGCCGATCTGGAAGGTGTATTCACCTCCCGGGAGTTCCCAGAGGTTGGCGCCCTCGTTGAAACGGGCCAGCGAATAGCGGTCGGTCGTCATGGTGAGAGTGGTTTTCTCGCCCGGCGCGAGCATGCCGGTCTTGGCGAAGGCTTTGAGTTCGCGGGCCGGACGGTCGGCGCCGGTTTCGGGGGCGGCGACATATATCTGCACAACCTCTTTGCCGGCGACTGAGCCGGTGTTGGTGACGTTGACCGAGATCTCGACGGTGTCACCGTCGACCTTTACTGAGGGTTCGCTCAGGGCGAATGTGGTGTAGCTCAGACCGTAGCCGAAGGGGTACGATACCTTTACATCGCGGGTGTCGAAGTAGCGGTAACCGACCATGAGGTCTTCGGCGTAACGGGTTTCGCCCACATCCTTGATGCCGGTGTCGATGATGCCGGTGCCCATGATGTTGTTTTTCAGCAGAAACAGGTCACGGTCGATGAGGTCGACGGGGAAGTTGAGCGTCGACGGATGGTCGGTATGTTTCATGGGGAATGTCATGGGGAGCTTGCCCGAGGGGTTGGCGTTGCCGGTGAGGATGTCGGCCACTGAGTTGCCACCCTCCTGGCCCCCCTGCCATGCGCAGAGGATGGCGTCGGGCATATCCTTCCACGAGGCGGTCTCGATGACGCCGCCGATGTTGAGTATCACCACGGCTTTCTTCCCTTTGGCGTGGAAGATGTCGCAGACGTCGGATATGAGGCGGCGTTCGTTGGCCGAGAGGTTGAAGTCGGCCGAAGAGCGGTCGAGACATTCGCCCGAAAGGCGCCCCAGTGTGATCACGGCCATGTCGGCTGTGTCGGCCGCGCGGGCAATCATGAGGCTGTCGAGTACCGGTTCGTCGGGCAGCGGGTCGCCCAGGAAATTCTCGAGCATGGTTTTCTTCCTGGCCGCTGATGCCTTGCGGCAGTCGGCCAGGAATCCATTGTAGAAATCGGCCACGGGGGCCGAGATGCCGAGGCCGGCGTTCTTGAGGCCGTCGAGCAGGCTTACGGTATAGGCACGGTTCACATTGCCCGAGCCTGTGCCGCCGGCGATGAAGTCGTATGACGTGCGGCCGAAGAGTGCCACGTTGCCTGCGCCTGCGCGCATCGGCAGGGCGGCGTTGTCGTTTTTGAGAAGCACCATCCCCTCGGTGGCCGACTGGCGCGTTACGGCGGCGTGTTTCTCAAGGTCGGGCCTGTTCGATGCCACATAGCCTTTGGCACGCGGGGTGGCGAGCACCATCTCCAGCACGCGGCGCACGTTGCGGTCAAGTGTCTCCTGCGGAATCAGACCGGTGGTGACACCTTCGATGATGCGGTCGATCTGTGTCTTCTTGCCGGGCTGCAGCATGTCGTTGCCGGCCACCATCTGTGCCGCGGCGTCAGTGCCGCCGCCCCAGTCGGTCATCACCATCCCTTTGTAGCCCCATTCGTCGCGGAGCACGGTGCTCAGCAGGGAGGTGTTCTCCGAGGCCGGTGTGCCGTTTATCAGGTTGTATGACGACATCACGGTCATCGGGGCCGACTCCTTTATGGCGATCTCGAACCCTTTGAGGTAAATTTCCCTGAGGGCGCGGTCAGAGAGCACGGCGTTGTTGGCCAGGCGGTTGGTCTCCTGGTTGTTTACGGCGAAATGTTTGATCGAGGTGCCCACGCCGTTGCCCTGCACGCCGTTTATGTAGGCGGCGGCGATTTTGCCGGCCAGCACCGGGTCTTCAGAGTAATACTCGAAGTTGCGGCCGCACAGCGGGTGGCGGTGTATGTTCAGTGCCGGAGCCAGCAGTACGTCACAGCCGTATTCGAGGGCCTCGTTGCCGATGGCGTCGCCCACCTCGCTGATGAGCGCCGTGTTCCAGGTCGACGACAGCAGGGTTCCGATGGGGAAGTGGGTGCAGTAGAATGTACCCTTCTCGCCCTCGCGGGTGGGGCTGATGCGCACTCCGGCGGGGCCGTCAGCCAGCACCACGGCGGGAATGCCGAGGCGCGGAATGCCGCGCGTGGTGCCTGCGGCACCGGGCACGAGTTTGTCGGCCACGCCGATGAAGTCGGCGTCGGTGAGGCCGTCCATGCCGGTGCCCACGAGCAGGCTTGCTTTCTCAGGGAGTGTCATGGCTGCTATCACCTTGTCGATGTTCGACCCGTCGGCCTTCAGACGGGGAGCCTTTGCCGCCGAGGCACCGAAGAAGGTGCCGACGGTCAGCGTAAGTATGGCGGCCTTGCGCAGTCCTGATGTCATTTTCTGAAGAGCTTGGGCGCGAACTCGGTGAGGTAGATGCGCCAGTTTTTCCAGATATGGCCGTCGCCGCTCTCGTAATACTCGTAAGGGTAACCATTGCTGTCGAGCATCTTGCGGTACTGGGTGTTGGCGTCGTAGAGGAAGTCCTTGTTGCCGATAGCGATCCAGTAGAGCGCCGGCTTGCGGTCGAACTGCGTCTTCAGCTTAGCGTCGAAATTCTCATAGACGGGCGATTTGGCGTCGTCGCGCGGCATGATGGCGGCCGAGAATAGCCCAACGTAGTCGAACATGTCGGGGTTCTCTTTCGAGATGTGCAGAGAGTGGAATCCGCCCATCGACAGACCTGCGATGGCGCGCGACGCCTTGTCGGCGCGGGTGCGGTAGTTTGCGTCGATGAACTCTACCACCTCGGGGAATGCGGCCTCGAACGAGCCGTCCATAGTCTTGGGCAACTGGGTCGTGGGGGCTTTCAGTCCGGCCGAAGTCTCGCCGGGAGCGGCCTCCTGCGAGGCGTTGCCGTTGGTCATCACCACAATCATCGGTTCGGCTTTCCCCTGGGCGATGAGGTTGTCGAGAATCTGTGCCGTGCGGCCCAGTTCGGTCCAGGCGTTCTCGTCGCCGCCCATGCCGTGCAGCAGGTAGAATACGGGGTAGCGGCGGTCGCCCTTCTCATATTCGGCCGGGGTGTAGACCGTCATGCGGCGGTCCATGCCCAGCGAGGGGCTCGGGTACCATACCTTTGCCACAGTGCCGTGGGGTACCTTGTTGACGCTGTAGAAATCGGCGCGGTCACCGGGGATGATGAAGATATTGGTTATCGAGGCCACGTCGCGCAGCTGATATACGTTCGAGGGGTCGGTCATCTTCAGCGAGTCGACAACAAAAGTGTAGCTGTACAACTCGGGTGCCAGGGGCGCCGGAGTGGTGTATTCCCACAGCCCTTGGTCGTTCTTGCGGAGGTCGGCATAGCCGGGGCCGTCGAACTCGCCGAACGGCGTGGAAATCTTTTCGGTGGGAAGGAAGTCGCCGGTTACCTGCACGCGGTCGGCCGCGGGAGCGTTGAGGCGGAAAGTCACAGTCTTGTCGGGGTGAACTTCGGGCGAGGTTATCGTGGGTACGCCCCAGAGAGCCTGCTGAGCGACGGCCGAGAACGAGGCAAGCGCCGCCATTGCAAGGATAATGCTTTTTTTCATGATATTTGTAATATGTATGGTTGATAATGTTGTTCAGATGTTAGTTGGATGTCATTTGCCTGGGTCGCGTGTTGTGGCACAGATGATTTTGGGGGGCATGCATGAAGGTCTTGAGCCGATGCCCCGGGCGGAAGAACCTGATCCGCGCCACGATATGGCACACCGAGAGAATGATCATGAGGAACCCGAGTTTGCCGTGCACCCCTCCGATGTGGCCGTGGGTGAATGAGCCGAGCGAGTGCGCGGTGGCTATGATGCCCGATGCCAGCGTGGCCAGGGTCGCCCACCACAGGATGCGGGTCAGCCGGCTTTTCTGTCTGTGAAACCGAGTGAACCAGTTGCTTTTGCCGAAATGCAGCCAGATGTGCCAGCCTGACAAGGCCATGAACGGCACTCCGATAGCGATGTGTAGCCAGACTGTCCACGCCGGTGTGCCGTCTGTGGCCTCAAGCTGTATGCCCGATGCAAGTATGGTCGCTGTAAGCGCCAACAGGCTCCAGTCGCATATCTTGAGTTTCAGACTCTTTTTCATTTTACATCATTACGGAAATGTATTGCCAATGTGCGGATTTTCATGATGCGTGTGCGTGGCGGTCTTTAAGAATGGCGGCCATGTTCTCTTTCTCCCAGCCTACAAGTGCGTTGACATGGGGCAACAGCGAGCGGGTGCGGTCGGTTATGCTGTATTCTACGCGCGGGGGCACTTCGGCATAGATGGTGCGTGTCACCATGCCGTCTTCCTCAAGGGTGCGCAGGGTATTGGTGAGCATCTTCTGCGATATGTCGGGTATCTCGCGCCTGAGAGCGTTGAAACGCATCGTGGGCTGCAGATTCAGGGTATACAGCACCAGCAGTGACCATTTGTCGCTGAAACGTGCCAGAATATTGCGTATCGGGCAGCCGGGATAAAATTCCTCGTTCATAATTCCGTGTGGACTAAAAGACTCTACAAAGGTAACCAACTTTCGTGATGCGTGCAACATTCAGTTTCGCATGTAGTTAAAATAGGTTAAACCCCATTTTGCCGCCCGTTGGTTCTCAGCATTTCTAACCTCGGGGAAACTATCTGTCGCTCATGTGCCTTATTGACTTTGGCCCGCGACGGGTCGTATCTTTGCATCAGAAATCAGATAAATAACTAAAACTTATGAAGAAGACAGCACTTATCGGCGCGAGCGGTTTTGTCGGCAGCGCCATCCTGAACGAACTGCTTGCCCGCGGATATGAGGTAGAGGCGCTTGTGCGCAACCCCGGCAACGTGAAGGTCGAGAATGACCGCCTTACGGTGAAAAAGGTTGATGTGGCCGATACCGCGGCCCTTGCCGCCGACCTGAAGGGTTACGACACGGTGATAAGCGCCTACAATCCGGGGTGGATGAATCCCGATATCTACAACCTGACTCTACAGAACTATCCGCGCATACTCCGGGCGGCGAAAGAGGCCGGTGTGAAACGTCTGCTTATCGTGGGGGGCGCCGGAACGCTGTTCTGCGCTCCGGGTCTGAGGGTGGTCGACAGCGGTGTCATACCCGCCGAAATAATGGGCGGCGTGAAATCGCTCGGTGAGTTCTACCTCGGCACCCTCGCCAATGAGAAGGACATCGACTGGGTGTTCTTCTCTCCGGCGGGATCGCTTGAGTCCGGTGAGGCCACCGGCACATACCGTCTGGGCAAGGATGACCTTATCGTGGACAGCGAGGGGAAGAGCCGTATCACCGTGGGCGACTACGCTCGCGCCATGGTCGATGAGCTTGAAACTCCGGCTCACCATCAGGAGCGGTTCACCATCGGATACTGAGACGCCCTGCGGCCACACGTCCCGGCGATTGGATATTGCGAAAAAGATGCTATCTTTGCGTCTGAAATGTTTCCCTAATAATAGATAATATGCTTTACAGACGTTGTGGCCGCAGTGGCATCGAACTGCCCGTGATTTCATTGGGCCTATGGCATAATTTCGGCGATGTCGATGACTTCTCGACCGCCCGTGACATGCTGTTGACCGCTTTCGACAGCGGTATATGTCATTTCGACCTGGCCAACAACTACGGCCCGTCGCCCGGGAGTGCGGAAATCACTTTCGGCAAGGTGCTCAAAGATGACCTGGCCCCCCACCGCGACGAGATGTTCATATCCTCAAAGGCCGGACATAACATGTGGCCCGGTGTCTACGGCGGCAATTCGTCGAGAAAGAATCTGATCGCGTCGTGCGACGCCAGTCTGCGCCGAACCGGTCTCGAATATTTCGATGTGTTCTACAGCCACCGGTATGACGGTGTGACACCCGTTGAGGAGACCATGCAGGCGCTGATTGATATCGTGCGCAGCGGCAAGGCATTGTATGCCGGCATATCCAAATATCCGCCGAAAGAACAGGAATACGCATACCGGCTGCTTGCCGAGGCCAAGGTGCCCTGCCTGGTCAGCCAGTACCGCTATTCGATGTTCGACACCGCCTCGGCACGCGAGAATTTCGGCCTTGCGGCAGCCAGCGGCAGCGGCATAACCGTATTCTCGCCCCTTGCGCAAGGTCTGCTTACCGACAAATACCTGCACGGCATCCCGGCCGACAGCCGCGCTGCAAAAAGCACCGGCTACCTGCAGCAGTCAGAGGTCACCGACGACAAGATAGCCCGCGCCCGTCGCCTCAATGAAATTGCCGCGCGCCGCGGCCAGACGCTGGCGCAGATGGCCCTGGCATGGATCTTGACCGACGAGCGCGTAACATCGGTAATCATCGGGGCCTCGTCTGTGGCCCAGCTGAAAGCCAACCTCCGTGCCGTCGACAACCCCACCTTCACCCCCGACGAACTCCACCTCATCGACTCCATTATCTCCCTTCCCTGACCATCCGATATAATGTTTGTTTCATACATCTCCCCATAGTGCGATAAACAGGATTTTCCTCTTTTCAAAAATTTTGCCGAACAAACATAGAAAGAATCCAAACCGGTAATTGTAAAAATAATTTTGAACAATTACTTATACATCATAAGATATATGGCTAATGAATGAGTGAAAAGTATATGTCTGATACTACACAAAATCTTGATGTTCTGAAATAATCAGACAGACAATATGTTTCGTAAATCAGACTGGACGCTGTTGATCTCATCATAACCGGATGTTTGATTGGCTGTATCAAGGATTTCAGACCTAAAGGCGATATTTTTGCCACAACACAATACAGTGCCTATATGCATGATAAGTTTATAGAGCTGATGTCCCTGCATGTGAAGATATGCATTATCTAACGTCAATCCAGGTACAGGAAGTGACGTCGGCAATTGGATGGATGAAGTAGTTTCCTCGAAGAGCGTTTCTACTGTCTGGATATAACCACGGCCATTATTGTCTAAG
>ERZ1673743.3376-NODE-3376-length-12360-cov-16.703291_pt1 | contig 12360 bp, 14 predicted proteins | sample MGYA00580197_ERZ1673743 | MGnify/ENA primary metagenome ERZ1673743 (study PRJEB41218, sample SAMN15661795) | gut metagenome | host: Homo sapiens | place: Canada: London | collected 2015-08-20/2019-03-30 | study: EMG produced TPA metagenomics assembly of... | reverse complement strand
TGTCCAAAGCAACTGGCGTAATAAAGCATAAAATCCAGTGAAGACGTATGTGTAGGCAGTATGGGGCGGTAGCGCAGGTGGTCAGTTCGCGCTGGACTGAAAATCCAGAGATAATGGTTCGACTCCATTTCGCCCCACTTTAATAGATTAAATAATTATTAGTAAGATGGACAATAACTTGTATTATATCTTAGGAGGCATCGCCTATGGTATATTTATCCTACAATTCATAATATCATGGGTTGCTGGGGAGTTCGATGTCGACGTAGACTTTGATGGTGATGCTGACTTTGATGTCAGTGATGTTGTATCCTTTAAAGGATTTATCCATTTCTTCATGGGATTCGGAGGATGGACATCTATTAAGCAATTATTAGGTTATGAAGTAACCTGGATTGATTGGTTAATAGGATTCTTTATAGGTCTTGTGTTTGTATTTATGCTATATTATTTATATAAGTTCTGTATGAAATTGCAGAACCTTCCTAAAGACGAACCGAAGACTAACTTAGTTGGCAGAACTGCTACTATCTATGTACATTTAGGTGAAGGGCGCCATTTGGCATCCGTGAACATAAGTGGAGCATTGAGAGAAGTAGAAGTTGTATCTCTTAATAAGAAGATATATCCTGTCAATGAGCCAGTAACGATTCGTAAATATGAAGACAATAAATTATACATAGATTAATACTAATTTCAAGATGGAAATGACATCATTAATTATCGTTGGTGTAGTTGTACTAGTTGTAATCATCACTATCATTGGGATTCTATCCCGCTACCGTAAATGTAAATCTGACGAATTGTTGGTAGTTTATGGTAAAACAGGCTCTCACAAAGAGAAAGTTAGCGAACGCGACGCTAAAGGTAATCTGGTTGACAGAGAAGTTGAAATTAAAACTGCCAAAGTTTATCATGGTGGTGCAGCTTTTGTATGGCCGATTATACAGGGTTATGAAGTAATGTCAATGCAGCCGATTCAATTGAATCTTGTATTGAAGAATGCTTTGTCAGCTCAAAATATTCGTGTAACTATCCCTACTACTGTGACTGTTGCTATTAGCCAAGAACCGCTGATTATGCAGAATGCTGCTAATCGCTTACTAGGTGCTGATGATGACGTTAAAGAAAGTTTGATTTCAGATATTGTTTATGGTCAAATGAGGCTTGTTATTGCTTCAATGACTATTGAAGAGCTTAACTCTGACAGAGACAAGTTCCTGGCTCAAGCCAGAGACAATATCAATACAGAATTGAACAAACTTGGTCTTTACCTGATGAATATCAATATCAGTGACATTCAAGATGCTGCTCAATATATTGATAATCTTGGTAAGAAAGAAGAGACTAAAGCAAGAGCGCAATCACAAGCTGATATCGCAGAAGAAGAGAAGAAAGGAGCAATCCAGATAGCTCAAACTACGAGAGAGAAGGAGATTGCAATTGCAGCAGCTACTAAGGAACAAGAAACCATAGTGGCTGAAACTAACAGGGAGAAAGAAGTTGCTATTGCTAAGACCACTAAAGAGAAGGAAACTCAATTGGCCGAGCAGCATAAGGAGCAACAAATTGCTGTTGCAGAGCAAAGAAAGGAACGTGAAATTGGTGTGGCTACAGCCCAAACTGAAGAAGCTTCCAAAGTTGCCGAGCAAGAAGCATTGAGAGCTGCCAAGATTGCAGAGCAGCAAGCTTATGCAACTGCTAAAGAAGCAGAATTTACTGCCAAAGCCGAAGCCGCTAAGGCAGAAGCAGAAGCAGAGAAGGAAGTTCGTATGGCAGTAGCAGCACAAAACCAAGAAGCTGAAACTGTTAAAGCACAGCAGGAGAAAGAAGCTAAAACTGCACAGTATGAATCAGAAGCCCGTCAAAAGGCAGCTGAAGCAGAGAAAGCAGCAGGAGTAGCTGAACAGAAAGCTACTATTGAAGTTTCCAAAGCTAAGGGAGAAGCAGAGAAAGCTAAAGCTGAAGCTGAAAGAGTAGCTGGTACTTCCAAAGTTGAAGCTCAAATGGCAGTTGCTAAAACAGAGCAGGAACGTCAGGTAGAAGTTAATGAAGCTAAAGCTAAAGCTGAAGAAGCTAAGCTTAAAGCCGAAGTGATTATACCTGCCGAGAAGGCCAAAGAGAAAGCTAAGATTGAAGCAGAAGCTGTTAAGAGTGTAGCCATTCTTGAAGCAGAAGCGGAAGCAGCTAAAATCTTGAAAGCAGCAGAAGCTAAAGCAAATGCTACTAAGATGCAACTGGAAGCAGAAGCTGAAGGTACTAAGAAGAAACTTCTTGCCGAAGCTGAAGGTAAGAAAGCATCTTTAATGGCAGAAGCTGAACAGAAACAGGCAATGGAAATGGCTCCGGCTCTTGCAGTTGAACATATGATTAAATCAGGTATGCATCCTGAAGCAATCGTTCAATATGCAATGACCGACAGGTGGAAGGAAGTTGCTGAAGCCAACGCTAAGGTATTTGAACATATCCAGCTTGGTAATGTTACTGTGTATGGTGATTCCAACACTGCTGGACAGTTCATGGCTAATATGGCTAAGAATCTTGCTCCGAGTTTGGAAATTGCCCGTAATTTGCCTATTGCAGATTCGCTTAAGCAAATAATCACTGGCAAGAAGCCGGAAGAATCACCAGCTAAAGGTGATAATTTTCCTCCTGTAAAGTAATCCTTTTACAGTGAATTTCTAAGAAGACTTACAGCATTGAGGTAATCATAAGCGATTGATATAGCATAAATAAGTCTTCTGTGGATTGGAGAGTTGGGTGAGTGGCTTAAACCAGTCCCCTGCTAAGGGACCGAACCTCAAAAGGGTTCCGCTGGTTCGAATCCAGCACTCTCCGCGCTGGCTAATAAGAGTTTGCGAAAATCATTATTAACCTAATTATTAGAATTATGGTGAAGGTATTAAATTCAAGAGAATTGAGGAGTATAGATTTAAAATCTATTCCTGATGCAGTTATCTTAGCTTTTAATACTTTAATAGTTAAGAACTGGAGTGGTAAAGCTTCTGAATTTAAGCAATCAGATGTAATAGCCTATGTAGCATCTGAAGGTTTAACCGAAGAAGAGGTAATTAAGAACCATTGGTTAGATGTAGAACCTCTATATCGAGAGAATGGTTTTGATGTGAAGTATGTAAGATGTCCAGAAGGCAATAAGTTTGTATTCTGGAAAGCTTAATAAGGTATACTGGATTCGACTAGTGGTTTAGGTCGACGCACTTTCGATGCGTAAACAGGGGTTCGAATCCCCTATCCAGTGCATTAGTAATGAATTAATAATTACAGCTTATGAAAGAATGTAACAAAGTATTCTTTGGCGAGAAGGGATTAACCCAAACTTCTGCCAATCACCTGGCTAATATAGCTAAGGAGACAGTGGAATCTAATAGACAAGCTTTAGATTCTGTAGGGTTTGTGAATGTCAATATTAGCTTGTTAAGTGGAAGTAACTCCAGAACTGTAAAGACAGGTAGAAATGAGGCATATCTTGATAATGTACCTGCATTACTTCAAGAAGTTGCTAATATGAATGCCTTCTGCGCATGGATTCGTGAAGCTATTAAGGCTAGAGAAGAAGAACTTGAAATTATTAACAGGCACACTTGGGATGTATATGCTACAGATGTAGCTGGATTCAAGTTGGACACCCCGATTAAGGGTCATATCCTTACCGAAGAGGAAGCAATTGCTTCATTGAGCATTGCAGAACGTATGGAATATTACAGACTAGAAGCAGAAGCATCTGCTATTGGTAAGTATATTCATCCAATGCGTCCGTTTGCAAACGCCCGTAGAGCTTTAATGGATGCCTATACTAATCCTACTAAGGTTGAAGGTTCTGGCACTGACACAATCGTGTACTCGTATGACCCGTCTGTTAGTAGTGATAAGGTAGAGAATACATTCTTTGCATTACAGCAGAAACACAGAGACATATCAGCTAGACTTAATAAGATTAAGTTCAAGATTGATAAAATGGTAAAGGATTCTGAATATGAAGTCAATCAGGCTTATAAACAAGCTGTTGATAGATTCAATTTGGATGCCAAAACCCTGTCTCAACAATGTGAAACTTGGAAAGTTGAAGAACGTAAGAAACTATTGGAACTTAAGATAGTAATTCCTAATGAGTTACAAGCAACTTATGAGTTACTAACTAAGATTTCCAATCCAGATAAATAGGTGCTATAGTCTTGAATCTCATTGGATTCTAACATAGCTTTGCGTGAGTAGTATGAATTGCATCAAAGACTCTAGTCGATGCATTGTCGACAAATTAATCGTGTTCTGTATTCCATACAGGGACGATTTCCAGCATAGTTAAGTATTATTAATTTAAACCCTGTCAGTCTATTGCGAAGTTACAAAATTCCTTTGACTTTGCCCTAGATAGCAATAGGCTGGTCTTTGGCTTTAATCTTAATTTTGTCATAGTTGCAATTAACTACTCACGACTATTTAACACGCAGCTATCTACTAACTGGTTAGGTAATATGCCTCTCAAGCATAAAATACGGGTTCGAGTCCCGTTAGCTGTACCTCGTACATAATCCTTCCAATCAGGTAACTGGTTAGGCAATAATAATCATGTACACTCTAAGGCGACGTAAGGGATAGGAGCTTAGACGGTAGCTAGCACTGTAGTACGCAATGGTGGGATAGAAACGGCTAGCACCCACTTTTATGAATTGCCATGTCCCATTTGGCACATCTGAATAGTAATTGTGGGTTGGACACACGATTACAGTAAGAGAATGACTCAGCTAGCGGGAAGGGACAATATCTGAATAACTGATTGCCAGTCCAAGCATAGGTTTTGAGGATAGGTTAAGCAAGCTTCATGGTGCATTCGTTCAGTGGTCTAGGACGCCACCCTGTCACGGTGGATATCACGAGTTCGAATCTCGTATGCACCGCTTTCTTTGATTTACGAAGGAGATGTCAGCACACTTGGTAACATCGTCTCCTGTTTATGCCGACTTCGCATAGTGGTTGATTGCACGTGACTTGTAATCACGAGAGGAAACTCCACGTCAGTTCGAATCTGACAGTCGGCTCGATTGTAATCCTAGATGATTACAGTTAGATTATAAATTACCACACAGAGATGCTTATTGAATTTAACATGTTAGATGTAAGTGTAAATGAGCAGTTTTAAAGAGAAATTAAGTAAGAGTGGACAAAGTGTACTTGATGCAAGAGCGCAGAATCTGTATGAATTGGCTAAAATCGAGGAAGACAGATTTGTTCAGGATTGTAAGTTGAAAGTACTCCGCATTCAGGGAGAAATCAACAAACACAATGACCTGGCTGTTAAATCAAGAGACTCTTTGAATCCGGGAGAAGGACTGAATCCGGCTGAATGGGTAAGAACAAGACATGAATTGGCACGTAAACTGCGTGTTGCAAAGATTGAACTTGCTCTAGCTATGCAAGTCGATGCAGAAGAATTTCCCGCTGATGCATCAGAATCCATTAATTTGGATGACGTGAAAGATGACGCTGCTGCAACTGTAAATGAATAATTTATGGGAGCAGGTAGTTATTCTAGAATTGCTTATGATGTAGAGGCCGGCAGTAGGGGTTTATATACCTCCACTAGGGATGAACTCTTTAAGAGCCATGCCATTAATGCATGTAATACTGCTGCATCGCTTAACAACAATGTTAGGCAGTATAACACGCAGATAAGGCAAGAAATGGTTAACGTGGGTGTTCGTGAATCTCGTGATTCTAAAGAACACCCTTTCTCTACTCCGATAATCATTGCGCTAGACGTTACTGGTTCAATGATGGACACACCTTATGAAATGATTAGAGACCAATTCCCTAAGATTATGGACTCTCTCATTCAACTAGGTGTGCGTGACCCACAAATCATGTTTATGGCAGTTGGGGACCACGTTTATGACCGATATCCAATTCAAATTGGTCAGTTTGAGTCTGATACAGCTAAAATCCTTGACACTTTACAGTCATTCGTGATTGAAGGTGGAGGAGGAGGTAATAGAGGTGAAAGCTATCTACTATCTCACATTGTGGCAGGTTATCATACTGAAACTGATTCCTGGTTTGAAAGACACACTAAGGGATTCTTATTTACTATTGGAGATGAACCAAATCTCGATAAGGTAGAGGGATGTTACTTAGAACGTGTTCTAGGGTATCAAAAAGGTGCTAAAACCATTACTTGTCAAGAAGCTCTTGACAAAACAAAGGAACAGTACCATGTATTCCACATTCACATTACTAATGCCAGTCATGGCTCAAGGGTTGCTGAATCTTGGAAGACTTTACTTGGGCAGAATGTATTAACATGTGCATCTGGAGAAGTAGACAAGGTGATTGTCACCGCAATTAAAGAGAACTATGAGGAGCCTGTTGAAGGCTTAGCTCCTAGTGCTTCTGTTAGTCAGGAATGGCAAGACGTGCCGTCTGATAGTAATGACAAATTTTATTAAACTGAAATGATTAGTATTGTATTAGGAACATTCTTTGGAGACGAAGGTAAGGGACAGACAGTTCACAACTTATGTAACAAGTACATAGGTAAGCGAGAGTCTGTGTTAGTAGTCAGGTTTAGTGGTGGACATCAAGTAGGACATACTGTAAAGCATGGAGACATGATGCACACCTTTAGTAACTTTGGCAGCGGAACCTTACTTGGAGTGCCGACGTACTGGTCCGAATACTGTACTGTAGACCCAATTACCTCTATGTTGGAGGGTGCAGACTTAGCTAAAATGGGAGTTCATCCCATTGTTCAGTATCACCCTCACTGCCAAGTTGTAATTCCCTTCGATGTCTATTCCCAAGTTAATAACGAAGAGAACTTACGACATGGTACTGTAGGTACAGGGTTTAAAGCTTGTTTGGACCGAGTTAAGGCAGGATACAGCTTAACAGTTGTAGATTGTATGAATCCTTACATACTGCGTGAGAAACTAAATGCCATAGTGGATAACTATTACAACATGTCTAGTAAATATCCTTCGATAGACCTAGACAACTGGTGTAGGTTAGCACATGCTTATTTCTTACATACAGGTACGGTTAATGAAGATTGCTTGTTGAATTATGATAACCTAGTGTTTGAAGGTTCACAGGGAATATTGCTTGACCAAAGATTCGGCATAATGCCTTATTGTACTCCGTCTAATACAACTTCACAAAACGCTTACGAGCTGTTGCGGAAAGCAGGTATACGTAAAGAAATCCAAACTTGTTATGTAACTCGTCCTTATATAACAAGGCATGGTAACGGCCCGTTTCCTTCTGGAATGTCTGTTAGGGATGTCGATGACCCTAATAATAAGTTCAACGATTTCCAGAAGACGCTTAGGGCTATTGATTTCGACAAAGACCTATTCGCACACAGTGTACGCATTAACCGTTCATTTAAGGTTCCTTATAGGAATGAACGAACGGAGAAATTGTACGTATCACATTGGGATGAAGCATCTGACGCAGAGCGAGAAATGCTAGCAAATTTATGGATGTCGATACAGCCCATGATATTCGATAAGTTAGTTTAGGAGTCTTCGGACTCCTTTTACTGGGCTATGGTGTAGTGGTAGTCACACAAGGTTTTGGCTCTTGTAGCCCAGGTTCGAATCCTGGTAGCCCAACTACTAATTATTTCAGTTTAAAATAGAATTTATCATGAAGTCACTAACAACACTACTCTTTGAGAACTGTTAATTGTGAGTAAACATGGGCGTTCGGGGCCCGTATCTCAATCGGTTAGAGAAACTGACTCATAATCAGGAGGTTGTCGGTTCAAGTCCGGCCGGGCCCACACAGTTAATAGTTGAATCGAATGAGTAAGGTAGTAGGTAGCATTGACGGCTACGATGTCATTTATGTGGAAGGCAAGAATATGATATTCTGTAAGAATACTATATTACCCTTTCCACTCATTAAAAGAATTATCAGAGGAGGTTTGTGTAGGGAAACAATCGAAGAGAAGAACCTGACTATCACTCAAGACGGTTCTATTATTCAACTTGGTTGTTTAACTACAACAAGAGAGAATTGTGAGGCAATCATTAAAGAAGTAAATAAGATTAATAAACCTAATTAAGTAATGGCAAAGAACATTATTCCGCAAGGAACTACAGCTGCTATTAAGCAGAGAGTTAACAAATACGAGGAAACTCAGAAACAGAGAATGATTGAAGTGCTCCAAAGCAATGTGAAGTATGCTGATGCTCTGGGATTCATCGAAGGTGAAATCAAACAGTCCAAGAAAATGGCAAGTTTCAAATACTCGCTGCTTTGTTGGAAACCAGACGGTGTATATCAGTTGAACAGAGCAATCAATGAAATCTTCGGTTCTGCCGTTAGTAAGGAGGATAACAGTCCTTCTGGAAACAGCAACATTGATACCGTAGACGTTGTTCTGGCAGACGGTTCTCGTACCAAAGTTCCGTTTGGTAAAATTAGCCTTGAAGAATTGGGAGAAGATTCTGAAATCAACATCAACTATGACAATGACCGTCATTTGCTCCTTATTAAAGGACAATGCCAGTTCAAATACCAGTCATTAATTGATGACATTGTTGACAGAACTAAAGAGCTATTAGCATCAGAATCTATCTACAAAAACCAGGCTTTGGAAATCAGCAATCTGTCTGAACCTACTATCATGACACTTGCCGGCATTGAGAAACAATTCATGGTTCTTTCTAAGAAGACTGAATTTGAATTGCAACCGCTACGCTCAAGAATCTTGTATCCAGAGAAATGTCTGGCTAAAGGTATTCCATTGAAGTATGGTTGTTTGCTGGAAGGTAAATATGGTACAGGTAAGACCTTGCTGGCATTTAAGCTGGCTAAAGATGCTGTAACAAACGGCTGGTCATTCGTGTATTTGAAGAATCCTTCTCTTCTTGCAGAAACTCTGCGCATGTGTAAAGTTGTTGACCGTTCGGGCCATGGTGTTGTCGTATTTGTTGAAGATATTGACCAAGTAACTAGAGGTAACAGAGATGCTGCTATGCAAGACATCCTGAATACTCTGGACGGTGGTGATACCAAAGACATGAACGTAATCACCTTGTTCACTACTAATCACATTGAATTGATTGAACCTACCTTCTTGAGAGGTAAGAGAATTGGTTCTGTGATTACCATGGACTGTCTGGACGCTGAAACTGCGGAGAAATTCATCCGTTCTACCTTCACCGCTGAAGAAGGATATACAATCGACGATGATTTGAGTGAAGTATGTAACTACATTCAAGAAGCTGAAATTGCTCCGGCATTTATGGCTGAAATCGTTGAATCAACCAAATCCAAACTTATCTTTACAGAAGAAACCCATGTAACATCGTTCCATATCAAAGCTAGCGTCGAATCTTATCAACGTCAACTTGGACTTGCATCCAAGAAAGCTGTTGTGGAAACCCCGGCTGAAAGATTGGTAAATGCTCTCAAACTCGTTCTGGGTACAGAGAAGCTTGAAGCAATCACTCAGATGTGTGAGTATCAGTGGGAACTCGACCGTAAGGACTATTCTACGGAGAAGAAAGACAACAAATAAACCTTGGAGGGCGAGAGCAATCTCGCTCTCCTTTTATTAACAACTAAATGAAACATTTATTGATATTCCTATTAGTCTTATTAATGTCTGCAACTAAGGTGGATACTACACCTAGAGACTTTCATGTAAGTATAGTAGGAGAAGAGAAAGTAGAACAATTTGAATCCAAATTCCCTCAAATAGTTAAGGACGAAGCTGTGTATATTGCATATCTCCAGCGATACTATAAGGGACATGAAGATGAATTTATCGATTTGATAAAGTAACAATGGGGTAGTGCTGGAATTGGCAGACAGGCTTGGTTTAGGCCCAAGTGCCTTCGGGCGTGTGAGTTCGAGTCTCACCTACCCTACTAGATTATTAACTATTAAATGTATTTAATTATGGTAGAAACTTTGAGTGAGCTACTTGAAAATGCAGCTAACGTAGCAGAGGACAACGGTGGTAAGCTTTCTATAGCAAGTGCGGCAGTATTAATTGCTGAAGCTTACGAGTTAGGAATGGATAAGGCAACTAAATTATTGACAGAAGATGCCGACAATTGTTGATATGAGACCACCAGCTAACACTTTCAGACACGCAACTTTGATAGTAATATGGATGGTGGTGTGCTTAGTAGGACTAGGAGGATGTAAATCTAACTTAGTTAAAGAAACCTGTACTGATAGACCCGTGTGGACTACAGTAGTTGCTAAGGATTGTTATACCGAAACAGTTAATCAGCAGACGCATACTGTATATGAGCTAACACTAATAGCTGACGGTAGGGATAATCAGTTCAAACTACGTGTAGATAAACCAACCTATGATAGAGCTTTTATTAATAACAAGTCAAACAGGCTTAGCTCTAATCTCAATAGAAGTGATTATGGGACTGGTTGGGAGCCATTAATTGTTGCATTATATTTCCTTATGCTTGTTGGTGGGCTAGCAGGTGCAGTAGTTGAAGGTATAAAATACATGATTGATATTAAAGAACATTTATCATAGTATGGAGAAATTGAGTGCAGATGCGTTACGTTTAGCCTTAGTAACAGCATCTATGGAGTACTATAAGAAGTACGTAGAAGGCAATCAAGACTTTGACAATTCCGAGCAAATCAAAGAGGAGCTTGATAAGTTGGAAACAGCAGGTCTGGGTGGAACTAAGAATGCAGATACTCTTAGGACTATTCTCGAGTCTAAGAAGTATAAGTCAGCTTTAGGTCCAGAGAAATTAGACCTGAAGAAGGTTAACGAAATAACATCCTGGATTAAAGAATCGTATCCTGATGCACTGGTTGTAACTTACGAGGATTTCTTTGCAATCCTGAAGAAGTACAATTTGTATTGTGGTCCAATATCGACCTTCAGCGGATTCATTCCAAGTGAGAATGTGTCACAAATAGCAAAGGCTTCTAACGCTTTGAACTCTTTAAATCTTAACTACGTCAGTTGGGTTGAAGCTGCGAGAATAGATTCAAGAATGTCTAAGGACATGACCAAACGGCTTGTTGAGTATTTCTCTAGATTCCCATTTGTATTCAAAGGTATTGACCGTGGTTATCAGTACATGAAGTCTATAGGTGGAAGTTATAAGGAGGAAGATTACCTACATCTTGGCACCTCATATTTAGACCATAACACTTGGCTAATTGCAGCGCCTTATGATACTATGGAGAATAATATTCGCATAGAAATCTTCTCTAAAGCTGAAGAAGACCGTAAAAGAAGGTTGGAAGACCCAATAGTATTTAGGGCTACCAAAATAGGTATTGTTATCGTGTCTATGTGGGGAGAAGAAGCATCAGACAGCATGTTCGATAAATACCGATAAACATGTAATCCACCACTTAAATGTGAGCAGGTGTAGAAATGACTATAGGGCTATTTCAGTTTAGCAGACGTGCTATTCCATAGATTAGCTGACGTCAATAATTGGCAAGGCAGCTCGCAGCCCTGCCAGGCGGATTATTCATATATAAGAACATAAGGAGACAAAGCCAGACTAGCCGGCAGTGAAGCAAACGGGAGGTATTAAGGTTGCATTGGTAACGATGTAGACACGATGAGCTTTATGTTCTTATTAATGGCGAGATAGCTCAACTGGCTAGAGCGTGCGACTCATACTGTTAATAATTCTTAATAAGAATCGAATTCCTAGGTTTCTTTATCTAAAATCATTACATTTGTAATTCAATTAAGAGTTATACAAATGGACTGGAATTTAGAGAAAGAGAACTTAGAAAGGTTAATATTAACAGACAAAGTGTCTTATGAGGAGATTGGTAGAATGTACGGCTGTACAGGCTCAAACATACGAAGGGTTGCTAAGAGACTTAACATCAGCATAGTTAAACGAAGAAGTATAAATGCTAACGAAACCTTTAACAAGGGCAAGAAGTTAGTAACTAGAGTCTGTTTAAATTGCGGTAAAGAATTAAGCAATCATAACAGTACTACTAAGTACTGTAACAACGTATGTCAAGCCGAGTACAAACATAAAGAGTACATTAGAAGATGGAAGGAAGGTGAAGAAACTGGCATGTGTGGAACTCGTTCCATTTCTAAACACATTAGGGACTATCTCATGGATAAGCATGAACGTAAGTGCCAAGTTTGTGGGTGGGATAAGATTCACCCGATTACAGGAGAACCTCCACTTCATGTTCACCACATAGATGGTGATGCTACCAACAACTCAGAAGACAATCTACAGTTACTGTGTCCAAATTGTCACAGCTTAACTGAGAATTACGGACGATTAAATGCTAAGAGCACACGTCCAAAGAAATAATCGCAAGGTTGGGTGTTCGAGTCACCTTCTCGCCACATTA
>ERZ1673743.3374-NODE-3374-length-12370-cov-5.316931_pt1 | contig 12370 bp, 8 predicted proteins | sample MGYA00580197_ERZ1673743 | MGnify/ENA primary metagenome ERZ1673743 (study PRJEB41218, sample SAMN15661795) | gut metagenome | host: Homo sapiens | place: Canada: London | collected 2015-08-20/2019-03-30 | study: EMG produced TPA metagenomics assembly of... | reverse complement strand
TTTTGCGATTTTTTATATATCTTTGTGGCTACCAACCCTATAAAACCAACCTTATCATATATGAACCTAAATTCAACGATTCTGACACTGCGCTTTGTCACCGCATTGTCTCTGGTGTCGCTGTCGGTTCCACATTCCGTTGAGGCGGCTGAGCCTGTCTCTTTGGGAAATCCCGTGACGGTTTCGGCCGGCGGGGGCACAATGCAGGAAAACGGCGACGGCCTCACGGTGAGCTGGACGCACACCGGAACCAGTTATGACTTCAGGCTTTACGATGCTGACCTCAATGTCGTGAAACAGTTTTCAATCGATGTCATGGAGAGTGTGGGCGCGCCCATGCCTGTGTTTTTGAAGAAAGGCGCAGGGAAGGAGGAACGCTATTTTCTCACGAAAAACATCTTCAACACCGACGACCTGTACGAAGTGCGTTTCGACTCGGGCGACCTCTACAATGAGCAGGGCAGGTTTCTCGGCCGAATCGAGAGCAATGTCATTTACGTCACCGAGAACGAAACCAAATATGTGAGCGGTTCGTCAGAGATTGTCGACGCCGATGAATCTCAGGTATGGGCGGAAAAGCACCAGGCCACCATTCCCGAATGGATGATGGAGCGTTTCCAGCTCGTGGATTTCAACCACTCGGATTTCGGCGCGCCCGCTCTGGCAATGATGGCCGATGCCGCCGGTAACGATGTGGTGGGCACAATGGGCGGTTATAACTGGTTCATCACACAGATGAGCTACAGTATGCACAATAACCCCCGCGGCTATGCCAGCCTTATTCCATACTGGTACCTGTACATGACCGTGGACCGCTGCAACCAGCTTGTCGCCGGTCTGAAAGACGATGCCGCCACTGCGACCAAGGCGACTGTGCTGGCCGATGCCTACGCTCTGCGTGCCTGGAGCTATCTTTCACTGGCACAGCGCTACCAGTTCACATATTCCGGCAATGAGTCAAAACTCTGTGTACCCCTGGTCGACGAGAATAATTCCGCTGTTCTTTCCACCACGGGCGTGCCGCGCTCGACGGTGGCTGAGGTCTATGATTTCATCCTCGCCGATCTCGAAAAGGCCATCGCGCTGCTTGAGACAGATGCCACCGCACAGGCCGACATCTGCCCCTCCGCCCCGAAAATGATGGTTTCGGCCGCGGCGGCCTATGGCCTGCGTGCCCGCGCGAATCTTGTCATGCGCCGCTATTCCGCGGCCGAGGCCGATGCCCGCAAGGCTATCCGGCTCTTCGGCGGCGAGCCCTACGCATTGAGTGACATCAAGCCCGGCAGTTTCTGCAACATCAACGACAAGTCATGGATGTGGGGTCTGCACCTCGATGAGAGTTATCCTTCGTATGTCACCGGGAATGTGGCCTCGTTCACGTCATTCATGAGTCCGTTCTGCACGGCCGGTTACGCCGCTTTCGATGGCCGGTTCATCAACCGCATGCTGTTCAACAGCATCCCCGTGTCCGATGTGCGCCGCACCCTCTTTTTTGATGCTGACGGCCTGAATGCCGCTCTGAACGACACTCAGAAAGATTATTTTGACCAGATGGGACTCTCCAGGCCCTACCAGAATCTGAAATTCGGCACAGTCGGCGCCCCCGGCGCGTTTTCTTATGAAACCCTTGCCGATTTTCCGATGATGCGTGTCGAGGAGATGCACTACATCGTGGCCGAGGCCATGGCAATGGCCGGCTCGGTTTCAGGCGCAGGCGATTATCTGGCCGCTTTTGTGAAACAGTATCGCGACCCCTCGTTCTCTGTTCCGGCCGGTGCCACGGCAGAGCAGCTGCGCGACATCATCTGGGAACAGCGCCGTATCGAATTCTGGGGCGAAGGTCTGAGTTTCTACGACCTTATGCGTCTTGAGAAAGGTGTGAACCGTATCGGCGGCGGATATCCCGCTGAAACAATATTCAACATCGCGCCTGACGACCCCGCGCTGCTGCTGCGTTTCCCGGCGATGTTCAGATGGGCGGTGAACAAGGCGCTTGAAGACGAGGCTGCCAACAATCCCGAATCAGACAGGCTTACTCTCTACAACGATGCTGGCCAGGAGATGGCGTTCTCCCTGTGGGCATACACCTTTGACAGTGAATACAACCTGCTGGAAAACACGATATGGAGCTACGACCCCGTAGGTTCGGTTCTCCACGACGGTTGGAAACAGTTTACTGCCGAGCTCCCCGGCACCGGGAATGTCACGGTGCATTTCGACCCGGCAACCGGTAAAGTGGAGATTCCGGCGCAGAATCCCGACCCCGCCGATCCGGCGCTCTTCGTTGCCGACGCGGCCTCGTTCTATGGCTCGGCTGATCTTGCCGGCGCGTCAGGTTTCCGGCGCGGCGACGACGGTACCCCGAAATTCATCCTCGACATCGTCTGCTATACACAGGATGCGTCAGGCAACCGGAGTGTGGACGGACGCCGCATTACCAGAATAGGTTACCAGCTCGAAACCCCGGATTTCACCATCAGCGGCATGTATCCCTATCCGGAATCGGGATATTACGTGATTTATACAGAAGATTCGTCGCGCTCAATCTCGTGCGAGGGATACCTGACCGAGGGTTATAAACTCTATATCGACATTCTGCCCGAAGATTTCGGCGACAGAAAGGCTGTGGTGGAGCATCTCCTGCAGACCACCCCTGCCACAGGTTCACTGTCATGCAACTGGGAAAAGACCGGCGGCAGATGGCAAGTCTGCTGGGTTCTTGCCGACACTAACGGCAATATCCTGAATATCTCCGCCAGTCCTCTTGTCATCAAACCCTTCCCGTTCAAGGAGAATGCCGCAGGCTACGGCGACGCCGGAGAATGGGGTGCCTGGAAAGAGGGGGGCACATGCACCGCCTCATTCCGGCTGCTGAACAATTGCGAGAACATACCCGTTGATTTCCGTGTCCGCAGAAACATCGCCGACCCTGACCTCATACAGATTTCGTTTGTTGACTGGCTGGACCGCAATTATTATGTCGACCTCGCCACATGCGCCGTCTCGTCGCCGAAAACCGACATAAGGGATTACATCGGCGGCTCGTTCGACTATCTCTACTGCTCGGCCAATCATTTCTCTGATAATGACGTATCTGCCATGTCATACATGACCGGCCATGTATCAGCCGAGGTCGCCATGAAGTATGAGTTCCGGCAGCCCGGTGAAGATGCCGTGGAAACGGTCGTGCAGGACATGTTCATTCTTCCCTGCGACCTTAGAGAAATCCTTGAAGACGGTTATGCGCCAGCACAGCCGCAGAGCCATTCCCCGCGGGTGGCAAAGAAACTTACCCTCAGACATTAATCACGCAAAAACAGATTATTCTATATGAAAAAAGCAGCATTAATCCTGCTGGCGGCATTCAGCTGCCTTGCAGCATCCGCCCAATATGTCTCCACCTCAAGGGTGGGCAGCGCAAACAGCTGGACCGGCTTTACCGCCGACGGTGTCTCGAAACTGGTGCTGTGCCAAGGCAACACCGTGACCATCTACAACGATGACTTCACCGTAGACCGCACCCTCACCTTCAATCTCGCCGACGGAGAGGTTATCACTTTCCTCGGCGATACGGGCGCCACACAGCGCCTTTTCAACAACGACGACCTTATCGAGGTGGTTGTCGCAGGCTCTGACCCGGGATACAAGATTGTAAATGAGAACAATGAGGTTCTCGGCGTAATTCCGGCTCCCAACCTGATGACCGTAGGGCAGAAAAACTATATCTATGAGTGGGACCGCGAATCGGAGTCGTACACCCTCTATGCCATAGAGAATAAGCCGAACAGTCTCGTGTCGGTGCGCAAGGTGCAGAATATCCGTGTGTTCCCCAACCCGGTCAACCGCGGTGAGACTCTTCACTTCCAGCTCACGGAAGGCTCAATCGACAATGTCAACGTCTACAACGTTGCAGGTGCCACCGAGCTCAGGACTGTCGGGGGTGAAGGTACCCTCGAGGTTCCGGCTGACAGGCTGTCGACCGGCGTGCATCCGTACACTGTCACCGACGATGCCGGCAACACCCACTCCGGCAAGGTGATCGTGAAATAACCGTCGCCTCCGCCCCCAGTCAGCTGAGACAGCATCAGCAGACACACTGAATATGACACACCGGGAAGTCTACCGCAACGGTATGCTCCCGGTGTTTCTGTGTGTTTCTGTGTGTGATGTGACGGCTGTTCGCCGTGCGTTCGGTCGCGCAGGTGATGCCGGCGCCCGGGGCGGCGCAGGATATTTCGCGGGGAAAATGCGATTTTGTTTGTTATTGCGGGAGATTGTTTGTATATTTGCACGCTGAAAATTAGGCGTTTGCGCCCCGAAGGGGTGCGGGCGTCGCTTTCTGTCGTCTACTAAGTGGCTGATTGCTAAGTTGATGCGGCCGCTCTGGAGGCATTTCCCGCACTGGAAAAATTAATAATAAACTCAAAAATATCTTTAACTCGAACATGCAAAGCAAAGGAACCCTCGGAAGCATCATTGCCGGTATTATAGCGGTGTTTTTGGTGCTGGTGTGCCTGTTCTACCTCTCGTTCTCGCTTGTGAGCCAGAAAGAGGAGAAGAAAGCCGCGGAATACGCCCTGGCTGTTGCCGGCAACGCCAAATCCGACCAGTACAACAAGGCTTACAAGGCCTACATCGATTCTATCAGCAAGACTCCCGTCTGGCTGGGTTACAATTACAACGAAGTGCAGAAATGGGGCGTGGGCCTCGGCCTCGACCTCAAGGGCGGTATGAACGTCATTCTGCAGGTGTCGATGCCCGATCTGCTCAAGTCGATGAAAGAGGGCGCCGACGACGCCTCGTTCAACCTGGCGCTGGCCAAGACCGACTCGCTGATCCGCGGCAACCACGAGAGCGACTACGTGGGTACCTTCGTTGACCAGTACCGCAAGATCAACCCCTCGGCTGACTTCTCGGTTGTCTTCAAGTCGGTGATCAAGCCCGACACCAAAGACGGCCAGGTGAAGGCAGTGCTCAAGAACGAGGTCAAGGACCGCGTGAACAACTCGGCCACCAACGTGCTGCGTTCGCGTATCGACGCCTATGGCGTTGTGTCGCCCAACATCCAGGTTCTTCAGGACAACGACGGCCAGATTCTGCTCGAGCTCCCCGGCGTGAAAGAGCATGACCGTGTGCGCGAGCTCCTCCAGCGCTCGGCAAACCTCGAGTTCTACGAAACATACAAGGCCGCCGAGATCGCAGGCCCGATGGCTCAGCTCGACGCCCAGTACCGCGCCAACGGCCAGGGTTCGCTGCTCGACCTCTTCCTGCAGGCATCGGCATCAGACAGCCCCGTCTACGGTCTGGCACTCGCCAAGAACCGCGAGGCCATCGACTCTCTGCTGTCGACTCCCGCCGCCCGCGCCACCCTCCCCTCGAACCTCAAGCTCCGTTGGAGTGTGAAACCCCTTGAGATCAACTACAAGGATACCGTGGCAGGCAAAGAGCGCGCCATGGAGGCATATCAGCTCGTGGCCCTCAAGAGCAACAACGGCAAGCCCGCCCTCGACGGCTCGGTTGTCGTAGGCGCATCGTCTGACTACGACCAGATGCAGGGCAACGTGGTTTCGATGAACATGAACTCTGACGGCGCACGCCAGTGGGCCAACGTCACCGAGGCCAACATCGGCAAGCCGGTGGCAATCGTGCTCGACGACGTAGTCTACTCGTACCCCAACATCCGTCAGAAGATCGACGGCGGCCGCTCGCAGATTACCGGCGACTTCACCGTCGAGGAGGCTCAGGACCTTGCCAACGTGCTCAAGTCGGGTAAGATGACCGCCAAGGTCGACATCATCTCAGACATGGTTATCGGTCCGCAGCTTGGCCAGCAGGCCATCGAGTCGGGTCTCTGGTCGTTCGTCATGGCCCTGGTTCTGCTCATGGTCTTCATGTGCGTTGTCTACGGCCTGATTCCCGGCCTGATCGCCAACTTCGGTCTTATCTGCAACCTCTTCTTCACATTCGGTATCCTCGCCTCGTTCCAGGCAGTGCTCACCCTGTCGGGTATCGCCGGTATCGTGCTCGCCCTGGGTATGGCCGTCGACGCCAACGTGCTTATCTTCGAGCGCGCCAAAGAGGAGCTGGCCAACGGCAAGAACGTTCGCACCGCCATCGCCGACGGTTACTCGAACGCCTTCTCGGCCATCTTCGACTCGAACCTCACCTCGATCATCACCGGTGTGATCCTGCTCTACTTCGGCACAGGCCCCATCAAGGGTTTTGCCACCACGCTGATCATCGGTATCATCTGCTCGTTCTTCACCGCCGTCTACCTGACCCGCATCTTCTTCATCGCTTTCGGCAAGTCGAAGGCCATGAGCAACCTCACCTTCTCTACCGGGTTCTCACGTAACCTCTTCACCAAGTCGAACTTCAACTTCCTGGGTGCCCGCAAGGTTGCCTTCGGCATCTTCGGCGCATTCGCGCTGATCTGCGTAGGCTCGCTGTTCGTGCGCGGCCTCAACCAGGGCATCGACTTCTCGGGCGGCCGCAACTATGTGGTGAAATTCAACAAGCCCGTCGACACCGCCGAGCTCACCCGCACCCTCAATCCGGTGTTCAACGCCGATGGCCAGACCGCGTCGGTTTCGGTGATCACCATCGAGAACTCTGACCAGGTGCGTATCTCGACCAACTACAAGATCAAGTCTGACGAGGATGCGTCGGCCATCGAGCAGGAGATCACCAAGATGCTCTACGACACATTCAAGGCTCAGAAACTGCTGCCCGACAACATGACCATCGAGGAGTTCTCGACAACCGACGAGACCCAGGGTATCATGTCGTCGCAGACCGTAGGCCCGACTGTCGCCAACGACATGCGCACCAAGGCATACATCGCCGTTGCGCTCTCGCTGCTGGCCATGTTCCTCTACATCCTGCTGCGTTTCCGCAATGTGGCCTTCTCGCTGGGCGCCCTGGCAGCCGTTGCCTTCACCGCCTTCGCCATCATCGGTTTCTACTCGATCTTCTGGGGCGTCTTCCCCTTCGCGATGGAGATCGACCAGACGTTCATCGCCGCCATCCTTACCATGATCGGTTACCAGATCAACGATACGGTGGTTGTGTTCGACCGTGTGCGCGAGAACCTCGCCCTCTATCCCAAGCAGGATTTCGCCACCACCATCAACAAGTCGCTCAACTCAACCCTGGGCCGTACCGTGATGACATCACTGTCGACTTTCCTGGTGCTGGCATGTATCTTCATCCTTGGCGGTGACTCGATCCGCTCGTTCGTGTTCGCCATGCTCTTCGGTGTGGTAGTCGGCACACTGTCGACCATGTTCATCGCCACCCCCGTGGCCTACCTCACCAACCGCAAGAAAGTGGCCAACCCCGCCGTGAAGTAATCCCCCTCCCGGATAAATAGAATAAGCGTCCGGTCTCGCTGCGAGACCGGGCGTATTTTATTATGATTGATGTGACAAAAAAATATTGCGGATTGTTTGTTTAGTTATAACTAAATTTATAACTTTGCATCCATGTTCACGCTGAGTCTGTCGCAGATGGACGGCAGGGTGACTAAATGTGTTTGTCAATCAGAATATTAATTAAATTTTTAGAAAATGTAATGACAACGTTTACACGAGAGAAGTTGACGGGAATCAAAAATCCGCAGTACCAGTATTATAAACTGAAAGATGAAAATGGTGTTTGCCAATTTGATGAGTTCTGTGCCGAGGTAGAACAGAATGCCGCTGATAAAAAATTGTTGCCATATATCTGGAAATATATGGAAATGCTTACTGACCGGCAGATGTTGCCGGAAGAAAAGTTCAACCATGTTGAAGGTATTGCCCGTGATGATGTATTTGAATTCAAGAAAAAATCACTGAGAGTATATGTGATAAAACAGAAACCTGATGTTTTCGTGATAATGGGAGGGTATAAGAATGAACAGAAAAAAGACATAGCAAGAATAAAGAAGATTATCAAGGACATGAAGATAACGTGAGCCTTTCGGAAGTTTTAAGGAACCGTCTCTGACGGGCCGACGTTATGAATATAAAAGGAATTATGAAAAGAGAGGAATTGCTTGAGTCAGCCGGATACTGGATTGCCGAAATACAGATCTGTCTCTATAATTGTGCTGTCAGCTTTATGGAGAAGCACAATATGAACCGTACTCAATTGGCCGCATATCTTGGTGTCTCAAAGGGATATGTCACACAGTTGCTCAGCGGAGATTATAACTTCTCGCTTGAGAAACTTGTGGAACTTTCCCTTGCACTCGGTTATGTGCCTCAGGTGACGTTTGAGCCTAAGGAATGCAGGATTGCCAGGGATGGCATCGCCATTAAGCCGGCGTCATGGCGCCCTGCAAGATATTCGGCTAAGGTGGTGGCTATAAATAAAGAGATGCCGGTAACGGCGTTTCAGAGTGTCAAATCAGGCAAAGAGCAATATATATGCGCATGATGCAGTTTAGAATGGTAAGAATAACCGTGGGGCAGTTCGCCATACTGGCCGACAGTGTGCCCGACGGTGATATATCAGGCAACCTGAAATTATCGGTAGAGGTTGCCCCAGAGGTGCGACAGGTAGCTGTCGGCTTTTCGTGGAGCTTTGATCATGAAGAGAGCAGGCTTATGCTCATCGACATGAAGTGCGAGTTCCAGATACGCCCTGAAGACTGGGACAAATCCGTATCCGACGGCAAAGTCACCATACCGAAATCTCTGGTCGGCATACTTGCCGCACAGACCGTAGGAGTGGCGCGTGGTGTGCTGTACTGCAGGACCGAGGGCACACCGTTCAACGGTCTCATTCTGCCACCCCTGAATGTAAGTGATGCCGTGGAATCAGACATAGAGGTTCCCGTCGAGGCTCCTTCTCTCGAATGAACCACCCTTCCCACGCAAACAGACGCCCGGCTCCGCCAGCCGGGCGTCTGTTTGCATCGGAAATAGTAGAGATGGGGCTGCATCCCGGCTGAGAAGACAATGCACTGCAAAGATGCCCGGCGGTGAACGACACGGGGTGCGGTTTGTTTCTTTTATGGTGGCCGGCGAGAGATTTTGCCGCCAAACATGACCGCAGTCTGAAGATTTTGGTTAAATTTGCAAAAAACCTATATAGACCCTTTACCCATGGCTCCCAAACGTAAATTAGCTATCTATAAGAACGACCCCTGGCTCGAACCGTATGCTCCGGCTATCGACGGCCGCTATCAGGACGCTGTAAACAAGGAGCGCGACCTGACACAGGCCTGCGGCTCGCTCAACGATTTCGCCAACGCGCACAAATATTTCGGACTACACCGCCGCCGCGGCGGCTGGACGTTCCGCGAATGGGCGCCCAACGCCACGGCAATCACCCTGGTGGGTGATTTCTCTGACTGGCAGGAGCGGCCCGAGTATGCGCTGAAACCCATCGGCAACGGAGTCTGGGAGGGGGAGTTCCCCACCTCGGCCATGAGCCACGGACAGCTCTACAAGATGCGCGTCAGCTGGCCCGGCGGCCAGGGCGACCGTATTCCGGCCTATGCCACCCGCGTTGTGCAGGATGACCAGACAAAGATCTTCTCGGCTCAGGTATGGCATCCGCGCGCCTACAAGTGGACGGTCGAGAATTTCGTGCCCGACACGCGACCCCTGCTCATTTACGAATGCCACATAGGCATGGCCCAGCAACGCGAGGGGGTGGGAACTTACACCGAGTTCCGCGACAACATACTGCCGCGCATCTCGGCCGACGGCTACAATGCCATACAGATCATGGCCATACAGGAACACCCCTACTACGGGTCGTTCGGCTACCACGTGAGCAATTTCTATGCTCCGTCGTCGCGTTTCGGCACCCCCGAGGAGCTTAAGAGCCTCATCGACCGCGCCCATGAGTTAGGGCTGGCCGTGATAATGGACATCGTGCACTCACACGCCGTGAAGAACGAGAACGAGGGTCTGGGCCGCATTGACGGCACACGCTCAACATATTTCTATGCCGACTCGCGCGGCGAGCACCCCGCCTGGGACTCGCTCTGTTTCGACTACGGCAAGAACGAGGTGCTGCATTTCCTGCTCTCGAACTGCAAATACTGGCTTGAGGAGTTCAAGTTCGACGGTTTCCGTTTCGACGGCGTGACCTCGATGCTCTACTACGACCACGGTCTTGGGAAGGCGTTCGGCGGTTACGGCGACTATTACGACGGCGGCCAGGATACCAACGCCATCACATACCTTACGCTCGCCAACAAGCTGATACACGAGGTGAACCGCCACGCCATCACCATCGCCGAAGAGATGAGCGGCATGCCCGGCCTGGCGCTGAAGGTGCGTGACGGCGGCATCGGTTTCGATTACCGCATGGCCATGGGCATCCCCGACTACTGGATCAAGACCCTCAAGGAGAAGAAAGACGAGGACTGGCATCCCACCTCGATATTCTGGGAGCTTACCAACCGCCGCGCCGACGAGAAGACAATCTCATACGTCGAGAGCCACGACCAGGCTTTGGTGGGTGACAAGACCGTGATTTTCCGTCTTATCGACAAGGAGATGTACTGGCACATGATGATCGGCGACGACAACATGACCGTGGCACGCGGCATGGCCCTGCACAAGATGATACGTCTGGTCACGCTGGCCACAATTAACGGCGGCTACCTCAACTTCATGGGCAACGAGTGGGGGCACCCCGAGTGGATCGACTTCCCGCGCGAGGGGAACGGCTGGAGCTACAAGTATGCCCGCCGCCAGTGGGATCTGGTCGACCGCAAGGACCTGCAGTACCGGTTCCTCAACAACTTCGACGACGCCATGATACACCTCGTCGGCGGGGTCTACAACTTCCAGAAACTTCCTGTCGAGAAACTATGGGAGAAGGATGATGACCAGGTGCTGGCCTTCCGCCGCGGCAAACTGATCTTCGTGTTCAATTTCTCGCCGACAAAGTCGTTCGAGGGGTACGGATTCCTGGCGCCGGCCGGGAAATACAGGACCGTGCTGACCTCCGACGCTCCCGAGTTCGGCGGCTACGGCAATGTCGACGTCAATGTAGAGCATCTGACGCAGCATGACCCGCTGTACGCCCCCACCGGCAAGGAATGGCTCAAACTCTATCTGCCTGCACGCACCTGCATGGTGCTCAAGGAGGTTAAATAAACCTTGCATGACTGATAATGACACACTGTCGGCGCCCGCCCAGGGCGCCGACGGGTTTTCTGCCCGCGACATAGGGGAGATGCTCGACCGCGAGGCGGCACGCATAAACTCCCCCGAGTTCATTGCCGCCGACCCTGTGCAGTTCCCGCGCCGGTTCACCGCACGTGCCGACATCGAGATTGCCTCTCTGCTGGCGGCCACCATAGCCTGGGGCAACCGCACCATGATATGCCGCGATGCCGAGCGGATGTTCGCGCTCATGGACTGGCAGCCGCACGCATACGTCATGGACCGCGGTTACGAGGATCTGCCCGACGGCAACATCCACCGCACCTTCTTCGCTTCAGATCTGCGTGAATGGCTCAGGGCGCTCCACTCCGTCTATTCGCGCTATGCGACGCTCGACGACTATGCACTGGCCAAAAGGGTGGGGGATGACGAGATGCCTGCCTGGGCGCTGGCCAGGGCGCTCAATGCCGAGCTTGCCGAGGCCAATCCCGGAGGGCGGCTCTGCCGCTGTCTGCCGCAGAACCTTGACCAGACAGCCCTGAAACGTCTCAACATGGCCCTGAGGTGGCTTGTGCGCCGTGACGGCATAGTCGACCTGGGCATCTGGCGCTCGATTGAGCCGCAGCAGCTGTTTATCCCTCTCGACGTGCATGTGGGCAATGTGTCGCGGCAGCTCGGCCTGCTCACTCGCCGCGCCAACGACCGCTGCGCTGTGGTTGAGCTCACAGAGGCGTTGCGCCGCTACCGTCCCGACGACCCCGTGATATACGATTACGCGCTGTTCGGTCTCGGCATCGAGTCTAAAGGCGCGAAATGACCCTCATACACCTTAACAGTCAATATAAATATATATGTGGTTTGAGATAATCGGATATGCGGCCGCCGTGTGCATGGTGCTGGGCTACATGCCGCAGGCCATCCACACCATACGCACGCGCCAGACAGACGCCATCGCCCTGCCAACGTTCATGCTCATGGGGCTGGGGTCGGTGTTCTTCATCATCCAGGGTTTCCTGAGCGACCCTGTGAACCTGCCGCTGGTGATCACCAACTGCATCACAGCCGTCTGCTCGTCCATAGTCTTCGGCATAAAGATGTATAATGACTATTTCAAAAATAAATAGGTGCCACGACGCGCGGGCCACAGCTCGTTAGCCCCGGAAATGGGGGCGGTTCTGTTATCGGCCCAGTTGGGCCGATAACCCTACAGGCATTGTATTTTTGCAAGGCAAATTTAAAAGCCGGGGCGCCGTGCC
>ERZ1673743.3371-NODE-3371-length-12374-cov-4.202857_pt1 | contig 12374 bp, 9 predicted proteins | sample MGYA00580197_ERZ1673743 | MGnify/ENA primary metagenome ERZ1673743 (study PRJEB41218, sample SAMN15661795) | gut metagenome | host: Homo sapiens | place: Canada: London | collected 2015-08-20/2019-03-30 | study: EMG produced TPA metagenomics assembly of... | reverse complement strand
GACCCCACCGGCTGTACCTGTACATTCACCTGCGCCCTGCTCGCAAGCTGCTTTGGCAGTCCATCCAGCAAAGACAAAATAACAAGCTGCTTGTTCTGCAGCAATCCAAATAAAGGATCCATTCCCTGCAAGATCTCCGGCTGCTTTGGTAAAAGATAGCCTTTCTTCAATCTGCTTTCCATACTGTCACGAAACTCTGTTTCCACCGCCTGAGCTTTCTCATAACAGCGGGATGGCTCATCTAAGAAAAAGATTGTCTCCCCCTCTGGCATAATATCAAAAAAGGACAATGTTTCCACCGGAAAATAGGGCAGGTAGGCTTCCAACCCAATACGGCTCTGATATTGTTCGTAATCATTTTGTATTTCCTGTAAATGGTCATTTAACCGATTCACTTCTTCAAATTTCTTCGCCTTTTTTAATTTTGTGCTGATCTTGGCTGCGTCTTTCGCCATTTTTGTAAAACCATCGGCAATTTGCTCAGTAGTCAAAATTAATTCTGATGCCGGAAAGATGGTAAACTCTGCAATGCGTTCAATTGAGCGCTGACTCTCCACGTCAAACGAACGGATCGTGTCAATCTCATCATCCCAAAACTCAATACGATATGGGCAGTCCTCCGTTACCGGAAATACATCCAAAATTCCTCCGCGCACAGAAAAATCTCCAGGCATCTCAACCTGTGCCTGTCTCACATAACCCATATTGACTAGATTTTTGCAAAGAGTCTCAAGATCATATGTCTCCCCTTCCGCTACCTGCTGCTTCGCCTGCTCATAGATCTTTTGCGATAGTACGAACTCCATGCCGGCATCGATCGAGGTGACAATGGTTCCCCCCTTGCGATCCAGTAATGCCTCTCTGACTTTAAGTCTCTGTGTGCTAAGTGCATTACCATGTACATCAGCACTAAAAAAAATCACATCTTTCGCCGGATAATACATAACTTCCCGGTCAAACATGCGATAGTCTTCTGCGATTTCCCGTGCCCTCAACTCATTCGCCGCAATGATCACTTTCCATTTCGGAGACTCACCGGTAAGTCCATAGATCCATTGGCACTTTTGTGATTCGATGCATCCCGATATCTGCAATGGGAATTGCTGCTTTTGTATTGCCTCTTCGGCATTGCGGTACGCCGTAATCTCCGCCAAAGGCGCCAATAATGTTTCCATCACTGCCCCAACCTCTTACTTTCCGTTAAATTGATTCATCGCCGCTTCAACGCTGTCTGTCAAAATAGTCTCACATGCCTTTACCGTCTGCTCCAGCGCAGTACGGATCGTCGGCTCTTCCTCTGCCGGGAATCTCCCCAACACATAGTCCGCCAGATCCCAGCCTGCCGGTTTCTCTCCCACGCCGATCCGGATCCGCGAAAACTGCTGCGTCCCCAAATGCGCAATGATATTCTTGATTCCATTATGTCCACCGGCACTTCCTTTGGCACGTACCCGAATCTTTCCCGGAGCCAATGCGATATCATCATAAATGATGATCAATTCCTCCTCGGGATCGATCTTATAAAAATCCACCAATTCGCGTACACTCTCACCACTAAGATTCATATATGTCTGCGGCATCGCCAACAGCACTTTATTCCCTGCGATCATTCCCTTACCGCATACCGCCTTTTGTTTCTTGATGTCCATCGAAATGCCATAGGCATCGCTGATCGCCGTAATCGCCGAAAATCCAATATTGTGTCGTGTTCCGGCATATTTACGCTCCGGATTTCCTAATCCTACTATAATATACATTGTTAACCTCGTTTCTATGCTGTCTGTTATTACAATCGCACAATCTCCTAAGCCGGGTTCAGCGATACTGCCTTTTTCTCGCTGCCCCCGGCTCTTATATTGCTATTTGTTTGTTGTGTCGGCTATTGCTAGTACGTCTTATTATCACGGTACTCCCCAATATGTACCGCCTCTCCACTGTACTGCTTTAACATATCCATTCCCATTACATGACGATTATCCATCGTGCGCATAATGTCTTTGATCTGCAATTGTGCAGCGACATGCGGTGTACTCAGATTATAAACCTGATTATCCCTGAATGAAAGTACATATGGCTGCAGCACATTGTACATGCCAGGAATAATGACTAATCCCTTATCACCGTTAGTCAGCTCTACACATACACCCGGTTCCAAAATATTAATACTGTGAATCAGCGCCTGTACCGCAACACGATCGTATCCATTTCCGGCATCTAATAGAAAGCGAATCGCCTGCACATCTGATGTTGGCTCTTCTTGTATGTTCATTGCCGTCAACTGGTCATAAATATACGCTGTACGCAATATTTCAACCTCCGGGATCTTCTTCTTTTCCATTTCATCATCTTTGCCGCCGACATGAAAGATTCTTCGCAATGCTACTGACAATATCATCTTGACACCGGCATCAAGCGAATAATCTCTGCTAAACATCTGATAAGCCGCCACATAATACGTATTGATCTTTTTGAGATCTTCTTCTGTCAATTCCAACTGCGATTTGCGTCGCAATCCGATCGGGATCAATAAGGTACCTATATCATGCAGTACTGCTGCTGTCACCAGATCTGTCTGGTTTTTCTCGGACAAATTCATCCGCTTTGCCATCATCGCACAGAGCAGCGCTGTATTCAGTGAATGTTTATACACATAATCTTCCACGCTGCGAAGATTTTGGATGAAATTTATCTTGTGGTCCAAAGAACCATACTTCTGAACAAGCTGCGTCACAAACGTATTCAACTTTGCAGACGGTTTCTGTTTGCTGACTGCATCCAAGATCTCTTTGATCGCAAATACTGCCATCGTCTGATAGCGTTCAAACTCAATATCTTCTGCTGACATAGGTGGTACCGGCTCCGCCGGCTCTAATACATAAATACCAATCAGTCCAAAGTTCTGAATACTAACGATTCCCTGCTCTGTCAGTCTGGAATCTCTTTCGTACAACATAACTCCATTTTTGTTGTATATTGGTTTTGCCAAACGCATCCCTTTTTTTAATTCATCTGCTTTTACAAAAATCATGACAGCCCTCCTATCTACGCATTTGATCTGCGCTTTATTTATTTTTTTCTGCTAGATTGTTCGTTACTCGGTTATACAGCTCCCAAGCTGCGTTATAACCCATCTTTTTCTGTCTGTGGTTGACTGCTGCCGACTCACAGATGATCGCAATATTACGACCGGGGCGGATCGGAATAGAGTGGCACACAACCTTGTTGCCAAGAAATTCCGTATACTGCTCCTCCAGTCCAAGACGATCATAATCCTGTTCTTTATTAAATTCCTCAAGCTTAATAACCAGATCAATATTCTGATCATCCTTAACACTCTCTACACCAAACAGTGATTTTGCGTCAATAATACCGATACCACGCAATTCGATAAAATGTCTCGTAATGTCCGGTGCGCTGCCGAGCAATGTGCTCTCATTGATTCGTTTGATCTCTACCACATCATCCGAAACAAGACGGTGTCCTCTATGAATCAACTCCAATGCGACTTCCGATTTACCGATACCGCTTTCTCCCATGATCAAAATGCCTTCTCCGTAAATATCTACCAGCACGCCGTGAACCGTACAGCGCGGTGCCATATTATAGTTAAGGCACTGGATCAGATCCGCCATAAATTCATTCGTGGCACGCTTGGTACGTAAGATCGGCACTTGATATTTCGTTGCCAATTCGATCAGACGGTCATCCACCGGAAGGTTACGGCAAAAAACGATACATGGTGGTTTGGTCGACTTCTCACTGCCACACATAATCTCTTCTAACATTTGGACACTGTATTCTACACCTTTTTGCTCCATATAAGTATATTCCACCTGCCCGATGATCTGAATCCGGTTAGAATCAAAATAGTCAAAGAACCCTGCCAATTGCAAAGCCGGTCGATTAACATCCGATTGCGTCACTTTCACGTCATCAATAGGTACATTCGGTGTACAGTTTTCTAATTTTAATTTGTCTACTAAATGTGTCAATGCGACACTGTACTCTGCATTCTGCATATTCTACCAACCTTTCTAACCATAGTGCACATTCCCTGCATCCCGCAAATTCCTGCCACCCTGCTGCAAATTCCTATACAGCTTGCTGACAATCCCTGTCAACTGACAGAAAATCATCTATTTTGTTATGAGTCTTTCTTATGAAAAAACTCATATACATTTTGTGCTACCTGTTCATTCATGGACTCAACTTCAGCCAATTGCTCTACGGAAGCTGCCTTGATCGCATCAAGTGAAACAAACCGCTTCATCAACTGTTTGCGACGCTTCGCCCCAATCCCCGCAATGTCATCCAATATGGATCTGACTTGCACTTTACTACGTAAAGAGCGGTGATACTCAATGGCAAAACGATGCACTTCATCTTGAATGCGTGTCATTAAATGAAATCCTTCACTGCATGTATTGACCGGTATCTCACTCCCCTGAAAATACAATCCACGGGTGCGATGCCTGTCATCTTTCACCATGCCGCAGACCGGTATCACTATTCCAAGCTCCCTCAAAACAGACTCTGCAACATTCACTTGGCCTTTCCCGCCATCCATCATGATCAAATCCGGGAACACCGTAAAGCCTCCCGTTACTTTTTCCCCTTGATCTATCTGTTGTCGTTCCTCCAGACCGTGACGAAATCTTCTTCCAAGCACCTCTTCCATGCTGGCATAATCATCCGGGCCTTGCACCGTCTTAATGCGGAACTTACGGTAATCGCTGCGCTTCGGCTTTCCGTTTTCAAAAACAACCATAGAGCCAACCGACTGAAATCCACTGATATTCGATATATCATATGATTCCACCCGCTTTACTTCAGACATGCCTAACAGATCTGCGATCTCCTGCATTGCTCCTAATGTACGTTCTTCTTCTCTCCGCAGCTTTTCTGCATCTTGCGTCAAAACCAGCGCTGCATTCTTATGCGCCAGCTCGACTAAACGCTCTTTCTGTCCCTTTTTGGGTGCAAGAATAGATACCTTTCCACCACGGCGTTCCGACAGCCAATCCGAGATCAGATCTTTTTCTTCTAATTCATATTCTACCATGAGTTCTCGCGGAATAAAAGGTGTTCCTGCATAAAACTGTTTGATAAACGACTGCACTAACTCTTCCGGTGCATCACCGTCTATCCCTTTTAAATGATAATGATCCCGACCGATCAATTTGCCCTCGCGAATAAAAAACACTTGAATGACCGCTTCCAGATTAGTCTGCGCCATAGCGATCACATCGCGGTCAACCCCGCCAAAATCTGTAACTTTCTGATGCACTGCAACTTTTTTGACACTGGCGATCAGATCGCGGCAAGAAGCCGCCTCTTCAAAGGCAAGTTCCTCGACTGCTTTCGCCATCTTTGCTTCCAGCATTTCTAAAACCTCTGAGAAATCTCCTTCCAAAAGTTTCAATGCCTTGCTGAAATTTTGCTGATACTGTTCTGGAGTCACATATCCCTGACATGGTGCCTGGCACTGCTTAATATGATAATTCAAGCACGGTCGTTCTTTACCGGTATCTCTTGGCAGCACACGATTGCATGTTCGTATCTGATAGATTTTATGAACCAGATCCAACATATCTCTTGCAGACCCTGCACTGGTAAACGGGCCAAAATATTTACATTTATCCCGCCTCTGCTCCCGCGAATAGATCAACCGCGGATACTCTTCATATACGGTTGCTTTGATAAACGGATATGTTTTATCATCTTTTAACATCGTATTATACTTTGGACGATGCTCCTTGATCAGGTTGTTTTCGAGTACCAGCGCCTCCACTTCGGAATCCGTAATGATATACTCAAAATGATCAATCTGCGAAATCATTTTTTCAATCTTGGGCGATACTTTTCTGCTCGCCTGAAAATACTGTCGCACACGATTTTTCAAACTAACCGCTTTGCCCACATAAATAATAGCATCTTTTTTGTCGTGCATTAAATAGACGCCCGGTTTGGCGGGCAGTTTTTTTAACTCTTCCTGCAAATCAAACATGGGCGTCTCCTTAAAATTCTAATTCTAATTCAAATTACAATTTAATCTTCTTTACACTCTGGTCTAACTGATAAGCGATCTCCTTCAAACCTGCTGCACTATCAGATATGTTCGCCAATGTGTTGCTGACTTCCACAACTGATGCAGATGTCTCCTGACTGCTGGCTGCATTCTGCTCAGCAATAGCAGAAAGATTCTGCACGACATCAACGACCTTACTTCTGGAATCATCCAAACTTTCTGTTCGTCCGGAAATCGTACCAACACCTCCGATCGCCTTCTCAACACCTTGGTAGACATCCGCAAAGCGTTTCTCTGTCTGCTGCATCTTATCGCTCTGAACAGCCATGATCTTTTGTACTCCCTGCATAGTATCCACGGCATGCGTCGAGTCTTGTATCAAAACATTTGTAATATCATCAATCTGTTTGGCTGAATCATTTGACTGCTCTGCCAGCTTCTGAATCTGAGAAGCAACCACAGCAAAACCACGTCCCTGCTCGCCGGCACGTGCCGCCTCAATAGATGCATTCAGTGACAACAAATTGGTCTCTTCTGCAATCGATGCAATAATATCTGTCGCCGCCTTGATCTTCTGCGCGGAAGCATTCGTAATATTGGTCTGCTCATAAATCTCATCGATGGAAAGCTTGGTCTGGTCATTCACTTCCATCAACTCTTTCAAAATGGACATTGCCTGATTACTGGACTCTTGCATCTGCTTTGAATTCTTATGTAATGCTTCTGCAACAGAATTCGTTTCTTCGATCATATTGCCCATCGTAATGACATTTTCTGTCGCACTCTGTGTCTCATCAGCCTGATTTGTCGCGCCACTGGCGATATCACCCACAGCACTTTCTACCTGCTCGATCGCACGTGCTGTATGGGTGGCATCTTTATCCAAGCTTTCAGACGCATTGAACAGACTATTACTTTGTGCCTGAATGTCCTGTATCATCAGAACCATTTCTTTACGAAGCGATGCAACTGAACGGCTCATCATGCCGGTTTCATCCTTTCGCTTTAGCAAACGTTCTGCAGCCTTGTTTTCTGTAAAGTCCATTCTGGACATCTTTTCCACAATTTTTGAGATCACGATCAGCGGTCTTGTCATTCTGCCCGTGATAAATGCTGCCAAAAATGCGAATATAACAACAACAATAGCAAATGCTACCACTCCGGTCTTTATCATATTGTTGATCGGTGCTAAAATGTCATCCTTATCCGCTGTAATGACAAGAACCGTCGGCTCTTTTTTGGTGACATAATATGCTGCCATCTTTGCTGTTCCTTTATATTTATACTCAACAACACTTGTCTCAGGTCTGGATCCCATCTGAATATCTTCTACGACCTTTTTGATCATTGCATTCTCTACCGGTTGTCCAACCTTTTCCCCTTCCGGGTGGCAAAGCATCATGCCGTCGCTTCCGGATACAATGTATGCATAACTGGAATCAACGCCCTGCAAAGCTACATTACCAAATGTATTCTTCATAGAAATTTTATTGTTCAGGTTACCTGCCGCAATAAATTGATCCAAAGAAATACCGTTCGCAGTTACCATATCGTGCATGTAATGCTCCGTCTCGGTTTGAATTGCCGATTCTGCTTCAGGCACTACGATCAACAGCATGATCGCACCGGTCAGCACAACTGCCAGAATCACAAGTATAGACACTCTAAACTTCAATGAAGATACAAAGCCAACCTGCTGCGCTCTCGTCTTCTCCTGCTCAGCGACTTCCTTTGCTCTTTCTCCGAGCTCCTTTGCCTTTTCTGCAGATTTCTCCGCAGACTTCTTCACCTTCTCCGCAGACTCTTCCGCTGTTGCTTTCACCTTGTCTGCGGCTTTCTTTGCTTTCTCTATCTTGGCGGCTTCTTTCGCCTGCCTCTTCTCATTCTTCTTGCGCTGTTTTGCTAAACGCTTCTCTTCTTTTCTTTTCTGTTTATCAGTCTTCACTTCATCTATCGCTGGTTCTTCCACCGCATCTGTAGTCTCCACTTCATCTGCTGCCGGTTCTTCCACCGCATCTGTAGTCTCCACTTCATCTGCCGCCGGTTCTTCCACCGCATCTGTAGCCTTCACTTCATCTGCCGCCGGTTCTTCCACCGCATCTGTAATCTTCTCTTTGTCTACCATTGGTTCTTCCACCTCGTCTGTAGTATTCACTTCGTCTACCATTGGTTCTTCCACCACATCTGTAGTATTCACTTCGTCTACCATTGGTTCTTCCACCACATCTGTAGTCTTCACTTCATCTACCGTTGTTTTATCTGCACGATCCATACGCTTCCTCCTTATTTCGGAATGTATTTCCCTCTGAAAAAAAATTCCTCACCAAAACACATGATATGCTCTGATGAGGAGAGGGGTTTGAGGGGTATATCTAGTCGCTATCTTAACGACTGACTATAGTATATCAGCATTCCTTACAAATTGCAACTAAAATTGTAAGAAAATTGTAAAAAATTTCATTCAAACTTCAAGCAACGAAAATTGTCACTTCATCACATATTGCTTATTCTGTCTGCAATAAACAGATATTTTGCAGTTTTAAATAAACGTTCCGTGTTGCAATATCGTCTTATACCAAATATTCCGCTATTTACGCACTACCATATACTTTTCCAATAAAATATCAGGAACATAAGACATTTTTGCTTTGCGCAGCCCTTCTGCTCCGGCATCATCTTCTCGATTAATATAGCGGTACTGCTGGCATTCATGCTTTACAAACTGCTGGTTGATCATCGGATATGCTCCTTGGATCTCTGGAAATGCTTTTTCAAAATGGACCGCCAACGTATCTCCACCAAGCGATTCTCCCATCGTAAAGGCCACAACTTCTCTATCTGCCCAAAGCACACCTCCAACCATTCCCAATTTGTCATAATGCTGCAATGCCTGATTCACAACTTGAAATTCTTCTTCCATATCAGGATCCCATTTATCAGCACGCTTGCGCTTCCAAATTTGATTCATCTGCAGACAAGCCTGCCAATTATCCGGTCCCAACGACTCATATCGCCAGTCATGATTTTCCTCAAAACGGTGAATGTGGCCACGCTTTCCATGCAGTTTTTTACCTGCTAACGTTGTCAAACGTTCTGTCTCATAAATATAATCGTAAATATCTCGTTCCGGCGTAATGATAAATTCCCCCGGATGCCATTTTTCTAACAATTCAACCTCATCCCGCAACAAACCGTAAAACCGCAATGCATCCTGTCTTTTAGTCCATTCCAAAATACGTTCCAAAGCCTGCTGCTTATCTCCCGGTCCGGACGGAAAATCATAATACAGATCGGCGCCATCATAAAACCGCACACTGATGCAGCCATCAAATTCTGCCATTTCTGCCGGATATACACTTTGCCACAAATAATTATTAGCAAAACAATGTTCACAAGTTCTTCGCGGATCCTGTGCATACATGGTCATCATAAGCTCTCTATCTTCCAAATTAATTTTATGATATTGTATTCTTTCCTGCATAACTCATAACGGTTTCCCGTTGTTTCACCTCGTTTTCTACTCTTATCTTACTCTTAATTCTCCTCATGTTACCATGAAAAATTCAAAACTTCAACAATACTTATGTTTTCTGTCTCCCTTGCCGATATAATATACAGAGTCCCAAAGAAAAACAAGCAGCTGCGAAGCAGACATTTGTTTTTCCGGGCTCATTAACGAACACACAGTCTGGCAGCAAAGAGCTGCGGACTCGGAAAGGAATGTAGGTATTATGGTCGCTACAACTTATTCGTATGACTTTTATTTGCGGGGGATATACTCTTCAAACCGTGGTGCACGCAAAGCAGAGCGTCGTTCATCCATGCAGAATAGTGAACTTACCAAGGCGGATTCCTCAGCTATGAAAAAGATCATTGAGCAATTGCGTCAGTTGGAGTGGAGTGAACCAACCGTAATGGAAGATAAAGATTCCAATTCGATGAATACGGTCAGCGATTCCACCAATTATAAATTTACAAAACTATTTGCAGATACTTATAATAATTTACTGGAAAGTGCAGGAAGCTCGACTTCCGGCCAGGCAAAACGTCTTATCTCACGGATGAAACACTTGACCAGAGAACAAAAAGACGCTTTAGAAAGCGTTGGTATCTCGATCAGTTCCAACGGCAAACTCAGTGTTAAGAAAGGCACTGTAAATCAGGCCGCAACTTATAAGTTCAAGCAATTATTTGGCAGTGACAGTGATTACCTGACAGAAATGTCTTCCATTGCAAAAAAGATAAAAAGACATGCAAGTCAGATCGTGATCCCGCCTAAAAAAGCCAAAGCGAGCACAAAACAGGATAGTACCAGTAATGCTGCCGATACTTCCTCTGTAGCGGCCATTGCAGAAATCGCGGGCAGTGTTCACACTGCAGATCTCGCCGGCATTACTACAGGTACCGCAAATACTTCCGGCTCTGCATCCAATTCTCTCATTGGCAATACCGTGGATGTGATTCTTTAATCGCTGCATATTGGCATTACCGCGGATGTGATTCTTTCCTTCCATGTGATAGCACAAAAGGCACCGCATAAACTTCCGTTTATGCAGTGCCTTTTTATTGGTTAAAACCGTATTACAATCCGTTAAAAATTATACGTATTTAGCAGTGTTAAGCTTTACTCCAGGTCCCATTGTTGCGGACAAGGATACGCTTCTATAATACTGACCCTTAGCTGCTGCCGGTTTAGCCTTTGTGATAGCACCCATCAATGTCTCGACGTTCTCTACCAACTGCTCCTCAGAGAAGGAAACCTTTCCTACCGGTACATGTACGATATTAGCTTTATCCAAACGATACTCAATCTTACCAGCCTTGATATCCTGAACAGCCTTAGTCACGTCCATCGTTACAGTTCCAGCCTTAGGGTTTGGCATCAGACCCTTAGGTCCGAGTACACGACCCAAACGACCAACAACGCCCATCATGTCCGGTGTAGCTACAACTACATCAAACTCGAACCATCCATCGTTCTGGATCTTAGGGATCAACTCCTCGCCACCAGCGTAATCAGCGCCAGCTGCAAGAGCCTCATCTACCTTGTCACCCTTAGCAAATACCAGCACGCGAACAGTCTTACCTGTTCCGTGAGGAAGTACAACAGCACCACGGATCTGCTGATCTGCGTGACGTCCGTCTACACCCAATCTGATATGTGCTTCTACAGTCTCATCAAACTTTGCAACAGCTGTCTCTTTGATCAACTTTACAGCATCAGCAACTTCGTACTGTGCAGCTCTGTCAATCTTCTTAGCAGCCTCAACGTATTTCTTTCCTCTTTTCATATTATATAACCTCCTAGTGGTAGTAACGGCGGGTCCATGACACATCCCTTGTGTCGCCTCCCACATCGTTCAATCAACAACAATCTTTTTTATGCGATAATTCCGGCGTTCACTTAATTATTCCTCTACAGTAACACCCATGCTGCGAGCTGTTCCTGCGATCATGCTCATTGCTGCCTCAAGAGAAGCTGCGTTCAGATCCGGCATCTTTGTCTCGGCAATCTCCTGAATTTTTGCTTTAGAGATTGTAGCAACTTTATTCTTGTTTGGCTCACCTGATGCATGCTCAATACCACATGCCTTCTTGATCAGCACTGCTGCTGGAGGAGTCTTTGTGATAAAGCTGAAGCTCTTATCCTGATATACAGTGATAACTACAGGAATCAACATACCTTCCTGTCCAGCTGTTCTTGCATTAAACTCCTTTGTAAATGCTACAATGTTTACTCCGTGCTGTCCAAGTGCAGGACCAACCGGTGGTGCTGGTGTTGCCTTTGCAGCAGGAATCTGTAATTTAATATATCCTTCGACTTTCTTAGCCATTGTCTCTTACCTCCTGTGAAAATACCGCTTACGCGGTTACTATCTAACATTGCGGATGCCACATCTATATGGCGTCCAGCTCGGAATGACTTCTTCATCCCTTCAAAACGAAATCATTATAAAACCTCAACATCGTTAAAGCTGATTTCAACCGGTGTTTCACGTCCGAACATATCGATATTGATCGTAACCATACGGTTCTGATGATCGATCTGACGAACAATTCCGGTGGTGTCTTCCCAGACACCAGACTTAACAATCACAGAATCGCCAATGCTGAATGGTGCATTCGGTGCATCCACCTTCAATCCCATGCTTGCCATCTCTTCATCTGTTAATGGTACCGGCTTGGATCCCGGTCCTACGAACCCTGTCACACCACGTGTATTGCGTACCACGTACCATGTGTCATCGTTCATAATCATCTTGATCAAGACGTATGCAGGGAACATCTTCTGCTGAGTAATCTTCTCTTCGTCATCCTTTTCCTTTACTACATTGAGCATCGGAAC
>ERZ1673743.3352-NODE-3352-length-12433-cov-6.195589_pt1 | contig 12433 bp, 10 predicted proteins | sample MGYA00580197_ERZ1673743 | MGnify/ENA primary metagenome ERZ1673743 (study PRJEB41218, sample SAMN15661795) | gut metagenome | host: Homo sapiens | place: Canada: London | collected 2015-08-20/2019-03-30 | study: EMG produced TPA metagenomics assembly of... | reverse complement strand
CTCCCACAAATTGTGACGCACATCTTGCAGAAAGCCTTTTTCAAACACGCTCTAAGGGAAAAGGAGGAACTATATTTATGAAATTCAGAGTTGAGGGCATTTATGATGCCAAAAAGCTGGGAATCCCACAGATGCTGATTCTGGGGCTCCAGCATATGTTCGCCATGTTTGGCGCTACCATTCTGGTGCCGATCCTGGTAAACAACTATTTTCACGGCGAGGGCTTATCCATTCAGGTAACCCTGTTCTGTGCCGGATTTGGAACACTTCTGTTCCATGTACTGACTAAGCTGAAGGTACCTGCATTCCTAGGATCATCATTTGCATTTCTTGGCGGATTTGCCACCGTTGCAGAGCTTGACACCGGAATTTTTGCCAACATGTCTTATGGAGAGAAGCTTCCATATGCATGCGGTGGTGTGTTTGTAGCAGGACTTCTGTATCTGGTACTTGCAATGATCGTTAAGGTAATTGGCGTAAAGCGCGTCATGCGTTATCTGCCTCCGGTTGTAACTGGTCCGATTATTATCTGTATTGGTCTTAGCCTTGCACCGTCTGCAATCAGCAACGCATCCCAGAACTGGATCCTTGCTTTGATCGCACTTGGAACTGTTATTTTCTTCAACATCTGGGGCGTTGGAATGTTCCGTATTATTCCGATTCTGATGGGTATTGTTGTTTCTTATGTGGTTGCCCTGATCATGAATGCCTTGGGTATGACAAACGCAGATGGAAGTGCTATCCTCAGCTTTGCAGGAGTAGCAAGTGCGCCGATCGTAGGTGTTCCGAAATTCTTCCTCTGCAAATTTAACATTACTGCAATCCTTGCAATGGCACCGATCGCAATTGCTTCCATGATGGAGCACATTGGCGATATTTCTGCTATTTCCGCAACGGTTGACCGCAATTTCATCGAAGACCCGGGGCTTCACCGTACACTTCTGGGTGACGGACTTGCAACCTCTCTGTCAGCACTGATCGGTGGACCTGCAAATACAACTTACGGAGAGAACACCAGTGTTCTTGCTCTGAGCCGTGTTTACGACCCGAAGGTAATCCGTCTGGCTGCTATTTATGCAGTTATCCTCAGCTTTATCCCGAAGATGGCTGAGGTGATCAGTTCCCTTCCGTCTGCGATCATCGGTGGTATCAGTTTTATTCTTTATGGAATGATCTCTGCTGTTGGTGTCCGTAATGTAGTTGAGAACAAAGTAGACCTGACACGTTCTCGTAACCTGGTTATTACAGCGGTTATCCTGGTTTGTGGTCTTGGCATTTCCGATGGACTTACATTTACCATCGCAGGCGCACATATTACTCTTACAGGACTTGCACTTGCTGCAATTGTAGGAATCCTGCTGAACGCCGTTCTTCCGGGAAATGACTATGTGTTTGAGACTGCAAAGAAGAAAGAGGAGATGGAAGACGACTGATCCGGCTGGCTTTCCTATATGGTGATGCTGCCGGCAGGTGAAATGTCTGTTTAGCTGATATATAAAAAGAACTCGATTCAAAGTAAATAAATGCGGGAGTCTTTTTCAAAGAGGCTCTAAGTACATTTATTTGCCATGTATGAATCGAGTTCTTTTTTATGTTGTAATAGGAAATGTTGTTGGAATTTCCTATTACCGGGCAGGATTGCACTGCGGCGGAAGGGGAGGTGTCGTTCGAGGCGACCTGCCGCAGTGCAATTCTGCAAGAAGGAATCTTTTTAGAAGCTTCCGCCTGTACCTCCGTGATCGCTGTCTGAGCCGCCGGAGGAACTGTCACTATCCTTCGGTTTCGCTGTTTTGGTAACTGTGTGATACAGGAAAATATCGTTTGATCTTGTCAGTGCCATACTTCCCTGGCGCACATAATCCACTGCGCTGTCCTGTGTCCGTACGCTTTTCAGCTGGGCTCTCATGCCCATGGTGCACAGAAACGCAAGCACAAGACCGATTCCCAGGGAAATGAGAATCCATATGGGAGAAAAGGGCTCTGTATAAGGCTCCCCGTTAGCAGCCATTTCCAACAGATCCTGACACAGATCTGCGTAGGTATCGAAAGCGCCGTAGAAGTTTTCATCCTTTAACAGAGGCTCTACATTTTCCTTCAGATAAGCAAGTCCGTCATCGTTAAACGCAGTCATACCATATCCGTGGGTGGTAATGTGCCATTCACGGTCGCCAATGCTGACCATGAACAGGATTCCGTCGTGGTTTTCGCCGGTTCCGTAACCATTCTCATCGAAGAAATGATCTGTAAAGTAGTTCATCTCATTGCCGTCTTTCGACTCTACTGTGGCAACTGCCACTTCCAGATTGTATTCCCCGGTGATGGCTTCCAGCTTATCCAGAAGCTGGGATTCTTCTTCATCTGTGAGAAGATCCGCCTCGTCCAGGACAAGGGAAAATTCGGAGGCTGCAAAGTCCTGATAAGAGTCATCTTCCTCACTGCCGGATCCGCCAAAGCTGTTGGAAGCTTCGGCCTGTACCGTAACAGCTCCCGTACCTGGCAAAGCAGTAGTAAAAAGCGCATCCGTGCCTGGAATAACTGCACTGAAAAGGCTTCCTGCTCCCAGCACTGCCGCCAGAATAATTCCAAATGATTGTTTTTTCATGGCATGTTCCTCCTTAACAAAATGTGTGAATCAGCCATGCAATGGCGTAAGCAGCAACGGAAAAACCTGCAGTAAGTCCAAGGAACCATTTAGTGAAAATACCTTTATCTACAGGCAGATTTCCTACAAATTTACCAGTCTGTCCGTTCATGCCGAACAGATAGTGGTTGCCCTTCCAGGTGGTGGAAAGAAGCCATACCGGGAAAAGGGCATAGTGGGTTTTACCGCCTTTTAACTGAATACGGGTATCTTCAGGGGTAACGCTGTCATAACCGATGACCGTATCGCGAAAAGCATCCTCAGCGGCTTTTCTTACACGCTGGTTGGCGCGCTCAGCAGATTCTTCTGCGGATACATCATATTTGTCCGCAACGTATCCTGCCAGGTAAGGAGTGGCAAAGTCCACAGCCTCGGAAATTACGTAAGGCTCCAGAGACTCTGTTAAATCATTGTCAATTTTGGAAGAACCGTCTACCGGAATCTGGTCGAACCCGATGTTTCCAGCACGGAAAACAGAGTAATGGCTGGTTTCCGTATAATCATAGTCGCTGTCACTCCAGAAACGGGTCTTGGTGGCATGATAGCGGATATCTGCAGAAGCGTCGGTGTCAAAAAGCCAGAAAGGCACATAAACACCTTTGATCTCGTCAATGTGATTTTCCTTTTTAAATACTTTGGGTAAAAGGATCTTGCCGTGAAGATGTTTGGTCAGACCTTCTTTGGCTGCCTTTTTGTCCAGCTTAAACGGAATGATAAAATCCGGACGCAGGGTACCGGAAAATTTGCCGGACATTACTACCGGATTGCCGCAGAATGGGCAGGAGGAAGCACCTGTGCTTTCATCGGCAACGATTTCTCCGCCGCAGGACTGGCATATGTAAACGGACATTCCGCTGGCTTCATCTTCCTTCCAGGAGTTGTCTGAAGCACTCTCCCAGTTCAATTCATCAGATTGCTGGTTAGCTGCTGCTTCGTTAAATTCTTTGACGGTTTCCATATCAAATTCAGTGTCGCAGTAAGGACATTTCATCTTCTGGAGCGTACTGTTGAATTCGATTGCTCCGCCGCAGCAGGGGCATTTATATTCAAGTAAATCGGACATAGTTCATCTCCTTTTATGCTGCTTTTTTACTGGGTATCGTTTTCATTAAATGGATCGCCACAGTTCGGACAGAATTTTGGTGGATTGGTTGGATCTTCCGGTTCCCAGCCGCACTTGTCACAGCGGTACCGAGGCTTCATAGCCGGTTTAGGAGAACCGCAGTTGGTGCAGAATTTGCCTGTATTTACAGCGCCGCAGGAACAGGTCCAGCTTGCATTTGCTGCAGGTGTCTGAGGCTTTTTCGCGCCGCATTCCGGGCAGAAATTACCGGAAACCATAGCACCGCAGGAGCATTTCCACTGGTCAGCTGCCGGAGCAGAACCGCCTGCCTGAGCCTGGGATACGGCCGGATTTGGCTGTGGCTGGGCCATCTGCTGTGCCTGAGCTGCCTGCTGCTGTCCCATAGCGTAAAGATTCTGTGCGTTAAAACCGCCTGTCATGCCTGCCATGTTCATGCCCATGAAACCGGTCATGGCACCGCCGGCGTTGCCTGCTGCTGTCTTCATGGCGTCTGCCTGTGCTCCTGCAAGAGTAGCAGCTGCCATGGCAGGATTGCGGAGGATAGCCATACGCTGAGCTTCTTTGATCATCTGAGCGTCTTCCTCAGGAAGAGTGATTGGATTCATGGCAACAGATACGATCACGAGACCACGAAGCTGACTCCATTTCTGGGTGAGAGCCTGGTTCATGGCATCACAGAGCTCCATTGCATGAGCCGGAAGTGCGCTTGGACGGATTCCCTGCTGGGAAATGCTGGCAAATGCCGGCTGAAGAGCTGAGATAAATTCTGTTTTCAGCTGTCCCTCGATCTGTTCTCTGTCGTACTGCTGTTCAAAGTTTCCGCAGACGTTGGAATAGAAGAGAAGCGGGTCTGCAATGCGGTAGGAATAAACACCGCTGCAGCGGACAGAAACATCAATGTCCAGTCCGATGTTCTGGTCTACAACACGGAATGGAATCGGGTTCGGAGTTCCGAATTTATTGTCCACCAGTTCTTTGGTATTGAAATAGTAAACACGCTGGTCTTTGCCAGTGTCACCGCCGAATGTGAAACGCTTGCCAATGGTGTGGAAAGTGTTCATGATGGCGTCGCCCAGATTTCCGGAGAAAATACTTGGCTCGGTAAAAGCATCGTAGGTGTATTCGCCTGGTTCCGCGCAGATATCAACGATCTTGCCCTGCTCTACGATCATCATACACTGTCCGTCTGCGACTGCGATTCCGGATCCGGTGGTGATAATGTTGTCGCTTCCCTTGGTATTGGAGGAACGTTTGGATGTGCGCTTCTGACCCTTTACTGCCAGAACGTCATTGTCGATGGCATCACAGTAGAAAAATTCTTTCCACTGATCTGCAAGTGTACCGCCTGCGGCGCCAAGTGCTGCTTTAATAAGTCCCATATTGTAACTCCTTTCTTTTTGACCGGTCAATGACTGGAAAAATTATGTAAACGAATGCCACCTGATTCCAATAGCAGGTTCTAGCGCAGAAACCATGGGGTTCATATCTGGCGCTGTCTGTGTGAGCAGACATAGCGGTTTCGTTAATTTGTACAGTCATTGTCCGAGAATGATTTTATTAATTATTCTACATAACGATTCAGCAGACATTATTCCGCGAGGTGTTTTTGTGAACGAAGTTCACAGAAAAAACGAGAAATGCGGCGCGAAATCGTATAAAACATGATTTCTGTGTATCCAGAAGGATATCACTGTGAATGTGCGGAATCGTTACTACTCTACTATAAATTTTATCTGATTTTGTCTGAAAAAACAACCTATATGTGATAAATGACTGGTTTTCGTGACAATAAGACATAGATACTATCTGATTTGCAGTAAATAGGAATTGTATACCAGCCATTTGATGACAAAAAAATGTTTGGAATGCCGGAATAACAAAAATCTGCAGCCTATATATTATAGTACTGCAGATTTTGTCATTAGTAATATTGAACCTGGTATGGGGCGTAATTTATTTTTGGTTCTGCTAACTCTGTTCACAGAAACGCTCTTCGTAATGCATAGAAATCATGCATTCGCATGATTTCGCGTCAAAGGTTTCGGGTTTTGTATGAACTTTGTTCACACAAACACCTCGCGGAACGTTACCGGTGAACAGTGACATTTAACCTTCTGAATTGTCATCAGATGCGTCTGCTCCGGAATTGTCTGATCCAGAGCCGTCAGAACTGGAACTGCTTTGGGTGGCAAGTGTCTGATAGTACCAGGAGGAGGTGATGGAATCATTATCCTCCACGTAATTTCCGTTGGAATCCAGCATATTTCCGTCGGAATCAAATGTGACATCCAGAAGATCCGTCTTAGTAGATGGTGTGACGTTCATGGACATGATTTCATCATATTTTGTCTGAAGGTTTTCCAGGGAAAACTCATCTCCGATGGACTGGCGGACGCTGTGTGCAGATGCTAGAGCGTCTGTATAATCGTCCAGCTTATATGGTGCATATTCCAGGGTATCGTAGCTGTAATGCATAACCAGCGGTGTCAGTGTGGCATCTTGGATCTGGATGCTGGTCTGGTCGCCGTCTACAGTCTTCTGAATGGTAAAGGCTGCCATTCCGCCAAGAAGCTGCTTCAGTGTTTCCTGACCGGTAACGAAGTTGCCAAGGGAGTAGTAGATCAGCATGTTGTGACCAGAGTCATCTGTAAGGTAGCCATATGGCTGGAGCACATTCGGATTGGTTCCGATCACAACGTCAACACCCTGCTCCATAAGGAAGTTGGCCCATTCTTTTTCGTATTCGGTAGGCATTGGTTCTTCGGTCTTGCCCCAGTTTGCAGAGAAAATCACACAGTCTGCGGAAGCTTTGGCCTGTTTGATGGCGGCTGCAACATCGGCAGTGCTGAACGTGTCAATCATAGAGCCTTTTCCGGAAGTGGATGTATCTGTACTTCCAGAACTGTCTGCATCTCCTGTTGAACTGTCGGAAGTATCCGAGCTGGCAGAGTCGTTTGCAGAACCATCAGAATTATCGGTGCTGTCGCCGGAGCTTACAGTCTGGCTTCCATATGACGGGAAGGTATAGTTAAGGAACGCAATCTTGATTCCGTTAATTTCTACAATCTTCGGAGCGTCTATACCGGACTGGTTTTTATGAATACCAACCAGAGTGACATCCGGATGGCTGGTTTCCCAGTAATTTAAAGTTTCGTTGATCATGGAAGAACCATTGTCATCGATCAGTGCTGTGGCAGATGTGATTACATTAAATCCGGCATTTATAAGTGCGTCGCCAACCTCTGTAGGAGTGGCGTAAGGCGCGGTACCGCTGACTGCGCTGTGGTCTGTGGTGAAAGGTGTTTCCTGATTGACCATAGCAATGTCGGCAGCCTGTATATCGGATTTCAGATTAGCATAAACACTGTCATAATTCCAGGCGCCGGTTTCTGACTGACCGGATGCAAGAAGACTTGGCTGAACCAGGTTATCCCCAACTGCAAGAACTGTGGCTGTAGTGACTTCCTGGGTGGTGGCAGCTGCCTCTTCTTCCTTCTGTTTTTGTAAGTCAGCTGCCTTTTTCGCCTGGGCAGCTGGCTGGCGGATCATGGTGTAGTCCATCTGGTTAAACACCAGGCAGAGAACCACCAGAACCGCGACGGATACCAGAAAGCTGGTTCTGGAATTCAGTCGTTCTTTATAATTTAATGGGAGATTATCTCGTTTTTTCATGATTTTGCCCTTCTCTAATGTAGGAAAATATGACCAGCAGGATCAGAAAATCAGATTGCTCCTGCATATTTTCAATGTGAGTTCATTATAGCAAATTATTGTGCTCAAAGAAAGAAGTTATTACATAAATATTTAAAAAAATGTTACAGCATTTCGGGAATTTTCGGGTAATATTGCGCGTGGATCTGGCAGGCAGAAGCCGGGCGAAAATACTGCAGCTTCAGAGGCAATCATAATTTCTCGTTCATGTATTTTCGCAAAACCGGAAACTGCACAGGGCCGATTTCCAGTATCTTCTGATGAAAACTTTTCAGATCAAAGTTTTCGCCAAGGAGGGATTGCTGTTCTTCTTTCAGATCCAGAAAATTCAGATATCCCACATAGTATTTCAGATAATTAGCAGGTGTTTCGGTGATATATCGGTAAATCTCGGCCGTGACAGCAGCATCACGGATTCCGAAAAGATTCAGGAAGCGGGCGGCTTGCGCAGGAGTCCAGCCGTGGTAATGGATTCCCACATCCAGTAGGGAGTAAATGCACAGATTCACGCTGCGGTTCAGCCAGGAAAGTCGCGTGCAGGCAGAAGCTTCCTGTGAGGATAAGGTGCCGGCAGACAGATAATCTGCGGCATAATCATACGCATAACTTTCCACATAAGTGGCCCAGCCTTCCACGTATCCGCTGTAATCGATGAGATACCGGATATGGGATGGACTTTGTCGTCCGAAATAAACGGTCTGGTAAAGATGACCGGGGAAGCCTTCGTGCGCCAGCGTGGTAAAAAGCTCCAGATTGGAAATTTGCCGTCCATGATTGATGTAAATAACATTTGGCGCTCCTGTGTCCATTGGCGGTGTCAGGTAAAACGCCGGGCTGAGAAATTCTTCCATGGATTTATGTACAGACCGGATTTCGAAATCTACAGAAGCAGTGGAGGGGAAATCCTGCTGAATATTTTTTTCCAGAAGCTCCATGACCCGTGTGGGCTCCATATCTGGCAAATCCATTTTCTCATTTAGCAATGTGAGAAGTTGTGGATGCTGTTTCAAAAGTTCTGAAATTTCCTGAGAATCGGTGGAAAGCTGCTGGGTGAGGCGCTTTTCCAGTTTTTCCACAGGTATGTAGATTCCCACCTGGCTTTTTAGAAGATATTGGTAATATTCCTTTCCACCGGAAAAATTGACCAGGCCTCCGGTATTTTTGCCTGTTCCCCGAAGTTGCTCCAGACCTTCTATCAGCGTTTGATATGCGGGGAGAACCTTTTCCTTCAGAATCTGTTTATGGGTCAGGTTCAGCTGTTCCTGGTCCTTTTCGGAAAGCTTTCCATAGGCTTTTAGTTTCTGAGAAAAAATTTCCAGCATATAATTGGAATCCGGGTTTTGAATAAAAGCACGGCATTGGTCCTGAATGCGTTCCAGAGTTTCGTCGCACATAAAAAATCCGGCATCAGATTTTGTCTGTTCAAAGGCGAGAATGCTCTGGAAATATTCTTTTGTGCTGCAGAGCAGATTCAGGTAGTCGGTGATGTCCTGATTGGTGTAGAAGGAGTATTCCGCCAGCAGTACAGGCAGCTGCGCCTGGATCCCGAGGCTTGGGCTAAGCGGCTCTTCCAAAAGATAATTGTCGCCCAGAGAGGCTTCGGTGTGGTAGTAAAGGAGGAGCAGATCAAGGGTCAGGCGATTGGAAGTACTGAGCTTTGACTGGGAAAATTTTTTCAGCTTTTTTACATATTCCTGGCACTGGGCAGAGGCTTTTTCATTGTTGGGATGTATTGTGCCAAGGGTAGCGCGGGGGCGTGAGATGCCCTGTTTTTCCGGATAAGCCAGGGAATAATGAAGATTCAGGGCGTTTCCGGAAACCTCTTTTTCAAATATGGACTCCGCGAAGTTTTCGAAGCGGGCATTTTCGGAGAAGACATGACTGAAAAGCCAGGAAAATGTGAAGCAGATAATAAGAAAAAAAGCCAGAATAGCGGCGGTGAATTTTGGTCTGTTTGACATAGGATGCCCTCTGCTCTGGGGGATTTCTACTATATTATTGAGAATTTCAGTGTAGTATGCGAAATATTTGGTTCCATGGCTTTAAGGTTATGTGTATTTTGTGTACAAGACTGACGGGAATGACGAAATTAGTTGGGGATGTCATGGGGAAGTTGTTGGATTTCACGGAAAAGGCGATTTTTTTATTTGTGGGAGCAAAATTGACGGTAACAGATTGTTGTGATATTATGCGTAATTGTTACATATGCTTAATATAAATGTAACATTTTGAAGGGCGATTTTATATAAATTGAGAGGTGTATGAATGTTAAAAAATAAAATGAAAAAACTGATCTGCGGAATGACAATGTGTATAACGGTCTGTTCTCAGATGATTTTTCCACAGACTGCGTTTGCAGCGACTAAGGCTGCTGTGGAAAAGGCGGGCGAGGCATTTGTAGCTGGGATGACAGAGACTGCAGAGGCAGAGGAGGTACTTTCTGAGGAAGAGCTTCGTCAGCAAATCGTGGATTTTGCGCTGCAGTTTGAGGGAAATCCTTATGTTTACGGTGGGACAAGTCTGACAAACGGAGCAGACTGTTCCGGGTTTGTAATGTCTGTGTTTGCACAGTTTGGCTATTCACTGCCCAGAGTAGCAGCAGATCAGTATAATCAATCAGCGAAAAAAAGCGTGGAAGATCTGGAGCCAGGAGATCTGATTTTCTATGGAAGCGGAATCAGCCATGTGGCACTGTACATTGGAACTGGACAGATTATCCATGCAAGTACATCTGCGTCTGGAATCAAGATTTCCAACTATGATTATGAGGCGCCTGTGGGAGTAGGAACTTACATTGAAGCGGACGGCTTCTTTAGTGAATAAGAGTGAGGGAGCGGAGCATTTGATAAAACGGATATGAAATCCGGTTATCCTGTTCTGACATTTACAGCCGGGGAAGGTTTCCCCGGCCTTTTTGTACAGTGACGGGAGTCTGCCACGTTGTTATTCGCTGATAACATTCCGCGAGGTGCTTTTTTGAACAAGGTTCGCAGAAAACCCGAGAATTGCGGCGCGAAATCATGCAAAGCATGATTTTTGTGCATTGCGAAGCTTGTTACTGTGAAGGTTGCGAACGGTAACCATGCCACAATACAAAGGGGAATGGTGAGAGAATAAAATTGATTTGTGTGTATTTTGTAAGGTATTGTAAATACGATATTTTGCAAGGGAAAATGTCGAAAAGTGTTGAAATTAGCAGATTGCACAAAGACTTAAAAAAAATGTGGATAGGTGAATTAATAGGTAGAAAGTTTTCCACTTTCAAAAATATGAAAAAATGTTGAAAAATCAAGTTATGCACAAAGTTATCCACATTATCCACATGGAAAAGCATGTGGATGAGTTGATTTACATAATGGGAATCGAAACAAATGTTTTGGTTATTGTTATGAAAATGTAAAATTCGACAGAAATCGGCAAAAAGGTATTGACTTTTACAAAATCAAAATATTATAGAATATTCGCGGAAAATATTACAATTAGAGATAAAAAACATAAAATGTCTGACAAAATAAATTGTTCATTACAGGGCATATTTTGTCTGAAGCTCCGAAAAACTATAGAGAAGTTACAATGAGATTCTGGTAAAATATGGAATTATATTAAGAAGCCCTTTGCGGAGAAAATTTCCTCTGCAAAGGGCTTTCTTTATAATGTTTTTGATATTATTTTGGCGTTACTGGAAGATATGATTTTTCTTTGCCTGTTTTAAGGTTTTTTTATACCAGTAGTAATCGCCCTGACCTTTACTGTAGTTCTGGATTTCTACGTCTACATCGTAGTAATATTTTTTACCATCTACGATGGCATAGTTCCAACTGTGGCCGGCTCTGGTGCCATCCAGATTCTTATAGTAGCCGTTGCAGACACCGGCATCTACGCCTACGTGGTTGCAGAGGATGACAAAGATTGCGGCCTGGTCGCTGCAGACTCCGCCGCGTTTCTGCATATAAGGAGCCATAAAGGATGACCAGGAGGAGCCACCGAAAATAAGTTTGCCGTTTTGGTAGTTCTGGAGAGTCTTTTTCTTGTAGTTTTTAATCCGCTTCTGGGCTTTGGTGCTGGTGAGATCGTAGTAATTTTTGGCTTTTACAAATTCATCGGCGTGTTTATGCTTGAAGTTTACAGTCATCCAGTGGTAGATACGTCGAACTTTTTCATCCTGGCTCATAGTGAGCTTTATTTTGGCTGACTGGATCATTTTTTCTGCCATGTAGTCTACAGTATCGACTCCGGTGTATTCTGGAATTGTGGTGGAAGCTGCGAGACCTTTGCTTCCGGATGGGGCTTTGGAAGATACTTTAAAACTTTTGGTTTTGGTGACAGATTTTATGCAGATCTGGTCTTTTTCTACATAATAGAAAAGCTCAACTTTGTAAGTGCCATTTGATGCGTAGGCTGTGGGCTTTTTCCCAGCTTCATTTCCTTTTGAGGGTTTTCCGTTCCAGTCAAGGCGAATGGTTTTATGTTCAAAAGAAGTGACCGGATCGCCCCAGAAATTTGTTCCGCCAATGTTTTTGTATGTTTTTTCATAAACATATTTACCAGATTTGTTTAGAATCCTAAGACGTACATTGATGGCTGTGCCCTCAAGGTCCTGTTCGGTGTTAAATGATACTCCAGCACGAATGGAAAGATAGTTTCTTTTGCTTGGATGAAATCCTTTGGAGCTGATGCCTGTGAGCAGGCTGTCTACTGACATCTGGATTTCATCTGGATTGATCGTATCCGTTTCTTCCTCTGCTTTTACATTCTGTACACTGAACAGGAATATTATTGACAGCAACAGGAACGTGCTTAAGCAGATGTTTAAAAATTTTTTTCCTTTTTCAAGCATTTCTTCTCCTCCTTTGTTTTCTGATCTTCCTTAATTTTTTGTATAACCTGAAGTTTGTTCATTTTTGCAGAAGCAGCTTCGACCTCTTGGACGATACAGAAAAATTCTAATATGAGTATATTGGTTTTATTTAAGAGATTCAAGCTTAAAGTAATATTTT